>JACCDR012320272.1_pt1 | contig 10716 bp, 4 predicted proteins | sample 7446431 | NCBI WGS metagenome assembly JACCDR01 (sample SAMN15323443, study PRJNA562643) | freshwater metagenome | isolation source: river surface water | place: USA:Blue River Watershed | collected 2017-08-17 | reverse complement strand
GGCTGAATGGCCCGAGGACCTGCTGCCGGGCCTGGCCGTCGCCGCCCGCACCGCCCCAAAGCTCGTGGTGCTCGACGACGACCCCACCGGCACCCAGACAGTCCAGAACATCCAGGTCGTCACCGATTGGAAGGTCGACACCCTGGCGACGGCCCTTCAGGGCGACGCGCCGGGCTTCTATATCCTCACCAACTCACGCAGTCTCGCCTCGGCCGCCACCCGCGCGCTGCACCTTGAACTGGCGGCCAATCTGCGCGCTGCGGCAGTCCAGACGGGCACCCTCTTCACCGTCTTCTCCCGCGGCGACTCCACCTTGCGCGGTCATTATCCGCTGGAGACCGACACCCTGGCCGAGACGCTCGGACCTTTCCATGGCACCCTGATCGTCCCCTACTTTGAAGCCGGAGGCCGGATCACGCTCGACGGGATTCACTACGTGGCCGAGGGCGACCAACTTGTGCCCGCCGGTGAGACCGCCTTCGCGCGCGATCCAACCTTCGGCTACCGCCAATCCTTTCTGCCCGCCTGGGTGGAAGAAAAGACCGGCGGGCGTGTTCCCGCCGGCGAAGTGGTGCATCTTCCGTTGTCCGTCCTCAGAACAGAGGGACCATCTGGAGTGGCCTCGAGACTGATCGCACTGCCGGCGAACCGCATCGTCGTTAGTGACGCGGTCGCCCGGCGGGACATTGAAGTGCTGGCGCTGGGCCTGCTCCAAGCCGAAACCGCGGGACTCCGTTTTCTGGTGCGCACCGCTGCATCCCTGGTCGCCGCCCGCCTTGGACAGGCACCACAACCACTGCTGGATGGCAGAGCCTTTTCCATTCCCGCTCTCTCCACCGGCGGACTTATCGTGGTCGGCTCCTATGTCCCCAAATCCACGGCTCAGGTTCGCGCGCTGCGGGCCGCGCTGCCCGTGCGCGAGGTGGAAGTGCGCGTGCCTGACCTGCTCAGTCCGACCCAGCGTCAGGCTGCTGTCAAAAACGCCGCCCTCCGGATCAACCAGCTGCTCAGCCTCGGCGAGCTCGTGCTCCTGGTCACCAGCCGCGATCTGGTCACAGGTGCCAGCCCGGAGGAAAGCCTCGCCATCGTCGGTCGCGTTTCCTCCGCCGTGGTCGAGATTGTCCGCCAGCTCACCGTGCGGCCACGGTTCCTCATCGCCAAGGGCGGCATCACTTCGAGCGATGTCGCTACCGCCGGCCTCGGAGTTCGCCGGGCCACGGTGCAGGGCCAACTCCTGCCAGGGGTGCCCGTGTGGCGCCTCGGTGCCGAGAGTAAATTCCCCGGTCTCGATTACGTCATTTTCCCAGGAAACGTGGGCGGCGAATCCGCCTTGGTTGAAGCAGTCAACCGTCTGCAATCCTCCCCCGCCTTATGAAAACCCCACCTCTGTTCCGTCTGACGTTCGGCCTCGCCGTCGGACTGGTCTCCTCCTTCGCCTCTGCTCCCATCGCTGATCCCGATCTCGTCTTCGCCGAGCGCGACGGCCTGGTCGCGTTTGAAGCCGAACATTTCATCAAGCAGGAACTCAGCACCGTGCGCGCCTGGCACCTCACCCACGCCCAGCAGCATCCGACACTGGCTCCCGACACCGATGGCACCCATGTGCTCGGCGCCAGCGGCGGCGCCTATCTGGAGATTCTGCCGGATACGCGCTGGTCGCATGACGAAAAACTCGTTGCCGGAGAGAATTTTTCGAACGAGCCGGGTAAGTTGGCGATCCTCTCCTATCGCGTGCATTTCTCCACCCCTGGGCGCTATCACGTCTGGGCTAGGATTCTGTCCACCGGACCTGAAGACAATGGAGTGCATTTCGGAATCAATGGCACTTGGCCGGAAAGTGGACGGCGCTGGCAAACGGTGAAAAAGCGAGATTGGGCTTGGGACAGCCGTCAGCGCACCGAGAAGGTGCACGTTGGCGTGCCGGGCCAGCTCTACCTCGACGTGCCGACTGCGGGCGAGCACACCATTCAGATCTCAATGCGGGAAGATGGCTTCGAGCTGGACAAGGTGATCCTCACCAACGCCCCCAACTATGTTCCCGAGGGCACCGGCCCTGAACCGCGCGTGCATGCCGGGCGTGTTCCGGCCGCCTTCGCGATTCCCGCCGGTTACACGGATACACCCGCCGTGACACCGCTCCCGCCCAAGGCGCCCCAACCCGCCACGGAGAGCGCCCCCGCACCCTCAGCGGCTGCGGCCGGCACTGTCACCGCCGCCAGCCTGAAGCTTGATGGCACCGGCTACTACCTCGACAAAGGCAAGTGGGCCGCCATCCACCCCGACAGGAACAAGGAGGCTGCCGTCAAGTTCACCGTCCCCGCCTCCAACGGCCGCTACCGCGTCGTCCTGCATGCCGTGGGCGAGAGCGACGGGGCATCGGAATTCGAGGTCCGCCTCGCCGACAGGCTCATCGGTCGCTTTGTCTGCCCGCTTTCCAATGCGATGTTCGAGGAAGGCGAGCGTTATACCCAGACTTGGTGGGATGTGGATGTGAGCGAGGGCACCTTGGTCGAGGTGCGCTCCCGCATCGCCTCCGCCGACGGCAAGGAGTGGAGTCGCGCCCGCTGGTCCAAGATCGAGTTCATCCCCATGAGCGCGGTCGGCCACGGCCAGTCGCGCCTTGAACTCGCCCGCGCCCAGCGCGAGCAGCTCTTCCGCCCCGTGCCCCGCCAACCCCATGGTGACGCCACCGTAAAAGTCGGCGGCGAGCTCCGCGCCTGGCACAAGGTCACCGTGGATCTGGCCGGTCCTTTCGCCGCCGAGACCGACACCGCCCCCAATCCCTTCACAGACTACCGCTTCGATGTCACCTTCACCCACGAGTCCGGCACCCCCAGCTACGTCGTGCCGGGCTACTTCGCCGCCGACGGCAACGCCGCCGAGACCTCCGCCACCGCTGGCACCATCTGGCGCGCCCATCTCTCCCCCGACCGCGGCGGCAAATGGAACTATCGGGTTTCATTCACCCGCGGATCCAATGCCGCCACCTACGGCGGGGGCTCACCCGTTGCTCCCTATGACGGCCTGTCCGGTTCCTTTGTTGTGACTGGCTCGAACAAAAAACACCCTGACTTTCGTGCCGGTGGTCGGCTCACCTACCGTGGTGGTCACTACCTTATCGCCGCAGGAAGTGGTCAGCCCTTCCTCAAGGCGGGCGCTGACGCCCCCGAGACGCTCCTTGCTTACACCGATTTCGATGATGCCCTCGCTCTCAAAAAGGAAGTGCCTCTCAAAACCTGGGCCCCCCACGTAGCTGACTGGCGTGAAGGCGATCCCAGTTGGAAAGGCGGCAAAGGCAAGGGACTCATCGGCGCGATCAATTACCTCGGCCACAAGGGTGCCAACGCCGTGTCGTTCCTGACCTACAACGCCGCCGGCGACGGTGACAACATCTGGCCTTTCGTGGCGCGCGACGAGAAATTTCACTACGACTGCTCACGGCTCGACCAATGGGCCATCGTATTCGAGCACGCGCAGGCCCGGGGTGTCTTTCTCCACTTCAAGCTCCAGGAAAATGAAAGCGACGACCATCGCGCCGGAGCCCGCAAGACGCCCAAGGTGATTCCCGAGGCCCTCGACGCCGGCGCCACCGGCCCGGAGCGGCGCCTGTATTTCCGCGAGATGATCGCCCGCTTCGGGCACAACCTCGCCCTGAACTGGAATCTGGGTGAAGAAAACACCCAGACCCCCGAGGAGCAGCGCGCCATGGCGCAATACATCCGGGACACCGATCCTTACGACCACCTGCTGGTCATCCACAGTTTCCCCGAGCAGCAGGACGAGGTCTATGAGAACCTCCTGGGCAAACAGTCCGAGCTGACTGGCGCCTCGGCGCAGAACAGCTGGAAACTGGCCCATCAGCAGACCCTGCGCTGGGTCCGCGCCTCGGCCGCCGCCGGGCGCCCCTGGGTTGTCTGCAATGACGAACAAAACCCGGCCAATCAGGGTGTGCCCCCCGACCTCGGCTACAAGGGCTATGCCGGCAAGAACAACCAGGGCAAGGAGGTCGGCTACGACGAACATGACATCCGCAAAGCCACGCTTTGGGGCACGCTGATGGCGGGTGGCGCGGGCGTGGAATACTACTTCGGCTACCAGCTCCCCGAAAACGACCTCCTCCTTGAGGATTTCCGCAGCCGCGAACGCTCCTGGGACTTCTGCCGTATCGCCCTCGGTTTCTTCCGCGACCATGCCATCCCGCTCGCGCAAATGACCAACGCCGACGAACTCGTCGGCAATCCCGCGCACGACAACTCCCGCTACTGCCTCGCGCAGTCAGGGAAGCTCTACCTCGTCTATCTGCCGACCGGCGGCGAAGCCACCCTCGACCTGGGCGGAGCAGCCGGCGACTTTGCCGTCTCTTGGTTCAACCCGCGCACGGGCGGCTCACTCGTGTCCGGTCCCCGCATCTCCGGTGGCGGTGCCGTCAAGCTCACCGCCCCCGACAGTCAGGACTGGCTGGCGGTGGTGCGAGCCGTCCCGGTTTTCGCGGCCGGTTCCGGAGCCAAGGTGCTGGTCGTGGGCGGCGGCAACTACCACGACTTCGCCCAATGGTTCAACCGGGCCGACGTCGCCACGATCGCCGCCGCCGGTCACCGCCCTATCTACGTCGACGACCCCGAAACCGCGGCCCTCGCCCTCGTGGACGCCGACGTGCTCGTGCTGAGCAGCGCCTTGGGCTGGCCTGCCACGCCTTCGTTTCGCCGCGCTGTCGCCACCCACCTTGAGGCCGCCCGCGGCTTCGTCGCCCTCCACAGCGGCGTATGGCGCACCTGGCCGGATTGGACTGAATACGAGAGCAGTTATATCGGCATCGCTGCCAACTCCCACCCCAAGCCCTTTGAGTTCGAGGTCTTCAACCGCCAGCCCGGCCATCCGGTCATGCGCGGCGTCCCCGCTTCTTTCAAAATCACCGACGAACTTTATGAAGTGACAACTCGCTCTGGCGGCGTGCCCGTCACCGTGCTGGCCGAGACGCAACCCAGCCCTAACTCGAAGCAGACTCATCCCAGCGTCTGGGTGCCCGCCCGCGAAAAAGGCCGCACCGTCGGTCTCGCCCTCGGCCACGACGGCCGCGCGCGCGGCGCGCCGGAATTCAACCGTCTGCTCGTCAACGCCGTCGAGTGGACCGCCGGACGATGAATGCCCTACGCCTCGCCCTGCTTTTGCCGCTCGCGTTCGGCCCTCTCGCCGCGACCCCGACCCTTCAGGTCATCGCCGTCGGACCCAACCCCGAGAGCGTCACGCGCGGCTTCGGGGGTGATCTTTTCGCCACGCTCATGGGCGAAACCCGCAAGGACGGTGACGGCAATGGCCGGATCGTGCGCATCCGCGGCGATGCTGTCTCTGATTTTTCCGCCGGATATGACGATCCCAAGGGCATCGTCTTCACCGGCGATCACCTGATCACGGCAGACTTCACGCGCGTTTGGAAAATCGACTCGACCGGCAAAAAAGAACTGCTGGCCGGCCCAAGCGACTTTCCGCACCCACCGTCCTACCTCAACGATGTTGCCCTCGCGCCCGATGGTCGCAGCGTGCTCGTGACCGACATGGGGGCCGTGACCAAGATGCGCGATCCCGGCGGCCAGCTCTGGCCCGTGGATAGCGCGGAGGCGGCCGCCATTCCGGTTATCGCCCGTGTTTACCGCATCACGCTCGACGGCAAGGTCAGCATCGCGGTCGAAAACCAGCGCACCATGCTGCTGCCCAATGGTGTTACCTCGCTGTCCAACGACACCCTTCTGCTCGCGGAATTCTTCACTGGCAATATTCTCGAATATCGTGCGGGTGGTTTTCGCATCGTCGCGACCGGTCACCGCAGCGTCGACGGCATAGCACGCGACTCCCGCGGCACGCTCTACGTCAGCGAGGTGTTCACCGGCAGGGTTTGGGCCATTCCAGCAGATGGACCGAAGAGACTGCTAGCCACCCTCACTTCGGCCGCCGACTTCCTGCTTGATGAACCCGCCAGCCTGCTGGTCGTGCCGGACACTAAAGCAGGAGCGCTCGCTTTCCTGACTCTCCACAGTCCTTGAAGCGGGCCTATCTTCACCCAGGGACTGGTTCGAGGAATTTGGAAATGCACCGAGCATTCTGGCAGAACAAACGAGATTATCATCAGCACCTGCCACTTTGTGCCTTTTGTCGTCTTCGAATTACCCGCACCTGACGCTCTTTCGCTTCTCAATTTGTCATGAAAACCTTGAACAAGCACTTCCCGCAGATCGGCAAGATCCGCTATGAGGGCCCGCGTTCCGCCAACGCGCTTTCCTTCAAGCACTACAACCCGTCGGAGATCATCGACGGCAAGACCTTGAAGGAGCACATGCGCTTCTCCATCGCCTACTGGCACGCGTTCCGTGGCACCGGTTCCGATCCGTTCGGTCCGGGCACGATCGTGCGCCCGTGGGAATCCGGCAAGGACCCCGTCTCCGTCGCCAAGGTGCGCCTGGACGCCGCCTTTGAGTTCTTCCAGAAGATCGAGGCGCCGTTCTGGTGCTGGCACGACCGCGACATCGCCCCCGAGGGCCGCACGCTGGCCGAGTCCAACAAGATCCTCGACAAGATCGTCGCCCATGCGAAGGGCCTGCAAAAGGCCACCGGCGTGAAGCTCCTGTGGGGCACCGCCAACCTCTTCAGCAACCCGCGCTTCATGTGCGGCGCCTCGACCAACCCCGACGCCCACGTCTTCGCCTACGCCGCGGCGCAGGTGAAGAAGGCCATGGAGTGCACGGTCGAACTCGGCGGCGAGAACTACGTGTTCTGGGGCGGCCGCGAGGGCTACGAGACCCTCCTCAACACCAACCTCAAGCGCGAGCAGGACCATCTCGCCCGCTTCCTCCACATGGCGGTCGATTACGCCAAGGAGATCGGCTTCACCGGCCAGTTCCTGATCGAGCCCAAGCCGAAGGAGCCCACCAAGCACCAGTATGACTTCGACGTGGCCTCGGGTATCGCCTTCCTGCGCACCTACGGCCTGGAGAAGCACTTCAAGTTCAACATCGAGACCAACCACGCGACGCTCGCCGGCCACACCTTCCAGCACGAGATCGAGGTCGCGGCCTCGGCGCAGATGCTCGGCTCGATCGACGCCAACTCCGGCGATGAACTGCTGGGCTGGGACACCGACCAGTTCTCGACCGACGTCCGCACGCTCACCCTGGCGATGATCTCCATCCTCAAGGCCGGCGGCCTGGGCTCCGGTGGCTTCAACTTCGACGCCAAGCTCCGCCGGCCCTCGACCGACCTCGACGACCTCTTCCACGCCCACATCGGCGGCATGGATGCCTACGCCCTGGCTTTCAAGATCGCCCGCCGCATCCTCGCCGAGGGCAAGTTCGAGCAGTTCGTGGCCGACCGCTACTCGTCCTACGACACCGGCTACGGCAAGGACATCGAGAAGGGCAAGGCCACCTTCAAGTCCCTCGAGAAACTCGTCCTCACCAAGCTCGGCGAACCCACCCCCAAGTCCGGCAAGCAGGAGTATCTCGAGAATCTCCTCATGCAGTATCTGCACGGTTGAGTAATCTTCGCGCCGGCCGGAGCAAAAGCTCCGGCCGGTTGTCTTTCCGGCCCGCCCCTACCCCACATGAGCAGCCCGTCCGCGTCCCTTCAGGAAAGCTATCACGCCCAGCACTCCCCCTTTGGGGCCTTTGCCAGTTTCACCTGCGGGCTCGTCGATTCACCCGGAGGTTTCGGTCAGGCGCTCCGCGCTCCCGCGAAGCAGAATCTCTACATCGGCTTCAAGCGCGGGTCCGACGCGAAGTGGCAACTGATGCCCTTCCTCACGCCGCCCAAGTCCCAGGAAGGTTCCTTCACCGGCGACACCACCGTCGTGCAGCCGCCGCGCGGTTTCGATTCCCTGCGCCCGACCGACTACTCCCGCACGCTCGGCTGGGCCAGCGACACCTGGCGCGCGGCCGACGACCGCTTTGGTTTTTCCCTGCTCTCTCCTTTCTGCGAAGTGCCCGATCCGGCAAAGATGAAGCGCGCCGCCGCGCGCTTCCACCTCGCGCCGCTCGTCAATGGCTGGATCGAATACGACAACCGCGCCGGCCGCAGTCCCGTCGAGCTCGTCTTCGGTGTCGGCGTCGGTGACGACACCCTGCGACCGCTCGGCGACACCGCTCCCGCGCTCGCCGGCTTCGCCTCCGGCCGGGCCTTCGGCTACGCCACCAAACCCGGCCGCGGCGTCGCCCTCAAGCAGGGCTTCGACATCCTCAGCCCGAAGTTCCTCGATTACCGCGGCCTCCACGTGATCGCCGGCGAGTCGGCACTCGTCTTCACCGTGCCCGCAGGGCAGCGGAAACGATTCCCGCTCGCTCTGGGCTTCTACACCGCCGGCCCGGTCACCGCCGGCCTGAGCGCGGAATATGCCTTCACCCGCTTTTTCCGCGACCTCGAGGATGTGCTCGCCCACGGCCTGAGTGAATTTTCCCGCTACGAACGCCTCGCCGCGCAACGCGACCGTGAACTCGCACGCAGCAAGCTCGACGCGGACCAGAAGTTCCTGATCGCCCAAGCCACGCACAGCTACCTCGGCAGCACCGAGCTGCTCTGGCACAAGGGCAAGCCCCTCTGGGTCGTCAACGAGGGCGAATACCGCATGGTCAACACCTTCGACCTGACGGTTGACCACCTGTTCTTTGAGCTGGAGTGGTTCCCGTGGGCCGTGCGCGACACGCTCGACCTGTTCGTCCGCCGCTACAGCTACCGCGACCAGCACGGCCTTTCCTTCACGCACGACATGGGCGTGAACAATTTCTTCACCCCGCCCGGCCGCTCCAGCTACGAGTGCGACAACCAGGAAGGCTGCTTCTCCCACATGACGATGGAGCAGCTGCTCAACTGGGTGCTCTGTGCCTGCACCTACGCGGCCCACACCGGCGACCGCGCCTGGCTCCGCGCCAACCGGAAGATCCTCCTCGCCTGCGCCGACAGCCTGCTCCGCCGCGACGATCCCGATCCGGCGAAACGCGACGGCTTGCTCAAACGCGACTCCGACCGCGTCGGCCATGGCGCCGAGATCACCACCTACGACAGCCTCGACGTCTCCCTCGGCCAGGCCCGCAACAACCTCTACCTCTCCGTGAAGGCCCTCGGGGCCTGGGTGCTCCTCGAACGCACCTTCGCCACGCTCGGCCTCAAGCAGGACTCCGCCGCCGCCCGCGCCACCGCCGACCTGCTGGCCCGCACCCTGGCCACCAAGTTCGAGGAGAACACCGGCTTCTTCCCCGCCGTCTTCGAGAAAAACAACTGCTCGCGCATCCTGCCCGCCGTCGAGGGCTTCGTCTATCCGCTCTTCCTCGGCTATCGGGATGCCACCGACGCCGCCGGTCGCTTCGCCCCGCTCTTCGCGCAGCTGCAGCGCCACCTCAGCCAATCGCTGCAACGCGGCATCTGCCTCGACGCCACCAGTGGCGGCTGGAAGATGAGCAGCACGAGCACCAACACCTGGTTCTCGAAGATCGCGATCGCCCAGCATGTGGTCCGCTCCCTCTTCCCCGCCGCCTTGAACGACACTGCCCGCGCCGCCGACCGCGTCCACGCGAACTGGCAGCGCACCCCCGGCTGCGGCAAGGACGCCATGTGCGACCAGATCCGCAGCGACTCCGGCGAGGCCTGCGGCAGCCGCTATTACCCGCGCGGTGTCACCGCCTGTCTCTGGCTCCGTGAGTAACCCGTCCGCTTAACGCCCGTCACCCACCCCTCCGACCCCATGAGCGAAACCGCCCAACCCAACCAGAAACTCTCCTTCATCGAGAAGGCCGGCTTCAGCGCCGGTGATGCCGCCGCGAACTTCGTGTTCATGTCGATGGTGCTCTTCCAGACGAGCTTCTACACCGACGTCTTCGGCCTCTCCGCCAGCGCCGCCGCTGCCATCCTCCTCTGGCCCCGCCTCTGGGACGCCGCGTTCGATCCCATCATGGGCATCATCGCCGACCGCACCAACACCCGCTGGGGCAAGTTCCGCCCCTGGGTCCTCTGGACGTCGCTCCCCTGGGCCGTGGTCATGATCCTCGCCTACACCACGCCCGACGGCTGGAGCATGGGCGCGATGATCGCCTACGCCGGCATCACGAACACCATCCTGATGACGCTCTACTCGATGAACAACATGCCGTACTCCGCCCTCGGCGGCGTCATGACGGCCGACCTCAACGAGCGCACCAAGGTCAACTCCTACCGCTTCGTCTCCGCCAACATCGCCCAGTTCATCGTCGGCGGCCTCACCCTCCCCCTCGTCGCCAAGTTCGCCGTCGGCGCCGACAAGCAGCACGGCTGGCAGATGACCATGACGATCTGGGCCGTCCTCTGCTTCGTCCTCTTCCTCGTCACCTTCTTCACCACCAAGGAGCGCATCCAGCCCGTCGTCGAGACCAAGTCCTCCCCCAAGCAGGACTTCCTGGACCTGCTGAAGAACAAGCCCTGGATCGCCCTCTTCATCTACACGGGCTTCCACTTCGCGATGCTCACCTTCCGCGGAGGCGCGCACTACAACTACTACCACCATTACGCCGACAAGGGCGCGATGTTCGACTTTGTCGCCATGCTCGGCCTCACCACGCCCGACATGGCGTCCACGGGCAGCCTTGCCGACTGGATGGGCTACATCGTCCACGGCACCCGCGAAACGGCCACCAACGCCGCCGATGTCTTCAACAGCATCGTCAACATGCTCGGCACCGGCACCACGATCATCTTCATCATGCT
>JACCDR010733971.1_pt1 | contig 10716 bp, 14 predicted proteins | sample 7446431 | NCBI WGS metagenome assembly JACCDR01 (sample SAMN15323443, study PRJNA562643) | freshwater metagenome | isolation source: river surface water | place: USA:Blue River Watershed | collected 2017-08-17 | reverse complement strand
ATGGCGGCCCAGGCCATCCCGAGCTACGCGCCGCGCCAGGCCGCCGCGCACTTCAACAAGCTCGAGTGCTTCTGTTTCAACGAATACACGCTGGCTCCCGGCGAGAAGAAGCAGTGGCCCGTGGTCTTCGTGATCGACCCCAAGCTGTCGAAGGACGTGAGCACCATCACCCTGTCGTACACCTTCTTCGAAGTCGGCAGCAAGACGCCGGCCGCACCGGGTTCCGCTGCGGCGGACAAGCCGGCGGCTGCGGAGGCTGGAGCATGAGCGGGTCCGCCGACAAGCAGGGTTCGCTGTGGGCGACCACCAAGGCCGTGGCCTGGTCCTTCCTCGGCGTGCGCAAGGGCAGCGGTTTCCAGGACGACATCAGCCGTCTCAAGCCCTATCACGTCATTGCGGTGGGGCTGATCGGCGGTGTGCTTTTTGTATTGTTTTTGATTGCAGTGGTGAACTGGGCGGTCGCCGCATAAGGCGCGCAGCAGGCACCCGAGAAATTTAGAGAACCAGAACCGGAAGGAATGGAGCAAACATGAGTTCGACTACACACGGCGGCACCCCGTACTACTATGTGCCCGGCCCGTCCCGTCACCCCGTGATGGCGGCGATCGGTCTGTTCTTCGTCATTCTGGGCGCCGGTCAGTGGATCAACGGCTCCGGCTGGGGCAAGTACTCCCTGCTGCTGGGCCTGGTCTGGTGGCTGGTGGTGCTCTACCAGTGGTTCCGCGATGCCATCGCCGAAAGCGAAGGCGGCCAGTACGGCCACAAGATCGACATCTCCTACCGCTGGAGCATGACTTGGTTCATCTTCTCCGAAGTGATGTTCTTCGGCGCCTTCTTCACTGCCCTCTGGTGGGCTCGTGCCCACTCGGTGCCGGCGCTGGGCAGCCTGGACAACGCGCTGTTGTGGCCCGACTTCAAGGCCGTGTGGCCCAGCGTCGTCGCTGGCGCCACTGCCTCGCCGGCCGGCATCATCGAGCCCTTCCAGACCATGGGCCCCTTCTGGCTGCCGACCATCAACACGGCCCTGCTGCTGACCTCGGGCGTGACCCTGACCATCGCCCACCACGCCCTGCGTGATGGCAACCGCAGCAAGACCATCGCCTTCATGTGGGCCACCGTGCTGCTGGGCCTGATCTTCCTGTTCGTCCAGGGTTACGAATACGCCCACGCCTATAAGGACCTGAACCTCAAGCTCTCGTCCGGCGTCTTCGGCTCCACCTTCTTCATGCTGACCGGTTTCCACGGTTTCCACGTGTTCGTCGGCATGCTGATGCTGTTCTTCATCACCCTGCGCCTGCAGAAGGGCCACTTCACGGCCGACAAGCACTTCGGTTTCGAAGGTGCGGCCTGGTACTGGCACTTCGTGGACGTCGTGTGGCTGGGCCTTTATATTCTGGTCTACTGGATGTGAGGTCTACCCGCTCGTGGCATCGCGAGGTGCCCGAGCCGACAAAAACAAAAGCCGCGTGAAGCGGCTTTTGTTTTTGTCTGATGCGCATCGCGCTTACTGGCCCGGCTTGATGCCGGTGGGCTGGATGTAGCCGAAATGCCAGGCGATCAGGATGCAGAGGAAGATCAGGATGGAAAAGCCCACACGGAAGGCCAGCGCCCGGGCCATCCTGCTGGTCTTGGCTTTGCCGTCACGGCCGTCGCGCATCATGAAGAACAGGGCCGAGCCCAGGCTGGCGATGATGGCCAGGAAGGCCAGGGCGACGAGGTATTTCATGGACAGGATTATCGCGTGAGTGAACGCAGTCGTTTCTGGGTGGTGACGCTGGCCGCCGTGCTGGGCATGGTGGTCACGGCGGCGCTCGGGCGCTGGCAGCTGGGGCGTGCCGCGGAAAAAGAGGTGCTGCAGGCGGCCATCGAGACCCGGGCGCAGCTGCCCGTGCTCGACGCACGCAGTGCTGCCGGCGCAGACGCGCCGCCGGATCTGCTGCATCGCCGGGTCGAGGCCCGCGGCCAGTGGGTCGATGGGCGCACGGTGTTTCTCGACAACCGGCAGATGAACGGCCGGCCCGGTTTTTTTGTCGTTACGCCCTTGCGTCTGGAAGGTGATGGCGGCGTGCTGCTGGTGCAGCGCGGCTGGGTTCCGCGCAACTTCGAGGACCGAACGCGCGTGCCTGCCATCGAGACGTCCCCGGGGACCGTGGTGGTGCAAGGCCGGCTGGCCGCACCACCCTCACGGCTATACGAGATGGGCCCGGCTGAGACCGGGGCGATCCGGCAAAATCTCGACTTGGCGCAGTTTCGCGCGGAAACCGGCCTGCCGCTGGCGGCCCTGTCCATCCAGCAGACCGGGGCTGCGGCCGACGGCCTGCAGCGCGACTGGCCGCAGATCAACACCGGCGTCGACAAGCACTACGGCTACGCGTTCCAATGGTTCGGGCTCTGTGCCCTGATGGCGATTCTTTATGTCTGGTTCCAAATTGTCAGAAGACTCCAAAACCGCGGGCGCTGAAAGCACGCACGATCATGTGCTGGGCCTGACGGTGCACAGCCTGCCCGAGCCGGGCCAGCTCCTCGCCGATGACGCGCGCCGCACGCGCGCCGGCCGCTGGAAGATGATCGCCCTGCTGCTGGTCTGCGCTGCGCCGGTGATCGCCTCCTATTTCACCTACTACGTGATCCGGCCCGAGGGGCGGCGCAGTTTTGGCGAGCTCATCGAACCCCAGCGTCCCTTGCCCGAGATGCTCGCGCTGGACCTCGCCGGCGTCACGCATCGCCTGCCCGAACTCAAGGGTCAGTGGCTGCTGCTCACCACGGGCGGCGCCAGCTGCGCCGAGGCCTGCCAGCAGCAGCTCTACTTCCAGCGCCAGTTGCGCGAACTCATGGGGCGCGAGAAGGAGCGGCTCGACCGTGTCTGGTTGATCAACGACGCGGCCCCCGTGCCCGACACGCTGCAGGCCGCGCTGCAGGGCGCGACGGCCCTGCGCGTGCCGGCTGACGACCTGGCGCGCTGGCTGGTGCCGGCCGCCGGGCAGCGCATCGAGGACCACCTGTACGTCGTGGACCCCATGGGCAACCTCATGATGCGTTTTCCCGCGGGCATGGATGTGGAAGCGGCGGCCAAGGCCAAACGCGACCTCGAGCGCCTGCTGCGTGCTTCCTCCTCCTGGGACCAGCCGGGCCGCTGAACCATGGACGCACCCGCACTCTACGATCTGAGCCCGGCCCTGCGCCTGATGCTCATGGGCATCGTGCTGGCGGCCGGTCCGCTGGCCTGGGTCTGGTTGCGCAACCGGCAGGCCAGCACCTCCCGCCGCCTGCAGGCCCTGACCCTGCTCACGCTGTTCCTCACCTTCGACCTCGTGCTCTTCGGCTCCTTCACGCGCCTCACGGACTCCGGCCTGGGCTGTCCGGACTGGCCCGGCTGTTACGGCCAGGCCAGCCCGGTGGGCGCGCGCGCCGAGATCAGCGCGGCCCAGCAGGCCATGCCGACCGGTCCGGTCACGCACGGCAAGGCCTGGGTCGAGATGATCCACCGTTACCTGGCCACCGGCGTGGGCGTGCTCATCCTCGTGCTGGCCATCACCACCTGGCTTGAGCGCGCGCGCCAGCGGCGCCAGTCCGGTGCGTCTGGCGTGCTGAGCCCCTGGTGGGCGACGCTGACCCTGGTGTGGGTCTGCGTGCAGGGCGCCTTTGGCGCCTTGACGGTCACCATGAAGCTGTTCCCCGCCATCGTCACTCTGCACCTGCTGGGGGGTCTGCTGCTGCTGGCCCTGCTGGCGCTGCAGGCCGTGCGTTACGCCCAGCTGCACGACGCGTCGGCCACCCGTGTGCTGCCTGCAGCCCTGCGCACGCTGATGTGGGCTGCACTGGCCCTGCTGACCCTGCAGATCGCGCTGGGTGGCTGGGTCAGCACCAACTACGCCGTGCTGGCCTGCACCGAATTCCCGACCTGCCAGGGCAGCTGGTGGCCCGAGATGAACTTTGCCCAGGGTTTCGAGCTCTGGCGCGAGCTCGGCCTCACCGGCACCGGCGAGCACATCGGATTTGCCGCGCTCACCGCCATCCACTACGTGCACCGGCTCGCGGCCTACCTCGTGATCGCCGTGTTGCTGCTGCTGGCCTGGCGCCTGCAGGCCCTGCCGGCCTGGCGCGGCGCCGCACGCTGGCTGGCGGGTCTGCTGCTGCTGCAGTTCCTCACCGGCCTGAGCAATGTGGTGCTGGACTGGCCCCTGCTGGCCGCCGTGCTGCACACTGGCGGCGCGGCCGCGCTCGTGGTTCTTCTGACCTGGGGCCTGGCCGGCAGTGTGGCCGTCGCCTCCCGCTCCGCCCCTGTCTCCGTTTCGAGTTCCATCGCATGAGCGCCACCTCCACCGTTCCGTCGCCGTCCGTGTTCAGCCAGTTTTATGCGCTGACCAAGCCGCGTGTCGTGCAACTCATCGTCTTCTGCGCCCTGATCGGCATGGTGCTGGCCGTGCCCGGCCTGCCGCGCTGGCCCGAGCTGCGCCTGATGCTCATCGCCTGCCTGGGCATCTGGCTCGTGGCTGGCGCTGCGGCCGCCTTCAACTGCATCGTCGAAAAAGGCATCGATGCCAAGATGAAACGCACGGCCTGGCGTCCCACGGCCAAGGGCGAGCTCAGCGATGTGCAGACCCTGCTGTTCTCGGCCCTGCTGTGCGCGGCCGGATCGGCGCTGCTGTACTTCTGGATCAATCCGCTGACCATGTGGCTGACCTTCGCCACCTTCGTCGGTTATGCGGTCATCTACACGGTCATCCTCAAGCCGCTGACGCCGCAGAACATCGTGATCGGCGGCGCTTCCGGCGCCATGCCGCCCGTGCTGGGCTGGGCAGCCATGACCAACCACGTGGGGCCCGAGGCGCTGATTCTCTTTCTCATCATCTTCCTCTGGACACCGCCGCATTTCTGGGCCCTGGCCCTGTACCGCGTGGAGGACTACCGCAAGTCCGGCCTGCCCATGCTGCCCGTCACGCACGGCAACGAATTCACGCGCCTGCAGATCCTGCTCTACACCCTGGTGCTGTTTGCCGCCTGCCTCATGCCCTTTGTCTATGGCATGAGTTCCTGGCTCTACCTGGCCGCGGCCGTGCTGCTCAACGCCGGCTTTTTCCTCTATGCCTGGCGGCTCTGGCGGGCGTACTCCGACGAGCTGGCGCGCAAGACCTTCCGTTTCTCGCTGATCCACCTCAGCGTGCTGTTCGCAGCCCTGCTGCTTGACCATTACCTGCTGTGAGGCACCCCATGCCCATCCCTGCCATGCTGCGATCGATGACCGCCGTGCTGCTGACCTGTTCGACCCTGCTGCTGGGGGCCTGCTCCGACAGCAGCCAGCCCGGCTTCAGCGCCATTGACGTCACCGGCGCCGACTACGCCAAGGACTTCGCCCTGACCGACCACAACGGCCAGGCGCGCACCCTCAAGGACTTCCAGGGCAAGATCGTCGTCATGTTCTTCGGCTACACCCAGTGTCCCGATGTCTGCCCGACCTCGCTGACCGAACTGGTGGCCGTCAAGAAGCTGCTGGGCGCCGACGGCGACAAGCTGCAGGGCCTGTTTGTCACGGTCGACCCGGCCCGCGACACGCCCGAGATCATGAAGAGCTACATGGCCAACTTCGACCCGGGTTTCCTCGCGCTCTACGCCGCTGACGCCGACAAGCTGGCGGCCCTGGCCAAGGACTACAAGGTCTATTACAAGAAGGTCGAAGGCAAGACGCCCACGAGTTACACGATGGACCACTCGGCCGGCATGTATGTCTACGATACCCAGGGCCGCCTGCGCCTCTATTCGCGCTACGGCACCGGGGCCGGTGCCCTGGCGGTTGACATCCAGCAGCTGCTCAAGGGGCGCTGAGCCACCGGCGAAAAAAAGCCCGCGGCATCGCGGGCTTTTTTTTCTGCGGCCATCCCAGGCCGCGGGGCCGACGTTCAGTCCACCTTGATGCCGCGCTCGGCAATGATCCTGCCCAGCGTGGCCGTGTCGGCCTTGATGCGCAGGGCCAGCGCCTCCGAACTGCCACCCACCACCTGCCAGCCCTGCTGGTAGAGGCGCTGGCGTATCTCGGGGCTGCGCGCGATCTCGCTCAGCAGCGTCGACAGCTTGGCGACCACCGGCTGGGGCAGCGAGGCCGGGCCGGCCACGGCGTTCCAGATCTCGAGCTGGAAATCCTTCACGCCAGCTTCGGCCAGGCTGGGGACGCCGGGCGCCAGCGTGCTGCGGCCCGGTGATGTGACACCCAGCAGGCGTACCTTGCCGGCCGCCGCCTGTGCCTGCGCGAGGCCCGGTGGCAGCATGGACAGCTGGATGTCGCCGGCGATCATGGCCGTGACCACCTGCGGGTAGCCGGGGTAGGGCACGTGCACCGGCTGGAGGCCCGCGCGCGCCTTGAGCAGTTCCATGCCCAGATGCCCCACCGTGCCCACACCGGGTGAGCCGTAGCTCAGCTTGTTGCCGCCGCTGCGGGCCTGGGCCAGCACCTCGGCGGCCGTGTTGCCTGCCGCCTGCGCGGGCGCCGCCAGCACCAGGGGTGCCGTGCCCACCAGGCTGATCGGGGCCAGGTCCCGGGCCGGGTCATACGGCGTCTTGGGGTTGAGCAGCTTGGCGATCGTCAGGTTGCCGTTGATCATCACGCCCAGGGTGTGGCCATCGGTCGACTTGGCCACCAGGTCGGCGGCGATGTTGCCGCCGGCACCGGGCCGGTTTTCCACCACCACGGGCTGGCCCAGGGCCCGGCCCAGCGGCTCGGCCAGGGTGCGGGCCACCAGGTCGGGCGAGGTGCCCGCCGGGAAGCCGACGATGATCTTCACGGGCTTGCTGGGCCAGCTGCCTGTCTGTGCGTGGGTGCCCAGGCCGACCGCAGCCAGGCCCAGCGCCAGCAGGGCGCGTCGCAGGGGAGAAAAAGTGTGCCGCATGGAGGTACTCCAATGAAGAAGGCCCCTGACTCGTGGCAAGTCAGGGGCCTGTTGATGAATCAGGCTTGTGCCGCTCAGGCGTATTCTGCCAGCGCCGTCTTCATCTTTTTCATGGCGGCCACCTCAATCTGGCGAATCCGCTCGGCGCTCACGCCGTACTCGGCCGCCAGTTCGTGCAGCGTCATGCCGCCCGAGCTGTCGTCGTTGACCTTGAGCCAGCGCTCCTCCACGATGCGGCGGCTGCGCGGGTCCAGCGTGGCCAGGGCGGCGGTGATGCCGTCGCTGGCCAGGCGGTCGCGCTGGCGGGCCTCGATCATGGCCGTGGGCTCGTGGTTGGCGTCGGCCAGGTAGGCGATGGGGCCATAGCTGTCCTCGCCGTCGTCGCTGGGGCCCGGGTCCAGCGCCACATCACCGCCCGACAGCCGGGTTTCCATCTCGATGACCTCTTCGCGCTTGACGTTGAGCTCACGCGCCATCAGGTCGATTTCCTGCTCGTTCAGGGTCTCGCGGTGCGTGGCGGCATCCGCCGCGGCAGCATCGGCCTTGTAGCCCTGCTTCTTGGAGCGCAGGTTGAAAAAGAGCTTGCGCTGGGCCTTGGTCGTGGCGACCTTGACCATGCGCCAGTTCTTCAGGATGTACTCGTGGATCTCGGCCTTGATCCAGTGCAGGGCGTAGCTCACCAGGCGCACGCCCTGGTCGGGGTCGAAGCGCTTGACGGCCTTCATCAGGCCCACATTGCCTTCCTGGATCAGGTCGCCATGCGGCAGGCCGTAACCCAGGTACTGGCGCGAGACCGAGACCACCAGGCGCAGGTGAGAGAGCACCAACTTACCGGCAGCCTCAAGATCATTGTGCTCGCGGAATTTTCGCGCGTACTCCTGCTCCTCTTCGGCGGTGAGCATGGGCAGCCGGTTGGCGGCCGTGATGTAGGCGTCAAGATTGCCCAGCGGGGGCACCAGCGCCCATGGGTTGGCGACGGTGAGCGCGGAACCGGAAACAGCAGAAACAGCGGTCATGCCAGTCCTCCTTTGTGCATGGATGCGGATATTAGCACTCTCTCCGATCGAGTGCTAATCGCAAAGTTCCTGGGGATTTGCACAGAGGGTGTGGCGGGTCCGGGGCTGGCGCAGGCGGATGAAAAACCAGTGGTTGGCCTGGGCGCCAAGCCAGCAGAGCAGGGCCGTCCACCAGGTGTGGCTGGGGTAATGGGCGCCCCGCAGAGTCTGGGCCAGGCCCAGCAGCAGGCCGGCCAGCATCACCCTGCGCAGCCAGACCCAGCCCCGGCGGTGCTCGTCTGCATCACCCTGCAGCCACGGCGGCGCCAGGGCCAGCCAGGCATAGGCCGAGGAGGCATGGCCGCCCGGGAAACAATGGCCGGGGCCGCCATCACCCTGTCCCCAGCTCCAGTGGGAGACATACGGCGCCAGGCCGCCGAACTCCCGCAGGTCCCAGGGGCAGCTGCTGTGGCTCAGTACCTTGAGCCCGCCGATCAGGAGCAGGTTGAGGCTGAGGCCGCAGACGATTTCCACCCGTTGCAAACGATCCAGCCGGCGCAGCGGCCCCAGGGGCCAGCGGACCATCAGCAGCATGCCCAGGTAGAGCGCGACGGCCAGTTGGTGCGCACCGTCGTGCAGCACCGCTTCCAGCAGCCAGTGGTTGCGCAGGGGAAAACCGTCCGGGCTGGCCAGGGCCCGCATGACCGCCAGATCCAGCCCACTGGCGTCCCAGGCCAGTGCGAGGGACATGAGGCTCAGGGTCAGGAGGGTGTGGGGCTTGGTGCGAGGGGTGGCGGGCATGGCCGCGATTGCATCTGGCCCGGCTTAAGACGGGCTTAAATGACCGGTGCCGCCCGCAAAGCCCCCGCGCCTGACCGGGATGCCTGGGCGGGCTTGCGGTATGTACTGCGAACTATTATCATTTGCGACACTTATTACCGACCGACCCGCCACCATGATCGTTTGTGTCTGCCACCGCGTCTCTGACCAGACCATTGCGCGCGCCGCCCGTGCCGGCGCTGCGTTCGACGATATCCAGCTTGAGCTGGGCGTGGCCACCCAGTGCGGCAAGTGTGAAGACTGCGCCCGCGCGCTCTGGTCCGAGTGCCATAGCGGCGGCCCCAAGATCGCCCACCTGAGCCAGGAGCTCGGCGTCGGCCGCAGCATCCAGCTGGCCGTCGCCGCCTGAATTTCCGCTGTCACACGGTCCCATGCAAAAGGGCTACGCACTGCGTAGCCCTTTTTTGCTGGCGTGGGGCGCTTGTCAGGAGACTTCGCCCATCTGGCTCTGCAGGTAGTTCTGCAGGCCCACCTTGTCGATCAGCTCGATCTGGGTCTCGAGGAAGTCGATGTGCTCCTCGGTGTCGTCCAGGATCTTCTGCAGCAGGTCACGCGAGACGTAGTCGCGCACCTTCTCGCAGTGGGCGATGCCGTCCTTGATCGTGGCCTGCGCGCCGGTCTCCAAGGCCAGGTCGCTGCGCAGGATCTCGGGCACGTTCTCACCGATGTTGAGCTTGCCCAGGTCCTGCAGGTTGGGCAGGCCGTCGAGCGTGAAGATGCGATCCATGAGCTTGTCGGCGTGTTTCATCTCACCGATCGACTCTTCGTATTCCTTCTTGGCCAGCTTGTCCAGGCCCCAGTGCTTGAGCATGCGGTAGTGCACGAAGTACTGGTTGATGGCGGTCAGCTCGTTCTTGAGCTGGGCCTGCAGATGGGCGATGGCTTGGGCGTCACCTTTCATGGGACCTTCCTTTTCCTTGTTGTGGCAGACAGCGCGCATTGTCGTTCATCAAGCTCTGGATGCAAGCCCGGGGTCTTGGGGAATCTGATTGAGAAGTAGACGCAGCAAGGCTTGCGACAGGCTACTGGATTTAAAAACAGTGTTGTGGCAAGATGCACGTCCGGGTTGCGCAGGCCGTGCCTCGCCCCGGTTGTCGTGTTGACCGCCATGCACATCCCCGCCCGCCGCCGGCCCGAGTTCGACGAGGTCCGCCATTGCGAATACCCCGAGCACCGGCGCGACAGCGTGGAGGCCATGCCGCCCCTGCCCGGCGTCTACACCTTCCACGGTGAGCCCACGGACCAGCTGCCGCTCTACATCGGCAAGAGCGTGAACCTGCGCGCCCGCGTGCTCTCGCACCTGCGCAACCCGGACGAGGCGCGCATGCTGCGCCAGACCCGCCGCATCAGCCACCAGCGCACCGCCGGCGAGGTGGGTGCGCTGCTGCTCGAAGCCAGCCTCATCAAGCAGCAGCAACCGCTCTACAACCAAAAGCTGCGCCGCAGCCGCCAGCTCTGTGCCCTGCGTCTGAGTGAGGCGGGCCGCCCCGAGGTGGTCGACGCACGCACCCACAACTTCGCCACCACGCCCGACCTCTTCGGCCTCTACAGCAGCCGCCACGCCGCCCTCGACGGCCTGCGCCACCTGGCCGACCTGCACAAGCTCTGCTACGGCGCCCTCGGCCTGGAAAAGCTCGCCCCGGGGCGTGGCTGCTTCCGCGCCGCCCTGCACCAGTGCGCGGGTGTGTGCCGCGGCGACGAATCCCCGGCCGCGCACCAGCAGCGCCTGATCGAAGCGCTCGACACTCTGCGCGTGGCCTGCTGGCCGCATGCCGGCGCCATCGGCTTGCGCGAGCGTGATGAAGAAGGCCTGGCGCAGATCCACGTCATCCGCAACTGGTGCTACCTCGGCAGCGCCGACACGCCGGCCCAGGCCCGCGCGCTGGACCAGCCCGCCGCCGGCTTCGACGCCGACGGCTACAAGATCCTCTGCCGCCCCCTGCTCTCGGGCACGGCCGAGCTGCTACCGCTCTGACTGCACGGTGAGAGGCTGCTCATGT
>JACCDR010395668.1_pt1 | contig 10718 bp, 18 predicted proteins | sample 7446431 | NCBI WGS metagenome assembly JACCDR01 (sample SAMN15323443, study PRJNA562643) | freshwater metagenome | isolation source: river surface water | place: USA:Blue River Watershed | collected 2017-08-17 | reverse complement strand
TTCAACGGTGTCCTGTTCGGGTGACTCGGTGGCGGTGTCGATAATCCCGAGGTCCAACCAAGACGGGTCAAACTCACTGGGGCGATTCGTGCGGGAGGCTACGCCGGTCGCAGGGCTGGCGAGCCCAGCACCTTCGCGGAACCATCGGATTTTCGTTCCGGCTACAAGAGGGGCGGTGTTCATTTTGGGTCAGAAGGAGGCTTAGAAATGGGAAGTTCTTTTTTGATGGAGGCGCCCTGTTGAAAGACTTGGTGAACGCCAACCGCGCCAAGGGCTAGGCCGATTCCGAGCATCACGTTCAGCGTGTTCCAGCCTTCAATCGCGGGATAAGCGACAGCACCGGAGACGGCGAGAATGAACGGGATGTAGTGGTTGGCGACCCACGGAACAGCCTTGAGCGCGGCGCCCAGAGCGTTCAGGACGCTCAGCACCAGAGCGGCAACGGCAATGTTTAGCTGAATCTCTTTCACGTGGGGGTGAGTGGTTCAATGCCCGAAAAGGCGCGCCAATGCGGCTTTGACGAGATCCCCGGCGAGCGAAGCGATGAAGGCGATACCCGCAATGAATCCGAGACCTCGCGCAACAAGGCGCTTCTGGCTTTCGATCTCTTCGAGGTCTTTGTCTCGGAGAGCGTCGCGGCGCCGGTTGTCTTCGGCGTGGTGTGCTTCGATTGCTGCAAAACGGGACGAGTGGTCATCCAGCCGGTCAAGAACGCCACCGCGCCCACTGAGCTGCAAATGCAAGTTAGAAACCTGGGTATTAAGCTGGCCGGTGATGGTAAGAAGCGCATCTAGTTTGTCTTCCTGGGCTGGTGTCATTGGTCACGAGGTTGGCCCGATGTGGTATCGGATAGAGAAGTCGAGAATTGCGCGACGAACGCCGTTCTCGGTTCCTGTTTTGGTGAACGCATTTCCGGAGGGCTCAATTCCGTACTCTGGCGGTAGGCTGGGCGATGGGTTACCCAGGAGAATCTTCCAAACCTTATCCATCCACTCATCGAGGCTGATTCCGGTCCCTACGACTGAGCGGTTGATTGCGACTGACTCCTCGATTGCAACGCGAATTCCGACCCGGAGCCATGCGCCCCCGCGCTTCGAAGTGTCCTCGATGGATTCGCCGGCAACTTCACTAACCACGAAGCAAAGCCCCTTCCGTTCAAACGCCTTTTCGCGCCCAGGCAGGTTCGGATAGCTGCCGTCATCCAACACGATGCCGTTGGGGCCTGACGGGTTCGCCGGGTTGAAGATGGCGAGCGAGTTGGCGACCGCAGACGGTTCGGCTGCGATGCGTTCGGCGACGTAAAGTTGAAGCTCTGAGAGGTTCAATTGAGCCTCGCTTTCTTCGCGGCCCGCTCCAGAGCCATTTCGACCGCCTTGTGCATGATAGGCGCCCGCTGCTTCATCGCGTTTGCCACAATGCGGTCCTCATCGCCAAGGCTGGCCCAGCGGCTCCGGTTCTCGGCGATGAATTCGCCGTCCCCGCCCTTGAGTAGCCCATTCTTGCCGAAGCCCTGCACCATGTGGCGTCCGTACCAAGCTTTGACCGGCCGGCCCAACGCGATGAGTCCGCCGACCCAACCGCCTTTTGCGGACCCGACGCCTTGTTGTTTGCGCCCGATGTATTCCTTCATTTCGCCGCCGTCGGTGGTGGCGAAGTGGCGGTTACTCGTTACCCGCCCGCGTCGGTCGCGCTGTTCCTTGTGATGCTGCGCAGACCAGGGGATAACTTTGGACCTGGAGAACCGAGGCGGTCCCAGCCGTTCGTCAGCGAACTTCTGGAGGGTCACCAAGTCGTGCTGTTCGGCCGCTCTGCGGACCCGGCGCCGCAACCGTTCGTCGGTGAAATCGTCCGGGTTGATTGGCCAAGCGGTTCGGTTGATGTCGCGCTTTACGGCGTTGAGCCCTTGGCGCTGACCCTTAATCGGGGGAGTGAAGCGAACGATCTGTTCCATCAGAAGCCCAGCCTGAGACGAGAGCGCCTTGAACGGTTCCCGGCCGGAATCTTCGACATAGCGAAGAACCGCCTGATTCCATTCCGTCAGCCCGTCTGTCTGGACATTCAGCTTCATTCCCTGACCGTTTCGCACCGATACCGAACTAGGATGTCCGGGTCTTCGTTCCTGACTCGAGTTACCCGGTACTTTTGAGAGACACCGGAAAACACACTGCCCACGACTGCGCCGAGGTTCGGGTAATCCGCTCGGAGCACGTTCACCCATGATGCGGTTTGTTCCGCTTCGCCTGGGTTGATGTCGAACCCGTCCGGCTGGACCGGCTCGACGAGGGCCTCGAAACTGACGGCCCCGAATGTGAGGGTTTGCCCTCGCGTCTCCAGGGATGCGCGGACGCCTTCGACCCGCATTTCCTGGGATGTGGTCACTTGGCTTCAAGTTCCGCGACGCGGGCGCGGAGTGCGTCACGCTCGGCGATTAACTCCGCGATGGCCGGGAACTTCTTCGCAACTTCTTCAAGTTGCCGCTCCCGAATCGCTCTGTCCTGTGCCGCGAAAACGGGCTGTAGTTCAGCCGCTGTCGGGGAAATGCTAGGAACGTCCTGCGGCACCTTTGGCTTTGCGGTTTTTGCGGTTTTTGCGGTCGGTTGCTCGTCCGATTCCTCGGGTACTTCGACGGGCGTCGGGGTAACTGGCCCCGACGCCTCGAATTCGTCCGCCCCGTCTGCCTTATTCTTTGCGCTCTTGGCCATATCAGTGCGGGTGATGGCTTAGCCGTTGGTGCGGAGTAGCACGGCTCCAACCCGGTTGGCGGAAGTGAACGCAAGCTGCCAGTTGGTTGCGGTGGCAAGCTCGGCGTTGGTGGCCCCACCGTTCACGTCGGCCGGGGTTCCGGTCCATCGCATACCCCAGAGGTGGACAATCTGGCGGAGGCGGTCGTAAAGGGCGACCGTGTTGGTGTGCTTGTCCTCTTCAAGCAGGAACGAAGACATATCGCCGACGACCTGAGATTGAGGCTTGGCGCCAAACCCGATGATTCCGTTAGTGAGAATGTAAGTCTCGTACACGAAGCCGTTGGTGGTTCCGGCGCGGACAAGTGAATCGCTGGTGAAAATCGGGATGTCCCGATAAGTGGTGATCCGATACGGGAGCCCAGATTCAACCCCGTTCTTGAACGAGGCGGCGTCAGCCTTCTGGAGTGCAGCCTTGATGCTGGAATGGCAGACGATGGCGCCCATCTGCAAGCCGTCGCTCAACTCGCCCATCAGGGAGGTAGCGTTGATGAAGGCGTTTGCGGAAATCAGGTTCGCCGAAGTGGCGGAAAGCCCGGTCTCAATGAAGATGTCGCTTCGGACGGCTGAAAGAGGCGCGGCGGCACCAGCAGCGGCCAATCCGTTGAAGGCGCCACGGAGGCAAGCTAGGATGATTTTGCTTCGGCGCTTTAGCCGGTTCTGAGCAATCTGCGCAACGATCTTCGGGACCGGGTCTTCACCGGAAAGCTGTGACGCGAAAGAGGTCGCGCCCCATGCCTTGACGCGATTCAGAATCGTACAGACCTGGTTCGCGGTTGTGATGTTATCCAGGGTCGGGCCAGCGCCTTCAACCTGGTTCGCTTCGTCTTGGTCCGTGATGTCCTTGAACATCGGGACGTTGGCCGTGAGTCCGCCTCCAGAAGCGTATTCGTCCAGCAGCGGGTTCGGCGCCATCACACCCGAAGACGCAAGGCTCGGGAATGTGGCCATTTGCTCCTGAACAGCCCGTCCCCAGATTTGTGGGATGAACAGGTTTGCGATGGTCGTTTGAGGCATATTCTAAAAAGTTAATTTCTGGTTGAAGTCTGTTATTTTAATTGGGCTTTCTCGGCGGCTTTCGCCTCGATGCAAAGCTGGGTAAGGGTCTTGGCCTCTTTCTTTTCCTCTTTAGCTTCGGTGGACCCGCCCCGAATCCCAGCCTTGGCCACGATGGCGGCGGCTCGCTTGTCGGCATCCATGTCCTTCGCTTCGAGTTCAGTGACTCGCGCTTCAAGCGTCGGCACCTTGGCGGCGGTCGATTTGGCGGTTTCGAGTTCGCCCTTAAGCTTGGCAAGCTCGGCGTCTTTGGCGGCGGCGGCTGCGGCGGCGGTTTTCGCCGTTTCGAGTTCGGCCTTGAGGCGCGTGTTCTCGGCAGTCAATTCGCCGTGCTCCTTCAAAATGTCGGCTTCGTTTTTGTGGTTCATGGGAAAAATTCTGGCGATAGCTCGCGCTTCACATATGGGGCGAATGGTGGGAGGAGCTTATTTTCCGATGCGGTTTCGGAGCGCCGCCATCGCGAAATCGAAGGAACCGATTGCGTCAACCAATCCTGCCTTCTGAGCCTCGCGTCCGGTGAAGACTTGGCCTTGCATGGAGTCGTCTGGAATCTTGGGGCGGGCCGACAGAATGGTGTCCCGCATGGCGCCGAATGCGGACTCGGCACGCTCTCGCAGGTGCGACCGTCCATCCTCTGTCATGGGTTGCGTTGGGTTCCCAATCGCCTTGAACTTTGCGGCGCGGTTGGTGATGACCTCGACCTTGACCCCCATTGCTTCAAGCATTCGGGAGCGGTCAATTGCGGTGAAGATTACACCGATGGAACCGACCTGCGCGGACGGAATCGCATAGATGCCGGCGCCAGCCTGGGACCCGACCAGATAGGCAAGGCTCGCCATCATACCGGATGCGTGCGCCACGACTGGCTTGCGCTTCGACGCACTCGCAACAGCGTCAGCCATCTCGGCCCCACCCATGATTTGCCCCCCGGGTGAGTTAATCCGCAGCATGATTGCGGACACCTCCGGGGACGTTGCTGCCATCTTTACGGCTCGCTCAACTGCTCGGGAATCCTCAACCCCGTAAAAGAGCATCTCGAACGGGTCGGGCGCGAACGCAAGCGGGCCGTCAATCGGGATGACCGCAACGCCGTCGTGACTGATTTCCACCTTTGGCGCCAGTGCGTCCCTGATTCGCCGGACGTAATCGGGCTCACCCGCGTGCTCCCCGAGTTTTTGACCGAAGGCGTTTGCCGCGGCGATTCGCTCGGGTTCGACCATTCGGAGAATAAACCCCGGGTCCATCATCAGGAGGTCGTCGGTGAAAACAAAACGTGCGTTCATTTCTTTGGTTCTTCCGGTTCAGATTGCGGCGGTTCTTCCTTCTTCCCGGCTTCCTGCAATCCGGTGCTGATGAATTTGGAAACGAAACCGTGCCGTTGAAGGAGCACTTTAAACGGAACGTCGAGACGTTCGGCTTGGGCTTTGAGCTGAGTCAGCAGGTACTCGTCCTCCAGAAGCACCTGGTCGAGTTCATCGCGCCACTCGTTGCCGTTGTCCCCGTGGTAACGGGCGCGGGACATTAGGCCCGACTCGACCGCTTCCTTGTTCGCCTTGGCTTGGTCTCCAAGGTCAATGACCGCCTTTGACGGGGTTTGGAGCGAGACGAGGAACTGCTGTTCGTTCGAGGGGAGCAGCCCCCGGTCCACGGCATCAGCGATGACCCGGACCCATACCCAGCGGGCGAGGCGCCCCAGCATTTGCTTGCGCCGGTCAAACCGCTTCTGTGCTTTCCCGAGGATGGCCCGTTGAGCGGGTCCGCCTAGCTTCTCGTCTTGCAGAAAGGCGGCAGGGATGCCCATGCCGGCGAAGAACCCGGCCGCGAGAACGGTCAGAAATTCGATCTTGTTCGGTCCCGGGGAGAGGGATTGAAGTTGCTGGAGTTCCCCGTCGATCATGGGGATTTCCCCGCCAAGCATTTGGGCAACGGTCACGTTCGGCCGGGACTTCAACGACTCCCTGAGCGCAGCGTTCTGCGCGGCTTCCGGGTCGTCCCAGTCCTGAGAGCGAAACGGGTTCGCGCCCTTCACCACTGCCGGCAACGCGCTTTCGATTTTCGTCGAGAGCTTCAGGAATCCTTTGATTTCCGATGCGTCGCGGAGGTCGTTCAGCCCCCGGCGCATGGTCGAAATGCCCCGGAATCGCTCAATCAAATCAGGCTCGAACAGAAGCAGGAACTCATCCGGCCCGTAGGTCTGCCAAGTCTGCGGACCCGTCATGATGCGGTATCCGGTCACCATATCGGCGCGGTTCCGAATCACGCCGTCCGGGTTGGCCCGGTTGAACATCCCTTCCCCGATGCGCCATGCCGGCCAGATACGCATTGCCAGGTCATCGGACGGTAGCCGCTCCATCGAAATCCCTACGTCACCGTCGGTGTCGCTGGTGATGGAAACGGGGCGTTGCAGTTCGGCGAACGTGAATCGCCCGGTGCTGTCCGCCCGCTCTGCCCAGTTGTCGAAGTAGGCATCAGCCGCGGCAGCCCACTCCGCATCCGCCGCGTTGGACCGAGGGATAACCGGCGCGGAATAGTCCGCTACGGTTCCCACTGCCAGGAACGGCGCGGAATAGTTGTCCAAGATGTGCCGCGCCATCGCGGCAATCTCCTCGCGTTGCGCCGACTCCATCCAATCCCGGGCCTGCCGGATGGATTCTGAGAGCCGGTATTGATCGAACGTCGCCGGGTTGATCGGTGCCCGGTTGCTCGAGCGGTCGAGACACTCGAACGGGCCTGCGGAACCCTGCTGCGGTGGCGGATTGTTCGCCGGCTGGTGAATCACGAACGGGTTGCGAACCGGCGCGACCGACGGAGCCCGAAACCGCGAGAGGAGTTGAGAGAGGGAAAGCATTTCAGTTCGGAGCCCGGTTGAAGGTGAAGTGCAACACGTTGGACCGCTTAGCCTTAGCGGACACGTTCGGGTTGAGCGGGTCGGGTTGCTGTTCCAACCAGGAATAGCAACGGGCGGCGATAGCCAGGACCTCAGCCTGACCGGCGCCCTCGGGAATCGCGAAAGATGCGGTCCCGCCAGCTTCGGAGGTAGAGACGAGGATTCGGCCTGCCGATACGATGCGGAAAGCCCCCCGCATTATCTGCATGAGGATCTCAGCCGGCGTCGTGTTCTGCGCCAGCGCCTCCCGCTTCGCGACGTACAGAAACGCCGCTTCCATGCCTTCGAGGTCCGCCACACAGATGGGCGGAATGGTGGGAGGTTACCCCTTTGGAAGCCTCACGGCCCCGCTTTGGACCACCTTAGAAATCACTGCGGCGATGAGTATCATCAGCTCACAGTCCAGCAGGTGATTGTCCCGCATTCGGACCCACTCATAGAACGTCCGGCCCTGCTTGTCCTCGCGGGCGGCTCGGCGTTCGGATGTGATCTGACGGAGGTACTCTTTCCCCGGGTTCTGCGGCAGCGTCCACCGGCCCAGAAGCCCGGTCATGAACTCAGCCAGGTAATCCTTCGTCGTGTCCGATGAGAACCGGAACAAGGGGATTCGCCGCGCGACTCCGCGCTCCTTCTTTGTTCCGAAGGTGGGGTCAATGTCGGTCTTCGACCAGATGCGCCGGATGCTCTTGGGCTTCCCGTCGTCGCCTTCGACCTGCACCACGTAGAATTCCACCTTGTCACCCTTGAAGGCTTTCCATCCGGTTTTGTGGCACCAGCGGTAACACTCCGTCGTCCGGTGCGCGGTGTCGATCATGGCGTTACGGATGGGCACGTTGAATTTGACCCGGGTCGCTTCGCACTCCTCCAGCGTCCGCGCCATGCCGTAGGAAATCAGCCTGGAATGGCCATCCGGCCCGAAAGCACGGATGACCCACCAGTAATGCTCCCCGCCCTTTTCCTGACGGTCAACCGCCATAAACCGATGCGTCTCCTCGGGGAAAACGGCGTTGAAGTCGTAGGGTTCTTGGCGCTCAGCGATGAACCCGAAGTCATCCACGACCCCTAGCGCCTCCTCCCATGACAGCCCCAGCGTCTCGTTGATGAAGACCTTGTAGGGCTCCGGGTTGTCGTTCCTCAAGGCGTCGTAGGCTTTGCGGAACTCGAAAACGATTGACCGCCACGTAACCCAGGTAGGCAGGAGTGAGTTCCAGCAGAATGACCGGACCTCCCGCGGCGCGTTCGGGTTGGTGGCGACGAACTCGCCTTCGTTCACGATCTGGCGCCGGTCGGTCGGTGTATCCCTCCAGACGTGTTCGCACTTGGCGCACGGGAACCGGATGGAGTCCGCGAGCTTGTCGGCGTTGAAGTCCTCCTTTGGCTTCTTGGCTTCATCCTTGTCCCAGGTGAGCCGGAAAAAATCCAGCGGTTGCAGGTGACCGCACTTCGGGCACTTCGCGTTCCACTCCTCGCGGCTGCCAGACATGAACTCAACGTCAATGTCGTCGCCTGCGGTGTCGGGTGTGGAAATCAGAAATTCCTTGGCGTTCGGAAACGAGCGCGTGCGTTTCAGGACCATCGGAAGCGCGCCCTTGGGATAGTTCCGGCACTCGTCCAGGAACAGGTATCGAATCGGCTTCGACTGGAGTTTCGACTTGGACCCGGCCCCCGAGAAATAGAACGGCATCCCGTGGAAAAGGACGGTCATTCCCTGCACGTCGGCGAGTTGCTCCTTTGCCGGCCGGCATTCGCGGATGGTCGGCAGGAAGCGGTCCCGCATGAAGTCGCGGGCCTCGTCCCGCGCCGCCATCAGCCAGAGCCCCGGCCCCGGTTCCTCGCAGATAATCCACGACGCTTCGCAAAGCACCATCTGGGTTTTCGCTGACTGCGCGGAGCACCGGACGACCACGCGCCGAACCCAGGGTTGCGCCCCTGCCTCCATCGGCTTCCGCACCCAGCGCGAATAGTCGGAGCGCCACCGGCCCGGCTTCGGGCTCGTCTGGTCAACGACAACGTGCCTCTCGGCCCACTCCCACGGCAGCGAGCGGTCGGGTGGGCGCATGGCGGCACGGAAACCGCGGAGGAGTGGGGGGAGGCGGGTCATCGCTCCGGGTAGATGGCGTCTTCGAGTTGAAAAACCAACGTCCTCGCGCACCTAAAACAGAGTCGGAACGTGATGGTTTTCAGCTCAACGACCACCACTTTTTCCGGCCTGCTTTGGCATGAGTTGCACGAGCCAACTTGTTCAGCGGGTTCGATTGTCACTTTGGGTTCATTCATCGTCTTCCTCCTTCTCTTCCTCAATCACCACATCCTCGCGCATCACTTCGAGGTCTTTGTCCAACCCGTAAAGCTGCGCCACGATCTCGTCTTCCTTCGCCCGCAACCGGACCTCAATTTCCTCCTTCGTCCGCATCTCCAAGTCCGGCGCCTCGCGGTGCAGTGTGGTCACCACCTTCCGAATCGCGGCAGCTAGTCGGGCGCCCATCGCTTCCACGTCCTTGACTGGGACGTGTTGCCGCTGCTCGACCTTTAGCTTGTGCCGTTGGCGTTCGATCTGAATCGCGGTCAGTTGCTCCTTAAGCGACCGGGCGTCGGTGCCGAGTGGGGCCTTGCCCTGCTTGAGTGCCCACGCCCGCCACGTCGGGACGTGGTATTTGCCGTTACTCCGCGCCCCGGGATTTCCGGGGACACGCAGCCAGTTCGTGATGGTGCGCCGGTCAACGCCGAGGGCGGCGGCGAGTTCGACTTTGTTGGGGGCGTTGGTCACGGTTTGCGGAACAGAAGTGCGGCCAGGGCCACGGCAAAGGCCACGCCGGCCCCGCCCCAGATTTTCGCCGCGCTGACGACTAGAGCGAATATCGCAACAAGCCCAATCAGTTCCCGGAACTCGTCAGCGGTGAATGCGCCGCTGTCTTCTTCCGCTTTCCCCCAAACCGAAGGTGGGCGCGGTGACGGTGGTGGGGCTGGGTCGCCCGTGATTTCCGAAACAAGGTCAAGCGGCGTCTCATCTCCAAACCACTGGTGACCGCAGTTTGACCAAGACACCGGAGTTTCACCGACCCACCCACGCCAAGGGTAGTTACTTCTGGGGCCGTCTCGCCCAATGACTCGCGCCTCCCTGCCGTCTCGGGTGCGGTAGCGTTTGCCGGGTTCAAGTTTCATGGGTTCGCATGATGATGTTCACCAACCGCTCGCGCTCGGCTTCCAGACGCTTCGGCGTCTCAGTTATCCACCGTTCGCGAAGCTCACCACGAAGCGCGAGCGCGTAAATGATTTGGTTGAGATTGGGCGCGTCCTCGGGTGGTTCGGTGTCGTTCATGCGCCCCGGCGCCGCCAGATTCCTCCGCCGATTCTCCAGGATGTTGAAGCGTTTCATTGCAGGATCGGGCGTTCCTTGTCGCGTCCGCCTTGGGTGGTGAGGGGTTCACTTTCCACTTCCTCGGGCTTCGGCGGTTCAGGCATGAGGCGCCAAGCGCGGGCGTTTTGGATGCGAAGGTTTGCGCCGTCGTCTCCGCGAACCGACAGGAACCGGCGACCGTTCCAGAAACCTTCGTGCACAGCCTCGAATGTCTCCATCTCCAAGACGCCAACCACAAGCAGCGGGTCGCAGTATGGCGGTTTGATTGTCGCGGGTTTCCAGTGTGGTTTTGTGTCTGTGCTCATGGTTTTTCGGTTACTTGGTTTCAGGTTGGTTGGGGTATTCCTTCTCAATGAGGAGTTGCAGGAAGTGAATGGCCTTCTCCAGGTCTTGCCGCCCGCCCTTAGCGCGGTGACGCGAGACGTACTTAATGACGCTGCCCTCCATGTAGCCGATGCCGTTGGCGTGGATGAACTCGACGGGTTGAATCGTCATCGTGCGGTAGTGGTCGCCGCCGACTTGCTTCGAGGTTGATGGTTGGTCTTTCCAAACTGGAGGTTCAAACAGGCTGATTGGCTTCTTGGTCTTGTTGCTCATGGTTTTTCGTTATCGTTAAACAAGTGGGAAAGTGGCGTTTTTGGTCTGCCAGCGCGAGGGGTGGAGTGACGATAACCCC
>JACCDR010728667.1_pt1 | contig 10719 bp, 19 predicted proteins | sample 7446431 | NCBI WGS metagenome assembly JACCDR01 (sample SAMN15323443, study PRJNA562643) | freshwater metagenome | isolation source: river surface water | place: USA:Blue River Watershed | collected 2017-08-17 | reverse complement strand
GGCTTGAACAAGGCTGTCACCATTCTAGGAAATGTGGGTAACTTCCCGCTCAACCTAGCCGGCAGTCCTATGCAGCTAATGTCTAATGGAAATATCAATCCAAAGGCAATGGCCGCCGGCATTAAAACAATGTCCGATCTAATTGGTGTAGGCACCAAGCGCAAGCTGTCGCCTGCTGCTGAGAGAGCATTTCGTCTCAATCTAGCGGAGGTTAGTCAGACCCAGGAGTTGATGAACCATCCACGATCTGTAGAGCTTAAGAAATTCTTGGACGAGATGGGGGCGCAGCCCAATCCAATTAAGTGGGCTGCTGAGCAAGGGAAGCAAGGAATGCAGCTATTCAAAGAGCTGTATGGCGCTATGGACTTATGGACTAAGCTCGCCAATTTTGAGAATGAACTTTCTTTCTGGAAGGGCCAGAAGACTGGCATGTCTGATGAGGCTCTGGAGCGTTTCGTAGCCAATCGTATCAACAATAGCAACATCACTCCGTCCAACAGTCCGTTAGCCCTTCGTGTCGCAGAACGTACAGGGGCCACGATGTTCGGTACGTATTATGCTCAAGTGTTGAAGAACACTGGATACAACATTGCCTATGGCGCCAAGGATTTGACAGACGGTATTACTAGCGGCAATGCTGCTCTAGCAACTCACGGATTCAAGAGGCTAGCTGGCGTGGCGACGTACATGGCCGGTGCTAAGTTTCTATATACGGCAGGGGCCAAGGGCCTAGCGTCTATTCTAGGACTGTCTGTGGCGGAGATGGAGGACGACGATGCTAAGCGTCGTTATATGGACACGGACGATTTCTTAGCTGGTGTTGATGCTGTTAGCTTAACAGACAAGGACAATCCAGAAGCTGGAGAATTCTTGATGGATGTAGGCAGGCCCAACCCATTCGGCCCTGCTGTTCAAATCAGTACGCCATTCGTAAAAGCATTGGCAGCTATGAATAGCGGAGATAACAAGGAAGCGGAACGTCAAGCTAAGCTCGCTGTTAAGAATGCTTGGAACCTAGTGAATAACAACACCATCTATAAGACAGCCAACAAAATCGTAAACGGACTAGAGCCTGCCATTGCTAAGACAGCGCCTAAGGCATACAACACGGAAGGTATTGCTGGTGTAGAAGCTTTCTCTCAAGAAGGTTTGCAGGAGATGGGACTAAGCAAGCAAAACGCTGATAGAGTGCTGAATCTAGTTGAACGCTTCACTCCTCGTACCCTCCTCAATGTAGATAAGGCTAAGGAGATTGAATCTGACACTATACTTAAGAAGCTTGTAGGTGCTGGTGTTGGTGTGACGAAGCTGGATGTAGGAAAGGATATTCAAACCTACCTATCCGGCCGTATGAAGAAGGACGTGAGCGACGCCCGTAAAACGTACATGGACATCATGAAAAGTGATGTTCCTGTTAACAAGGAACGGATTACAGTAGCTTTCTCCGACGGAATGAAGGAGCTTGTTAAGCCTTACAGGAAGATGGAAGCGGCCGTTGAAGCCGCCAAAGCGCAAGGACTAGGAAAGACAGAGATTGCTCTTAAGATGGTTAACGGCGGATTGAGTAAAGAAATAGCTGGTATGTTTTACCAAGGAGAGGCTGTACCGATTGCCTTGATTATGGGTGATCCTGTCCGCGAACTTAAGAAGCAGATTGCTGAGGCTCCTGAAAATAAACAACAAGAGCTAATGGACCGAGCTGCAAAGAAGATGGAAATTTTGTCTGAATTGTACGAGCAATACAAAGACGTTACACTAGAAGATTTGGAGAGCATGTAATGGCGGCGAACAACATTCCACAAAGCATGCTCTACAACACAGGGTATGGTCAATTAACCAATCAACACAGAGACAGGAGCGGAGAACAAGCCGCAACACGAGGAGCACAAACACCTATGAACTACGCAATTCCGCAATTCAATTACGGCTTCGATCCTACTCAGGCGTCCAATCTAGGACGCTACATTCCTCCTATGATGGGCTCTGGTGGACAGGGATGGCAGGGGCAGGGAGGTTATTCCTATAATGTCCCGAACAGCTTTGGCAACTTCATGGGCAATTACGGCGGCCATCCAATGCAAGGCTCGAACATTAATGGGCCGGGGCAAGTTCCGCAGACAGGTCAAATGGACCTGCTAGCCCAGCTTAGCTCCTTGTACGGGAACGGCTCTAGGGCACGTTCTGGAGGGCTAGAAGGGGCGTCCAGACAGAGAGCACCTATCCCACAGATGGAGCTAGGAAGCGGCGCTAGGGGCCGCACAGAGTCATTCAACCACAGCCAAGTGCCTGTGTTTAATGAAAATGTAGGCAGTAGGTATTCATCCTACTTCGGGCGAGATTTGCCAATCCGTGTTAGAGGCTAAGAGAAATGCCCAATCCAGTAGTTAATCAAGGCGTCAACCAAGGCGCAGGAATTCTCGCAGGACGGGTGCTGGGTCCTTTGCTCAGCGCTGGCCGAGGGTTTATTCCTGTCCCAGACTTCTATAGCGCCGGTGCTGGAGGGCAGGGCGGACTAGGAGCTGGATTCCAAAACTCCCAATTCATGGGAATGCTCCATGGTGATGCGGATGCGTGGAAAGACTACGGCTTAAAGGGACTAGGTACTGGTCTAGGCTTTCTAGCTGGTGGTCCGTTAGGAGCTATGGTGGGAGGCAAGGCTTTGCCTTGGCTAGCTGACAACATCGGAGATTTTGGTAACACTATCCGAGGCTGGTTTGGTGGCGGACCTAACGATTTTCAGAGAGCCGAGAAATTCAACAACAAGGTTGTTGTGCCGCAACTGGAACGTCAGAATAAAGAATTGTCAGAAGGTATTTGGGGATCGCAAGCTGCCCCCGCTTCTACCAGCTCTTGGCAGAATGCCGCACGAATCGACAAAGGAAACATGGCTAATGGTTGGAGCGGTGTTGTAGGAAAAGGCGCTGGAGGTGAAACATTCATTAGAGGCGTGCAGACATTCGGACCTGGATACAAAGCTGTCTACAACAAAAAGAAGAACAACAATAGCTGATGACTATGAACATTAACGAACGCTTAGCTGTCGTCGAGGTTCAAGTAGAGCAGCTAATAGAAGATAGCAAGAGGCGAGAAGAGAAGCAAGACACCATCCTAGAAGAACTGAAAGCCATGAGAGAAGAACTCTCTAGGTATAAAGGTTTCTTGGGAGGGATAGCTTTCATTCTGTCTTGTCTAGGCGTGTTCTTTTACAAGTTTGCTATGCCTCTATACAACGTGATTATGAGAGTAAAGGGTAGTGGCTAAAATTGATTTAAGCAACTTCAAGGTAGTTAAGTTTGGCAACATCGATGCCGAGCGTAATTACATCAATGACATCCTACACGCGTTAGCTGACAAGACGTTAACGCTTGAGGAGGCTATTGCTGTTCTTGAATCTGCGCAGGGCGCTTTCGATGAAGGCGCTCTTAGAAAGCTAGCCAATCTATCTGATGTAAGCGATGTTGTTGAAAGTAGGGACAACTTAGGGCTAGGTACATTAGCTGTCGTAGACGACGCTCCATCAGACGGCACTACGTACGGAAGAAACAACGGAGCATGGGTAGCGGCTGGTGGAGGTGGAGACGAAGCTCCGGGAGCTACGTTCAGTAACGGTAATCTGATTCTCACAGGAACGTTGAATGCGGCTGGACAAGTTCCTTATTCTGGCACCATCACGGGATGGACTATCATCGGCAATAATGTCAACGGAGATGTAGACATTACAGTGCAGCATAGCACTTATGCAGCCTACCCAACAATGACTACATTATTCACAGCCAGTGTCAGCGGGGCTCCTAAAGACACAGACACAGGCTTGAGCTTTCCTATTGCAGCTGGAGATATTCTCCGCTTTAGCGCAACTAACTTCGCCCTATTCACTGAAGTAACAATCACTCTTTTGGTAGAACCATAATGGCAATCATCCACGTAGACGAGAGCACGCCGGGCCTTCCGAACTCAGGCCGGCTCTCAGGTACCAACGGCGATCTCGTAGGGATCATGGACGTAGCCCTTCCGCTCAACGGGTGGGCGATCGAGTACACCAGCGGCAACGCCCGCGTGTACCGCCCCGGATCAGGCAACCGCTTTCGGTTGCACATGTACGATGACAGTGCGGTTAGCGGCTCGGCTGCACTTTGTCTTGTTCGCGGATGTGAAAATGCCTCCGACGCGACAACGCTTGTCGATCCGTTCCCACTCGTCGCTCAGGTAGCAAACTCGTCTTGCAACTGGGTTAAGTCCAGTGCTGCAAATACGACGGCGCGCGCTTTTGACATTTGGGTTGGGGAGACGTGGGTCATATACCGCGTCAACCATACCGGCGTAACAAACGCTTGGGAATGCCATCTGTTTGGCGACTTCGCTCCCAACAGGAGCGGAGATTCCTACAACACTTTCTGCACGGTAAGGAACAGCACTAGCACGACTGCGGTTCAGTGGAACAGTTGGGTAACAAACATCTTAGCTGGTAATAACACAGTCTTCATCTGCCGCAGTTACGACGGAACTGTGAAGTCAACAAACGCTAGAATGTCGTCCACAGTTCCTACTAGCAATTTCGGCGTCGTTTCAAACTTTCCTACGATATTTTCCGGCCCTAGCTCTGGCATTGAATCTGGGAAGGTATCTATTGGATGCTGCGGTTCAACTAGCACTACGCCTAGCGGAACACTCGGCATCCCGAGTCGTGGATGGGTGCCGAACATACGCATGCCGTTTCACAATGGCAGACAAGCGGCGACTCCTAACACGAGGGACACCTACACAGACACCGCGTACGACCCGAGCTTCATCGGCGACATAACGTGCCTCGGAAACGCCGTCAACAACTCTGTGTTGATTGTCGAAAGCTCTGATACGTGGACGATACCAAGTGGCTAATCTCGGGAACGTAGGGCTGAATCTTGCTTCCTCCGCGCCGACATCTGCGTGGCACTTCTTCACGCAAAACAAGCAGCCTACATCGGTAACGATGAGCGGAACCAGTGACACCCCGTTCGCATTCATCCTTCTGTTCCGCAACGGCGTGCTTCAGTGGCGAACGCGGGCCGATGCCAACGGCGACTTCGCGTTCTACGACATGGACGACAGCCTGAGCCAAGACTACGCAGCCACTAGCTACACGCAGGGCGGCGCAACAGGTGAGGCTTGGGTAGGTACTGTTGTTGGAAGCGTAGCAACTCTTACTAAAACATTCTCAAGCCAGAGGGCACATGCAAGTTTCTTCACTTAAAGCGTTAATAGCTCTGGTTGTATTGGCTATAGCTACCACAGGATGGGTTGCCGACAGACGCCATCAGTTTAATCTGGGTAAGGCTTGGTGCCAAGAGCAGCAAGCTAATCAAATCATCGAGCAGATTCCAGAAGCTATCAAGCGTACAGAACGGACAACTAACACAATCAACGAAATAACAAACGAAAGAAAGAGGATAGTAGATGACGTACGTAATGAAGCTGCTAAACAAAATCGTCCTGTTGAGTGCGATTTGTCTGACAGCGAGCTGCTCAAATTTAACGAGCTTCTACAAGAAGGAGGTTAGTCTATGCCCCCCAATTGTTCTTGAGCCTTGCGACGAGCTGGCTCCCTTAACAGCTAAGAGCGACACAGAATTTAAGGCCGCTGTTGCTGGGTGGCTAGTTGATTATCGAATATGTAAATTCAAACATGATGTGCTAATAGAATGCACAAAAGAAAAGGGCCGCTAAAAAAGCGGCCCTTCGTCTTTATATACTATTCAGTATATATCAATCCTCTGGATTAACAGAGAATGTCTTTCCCTTCTCGTCTGTAATGATGGAATATTTCAGAACATCGTTCTCCTCTTCTAGAGCTGTGAAATCAGAGCCCACCCACGCATCCGTTGCTATGCTCTTGTAAGCTAGACAAAGGAGAGGCTCCTCTTCTGGACTAAGAGCCTGCACCAAAAGCCACACATCGTACGGAACGTGATTGTCTTCTATGTTTATCCAATGTGTAATAGAAGGCAAGGCTTTGACAGCTTTAGTGAGTCTGGTATTCCTCTTGCGTGTAGTCATCAATGTCTCCGAATGCCAGCTCGTTTTCTAGAAGAGCAATGCTCGCTGTTAGATTGTTGTACGTCCTGTCGGACAAGTCCAGCGCATAACCAGCGGTGTCTTTTCCGTTAGCAATATCTTCCACTACTTCATCTAGCCAGCGAATGATTTTTGTAATTTGCTTCCTGTTCAATTTCTGTTGATTCCTAGTTCTAGTTCTACAAGCTTCTTAACTTCCGGCACAGCCTCTTTTGGCAGGAAGCCATTCGCCCACTGCTTGGCCTTTACATTCCCTTCAGCCCGAGCCTTCTCGATGTAAATTGTAGCCCAACGCTTTAGTAGTTTCTTATGATACAAGGAAGTTCCCTTCTAGTTTTTGTTGTAGAGGAACCAAGTCAATCACATCGCCATCACTGAACCCAGACGGAGGGAGGACGATATGCGTCCTCCGAGGATTCCCTTCTCTGTCTAGGAAATTAATGTAGAGCACGTTGATTTTTGGAACACGAGGCTTGTCTTTCCAATATCCGTCTGGTAGCATCATTCAACCGCCATTAGGATGTTGTGCCTCTCTTCCTTGTCGATTTCCGTGAAGCGGCTACGGCTCCACTTCTTGCAATCCTGACATTGGAAGCGCTTGTACTTCTGCGTCTGAGTGTTGTAAAAGCCTCGTTGATGTACGTGCTTGCTGCCGCAATTAGGACACCTAACACCACCGGCCACATACAGAGCATGATTAGGATGAGACACAATCCAGCCTGTAATTCTTCGATAGAGTTTTTCAGTGAGCTTCGTGTCATCAATGTTGTACTTCCTCATCGTCTCCCAAGCTTTCTTATCTCCCTGCATAACCTTCACCCAGAGAGGAAAGCCTTCATGCTCTAGTTTCTTACCAAGCCCAAGCTCTCGCAGGAGCCAGTCTAGCTTGTTGCTAGGAAACTTAAATTGCTTCTTGATAGTTTCGATTAGATCGATGTGTTTGAACGGACTGGGCGGGCCTAGTCCCGCTTTCAGAAATTCCCTATTTAGCAGAGGAACGTCGTGCCGCTTTCCGTTGAATGTAACAACAGCATCTGCTTCGTCCAGCAAAGCATGGATTAAATGGATGGCATGAGGCTCTTCCATCTTGGCGAAGATGATGTCCTTCTTATCCAGCCATTTAGCTGCGAAGCACAATACCCTTCCAGCATCTAGGATTTGATCAATGCCCATGTTCTGATTGAACAAACCCCAATTGCCGGTGAGGAGATAGCTGTTCTCCAAATCGAGAACAAGTGTTTTAATACTCAATTACATATCCTCTAGTGCTTCTACCAGCACTTCGTATTGCTCGACCAAATCATCCAGAAGCTCGCTGTCCATATCGCCTTCAAAGACAGCCATCTCAAGCTCTGGCATAACAGCAGCAATACTCTTAGCTAGAGCTTCCATATCAGCAGCGTCAAACGCAATCATATTAATTCCTCCGTCCAGAAACTTAGTCGTCATTTCGGTCGTCCATATCTTTGCGGGTGTGAAACATTTGAGAAAGGAACAGCGCATTACACATGATGTGGTCGGCGTGTGGGAGATTGGTTTCTGGATCGTTATCGTCTCCGTTCTGGAACGCTAGAACATGTCTCATCAAACTATCAACAATGCCGTTGTAGTGTAGGCCCTTCTTCCAATTGCCTCTGCTATACTTCTTCTTGCCAAACTCCAATACCCTAGCGCATCCCTTGACAGCCTCAGGCGCTTCCAACACCATGGAGATTTCTGGCTTTCCTTCGTTGTGTCTAGCTCCTTGTGTGCCGTTTAGAACGGTGTTCAAACGCCCGCTGTACTCTGCCGTTTTCGTAATATCTCGATACAACTCACTCATATCCATCAAACACTCCCTTTAGAGTCGATAGATAGACAGGATAAATAACATCAGGAGTGAAACAGTGAATAACCACGCCCGGCAAAGGCTCCCATTGATCTTCCAGTTCCCAACGCGGTGTGTTGGCTGGGAATAGAACACGCTTCTCATTAAGCATAATCCTCGTGTCTAGCTCTTTTACTTTCTTGGCTAGTTTACGAGAGCATCCATACTTAGCTAGGATGTTTCCCATAAGCTCTTCTTCATACTGCTTGAAGGCAGGCATCAGCATCTTTAGAGGATGCACCATGTCTCCACAATAAGCTTCGGCTGCATCATGAAGCAAAGCTTGTTTCACAAGCTTCTTGCCTTGCTCATCTTTCCCTAGACGAATGGCTTCTTCCATGATGTAGGAGGCAATGTTCATGGAATGCTCTGCAATGCTATAGAAGGCATGCCCATGCCCGTTATATCTACACTGATAGGACAGGGCATGAGCAATGTCTTGTAGACACACATCGTCTGGATTGAATTTATCGAAGTGGAATTGCTTGCCGCTGTTTGTCAGTATCCAAGTCAACGATTGTCTCCCGATCCCTTAAGTGTCTCTGCCTTCTGTCTAGCCTCTAGCTTCTTAATGTTCTGGGCCATCAGGTGTTCAAGTGTTGTTCCTGTTAGATTGCACAGTTCGCTCAAGAACCACATAACATCTCCCATTTCCTTCCACAAATCCTCGTGGAATTCTTCTACGTTAACGCGCATCTTCTGCACATCAGAATCAGCAGGATCGTCAGCTATGTCTGTGTAGTCTCCTCGAATAAGCTTGCTGGATTTACCAGCCACTTCGCCAGCTTCGGAAGCCAGTCCCATAGTTAGATATTCTAGAGCCATTCGTTCAGGAAACACAGCAAACTTGTGCGTCGTTGCTTGATACTTCTTAGCCGTCATTGTCTTTGACACTACTACTCTTCTCCTTGGTCGTTTTTTTCGTGTGACACGCACTACATAGCACTTGCAATCCTTCTCGTTCACAGAAGAGGCGCTGTACAAATCCCGGCAAATCCTCAAAGCAATTCAAACTTCCTGCTGGAACAATGTGATCGACGCTAACTTCCTTTTGTGGTTTCCAGCGCTTACACTTAGCACATTTGTATTCCCACTTAAGCCGTGCATTCTTACTCTTAGATGGACGTCTCGCTTCCTGCAAGCATTCGTAGATGGGAGCCCATCGTCTGCTCTTCTGTCTCAGAGCAGAGCGGATGAAAGAAAAGAACTGGGCTTGTGTGTATCTCCCTCCTCCGAAGGGCTTCTCCTTAGCCCGCTTAGCCATCGATATTCCTATATCTAGAAGGCTGCTCTGGAACGACAGGCTCTTCTATTAGATTGGCGATTACACAAACATCCATATCTCCTTTGATTAGATATTGGGCAGGCATATCATCTCTTTCAATCTTAAACGTGTTATAGTCGATTTTAGTGATACGTCCAATACCCATGAGCGTAGCACTCTGTCCAACACCTGTCGAGCATTTAAGAATCTGCTCTGGTTGTACATTCTTCGGATACACTATGCTTGTGCGGATGCTATCTAATGCTAGATAGCCGACAAGCCATGCTCCAGCAAAGGCCCCAACTAGCAGGGTGTTCTGAATTACATTGGCTGCTGCCAAATTTCATTCTCCTGTTTCCTGATGTAGAGCAGCTTAGCAATTTCCATGGCAGCTTGTTTAGTATCCTTTCCCATAAATCCATCCGGGTAGTGTTTGACATATTCAGCTATGCATGCTTGCCACATAGCTTTGGGGCTTGTATATCCCTTTAGAATGTCCGTAGCTGTCTTAGGTCCTACACCATCAATGCCGGGAATATTATCTGTCCTATCCCCCATCAACACTTGCGTATAGAAATTTCTATAGCTCTCTCGTTCATTAACGTAATACAATTCTTTCTTAACCCAATCGTAGTGCCAGCCCGGAATAGTGTTCAGGTCCTTGTCCGTGCTTACGATACAGGCTTGTTCTCCCAATACTGTCGAGCGGATTCCGATAGCATCGTCAGCCTCTTGGCCATCCACCACAGAGGCATTGTATTTTCTGACAATCCAATCACGAATAGCATCGTAATGAGTAGGGCGTGCGGCATCCTTTCTGTTGCCTTTGTAAGGGAGAATAGTTGCGAGCCCCTTACGGAAATTGTTTTCCCCTGTCAAGAAAAACTCAAACACACAGCCGTCAAACTTATCTACAATAGCATCAACTGTCGTACGAACATTGTTCAGAGCGTTCTCTACAGGCTCTGGAAATGTTTCCACACTAACGTCCCATTCCCCTCCAAGAGCGTTTGTTTGCAAATCAAGCTCTTTCTTCTTCTCTGCTGTTACAACAACGCCGTCTTTTCTAGCTGTATATTTCTTCTTGTCAGCCGCGAAACCACAGCGGTATACCATCAAATCGGCGTCTACTAACAGCGTATTAAAACTTGGAGATGGATTCTTCAAGCTTCTCAACCTTTCTCAGGAGCGTGTAGATGATGTCCTTCAAGTCGGTGCGCTCTAAGCTGTTGCTCTTGTCGATAATGTTTCTAAGCTGTTGCGTTGTGTAGCGCTTCCAATATTCTCTCGTCATAACAGCTGTCCTGGATTCGTAGTTAGACACTGTTCATTCCATTCTTTCGATAGTGTGAAATATCTAGTCCATGAGCCGCTAGCGTAGCTAGTAGTGTTTCCGACATCTCGAGCCCACTCTTCTCCTTCTGTAAATTCATGGGTAGTGATAATTAGATTGTTCTTGCTATCCGTATAAACCGACAGAAACAACGGCTTCTCTACAAAATGCTTACACCAACCCCCACTCGGTAGCATAACCTCT
>JACCDR011466597.1_pt1 | contig 10724 bp, 20 predicted proteins | sample 7446431 | NCBI WGS metagenome assembly JACCDR01 (sample SAMN15323443, study PRJNA562643) | freshwater metagenome | isolation source: river surface water | place: USA:Blue River Watershed | collected 2017-08-17 | reverse complement strand
CGCACCGCGATCCCCGTCAGCACCGTCACCCTGCCCAGCCAGGTTCAGACGGCCGTCCGAGACGTGCTCGCCGCAATCGAGAGGAGCCGAGCGTGACAGACGTGACTGTCGACCTGCGATGCCCGGGCGGCCTGCCCGTCGACGTGTTCGGCGTGCTTGGCGAAGCGCTCGGAAAGGCTTTCCCCGGCGCGACTATCAGCGGCGAGGACGGCTCGTTCCGCTTGCACGTGCCCGGCGCAGACCGTCTCACCTACGCCGACACGCTCGACCGGGATCTCGACGACGGCGACGACCTGGCCTCCCAGGTCCGGACGGCCATCCAAACCCTGCGCACGGCGATCGCAGACGAGGACGCCACCGGGGAGCAGCACGGCATCGTCTACGGCGTCGCCGAGACCGTCGCCGATGACCTGGACGAGGCGGTGAGCGCTTCATGAGCGGGCTCTACAACGCGATCTTCAAGGAACACCCGATCGCGCCGCTCGTGGTCGGCCTGCTGCACGAGGTGCAGGAGTTCGATCCCGGCCGGCTGCGCGACGCCTGGGTGGAGATTGCTGGCGACTGGATCCAGCTGCGCGTCCATACCCGCAACGGCGGTGGCAACCGGGAGTCGCAGGCCCGCGCGATCGAGTCGATGCGCGCGCACCCCTGGTACGTCCGCGACGAGGACATGGAGTTCGACAGCACCTACGCCGATTTCTACTTCGCCCCGCCGACCGACTTCGACCAGCACCTGCAGATCGAGGGTCTGGACGTCGCGCGCATAAGGCGCGCGCTCGTCCACTACGCCGAACCGGCCGTCGATATGAGCGCGCGGTGGGCGGACGTCATCGAGAGCATCAGGGAGGGAAGGCCATGACCTACACGTGCCCGCGCTGCGGGCGGACGAGCCACCACCCGGAGGACTTCAAGGCCGGATACTGCGGCGCCTGCCACGACTGGACGCGCGCCGACGTCGGTCAGCCCGACTGGCGTGACCACCTCGACGTCGACACGGTGGCGAAGGTCGAGCACGAGCTGCTGTTCGCGATGAAGCGCTACGACGTGAGCCCGATTCGTCTTTCGACGCCCATCTGGAATCACGAGCGCGCGCTGTACTCGGCCGGCTCGAGCCTGATGCACGTCATCGACGTCGTGCCGATGATCTTCAACCACCGCGTCGTGCTCACGCCCAAGGCCGAGTTCGACCAGGGCACCGGCGCGCTGCGGCCGCTGGCCGGCTACGACCAGGGCTGGTGCTACCCCAGCTTCGAGGCGGCACTCGACGCACTCGCGGCCTGGGACTGGTCGCTGGACGGCACGGAGCCGCCCGGGTACCTCAAGCGGGTCCTGGGATGACCGAGGCACGCTGGGTCAGCGACCGCGTGGTGGAGCTGCGCACCAAGCGTGCGGACGGAGTCCTGGTGATCGGCGAGGTGGGGTGGCCGACTGCCGCCGCTGCGCAGGAGAACGTCGATCACGCGATCCGCCTGTTCGAGGAGAAGCACCTGGCCGAGACCGTCGGCCAGTGCGGCGAGGGGCAGTCAACCCGTCGGTTCGGACGGCTGTTCGTATCCGTGCTGTGGGGCCCGCCGACGTGGTGGCTGCCGCGCGCTGCTGTGAACGTCCGGCAGCGCCGCATGATGGTCGGCTGGCTGAGGCGCGGCTACGTCCTGTCCGTGAGCAAGCCGAGGAGCAGGGCATGACCGACGACGACTATGTCAAGCGGGCGATGAGCGATCCGCTGATGAAAGCGTGCCTCGACCTGCTGCCCCGGATGGGCGTCACCGGCATCCAGGTGCGCTGGTCCGACGACGAAAAGCCGATGATCTGGATGGTTGTCGCGGTGTTCGCCGCCGACAGTCCGCTCGCGCGGGCCCAGGGCGTCACACAGGAGACCTACGAGGTCGGCTCGGCCCTGTCTCCCGCTCGCGCCGCGTACCGGCTGGTGGAGCAGCTGCTCGACGGCAGTCAGTGCCAGGCGTGCGGGCGACCCGCTGGCATCACCGAGGACTTCGACGGCGCGATGCCACTGAGCGACGCGATCTGCTGGTGGCGCTTCGACCCGGAGCTGAGCGTGTTCCGGCGCGGCTGTTCCGGCGAGCACGACCGTCGCCCTTGCCGGACCTGCGGCACTCCCGAAGCGGCGCACGACGGCCGCGACCACGACTACAAGCCCGACCGGAGAATCAGATGACCGTTCAGATCCCACCGTTCATGGCCGAGCTGCCGCGCGACAAGCACGGCCGGCCGATCCCCTGGTTCGTGCACGTCGACGAGCACGGCGTGCCCGACCACCGCGTCGTCAAGGCGGGCGCGACGCCCCAGGCGCTCGCCGGGCAGCTCTGCTGGCTGTGCGGCCGCAGAATGACCGGCGGCTACGGCAGCTTCGTGATCGGCCCGATGTGCGCGGTGAACCGCGTGTCGGCCGAGCCGCCGTCGCACCTGCCGTGCGCCACCTACGCGGCCCGCGTGTGCCCGTTCCTGTCGCAGCCGAACATGCGCCGGCGCGAGACCGGCCTGCCGGAGGTCAAGACGATGCCAGCTGGGCACATGATCGCCCGCAACCCTGGCGTCACGGCCGTGTGGAGCTCGCGCACGTGGGAGGCGTTCCGGGTTCCGTCCGGGCAGGGCATGGAGCCGGGCATCCTGCTCGACATCGGCGACCCGGTCGCTGTCGCGTGGTGGGCCGAAGGCCGCCGTGCGCGCCGCGATGAGATTCTGACGAGCGTCGAAAGCGGGCTGCCTACCCTGCTCGAGGCAGCACGAGCCGAAGGCGACGAGGCTGTCGAGCAACTGCGCGTCGCGACGGTGCAGCTGGACCGCCTGCTGCCGGCGGCCTGAGCAAGCGAAAGTGTTCGCTTGCCCTCGTACGGTCACCGGTGGTCGGCACGTCCATCGGGCCGTCCCTGAGTAGGCGTCCAGAGCCCAGACGCTTGCCGCGCCGAAAGTGGGCGCCTCCGGGTCGACTGTGTTCGCCCTGGCGAGGTGCCGGGCCGAGCGGACTCATGGACAGGCCGCTCGGTCCAGACGCACGTCAGTACGTCAAGCACCCCGCCAGGGCAACCCGATCGAGAGCCCCGGCAGGCTGACGCTCCCGATCATGCGGGCCTCAGTGGGCCTCGTGGCCCCTACTTCCCGTGGGCTTCGGCGTACGCCTCGCGTACCGGCGCGGGGATGCGCCCCTTGGCGGGCACCACGTAGTCGTTTTCGCGCGCCCATGCGCGAATGTCGCGTGCGCTGGCTTCCGGCGCCGCGACCGGACGTTCGCGCCGGGGGCTGCGCGCCGTCTTTACCGTGCGGTTCTTGCGAGGCGTGCGCGGCTTCTTGCGAGCGGCGGCGATGTACTTCTCCATCACCTTGCTGAGGGCGCGGCCGTTCTTGCGGCTGAGCTCGATTTCGTATTCCTCGCCGTCCAGACCGAACTGAATCGTTCGCTCCGCTTTGCCGCCGTCGATGTCATCCACTAACTCGACTTTGACGGTCGTCCGCTGCGCCAATGCCCCGCGTCCTCTCCCTGGGTTACTTGAAAGCCGACCGTAAGGGGGAACTTCGGTTCTTTCCTACTTTGGAATGGTCTGACACGCCCTGACACTCCCGGTGAAGCGCATAACCCGCGACACCTCACAGGCGTAACCCCGCGTTCGGACGCACGTCCATTCGCTGCGCGACGCTCGCTGTCGTTTGATGTCTGAGAAGCGGTGTCGCAGACAAAAGCGGCCCCCGGCGTAGTCCGCCGGGGGCCGCGCAGGCGATTCAGTCAATGGGTCATGCGTGCTGAAATTACGTGCGCGCGCGACCCTTGCTCCTGCCCACGAAGTACGCGCCGACGAGGAACAGCACGGTGAGGATGAATAGCCAGAACGCGCCCTTGATGACAGCGCCGAGCACGCCGGTGACTGCAGCCAGAATGATCAGCAGGATGACGAGGAGCATGGTCGGCGTCCTACCCGATACCCGGCGGTAGTCACCGTCGCTCGGGATCGACCTCGTCCTCATCGGGCAGGTCCTCGGGCAGCTCGAACGGCTCGAACTGCTCGTCGTCGTCCGGCTCGAGCGTCTCGATCTCATCGGGCAGCACCGCGATGTCGTCGGCGCCGCCGATCGCGACGGTGCGCCCGAGCGGGATCAGCGAGGCGCCGGCGCTTCCGGCCTTCCCGAATGCGGCGAGGCCGGTGAGGAACGCCGTGAACGCCACCGGGAGCGCGATCGCGACGGCCGCCTGCCAGTCGACGTGCGACAGGTCGAGCACGGCCGAGGCGGTGATGGTGCCCAGGAACGACTGCAGGAACGTCTTGAGCACGCGCAGAGTGAGGTCGAGCGCGGGCGTCAGTCTCGGGACCTTGAAGGTCAGGACGGACGTCAGAATCGACACGAGCGCGGCGAAGGCCGCACTGTCGAGCGCGATGAGCCAGTTCTGCGTGATGAGCAGGCCGCCGGTGCTGGTGGCCAGCAGGATGACGGCGAACTGCTGCGCGAAGGTGCGGCCGGCTCGTTCGAGCGGGTCGAGCACGTAGGTCAGCACCCACAGGGGGAAGTGCACGGGAGTCTCCTCAGCTGGTGACGTAGGCGCCGATGAGCAGGACCTGCCCGACGACGATGTGGTTGGGGTTCGACAGGCCGTTGATCTGCGCGACCGTGGCCGGGGTGATCCAGCCCTGCGTGTAGCGGTGGCAGATCGCCGTGAGGTTGTCGCCCGGGCGGACCTTGTAGTGCGCGACGACGCGCTTGGTCCTGGTGACGGCGACGGGCACCTTCACCTTCTGGCCGATGCGGATGACGTTCGGGTTCTTGATCTTGTTGAGCGACACGAGCTTCGGCACCGTGGTCCGGTACTTGCCGGCGATCTTGTTGAGCGTGTCGCCGGGGCGCACGGTGTAGACGGCCGTCGAAACCGGCTTGCCCGGGCTCGGCTTGGCGGGCGTGGGCTTGGCCGGAGTCGGCTTGACGATCGGCTTCGCCGGTGTGGGCGGCTTGATGTTGCCGTTCGCGGCGACGTACGGCCACACGGCCTTGACCAGCGCGATCGCGCGGGCGTCCTGCTGCCGGTAGTTCGACCCGTCAGGGAAGGCCGAGACCTGCACCCGCTGCGCCGCCATCCACCGCGTGCCCGAGCGCCAGTTCGTCCGGCCCAGCGCGGCGAGGAACAGCTCGGTCGACGCCTCCGGGTCCATGAGAACGGACGGGCGTCCCCAGCCGTGCGGGCTGCTCATGGTCGTCTGGTTCATCGCCCGGCCGTAGCCCGCCGGCGTCCAGTACCAGCCGGTCTGCTGCTGGTACATGCCGCAGCTCGCGTGGTCGTGGCCCAGGCCGTCCCAGGTCCAGGACAGCTTGTCGTGGGGGTACTTCTGGGACTCGGGGACGTTGGCGCTGGCGAGGATGCGCATTCCCGACTCGGTCAGCGCCGTCTCGACGGCGATGAACGCCGCGCGCATCGGCCAGCTGCGCTTCTTGACCGCGCGGATGATGCCGATGAGGTTGTTGAGCTGGCTCTGCGAGAGGCCGAGCGACGCTGCGGTCGGGGTCATTCGCCGGTGCTCCATCCGTTCCAGGTCCTGGTTCGGAGGAGTCGTCGGACATCGGCCGCTCGTCTTTCAATCCGAACGGGTGTCGGTTCTCCGGACTGGTCGCTGGTCGAGCCGGCTCGTGCCCATCTCATGGCGCTTCTCGAGCTGCAGTCCGGTGATGCCGGGACCGCGTGCGAGCAGCTCGAACAGCAGCGGCGGGTAGTGGCGCTTATTCGTGTGCACGAGCTGGTGGTGCAGCTTGCACAGCAGGATCAGGTTCGCCGGCCGGTGGTCGACCCCGGCTGAGCGGTAGACGATGTGGTGGACCTCGAAGATGCCGTTCGTCCGGCCGCACCAGCGGCACCGGCGTCCGTCCCGCTCGTATACCGCCTTGCGCGAGGACTCGGGGATGTCAGTCGCCACGAACGGCCCTATGCTCGCGCGGGTGCCCCGACCGAAACTGTTTCGACAGGTGTTCATCACTGTCGAAGTGGTGTTGTTCAGCGCTGCTGCCGGGCTTGGGATCTTCGCCGCCTGGTACTCGTCGCTGGACCGTCAGCTGGCGCTCATTCCCGACGATCAGGCCCGCGACCAGTACGGAAACCCGTACCGATCCGACGCAGAGGAGATCGCCGACAAGCAGGAAGCGCTGCTGCGCACCGGCGGCCAGATCGCCGATGTTGCCCGCTGGCTTCTCTACGCGGGGCTCATCCTGCTCGCTGCGGGCCTGGTCATCGCCTACGTCCGCTACCGAATCAGGCGCCGCCAGTGGCGCCGAGAGGCCGAGCTGGCGCGTCAGCGGTATGAGTTGGAGCGACAGCAGCGAAAGGCGCGTCGGCAACAGCGCCTGCAGCGGTGGCGGCTGCGATAGCGCCATCAGGGCGCTGCGCCGCTCATCCGACGTCCGTCTGTTTCCGCGAGCCGACGTACCAGATGTCGCGCTTCCAGATGCGCTCGTACACCCGGTACTCCTTCACGTAGGACCGGCCGGTGTCCGGGTAAGTGTCACGGATTTCCTCCATGCCGCTTGGCACGTTGCTCCACACCATCCACAGGTCCCAGATTGGGAACTCGGGGTGGATCGCGCCGGACAGCGCCCAGGCCAGCGACGGCGAGTCGGCGAAGCACACGAACGGCGGCCGCCAGGAGCGATCGACCGACCAGCGGCCGGGCAGGAACCCGTCGTGCCGAATGCGGGCTGCCCGCTCGGTCGGTGACCAGTGGAACAGCGGGATCGGTTCCGGCTTCGGCTTGCCCATCAGTGCACCCCCACGCAGCGGTACATCTTCGCGACGTAGGCCAGGTGGCCGCCCCGGTCCTCGCAGTCCTTGCGGACGTCCTTGCAGCCGGCGAGTCCGCCGGCGAGCAGCGCGCCGGCGAGCACCGCTGCGACGCGCCGCCTCATCAGAACCCGACCGCGCTCGGGCCCCAGGTATCGGACGAGCGTCCGAACTGGATGCCCAGCTCCTCCGTGTCACCCTCGGTCGGCAGGGCCGCACCGGCGGCCGCGCTGCCCCCGACGGTGTCGACGGCCTCGTTCGGGTCGAAGGCGGACTTGATCTCGACGGCTTCGACGGAGAACACGTGCTGGCGGTGTACTTCGCCGCGCTTGCCCTCGACGTAGTTCACACCCTTCACCCGCAGCTCGAGCTCGAGGCGGACATGCGTGCCGCGCAGGTAACCCTCGGCCATGTCCAGCACGAAGGCCGGGACCTTGCCCTCCATGTCGACGACGTTGACGCCCTCGAACTGGATGGCGGCGATCGTCGGGTCCTTCACCGAATCGCCTTCGGACGGGTGTTCGTTCTCGCTGTCGCTCACTGGATGTCCTCCGATCTCACGCGACCCACTTGGTGCCCGGTCGCGCAGGCACCAGGCCGTCGTCGACACGGACCTTGAGCGGATCGCCAATGCCCAGCGCCTCGAGCAACAGCGCCAGGTCCTCGGGCGACTCCGCGCGTTCGGCGACGCGCAGCCGCGCACGCCGAACTTCCTCCGACGTCACCGGCCGCACTGCTCGCGCGCGCTGCTCGATGCCTAGCTCCCCAGCGGCGAGGTTCGTCCCCATCCCGACCAGCCGTCCCTTCCCCCGTCGACGTGACCACCCGACCAACCCCTCCCCCGCGACGGCTCCCGACGGCCGTCCGAACCAGGCGCGAGCGGAGCGAGCGAGCCCCGGAGGGGCGGTCCTGGTGAGAGCGGTCGGCGGTGTGCCGACGCCGTGAGCGCTGCGAGAGGTCTGAGCAGCTCGGGCGGCGATGAGCGAACAGTAGCGATCGCTACGCACGCTTCCGCTTCGCTCGCTCCCAGGACCAAATCTGCCTACGCTGCGGCCATGACGAAGGGGCGGTATCTCGCGAGGTTCTGGTTCTGGGGCCTCGCGGCGCTGCTGCTCCTGGTGAGCATCGTCCTGCCCAAGCCCGACCAGGGACCGGACACTCTCCGCTTCTGGCTGGCGACCGCCGGCCTCGTCGCGTTCATCGTCGGCTGCTCGATCGAGACCTGGCGCCGTCACGTCGAGAACAAGGCCGCCCGCGAGGAGCGGCGTCTCGCGGACCAGAAGCTCAGGCGCGACCTTGGCCTGTAGCGCGGCACCTTTCGCCGCACAGGATTCACGAGCTTCCCGAGCCCCTTCGGGGACCGCTGCGCGGGGCTTTCTCCGTTCGGCCTGCGGCCCGTGGTGGGTACAGGCTTCCCCGTCATCCACACCGCCGATCATCGTTGTCGGCGGCCCGCATCTTCACCACGGTCCTCGAAGGCTCATCCACAACCCTCGTCCTCTTTGCCCCTAGCTGGGCACAGCGAAAACGCTCTGCAACGAGGGTTCGAGCCCGGTGTCAGCGGGCCCCCTGGGAATGGGTCATCGCACGTCCGGTCGGGCACTGGACGTGCTCGCCTGCCGGTCAGCCGGCGGGCGGTGTCAGCGGGTGGCAGTGCTTGCAGACGCGCAGGCGCAGCACCTTGGCGGTCTGTTCGAGCTCGGCGTAGGTGCGGCCGAGCGCCCAGACCCACGGCACGCCGATGTTGGCGGCGTACGCGCAGCTGGCCAGGTGGATCTTGCGACCGCCCCCGGTGCGCGCCAGCTCCGGCGGCATGTCGATGTTGGGCGTCGAGGGGTGCGCGGAATCTTGACGTGTGTCCATTTCAGCTCCTGTTTCCGGGCCTCGATGGGCCTCCCGCCGGCGAGAACCGGCTTTCCGTTCCGTGTGGCTGATACCGTCCGGCTTGTCTGGTTCGTTGTGGCGACGATCCGAGTTCGGCCCCCGCTCAACCCTTCGGAGCGGGGGCCGAACTGTGTCTGCGGCCGGTTCCGTGCTGCTGGGCGAGACGGCGCAGCTGCCGTCGCGACACTCGCCGCACGGGCTCGTAGCCACGCAGCGCGGCGATCAGCGCCTGCTCCTCTTCTGGGGTCGCGAGGCGGCCCTGCTGCGGCATCACGACGTGCGACCGGCGGTGAACGGCACCCGATAGTTGTCGCGCAGCCCGCAGACGTTGCACTCGCACACCTGCTCCATCGCGCGGCCGTCCTCGGTGCGATGCCACGGCCCGGCGGTCCAGTCGTGCCGGCCGCGCTTGCAGCGCCAGAACTCGATGCGCCTGGTGATGCGGGCGGGCAGTCGCAGCGTGATCGTGAACTCGAGCGTGAGCGTGCGGTTGTCGGTGTCGGCGTTCACGGCGGCGAAGCCGTCGGCCAGGGGTTCGGTCATGCGGCCCTCCGGTAGGGGCTCGGTGCGGAGTCGTTCGGTAGGTACAGCGGGTGGCCGGGCTGGCCGGTCTTGGTCAGCGCCAGCGCGTGCAGTCGATCGAAGTGCGGCAGCCTCAGCACGCTCTGGACGCGCGTCGGTTCTGCGTGCGCGCCCCACGCCCCGATGAGAGGTGCGTTCTGCTCGTGGGCCTGGCGTGCCAGCGCGGTGAGGAACGCATTGTTGCTCGCGCCGATGACGTCGATCGCGAGTGAGCGGGCGACGGCCAGCTTCTCGGGCTTGGTGGCGCGGAAGGCGTAGAGGTTGACGACGTCGATGCCGTCGAAGCCCCACCGGCGCGCGAAGCCCATGCACTTGCGCACGGTGGGGTCGTCCACGTCGGCGTCGGCCGTGCTGGGGTTCAGCATCACGAACACCACGCGGCGGCCGTCGCCCCACCACCGGCACAGGTGGTAGCGGTAGCGCTCGTCCTCGCTGAGCACGGCGCTGGCGGCGGCCGCCGGCATGGTGTCGGTTGGCATTTCGTACTCAGACGCCGGGCAGGGGCACGTCGTCGAAGCTGGCGCCGAGGTTCGCTGGCATCGGTCGTTCCGGCAGGCCGTGCTCGGCCTCCCAGGACACCAGCTCCGGTCCGGCGTCCTTGAACTTGATGACGGGTGGACGCCCGTTCGTTTTCTCGAAGTGGCCGCTGGTCATCGCGTCCAGGTAGTGCGGCCGGATCGTGTTGATGCTGGTGCCCCAGCGGGCGGCCGCGACGTGAAGGAAGTCCTCCTCGGTCGTCGGGCACATCTCGAGCAGCAGCTTCCCGACCGACTCGCCGTCGGGCTTGGAGCTCTCCATCGGTGCGCGGCCGCTCGTCGGCTCGTCCTCGTGGCTGTAGTCCTGGATCGCGCTGTAGGCGACGGACGTCCGGTCGCGGTACAGGGCGAGGGGTTCGGGTGCGGCGTGGTCTCGGAACGCGGTGAACGTGCAGATCGCGTTGTAGGGGTTCTCCACGCTGCGGCTGAGGTAGTTCAGCAGCACCGTCGCGTTCGGCCACCCGGTCCAGAGGAACGAGCCAGCGACGCGGTCTGGGTCGGCGACGTCGGTGTTCTCCTTGCCGCTGCCGCCCTGGCCCTTCTTGAGGTGGTGCGTCATGACGATCGAGCACCCGGTCTCGTGCAGGACCTTGTCGAGGATGTCGAACCCCTTCATCAGGGTGCTCGAGGACTCCACGTCGCCGGTGAAGAACTTGTAGGCGGTGTCGAGGATCAGAACCTCGGCGCCGTTCTGCTCCACCAGCTGCAGCAGCGTGTCCAGCGAGTTCGGCTGGTCGAGCGTGAGCATGTGGTCGTGGTCGATCAGCAGATTCTCCTCGGCCGCCCCCAGGCCGGGCCGCGCCTTGATGAGGTCCTGCATCCGAGTGAACAGCGAATACTTGCTCAGCTCGCGGTCCAGCAGCAGCGTGCGGGTCGGCTTCACGACTTTGAACCGGTTCAGGAACGGGATGCCTGACGAGAGCGACAGTGCCAGGTTGTCGACGAAGATCGAGTTG
>JACCDR011160410.1_pt1 | contig 10724 bp, 16 predicted proteins | sample 7446431 | NCBI WGS metagenome assembly JACCDR01 (sample SAMN15323443, study PRJNA562643) | freshwater metagenome | isolation source: river surface water | place: USA:Blue River Watershed | collected 2017-08-17 | reverse complement strand
GGAAAGCCGCCCGCCAAGCCGCCCGCAGTGTGCTCCCGAATGCCACGGAAACCAAAATCACCGTCACAGCGAACGCCCGGGCACTTCGGCACTTCCTCGAACAACGCGGATCACGGCACGCTGAACCGGAGATTCGCAAACTCGCGAACGCGATGCTCGACGTGTTGGCGAAGGATGCACCGAATCTGTTCTCGGATTACGTGCGTACTCCGCTTCCGGACGGCTCCTATGAGATCACGACCCCTTACCCAAAGGTGTGACCAACATGAACGACAAACTCAAACCGAGATACTCCGCTGATGCCGGCGGCGCGAACGTCTACGACGCGGACGGCAGTCTTGTCTGCACCACGGTCGTCCGACGTCTGCACGGTTCGATCGTGGCCAAACTACTCAACGAGTACGCAAGGCTCGAGAAACTGCGGGAACGTCTGGTTGACAAGGTCATCGTTGAGGAAAGAATCGTGGATGAAAAAGAGCCGATCCCCATGATGGGTTTCCGCGAGAAAACGCCATGAGGAAAATCTGAGTTCGCCATGACGTTCAACTTACCTGAAAGTGCCGTCGGCCTGCTGCTCGCCATCGATCAGGGGATTCCGATTGCCACCTCGGACGGTATCGCCGCGATCTGCCATTGCGGAACGTGGTACGAAGTGAAGTCTGAAGACCTCGACACGCTTGAGCATCTCGGTTGGGTCGAGATCGACGACAAGGTACGACTCACGGCCAGGGGTCGGTATGGTGCGAAGCGGTATGGCGAGAGGCGGCAAACCACATGACGAGAGGTAACACAATGCGTCGCAAGTTGGGACTGTGTGTTGAGTGCAAGAACGTGAAGCCGATTCACGCACATTCTTCCTGCACGGCGTGCTACGTGAGAATGGCACGCATGAAAGACATGGAAGACCACGAGCCATCCATGTTGGAAATCGAGATGCTCATCGCGAAAATGCTGCCGACGATGCCTCGGAATGAGGAAGAGCCGTGGCAGACGAAACCAGACCGGAAATTTGGAATCTACCGCCCGTATGATGTTTCGCCACATGGGAATAAGTGCCCGCTGCTCCCGTTGCTGCTCGATCCGTCTGTTCGATTCACGGTCGCACTGATGAAGGCCGATAAGTGGCTTCGCTCGAAAGAGTGCGAAGAATTGGAGCCGATTCGCATGAAAGCGAAGGCCATCAACGGCGGCGACGAAGTACTGCTGACGATCAACACTGGGGCGAAAAGGATCGTGCTGACATTCGATTCTTGTTGGAAATCCAAGCCGTCACAGCGTGAAGTTCAACGCAAGATGATCTGGCGATCGCTTGGAAAGGTTGCGGTGAAATGATGACCAATGCCGAGCGACTTGCCGAGAAGTGCCCCAAGTGCCACGCGATTCCGGGTTCGCCGTGCGTCGATCCGTTGGGAGAACCAACATCTCGACCACACAAGGTTCGCGGGCCTGGACAACTTGACGCGCATCTCGTCGCAGAAGCCCAGCGGAAGGCGGAACGTCAGAAGGCGAGATATGGCCCGCTGTTCCGGGAGATTGCTGAACGCGAGGTCGCGGTCGAATCACTCGAATCGATCCGCGAGCGAAAGCGATACGAGGCGGCTCGTGCGGCCGAGTCGCGCGACATCGGGATAATCCGCCAGTGCAATCGCGGGTTGGCTTGGGTTCGGCTCTGGGGTGTCCGTTGGGGCATGGCTGAAGTGATTGGCGAGGACCGAGCGAAAGCAATCTGGGAGAACATGCTACGGGTGTACGGGAACAACTTGCCATACATCGAATCAGCACTCCGACGGTGTCTCACCACGACGGTTCCACGAGAGTTGGGATTCGAGCTTAGGTTCGAGGAAAGTCGGAAGAATGCGAATAACGCTGACGGGCGATATCTCGTGTGCGTAGATCGGTGGGAACCGACATCGCCAGTGATGACGCCGGCGGAATACGATGAGCGTTTTCCGAAACTGGACCACGAGTTCGGGTACGTAGACGTAGACGAGCCGGACGACGGCGGGCTGTTTGATCGAATGATGGCCGCGTTTGCGGCGTGACCGACTGCGTGCTTACTGCACGCAGCCACAACAATGGGAGTGGATGAAATGCCAGTGGCAAAAGACGTTGACGGTAACGACGTGTGGGCATTTGGCGCAGGGGATATTTGCATATCCCACAGCAAAGAAGTTCACCCACACGAGTTGATTTTTGACTGCGAGGAAGAACCGCACGAAGTTGGTTCTCGCGACGAACGCGGTGAGCAAAGTACGTCTGATATGAAACGCGTCGTGCGTCTACAGTTCGCTCACCCTGCCTCTCTTGCGGTGCTGATATCGCAGGCTAGTGAACTGCTTTTGAAGATGACCAAGTAGCGATCGCTTGCCACCCACGCAACCGGCCTACGCCGTGACATTCGCGGCAAGATGCTGCCTCGCCGCCTCGTGGCACTCCACAGGGCAACCCCAGTCGCCCAACTCAAACCAGACCCCGCGACGGTCGCCCGCGACGAAGCGACCGTCGATCTCTTTCACCCACTTCGGCAGAATCCCCGGCGGCAGACCCCTGCAAGGATCGCACCCGGCCTGAATCCACGCTTGCACGGCGTGCCAGGCATCTCGTTCGTTCTTGTACAGCCCCAAGTTGATCGATCCCACCACCGGATGCCAGGGCCGGGCCTGGTAGAGGTTGGTGCCGCTCACCAGTCGAACGTACTTGTACCGGTACACCTTGCGACCGCGGCGACGGCGGGAGATGAACTTCTGGTGCTTCTCGCGGGATCGACGACGATTTTCGACAACTCGCTCGATAGCCGCCTCGAGTGGGAGACCAAACCACGACCGCCGTATTCGCGAAAGTGCCTCGGAGCGAGCCGACACGCGTTCAGCTTCCTCGTCTGTGTGGCACTCGTTGATACCGTCAAACAAGGCTGGCTGAACTTCAAACAAGCTCTGCTGCATGGCTGACCTCGTCGAATAGTGAAGGTTCAACGCGGGCGACTTCGGTAGGCTTCAGTGATGAACGATCCATAACACGATCCGCACGGCCCTTCGGCATCCTCAACTGCTGGGCGGCCCGTACCAGAGTCTCGGCAGGCTTCAGCCCATCGAGACCGTACAGCCGGGACAACAGTTTGGCTTGGTCCGGCTCGAGTCTGGCGAGCTGCTCTCGTGCGGATGCGGTCGCAGTCTCGTCGCCGTCGTCGCCTTCCAAATGGGCTGCAACTTCTTCGAGGACATCGGTGAACTGAATGTGTTCCCGCTTCGACTCCGACCAAGCCCGACGGCAGGTGGCAGTGGCTACGACGGAGACCCATACCTGCCACACGTACTTTTCTGGGTTGTATTTGTGGATCTGTGCGACGAGTTGCAGCAGACAGTCTTGTTCAAGGTCTTCTCGTTCGCGGCCGGGGATGCCACGCCACTTGTTGCAAACGGAACGAATGATTGGCACCGCTTCGCGGTACTGTTGCTCGGAAAATGTCGCCTGCGCAGGCTTAGAATTCGACATGTGCGTCACCGGGGTGTACAATCCCAATGACGTTGGCAAAATGCTGCCGGGGCGTGTTTCTCAGGCCCGTCCCGGTGGCTCAACTCGAACACTTCTCAATTCTGTTTGCGTTGCCTGATGTCAGGCAATACACGCCGCACCTGATGGTATGAACATCCGCGACCGCGTCATAGGTCAGAAGAAGTTTTCGGCACTGGCTGGTGGGCAAAGAGGCACTGGTGAGCGATCACATCCACGGAAACATCTTCGTCCCGAAGTGTGGAAACTTCAGATGCGAGGCGACGGCAATGGTAATCGCCAATGTGCAGACAATTGAGTAGATACTTAGAGCTTTTTGCACGGTGTACGTAGCCCTGATACCCTTCTCGATGTTTCGCTCGTCAAACGCATCAGGATGGTCCATTCGTTCGAGAGTGTATGCAGCTAACCAATACAGAAGCCAGGTCAGGATGGCGTTGATCCCGGACGCGATCTGCCACCAAGGAATCTCCTGTGGCCGGACATAAATGGCACAATATTGGAGCCATCGGGTGGTGTTCCACCACTCAACGAAGTTCTCAACGGCGAGGCTTTGCACCTAAACGCTTCTACACGGTCGATTAAAAGTGCAGGGACGGGAATAAAAGTGCAGACTATTGACTGTCCTGTGTAAATCTGTCATCATTCACACGAAACAATAACCAAGGTGTGAATGATGACAGATGAAGACACGTTTGAAACCGATGAGTTGTGGATACTTCATAAGACTGGTTCAGATTACAAAACGGATGCACATTCGATTGTCGTAATTGAGTGGGCTGCTACGGATGGCGAGGAGCGAGAAATTTTGCCATTATTCACTGACCCAAGAGTCGCTATTGCTTTTGCACAGGACTCGGAAGTGCGTGGCGAGGTTTCAACTTCAAAACTTTTAGACGTTTACACAATAAAAAGCATATTTAATAATCTCCAAAGTAAAGGAACAACGCATGTCGAAATCAACCCCGTCAAACAGTCAAGACGAACAGGAAAACAAGAAGAACACATTACCTTTGAAGAGTTCTTTGCCGGACTCACAGAAACAGGATAACCAATCAAGATTTGTATTTCGGCTTCCAAAACGGTCTTGCAAAAAAGGCAAGGATTTAAGTCATTACGCTGTAAAACTGAAGGGCCAAGATAAGTAGTCACGCCCCCGGAAACTTCACCGTCCACGGGTCGTCTTCCGTCTCTTCTTGTTTCCGCTCCACCTTCGGCCCGAAACTCGGTTCGATGCCAAGAGCGAACATTTCGTGGATGCACACGACGACGTTGTGAGCGACGAACTTGGCTAGCACCTCGTTCTTCATCGCGTTATCGGTCTTCGCTCGCACGGCATCACCGAACTTCCGCTTGACCATGCTGAACGTCGATTCCACGTTGCTCCGCTTGTGGTAGTGCTGGCAGAACTCGTCGCGGTTCAACGCGAACTGGTGATACAACTTCTCCCACGTTTTACCGTTCTTGTCAGGAACCGAGTTCGACTTGAACGGGATGTACGGCTTACCGTCCAGCGATTCGACGTACTCCAAAATCTCACGGCTCAAGTATGCTTTGTCCGCTGACACCTCTCCAATGCTGAAAGATTCCGCAGTCGTCTTGAGCAATGGCTTGATGTGCATGGCATCACCTTCGTCACCGATGCGAACAGCAGTCACCACGTTCGTTTTTACACCCGTGCAGATGTGAACCTTCACCCAATCGGCTTTCCGCTTCTCGGAGCCGTGCTTCACGTCAAACCACTTCACGAATCGGTTGGAACCGAAACCGGAAGAATCGACCGCGAAATCGGTTTCGATAGCCTTGAGTGGTAAGCTACTCCGCTGAATGAGTTGCGTTAGAATCTCCGTCGTCTTCTCGTTTCCGAGCGTTCGCAGCACGACGTTGAAGTGCGGTGAATCGTCGATGTGCCCATCGGCTTCTGCGTCCGTCAGATCGGTCGTGAAGCGTCGGCTACTGAACCCGGAGTAAACTTTGTAGATAGCCGCAAAGATGGCATCCTGAAGCGAGATGGGTGGCCGTCCCCGATTGCTCTTGCGTTCCGGTTCTGGGATCGTGGAACACAAATCGGAAAGCAGTTCGCAGAAGAGTCGTTTCTCTTGCGTCTGGGCTTTGTTGTAGTTCTTCCAGTCTTGCTTGTACGTCGGTTTCGGATCGAGTTCCGCATTCTCGTAGGCATCCTCGAAAGCCTGTTTCTGACGCTGTGTGGAGTATTTTCAGGCCTTCACGATCCGAACTGCGAGGATGTGCTTGCAGGGCTTCTGATGCAACTCGAAATCCTTGCAAGTGCAGAACGTGGCAGCCGCATCGACTCGGTACGTGCCTGTTCCAGACTGCGACGGCACAAGGTAGTGCTTGCCAGTCCAAGTGATCTTGAACTTTTGTGCCATCTCGGTGCCGTGGAATTCTCGTGAGTTCATGACCGCAATTATGCTTGAGCGGTCAAGTAAAAGGTAGGTACGTAGCCGTGAAAAAAGGCTTATGGTTTCCCCACCCCCTTGAGGGGGTGGGGAAACCATAAGCCTTTAAACGATCAGTATTTACGTGATTGTTTGTTTCCGTTTAATGGCAATATTGATCAATCACCACTACCGATGCCGGTGGTTCCGTTGAGTGTTGGTCTAGCCGGAATGAAATTGTTATTAGCAGTCAAAATCTGGCGTTGCGAGGCATTTAAGTGGGAACCTCGACCGGTGATAAGTCGGCAAGTGTTGTCTGCAACGCTAGCTCTCGGAAGTGTGCCATACACACGAAATTCCGGCTTATTATCGAGATAGGCCTGAAGCTTCCCCGGCAAGTATGTAAAGTGAAGCCAAGTCTTGAAGTCGTTTAGTTCACAACCAGGGTAAACCTTTACCGGCACGAACATCTCTCTGTCAGGAAGCCAGATCGGTGCCTCTCCAAGACATCCGTTGCGATTTAACGTTACACGCCGATAGTTCGACCAGGTTAAACCAATCGAGATACAGGGACGGTCGCCTGGCCGCACATCCATCATATGTCGAAGTAGTTCGTCTTCCATCATCAGCATCGTCATCACGCCTTCGGTGATAGATGTAAACGCTCCTGCCGGAAAACCAGATAGAACAGATTGATTGTGTGGGGCAAAAGATTCGCGAAACCGCTCGGACCATGGCTGGTATTTTATTGGTGGTGCAGAACGGCTCATGAAATGCCGCTCTAAAACAGTAACACACTCGAGTTGGTAGCGGATCAGCTTTTCTCGACTGTGTGCGGGAACGCGGTTTTCATTGATCGAGAATAGCCAACCACCGAGCGTCTTCAAGTCTATAGCGGTTTGCGTGCGAATAACCTTTGTTTTCGTCATCATCTGGGCTTGGCAAACAGAGGCCCATGACCGCGAACGCAACTTCTCTAATTGCTTTTCGTAGTCTTGGTTGAGTGTTTTACATAGTTGGCCGAATGCGACCAGCACGCGACCTTTTTGGTCGATTGTCGCTTCGATAGTGTCACCGTGGAATTCGATCTGAACCAATTCGCTCGCCATTATCGCATACTCCGTGGGGTGCCGTCAAAAACCGTCGGCGGGCTTAATGAGGCGGCTTGAAGCCTTCCCGTGCGACCTGTTACGATGTGAATGTGTTGAATCGCAGGGGTTCAGCAGAAACCCACCTCTTATTCTGCTGACCCCTTGATTTTCAAGAACATTATGGCGTGCGCCAACCCCAATTCGGACGCTCGAACAAAATATTTTCCAAACTGATTTTAGACTATCTAGTTAACGTGTGCTACTTCCCCCAGCGTTTTGCTGCCGCCTTCTTCGCGATCTCTTTTCGCTGTTCCGGCGTGAGTTTCGCGGCACGTGCTGCTCCACCTTTAAGACCGCCAAGCCTACCCAACGCCTGAGCGTGTGGGTTCTTGGTGGTCTTATCCACTTCTGAGACCGCATCGGCCACCGGTTCGACAGGATTGACCGGTTCCGCTTTCTTCTTTCGTGCCATGACGAGATTATACCCAACCGCTCAAGCAACCGTCAACGGCCCCGATTGAAAGTGCAGGCTGCCGGATTTTAGGTGCAGGACGGTCGGGTAGAAGAGTTTAGGTGCAAAGCCCAACGGCGACCATGGCGATAAGTTTCGCCGCGAAGGCGAAAATCGTGAGTGTCGAAAATGATCGCATCATCGCCTCATACTCACTGGTCCGTATCCGGTTCAGGAGTGATCGTGTGTCTGGCAGCGTCTGGTTCGCGGTATGGACGACCCACACGAGTGGTAGGTAGACGACGGATGTACTCTTCAGAGACCAACGGTACAGGAGCGGTGGACCAAAGAGAACAAGGAAGAAAACCGGAATCATGAGAGAATAGAATGGCAAGAACAAGATCAGGAATGCTTTCTGTACCGTCGAGAACTCGCGAAAGTCACGGAGATCAACAAAAATCGAGAACATTGCTTTCGAGAAGTTGCTGAACTGTAGGTCGTCTTGTACACCACTGTTCTTGTAGCCAGGAAGGTATTCGGGTGCCAAGCATAGATCGACACAAAACGCTTGATTGTACCAGTTGGATGAGATGGCCCTGATTGACTTTAAGGGCTGTCTGATTACCGTCAAAAGCGTAGCACCAACACGGATGATCAGCGGTGAAATGACGATAAGGATCGGTAGCGCCCACTCAAACCTCGGGGGGCACTTGAACTTTAAATCATTGAACCACTCCAGGCCCAGTTGAATCGACTCTGGCGTGCGGAGCAGTAGAAGCGGGGCCATAGATGCTGCAATGGCGATGCCGATCAAGGAATCGATACGGCTCGCGATGTAAAGGGTGAGGCAGACTGCGGCCACCGTTTCGGCGATGGCCAGGACGCTGACGACATTGTTCGTCGCTGACTCACGAGTCGAGTACAGTCGCATTTCATCTCCCCAAAACCCGTCAATGCGAGCCGAGACGGAAAGTACCCAAGCGTGGTTGGCAATAGGTTATCGCAACGCCAATTCTTGGCAATTGCAAGTCTTCTCTCAACAACGGCCGCCATTTGGCGGCATCTGTTTCATTTCTCGCAACAGTCTCTCACGACACAACTTCAGGCAAACGGGCAGCAATTTCAGACTGATGGGAATTGAAACAGATAATGGCGTGAAAACAGGCGACCCGCTTGTGGTCCGAATCCTGTGGGCTGAGCAGGCCGACGAGGCAATTGATCGCCTCGACAATGAGTCCGCCGTCCTGATGGAGAGGCGTGCCCGTGCATTTCGGCTGTACTCCCGTGGCCACACCATGCGGCGGATTGCGGAGATGACCGAGTCATCCACACCGACCGTATGCCGCGACATCCGGGAGGTGATGGAAGGTTTCCGCAAGATCGTCAGGCAGGATGTCGACGTGCAGGTGTCGCGGGAATTGGGTCGACTGGCTGCGCTTGAGCTTGAAGCCTGGGAAGCCTGGGACCGGTCCAAAGTCGAGAAGGTGGAGACCACGACCAGCAAAAGCGACCATGCGACGGCCGCTCGCGTTGCGAAGAAACAGCGAGACGGTGACCCGCGGTTCCTGCTAGTTCTCGAAAAGCTCTGGCAGAACCGCTGCCGCCTGCTTGGCCTGCTCGCCGACAACTCGAAGCAAAGCACAACCACGCCGCCGGTGAAACTCGTAGCGGGCGTGATTCCGGAAGAGGTGGTATGAGCGACGCCACCGAACCGGCACCGGTTCTTATCACGAAGGCTGAGGCCGAGCGCGGGCGATACTTCGATGCCAGTGTTCCGTTCGTTGATCGTTTCCTTCGGTGTCGGGACAAAGCGATTCTGCTGCACGGCCCCGTAGGCACCGGCAAAACACGGCTTTCGCTTGAGCGGATGCGGGCGTGCTGCCTCCGGTATCCTGGTTCTCGCTGGATTCTGGTGCGGTTGTTTCGCAAATGGCTCACCAACACCGCTCTGGTGACGTTGGAAGAGAAGGTTCTTGAGCCTGGCCTGCTCGTTCCGGATCGCATCCAGCGAAACAACCGATCGGAGTACCGGTTCCGAAATGGATCGGTGATCGTCGTGGCTGGACTTGACGATCCGCAGGCTGTGTTTTCGTCGGAGTACGACGGCTGCGTGATGCCCGAGGCCAACGAGATTCCCCTCGACACCTACGAAAAGCTCGGTCTGCGACTTCGCTATGGAAGGATGCCGTACCAGCAGTTGTTGATGGACTGCAACCCTCAGTCGCCAAATCACTGGCTGTATCGACTGATGCAGGAGCGAAAAATCACCGCACTCGCGATGCGGCACACGGACAACCCTGCGATCTACTGCAAGGACGGCACCAAGACGAAGTGGGGAACCGATTACCTCGACCGCATCTTCAAGACGCTCTCCGGGGTCCGGCTTCGCCGCCTTGGCCACGGCGAATGGGCACAGGCCGAGGGCGTGATTTACGACGGTTGGGACAGTGCTGTTCACGTGGTCGATCCGTTCCCGATCCCGCGGCACTGGCGGCGTTACTGGTCGATCGACTTCGGCTACACCAACCCGTTCGTGTGGCAGTGGTGGGCGGAAGACGATGACGGTCGGCTATACCTCTACCGGGAGATATACGCGACTCGTCGGCTTGTCTCTGACCACGCAATGAACGGGCTGCGAGCCATGCATGCCTGGGATGAGACTGTTCAGCAGCCTCGTTGGGTGGACGCTGACGACCCGCAGCCGACGGCGATTCTGTGCGACCACGACGCCGAAGGGCGTGCGACGTTCGAGCGAGTGGTGCGCATGAACACGTTGCCCGCGCCGAAGGATGTCAAAGCGGGCATTCAGGACTTCGCAGAACGTTTGCAGGTTCTCGACGATGGGAAGCCTCGACTGTTCATGTTTGCGAATGCACGCTGCCACGAACCGGATCCCGAACTCACGAACAACTACAAACCGGCGAGCACGCAGGAAGAAATCGACTCCTACGTTTGGGATCCGGCAGTGAACAAGGGCGAGCGTCCGCTCAAGGAAAACGACCACGGAATGGACGCGGGCCGATACATCTGCCGCCACCTGGCCGCCAAAAGTCCGCCAGTAACGTCTGCGAATGTATCCACCGGTGAGGCGTCAAAGTTCGCCGCCGACATGAGCCGCAGCAACGGCTGGGACGACAGCGATGGCGGCAGCATCTTCGACCGCATACCGAATTGATTGCGACATGGGTCTGCTGACGAGTCTATCGAGTTGGATTCCCGGCTTCCGATTCACCGCCGCTTCGGCTGGCCAATCGGGTGCTGGTCAGTCGCCTG
>JACCDR012325992.1_pt1 | contig 10725 bp, 16 predicted proteins | sample 7446431 | NCBI WGS metagenome assembly JACCDR01 (sample SAMN15323443, study PRJNA562643) | freshwater metagenome | isolation source: river surface water | place: USA:Blue River Watershed | collected 2017-08-17 | reverse complement strand
GCTTGTCGGTCCTGCTCGGAAAGCATCACACCACCTCCCGTACCGGCTGGTAGATTTCGACGTAGAAGCGGGCGAGTACCCGGTAGCTGCCGCTCGTCGTCGTGTCCCACACCTCGACGTAGAGCGGCGTCGTCGGCTGCGCGTCCGGGCTGATCCCGTCCTGTTCGGTCGGCACGCTCACCTGCAGCGTGCTGCTGCCCGGAATCGTCACGTTGATGACGGTCGAGCTGCCCGCCGCCACGCTCAGCCCGGTCACGTCTTCCGGCCCCGCCTTGCCGGTGTAGGACGCGCTCACGGCCAGCGTGCGGCCGGTGGTGACGGACGAGTCCGAGGCCGTCAGCGCGACGGTCACGCCCTCGCCCCGGCCCACCGCCGGCGTCACCTTCGCGTATCGCTTGCGGCTGTCGGACACGCGATTGCCTCAGAAGGGGCCGGTGTAGGCGTACCCGCCTTTCTTCAACTTCTGGTCGAGGAACTTCCCCTTGCTCGGGGCACTCAACAGGGCCGCGTACACCTTGTCACCGACCCCTTCGTAGCAGTACCGGGTGAGCGTCGGCTGCTTCTCGTTTCCGCCGAACCACACGAACAGCCGTTGAAAGTCCGGCTGGAAGTACACGGCGTACAGGTTGCTCGACTCGACCCGGACCATCTCGCCGGCCGCCTCGGCGCGGTCGGCCTCGAACGCCAACAGGCGGCTCATGCGGGCCTCGCTTGTAGGTCAGGTTCACCACGCAATCGTTCGCCGTGACCGCGTTCGCATCGCTGTCGGCGAGGCCGGTCGTGAGGCGGAACGCGATGCCGTCCGCGTAAGCCTCGCCGCACGACGGCAGGGGCAGGGACACGATTGCCCCGGCGGACGCCGGGACGGCGATGGTGTGCTTGGGCGTGTCGGCGGACGTGGGCGCGGTGGACTTGTCGTAAATTTTCAGGTAGCGGAGGGACGCCGCGATTGCCTGGATCGAAGCCGCGTACAGCGTGCCGGCCGACGCCTTGACGGACGTAGCGTCTTGGTTGGACCCGGCCGCCGCGATGAACTTGTAGGGCGTGGCCCCGCCGGTGCTGGCCGCCTGCGCCGCCACCGGCAACTGCGCGTTGTTGACAAGGCTGATGGCGTTCGTGCCGTCGCACGGCACGAAGTAGCCGGGCCGGGTGGCCGCGTCCATCGCCGGTTGGAAGTTCGACCCGTCCTTGCCCAGCACGGCCACCGCGTCCATCGTCCGCGTGCCGTCGCTCGCCTTGTGCTGGCTCTGCGTGGAAGTGGTCAGGGTCGCCATGCGTGGGCCTCTCCGGGTTCCCGGCAGTATGGCGAGGCACGGCGGGCCGGGATTATGCAGGCGTTACGCGAGGTCGCTGAGGTCGATGGTGTCCGACACGCCGTTCACCGTGACGGTCAGCACGTTGGTGCCCGCGTCGTAGCTGAGGCTCACCGTCGTCCCGGCCACGGCCGTTGACACCGCACTGTCCACATACGCGGTGCTGGCGGCCTTCGTGCTGTTGTCCCCGGCCGTCTGGGTGCCGACCACCGGGTCAACGAGTGTCGGCGCGTTGGCGAACACCAGCGCCCCCGTACCCGTCTCGTCGGTGACCGCCGCCGCGAGGTTGGCGCTGCTGGGCGTGGCAAGCCAGGTCGCCACGCCGGTGCCGAGGCCGGTGATGTCACCGACGGCCGGGGCCGTCACTGATCCGGAGATGTACAGGCCGCCGGCAAACGTCAGCCCGGAGACCGTGGCAGTCGCCCCGACTCGCAGGACGCCCGACCTGTGGACGGCGAACGACGATTCCACCCCGGACAACGACGGGAACCCGGCCAAAACGATCCCGCTTGACGCCCCGTTGCGGCACAGGCTGATCGTCGGCAGGGACAGCGTATAAGCCCCACTGTACGCGCGGAGGGTGGCATAAATCTGGTCGATGCCGAGAACGGTCCCCTTAATGAGGGTGACGGCGAAACCGTTCGACCCGAGCGTCGTGTCGCTCCAGTTCGCGTTGTAAACCGGCCAGCCGAGAGAGGGAGTCGGGGATGCGTTAAACTCTGTCGTCGTGACGGTCGCCCCCCACCCCGGAAGGGTCGCATCTGTCCCCGGCACGGATGTCTTGTAACCGGCCCCCGTTTGCGCCACAGTCGTCAGACTGCCCGCCGTGGTCGCGCTCCACGTGCTTGACACCCCCGCCACGAACCCCCACCCGCCGCCGCCCGGCAACGGCGTCAGTTGCACAATCGTATTGGTGGGCACCGTCGTGGAGCCGGTCAACTCCACGGCCGGCGTGTCCGTCGCCGTCCCGTGCCGGCCGCCGTTCGCTGCCGTGATGTCGGTCGTCGTGCCGTCGCTGTTCCGCACCACTTCGACGTAAGGGTATTTCGCGCCGGTCGGACTGCCGGTGATGCGGGCGTAAATGGCTTCGTCGCTCAGGTCGCGGTAGATCGTGCCCAGCCCGGTCGCCACCGCCGCCAAGTTGCCGCTGCCAGTGATGCGGGACGACTGCGCCACCTGCCGCGCCAACTCGTTCAGTTCGGTCGCGGTGTACTGCTGGCCGGGGAGTAATGTGCGCGGATTCACGGCGCAAAAATCCTCACAGGTGGCGGACGAAGCACTTCTAGCGGGGCGGGCCGGCGCGGTAGGTTGGCCGGGTCGCCCGCCCCCGCACTGAGGCAGTCATGGCCGAGCAACACCCGTTCCAGTTCGACAGCACGCCGATCCGGACGAAAACCAAGCCGAAGCGGTCCAAGAACGTAAAAGCGCTGGTGGACACCGCCCGGTTCGCGGCCGTCGCGGCCGTCGTCGTCGCCGCGCTGATGCTCCTGTCGCCGCTGTACGAACCGGCCCTCGACCGAATGCAGGAGACGATGGAGCGGACGCGGGAAAAGCACGGGGCCAACACCTACTCCCGCGCGGCCCTCGGTATCGTCCTCCTGGTCGGCGCGGTCGCCTTCCTGTTCGGCACCAAGCCTACGAAGCCCTCGGCTTGAACAGCGTGCGGAAGTCGGCCGTGCCATACGGCGGCTTGTTGCCGGACACCCCGCGCCGGCGGACGGGGTTGACCGTCGTGCTGTCCGGGTCGTTCGTCGGCTGGTTGTTCCAGCCGTATGGGTTGTAGCTGAACAGGTAATGCAGATCGACGAGCCGCTGACCGGCGTGCCCGACGTAGTGTCTCACCTCCTGCGCCAGCCCCTTGAACAGCAGCGTGCCGGCCGGGTACACCCGCTCGTACCCGGTGTCGGCCAAGTTAGGCTGGATGTCGAACCCGCCGAGCGTGTTATCCGTCTCCGTCGTCGAGTCGCCGTAGGCGGTGCTGGGCGTGCGTCCGTTGACCTTGATGGCGCAGTTGTCGATGGCCGCCCACGGCACCCACTGAAGCGGAATCTGCCGCCAGACGTAGACGATCTCCCGCCGTCGGAACGGCACGAACACCGGCTCGTTGATCGCCGTCAGGGCGGTGTCGGGGCCGGGCGTGTACGTCTCGAACCCGTACAAACCGATTTTGCGCTCCTCGGCGACGTACCGGGGTGTCCGCACGACGTACCGCGCCAACTCCGGACAGCCGTAGTTGTAAAACGCCTCGGCCTCGGAGTCGGGTTCCGGGTCTTCGACGATTTCCCGGTCGGACAAAATGGTGTCGTTCAGCGGCCGGAACGTCGCCTGACAGGCGACCCAATCCGGGGTGAACCAGAACGGCTGGTCGCCCAGCCGGCCCATCGGGTTGCCCCGGTAGGTGCCGCACCCGATCCAGTCCAAACTCTCCAGGTACAGCCAGTCGGCGTACCCGCTGGCCATCGGCGGCTGACGGTTGAACCGCAGCCCCGTGGTCGGGTCTTTCCGCGAGTACCCGAGGGCGCAGTAGCGGAAGTCGGAGTAGTCCGCGTAGGGGACGAACAACTTGACCTGCTGCAACTGGCCGGCGGCGACGGTGAACGTCTCGCGGAAGTCCGGCTTGGCCTGCAGGTAGTAAATACTCGCGTCGTCGCCCGCCGTGCTGCCGGTCTCCAAATACCGCTGCGCCCGCGTCAGCGTCAGCCGCGAGCGGAGTACGTTGGTCGCGCCCAGGTCGGGGCTTTCGAATAGGCTCATCGCACCTCCGGCTTCGGCTCGGTGTTTTTGGCGATGACCTTCAGCAGGTCGATTTGCTCGCTCGACTCGGCCCCGCCGCTGTCCTTCTCCCACGCGGCCCGGCCGTACTGCTGCATGATCGAGAAGTACCCGGCCCCGGCCTCCTGCACGCCGCCGCCCTGGAGGGTTGGCATCCGCCGGCCGACCGCCCCGCCGAGGTTGCCCCGGCGGTCGATCTCCCGTTTCAGTTGGTCGTAACTGCTGTTCTCGTCGATGTACTTGATCCGGTCGCCGATGGGGATTTGGTTGAGCAGCCACGCGCCGGTGTTCCGCCCCCACTTGCCGACGCTGCCGAGGCCGCGAAGGAGGGCGTTCGGCTTGTCCCGGCTGGCCTTCTCCAGCAGCGCCCGCTGCTGCTCCGGGTTGAGCCGGTCCAACAGCTTCGCCATGTCCGGGTTTTGTTCGGCGAACGTGTAGCTGTACGGGTTCGACTCCTTCGCCTGCCGCTGGCCCTCGCCGACGGCCGATTTGCCCATGTCGAACAGGACGCCGGCCACGCCGGCCCGCCCGGCGAACCGGCCGAGCGTGCCGCCCAGCCCGCCCCCCTGAGTCAGCCCGAGCATGGATGCGCCGCCGCCGAGAGCGCTGCCAATGACGCCCCGGTAGCGGAGGGCCATCCCCAGCCCGGCCACCCCGAGGACGGTGTTCATCAGGCGGTCCTGGTCGTCCCGGTCCATCTTCTCCATCGACTGCCGGGCCTTCTTGGTGAAGGCCGTGAACATGTCCATCATCGGCTGCATGACGCCGGCGAACTCGCGGCTCAGCAGCGTCGTCTCGTTCTCCAGGCGGGCCATGTCGGTCGTCCCCTGGAACCCCCGCTGTGCCATCGACTGGACGTAACTCGCGCCGTACTGCGCGGCCCCCCACGCCTGCTGCGCCAGCCCGTTCGACGCCACCGCCCCGAACCCGTTGATAGCCCCGCCGAGGAGCCGCCCGTACCGCCGCTGGGTGTCCATCGCCCGGAGCCGGATCGCCTCCTGCTCGTTCACCCGCTTCATCGCCGCGACGGTGCGCTCGTACTCCATCCGCGAGGCCATCAACTGCCGGGCCTGCTGCTGGAAGACGGGGGCTTGAAGTTGCTGCTTGAGTTGTTGGGCCGCCTGCGCCGCCTGCTGGGTGGCCGCCGCGTAGTCGGCGGGAACGCTGGTGTCGGGCATGGCTCACCTCTTGTACTGGTCGCGGAGCGGTTTCGACCACACCGGCCGTTCGCCCCTTGCCGCGCGGCGGTCGTTGATCTCCCGCATCCGCAGCACCGGGTCTACAATCGCCGTCGGCCGCTCGAACAACGTGGCCGCCAGTTGCGCCGGCGTCATCTCGAACAAGGCCGACAGCAGGACGCCGGACGGCAGCAGGGATGACGCCACCTTCTCCCAATCCACCGTCATCAGCTCACGCGCCAGCCGCAGCGGGTCCGCTTTTGCCGTCGTCGCTCAGCCCCGCCTGCATCTGGGCGGACACCTCCCAGGCGTTCGCCTCCGTGACCACCGCCCGCACGGCGTCCTCGGTGAGCGTCGGGTGCGCGCCGGGGTCGCGGCGGAACCACACCTCGAACGCCACCCCGTCCGCCGTCTGCCGGTAGTCCTGGATCGCGTCCCACGTCGGCGGCGCGTTGCTGGCCTGCAACTCGGTCAGCTTCTCCATCGCCATCCGCAGTTCGACGGCCATTTTGTTTTCGCGCAGGTAGTCGAGCATCGGGCGGGCGTTCGCCGCGAACCCGCCCGGCCCCCACGCCTTCTTGCACCGCCGGCCGAGTTCCCGTTCCAGCGCCGCCTCGCCGGACAGCGACAGGCGGCGGAGCGTGACCGGCTGCCCCTCGATGTCCACCACGAACGTTTTCACGATCAGGTTCGCCGACATGCGGTCTCCGGTGTCAGAGGTAGGCGGGCGCGGCCGTCGTCCACTCGGTCAGGTCGCCGCCCTCGCCGGTGACGGTCAGCCGCACCACGTCCTGCGTGGAGTCGTCCGCTTCCGTCACGCGGGTGATGGTGGTGGAGTTCAGGAAGTGGTAGCGCTGGGCGGCCCCGCCGCTGCCCACCTTGAACCAGACTTGCACCACGTCCCCCCGGCGCAGCCCGCTCGCGTCCGGGTACTTGTCGTCGTTCAGCAGGAGCGACACGGACCAACTGTTATGGCCGATGACGTGGGCCACCCGCGTCTCGTCGGCCGAGGCGTTCGACACGTCCTCGCCCCGGCTCATTCGGTCCAACGACCAGTCGGTCACGTCCAGGCGGCGGGCGGACGCCGCCACGAGCGGCGTGTCGCCGTCCACGAAGACCGTCAGGTATCCGCCCGTCCCGCGAACCGGAGTCATGACGCCCTCCGGGTCACAGCACGGCGTTCTGGTACAGCGCCACCTCGCCGCCCCGGCACGTCACCTCCATGCGGATCACGTCCTGCGTGCTGTCGTCGGTGGTGTTCACCGACTCCACGGTCGTGCTGGTGAAGTTGTGGAACTTCGCCAGCGTGCCGAGCTTGAGGCTCAGGTTGATCGTGGTGCCGGCCGACAGCCCGCTCGTCTCCGGGTACGTCGTGTCGTCGGCGAGAAGCGAAATCTGAATGGTCGCGTCTGGGATGGTGCCCTTGAACTTGCTCGCCGTGTCGGCGCTGGACGTGATTTCCGCGATGCGGTTGGGCAGGTTCAGCACCCACCGCTGAATATCGACGCGGACATCCGGAGACCCCGCGACCGAGATGTATCCGCCGGTCCCGCTGATGGCGCTCATGGGTTCCCCCTTCGGTTGGGGGCCATCATGACGGGCGCGGGCGGGGGCGGATTATGCTGCCGGCGGGCGGGACGGAGCGTCCGATTCGAGCCACTTGATGGCCCGGAGAGCGTTGCGGGCCTCTTCAACCTCTTCGGCCGTGCGGATAACGGGCCGACTCGCCGGCACGCCCCGTTCGTCGATGACCACGGCGTCGGGGCGGATTTCGGCCAGCCCCGCCAGAATGCTCGGCGTCTGCTCTTTGGTGACGACCCGCCGGACGGTGATCTTGGGCAGGTCGAACACAGATACGGTGACGGTGATGGACTGGACGTGTTCGGTGTCGGGGTCCATGCCCAGCGCCCGCATGAACGCACGAAGGGCCATCGTCGGGTTGTCGAACTTCATCCGCGGCTCCCCTGTACATAGACCTCGAACGCGGCGCTCACCCGCACCACGTCGGCCCCGTCCACCCGCTCCGTCGTCGGCCGGGAGGTGGTGCCGGGGAGGGCGAGGCAGTGCAGCACGGCCGTGGCGTTGGAGACGGTCAGGCCGGCGGTCGGGTCGGTGCTGGTGCCGTTGAACGCGCTGTCCAGGGCCGCCCGCAGCGTGCCCGCGCCCGGCGGCTCGGCCGACACGTAACAATCGATTTCCACGCGGAACCGGACGAGGTAGGCGCTGCCCGACGTGAGTTCCCGGTCTTCCTCGGTGACGTTGAGCCGCGCGTAGGGGAACGCCTGCCGCTCGGCGGCCCGGCCCCGCCAGACGGACGCCGCGGGGATAATCGCGGTCAGCGCCGACACCGCCGCCCACCGGGTGCGGATGCCGGCCGCCACGTCGGAGTCGCTGACGGTGGGCATTTAGTCCAACTCCTCGCAGGTGACGACGGTAAGCGCGTCGAACTGCTCGATGTCGTCTTGGGCAACCACTTCGTAATAGCTGCCGCTCACCAACAGGGTGTCCCCCGCCTTCACGTCCGGCGTGCCGCTGAGGTAGGCCTTCCACCGCCGCCGCCGGACCAGTTTGCCGTCCACGTCCTTGCCGTCGGACCAGCCCGCCGGCTGTAACCGCCCGGCCACCGCCGACAGGCCGGACACGGCCGCCAGGGTCTTGGTGCGAAACCCGTCACTGCCGGCCGTCGAGGTCGCCCGGTACAAGCCGATCGTGTCCTTCAAATCGGCTTGGATAATCAGCCGGAAGCACTGCAAATCCCAGAAGCGAAGAAACTCGAACCGCTGGGCCTGCTTGACGGTCCACGTGACTGCCGTGCCGTTCGGGTCGTCGAACGTCACCGTGTCGCGGGGCTTCAAATCGAAGCAAACGGCGTCGTCGTCGAACGTGATCTTGCAGTCTTGAATCTGGTACACGCCGTTCGACGGCTTGGCCTCGCGGATCGGGCCGGGGTAGTAGGCGTACCGGCTGACCGTCTCCGTCACGTTGCTGGAGTTCGGCCGCACGGACGTGACCGTCAGCGGCTCGCCGTCGTAGGCGTTCCACGGGAGGAACTGCTGGGATTTGAAGGACCGCCGCATGAGTACGACCCTCACGGGCGGGCGTGGGAGATGACGATTGCCGGGTCGTTGATGCGGCCGATGGGGCAGCCCAACATGGCCGCCTGCTGGGTGATGATTTCCAACTGGCCCTTCAACTCGGCGGCGCTGACGGACAGGCTCCGCCCGCCCTCCGACGCGGCCCCGGCCGCCGGCAGGCCGGCGAGCTGGTCCAGGATTTCGGAGTACCGGGCGTGCAGCTTGGCGCACTCGGTCGCCGGGTTGACGGCCATCGGTCAGGCCTCGAAAAGGGGCGGCCCCGGCGGGCGAACCGGGGCCGGGCGGAACTCAGGTGGACTTGACCATCTTGCGCGGCTGCTTGGTGAAGTAGGTGCCCCACTCCGACACCTTCACCCGCATCACGATGTCCGCGTTGAACGCGGACTCAGAATCCTCGCCCTGCGTCTTCACGGTCATCGGCTCGACTTCCAGGTACTCGAACGCGCCCGCGATGTCGCCCATGAACCAGTTGGACGCGCTGCCGCTGGCCGCCCGGAAGTACGGGTTCGACGCGCCCAGCAGGCGGATCGGCCCGAGGACGGTGTAGATCGGGTTGGGCGACTCCGACCGCACCGGGTTGCCCGAGGTCGGGTAGCCGCCGGTCGCCTGCTGGAGGTTGCCGTTGGTCAGCGCGAACACCGCCGTCATCGCCAGTTCGTAGGGGACGATGATGTCCTTCACGACGGTGTTCAGGTACTCGCCGGTCTGCGGGTCGGTCAGCGCCAGGAACGTCTGCCGGGCCACGTCCAGGTCCGAGAAGTCCGTCAGCGTGTTGGACGCGGCCACGTTGTCCCAGGGCGTCGAGGTCTGGTACGTCGCGTACTTCGTCCCCTGCCAGATGTAGCGGTAGAACCCGTTGGCCACGCTCTCGCCGGCGTCCGCGATGCACGCGCACGCCCGCTTCTCGTTGTTGATGCCCATGCTCTCGGCCTGCCCGTGCAGCCGTTCCTGGAGGACGCCGGTCTCGTCGAACTTCATCATCTCCTTCGTCACCGACACCACGAAGCCCCGCTTCTTCACCTCGGGCGTCTGAATCCAGTCCGGGCTGACGGTCGCCTCGGGGTACTGCTTGCCCTCGCCCACCACCTGCGCCTCGTCCCCGATCTTGCCGAGGCCGCGCAGGATTTCCCACCGCTTCACGGTGGACCGCTTGGGGATGAGTTTGCTGAACTCGGTGAAGTCGGCGTTCTCGTAGGCCGCGAGCGCGGTGGACTGGACGAACGGGTCCACCAGCGCCTGGAACGCGCCGGTGTTCACGCCGGCCGCCTCCTCCAGCCGGCGGAGGGGCATCCCCTCGTCGCTCAGCCACTCCTTGAACCGCCGGTTGCCGCACAGGTCGGACAACAGTTGCGGGAGCGGGCAATCCGACAGGCGGAGCTGCCGCTTGTCGGCCGCCTCTCGCAACTCTTTCAGGACGCCGGCCGAATCGCCCTGGAAGGCGTCCACCAGCTTCGGAATTCGGTGATGCACGGTCGTTTCTCCAGTGGTGAACGCGGTTGGTCGGACGGGAATGGGCCGGGCGAACCGGCCCGAAGGGTCAGCGGTTGGCGGCGGCGTAGATGTAGTCCACGTTGAGTGTTTCCAAGTTCGTGCCGCCGTTCTTCACGGCGACGAACGGCGTCACCGCGTCGGCCGACGTGTAGGTCATCCGGTGCCAGATCGGGAAGCCGGTGGTGGCGTCGTACAGTACGTTGCCGTCGATCCGGAAGGAGACCGTCATGTGGGTGGTGGTCATCTCGCTCAGCACCACCTCGAACGTGCTGTACGCGGACCCGCCGGCGGTGACGGTCGTGGTGTTCACGCTCGCCGTGCCGCCGGCCACCCGGCTCTCGCACTTCCACACGGTGCCGCCGTCCACCTTGTAGATCGCGAACGTGGTGCCGGTGGTCCGCAGGCCGCCGCCGTTGTCCACCAGCAGATCGCCCGCGACGGAGTTCGTGAACCCCACGGCGATATTCGCGTCGTCCGTGTTGGCCTCGCTGTACTGCATCCGGGCGGCCATCACGAACGTCTTCCCGGCGGCCGGCGTGAACACGAGGTTCCGCAAGCCCAAATACGCCTCATCGTTGTCGCCGACGGTGCCGTCCGACGGAATCAGCGGGAGAATCCCGCCGACCCCGTTGCCGACGGTCGCCGACCCGGTGTCGGTCAGGGTCGCGGTAAACTCGTTGGTGGTGTCAATCTCCATGTCGAAATCGCGGAAGAACTCGTAGAACAGGTCGGCCTTCTGGTAGGTGTCACTCTGCGGCAGGGCGTTCGCCATGATTCAAGCTCCGGGGGTGGTGTCTGGGGTGGTCGATCAGGCGCGGCGGAACTCGCTCACGACGGACGCGGCGGCCGGGGTGTCGGTCTTGGCCTTGCTCTCGG
>JACCDR012311151.1_pt1 | contig 10725 bp, 10 predicted proteins | sample 7446431 | NCBI WGS metagenome assembly JACCDR01 (sample SAMN15323443, study PRJNA562643) | freshwater metagenome | isolation source: river surface water | place: USA:Blue River Watershed | collected 2017-08-17 | reverse complement strand
TTCAGAGTCACTCCGTCATTGATGATGATGTTGGGATTTAAGCGAAAGGTGTAAGTTTGAAAGCTGGCGTCACAGTCGCCGTTTCTCAGTGCCTGTGTACCTGATCTGGTTCCGGCCGGGGAATCCGTTGGCAGCGGCTTTTCTGTCGACCCGACGCTATCTCCGGTTCGGCATGTATTACTCAGCATGTGGGTGTCTGCCCCGAAGACTCCGGACCAATCGATAGGAAGGGCAAATGCCGAATTGATGCTCAGGGCAGAAACTAAACCAAAACTCACGAGACGGAACTTATTGTTCACTAGAACTCCTTGTAATCATCGACTAAACCAGTCTTCAAACTATAAGAAATACCTTTCATAGTGTCCAATTATGATGGTCAAAAAAGAACGAAATTCCGTAAGGATGGCTTGCTAAAAAGACATCGTTCAACTAATATCCTGGGAACTAATTAAGTTTCTGTTGGGGTGTCGACAAGTGGTAAGTCAGCAGATTTTGATTCTGCCATACGCAGGTTCGATCCCTGCCACCCCAACCACCTTTCTCCAAGTTTTATCTTCCTAGGAGCTCAGAGTGAGACGAATGGTTTTGGTCTCTGGTACCTCGAATCCGACGCTCTCAAAAAAAATCTCCGAATTTCTCGATGTTCCACTCGTAAATCCTCAGTTAAGGCGTTTCGCTAACGGTGAAATCTACTGTGAGATCGAAAAGAACGTACGGGGAGCAGATGTTTTCATCATCCAGAGCACCTGTGCACCGGTGAATGAGCACCTCATGGAGCTCTTGGTCACGGTTGATGCGCTCAAGCGCGCTTCGGCCAACTCTATCACCGCGGTAGTTCCTCACTATGGCTATTCTCGCCAGGATCGAAAGAGCGCGCCAAGGACTCCGATAACGGCCAAGCTTGTCGCCGATATGATGACGATTGCTGGTTGCTCTCGTGTGATCACCATGGACCTCCACGCGGGCCAGATTCAGGGCTTCTTTAATATCCCTTTCGACAACATTTTCGCTTCGCCAGTCATTCTTGATTACATCATAAAAAATTTAGACCGTTCGAATCTTATTACGGTATCGCCTGACGCTGGTGGAGTTGAACGGGTTAGACACTACGCAAAGAAGCTCGACGCCGATCTTGCTCTTATCGACAAGCGCCGGACTGGTCCTAATGTTGCCGAGGCGATGAATGTGATCGGAGAAGTCAGCGGGAAAGACTGTATCATCATAGATGATATGATTGATACTGCTGGAACTTTGGTTCAAGCGGCTAAGGCCCTCCGTAAAAATGGCGCGAAGAGGATCTTTGCGGCCGCTACTCATCCGGTTTTTTCCGATCCCGCAATCGCTCGCATAGCAGAGTGCGAGGAGCTCGAGGCGGTCATCGTAACCGATACCATACCGCTCTCTGAAGCGGGCCGGAAGCTTCAGAAGATAAAGGTTGTAACCACGGCCGATATTCTGGCCAAGGCCATTCACCGGACCTACAACCACGATTCGGTCAGCTCGCTTTTCATCTGACATGTTTCCTCTTGTCGTCGGTGTAGGTAACCCAGGGTCTCAGTATGCAGAGACAAAACACAACATTGCATGGATGCTGCTGGACCATTCACCACTTTTCAGTGGAGCAAACTGGAAAGTGAAGTTTAAGGGTGTTTATGCTGAAACCACACATTCGGGGAAGAAGTTCTACGCCTTGAAACCTCAGACTTATATGAATCTCTCCGGGGAATCAGTCCAACCCTTCGCCCAGTTCTTTAAGATCGAAGCATCCGATATTCTCGTCATTCACGATGAGCTCGATATTCCTTTTGGACAGGTGCATTTCAAAATGGGCGGCGGCCTGGCAGGGCATAACGGATTGAAATCAATCGCCCAGTGTCTTGGAACTGATCAGTTCGCCCGCATGCGCATTGGAATCGGAAGACCTATTCATGGTGATGTCTCGAACTGGGTTTTGAGTGGTTTTCAGGGAGACCAAAAGATCCAGTTATCACTCTTACTCGAAAAATTGCATGACCCTCTCCAAACCGCTATGGTAAATGGACTAGGTAAGGTCGGCATCTATAATAAGAAGAATCTGTTAGCATAATTTAGGAGTTATTTATGGGTATGAATTGTGGAATCGTTGGGCTTCCGAACGTCGGTAAATCGACTATTTTTTCGGCGCTCACCTCCGCCCCGGCAGAGGCAGCGAATTACCCGTTCTGTACCATCGAGCCAAACGTCGGCATCGTCCATGTGCCGGATTTACGGCTCGACAAGCTTTCCGCGATTGTAAAACCTGAGCGTGTCGTTCCGGCCGTGACTGAGTTCGTGGATATTGCTGGTCTCGTTAAAGGCGCTTCCAAAGGGGAAGGTCTCGGAAACCAGTTCCTTGGTCACATTCGTCAGGTCGGCGCAATTTGTCATGTCGTGCGCTGTTTTGAGGATAATGACATTATTCACGTCGCCGGAAAGGTGGACCCTATTTCGGACATTGAAGTCATTAACATCGAACTTGCTCTCGCTGACCTTGAGTCCGTGACGAAGCGAATTCAGACTCTTGATAAGTATCTTAAGTCTCAGGATAAGAAGGTTCAGCAGAAGGCCCTCATCTCGAAGCCCATCCTTGAACGCTTGGTAAAGACTTTAGAGGAAGGCCTTCCGGCCCGATCATTGCCCCTCGATGCTGATGAGATCGACGCCGCTTCCGACATACATCTCATTACGCTGAAAAAGATGCTCTACGTTTGTAACGTAGACGAGGCCAACATCCTTGAGGAGAACGAACACGTCAAAAAGGTGCGTGCCATTGCCGCGAAGGAAGGCGCCCAAGTTATCACCATCTGTGGCAAGATTGAATCTGAGATTGCTGCACTTGAAACAAAGGAAGAAAAGGACGCGTTCCTTAAAGACATCGGAATCGAAGAATCAGGGCTCTCCAAGATGATCCGCGCGGGCTACGACATGCTCGACATGAAAACATACTTCACTGCCGGAGTGAAGGAAGTCAGGGCCTGGACCTTTCCTAAAGGTGCGAAGGCACCCCAGGCAGCAGGTGTCATCCACTCCGATTTCGAACGTGGCTTCATTAAAGCGGAAATTTATCACTGTGAAGATCTATTCTCACTCGGTTCTGAAGCCAAGGTTAAAGAGGCCGGGAAGTTTAGAATGGAAGGGAAGGAATATGAAGTTAAGGATGGAGACGTCATTCACTTCAAATTCAACGTCTAAACTTTAAGATTGCGGGTTCATGCTATTTACTGAATCCCAGGCTAACGTCGAAGATCCTATTTACTTCACGAGTATCCGCGAGTTTCTCTTCTCGTTCCATGAGTAGCTTGTAGAAAAAGATGTTTCTAAAAATCAGCTTCACATAATTTCTTGTCTCGAGAAACGGGATGGCTTCAATGTTTTTTAAAATTGTGGCATCGGTGTCAAAGTAGACGTTACGCCAGCGCTCAACTCTTGATTCTCCCGCATTATAGGCGGCCAAGACATACACGAGGTTTCCATCGTAGCGCTTGAGAAGATTTTTGAAGTATTTGGTTCCGATGTCGATGTTGATCTGAGGGTTCACGAGGTGTCTGTCCCCGACGGACCTCCGGAAGCGGCGTGCGGTTTTCGGCATAAGTTGCATGAGTCCCCGCGCCCCAACCGGTGAGCGGGCCTCTGGGTTAAAGACCGACTCCTGGCGAATCAACGCAAGGACCACGACCGGGTCCAGGTTTTCACCCTTGAGTGCTTTCGAGAGAACTCCGAGGTAGGGCTGCGGATAGAGTATTTCAAGAAGCTGCCGATTAAAGATCACTTCTTTCCGATCTAACACTTCATAGAGATACCTGAAGGTCGCTAAGTAGTTCTCTGAGTTTTGGATGATCCGTGCGTTCAAAAGATGAAGATCGGAGCGAAGGTGGAGTTGTTTTTCACTAGGGTATTTAACCATGAGCGATGGCATACTGTGGTTATTAAGTCGTTTCAACTCGATCTTCAACATTCTTAGAGAGTCAATTTTTGCCCAAGCCTTCAATCGGACGAGTGACGAGACATGGTCTTCGTCGAGGTCTTTTAGCAAGACTGAAGTCTGACCGGAGGGAGGGGTGGAATTATTAACGTAGAAGCTAACACCGGGTGAATCAGGCTTAAGCACCTGAAGCTTTTTTGTCGACATGATTCCGTAAAAACTAAGAGGATGATTTGCGACAATATCTTCGTAAATATTGACCGCATCTGAAGGCTGTCTGATTTCCTCGTGAATAATCCCGATCCAGAACTTAAGTCGAGCATCTAATAGTTGCTTAACATTCTTTATCAGGCTGAGTTGGGTGGCAAGCTTGTGCGCCTCTTTGAACTCGTTGTGGTAGAGGTGTGTCCAAAGATAGAAAAAAATCGCATCCTCGTGAACTTCTTTATTATTTTTTTTGATAATAAAACGGAACATATCCCTTGCGAGCTCTACGTGACCTCCACGAAATGAAGCCTTGGCGAAGTCATTTAAACGCGTCAGGCACAGGCCTACTGGAAGGTGGTCTTGATTCAGCTCTAAATAATTTTTCAGAAACTGATAATGATCCTTAACTTTCGCATCCGTTGGTTTACTGTCCAAAACTCTGTAGCCAAGTTCAATGAGTTTCCCGTACTCACCATAGAATACATTTTGGTGTTGGAGTGGGTTGAATCCCTTGTCTTGAATCAACTTCGTAATCTGTTCATTAATTACAATGTCTTTCAGGACTTCCTGGGAAGGCACGATTTCGTTTCTTACGCTAAATGATGTAACTTCATTTGAAAGTTTTCTGAGGATTTCCGGTCTGGTCGCTTGTGATTGGATGAAGTAGGCGAAGTTTTTGCGGTTTCGTTTGGTGAGAAAAAACTTAAGGTTCTGTTGAATGAACAAGGTTGCGTCGTCACTCAGGTTTTTCGTCTTCTCGATATCTCGCCCGATAGACTCTAGTGTGCGCTCTCGGCAGTAGTTCCCGGCCAGACGCTCGAGTCGGCGTTCGAGTGGCAGTGTTTGTCGCCTTTCCATGTAGCCACGGCAGTAGCTCAGGAAATCTTCCGTTCTCTGCATCCGTGAGATGGTGCCGATTTCCTTAAGCCATGAACGGAACATGATGAAATGGCGTGACTTTTCCGTTTCTTTTGAAACCTTCCTCAGGACATCTTGATTAACATAACCCTTCTCAACGAACTTTATCATATTGACCATGTGCTCGCCGATAATATGATCTGATTTAGAGAGCTGCAGTTGAGTGGCGTCGATGAGAGATTCACTCGTCGCAGACGTCGACGCAAAGAGCGGCAGGGTTAAAAGTGGGACAAGTAGGGTAAAAAATTTCATGTGCTCAGTACGGTAGCATCAACCCTCAATGGATGATGAGCTTAGAGTATACCATCTCGGGATGAATTTTCACTTGTTAATGGCTATTTTTATACCGTGATTGGATGGCCAGTAACCGACGAGAAATCTCGTTCAAGATAGGTTTTTTGTCGTCTGGAACTACAGGGGCGAGATTCTCAAGGTAGCTTGCAATTTCCTCGACGTACTGAAAGTCCGTTTCCTGGTTTTGCGCGACAGATTCTAAGAACAAACTAACTTCCTCGGCAACATCTTGGAAATAGTCTCCATCTCGAAAAGTCAGGGGGGAGATAGGACGACCCGCGCGGATCTCTGCCAGGTGATTTTTAAGTTTGTACAAGGGGCCGGCAATCTTGTGGGTGAAAAAGATGAACAATATGAAAACCAAAAAGGTAATTACAACCTGGATGAAGACGAGATAGGCGATGAGGTCGTTCTTAGCACCAACTACAGTTCCCGGAAGGCTCGGCGAATTCGTAACAACGAGCTGAAAAAAATCCAGGATTATAACTGGATAGATAAGCGTAGAAATAAGGATGATCGAGCACACGATCAGACTGAACTTTAATTGGAAAGATGGATTAATCAGAAAAACGGAGCGTTTATAAAATGCCAATGTTTTAATCCTATTCAGAGTTTACCTAGAATCATAAAATGAGAACGGTATTTCTACTAGGCGGAAATAACAGACATAACAAAGCAATTAACTCAGGTGGAAGATATGATTGATCTTATCAAAGAGCGACTTAATCAAATAAAGAACCCTGCCTCTGGAGCGACACTCGCCTCCGAGAACCGCTGGCAGCATATTGGAATGGAAGGCGAGAAGCTTGTTGCACAGTATAACCGAGACGGGATCTCACCAGCAGAGAAACGAGTCATCGAGCTAGATATTCAGAAAGTTCTTAGTGAATTGGTGGGTGTTGATAAAATTCTCGTTAAAACGGTCTCCTCGCAGTCTCAGGATGTATTTAGGGCCCTGGACGAAAAGAACGAAAAGCCGTCCACGGCGCCTGAATCGACCACTGGGCCTGCCCAACTGAAGGCAGGTCATGGCACTGTTGGGAATAAGAAGCCCGTTCCTGGGGTAGGGAAGATTATTGCCATTGGCTCCGGAAAGGGTGGCGTCGGAAAATCGACCTTTACTGCCAACCTTGCTCTTACGCTTGCTAGGAAAGGCCATAAAGTTGGCCTGATCGATGCTGACATCTATGGGCCATCTCAGCCGATGATTTTCGGAAAGCGGGATGAAAAGCCACGTTCAAATTCCGAGCGCAAGATTATTCCCATCGAATCCTATGGGATCAAATTTATGAGTTTCGGCTTTTTTATTAATGAGCAGGATCCCGTAATCTGGCGTGGCCCGATGCTAGGTGGAGTCCTTAGTCAGTTCCTCTTTGACGTTGATTGGACCGGTACCGACTTTCTGCTCATCGATCTTCCCCCGGGCACGGGTGATATCCAGCTTTCTATGATTCAAAATGCACACGTCGATGGGGCAATTGTTATATCGACTCCGCAAGACATCGCTCTTCTTGATGCGAAGAAGGGCGTTGAGATGTTCAAGAAGCTCAACCTTCCGGTGATTGGAATGGTTGAAAACATGACGAGCTTTATTTGCAGCGGCTGCGGCGCTGAGCACCATATTTTTGGACATGGCGGAGTTGAAAAAGCTGTCGAACAATTAGGGGTACCAATGCTTGGGCAGATTCCGCTCGAGCTTGAGCTTCGAACCGGGTCCGATTCGGGTCATCCGTACATGACTCAAGATAAGCTACAGGATCGTCCTGTTTGGAATGCTTTTCTCAGTATCGGGGAAAGGGTTGAGTCATTCTTCTATCCTTCACCGACTAACGACTCGAAGCCTGGATTTTTCTCGAAGATTTTAGGTCTTAATAAGTAGGGCAATCGTGGAGTCTAGAGTACTCAGTGTCATTGACGAGCAGCTGGCGGTCGAGTTTACCGGGAAGGTGAACATCCTCTCCAGCCTTAATCATCAGTTTCTGGGACATATCCTATTCATTGGCGGGGATGTCATTCAGGTTATTTTCCTGAAGCATCGTGGTATCCGCGCGTTCTGTGAGCTTTTTATCCAGGAGTACGCCCTTCAATCGTTTGATTACGTTGTGGAGCCAGAGCTGGTCGAGGAGAAGGAGAGGCAGATACATTACCCCTATTCGATCCTTAAGCAGCGCCTTCTTGGGGTCGTCCAGATGCACCGTGAGGCACTTAAGTTTAGACCTCCCGAGAATATAAAGATTATCCTCGACTCTGAGTTCCTCCAAGATACTCTGCCGATAACGGCGAGGGAGTTCGATGTTCTTAAAACTCTTGCGGAATGGAACAGCCCTTCAGATCTCTACCAGCATTGTGAACTGATGGAGCACGAGATTACCCATGCACTAATAAGCCTTCGAAAGAAGGGTGCGTTAAAGGTCCTGGCCCCCAGAAAAGAATGAAACGTGACCGGTGAAGAAAAACCGGTTAGAATATCTGATAATTTTAGCGAGGTTATATGAAATCCCAAAAGCACAACCAGGGTGATTTGAAAGAAATCACAGTCAAAATTGAAAGCAAGGTTGCGGAAGATCTTGAGCTTATGTCGAAAAACACGGGTATGCCCGTAGCTGACATTGTCGTTATTGCTCTCAAGCGGTTTCGCTCTTCTCACCTCGATTACCTGAAGCAAGTTCCTCTTACCGAATAGTGAAATGGCTGGCCTCCCCGGAGGTTGACCTGAATTTATGCCTACCTTTGTAGCTACCGTTAGAGACTTGTCGCATAAAGGCCTTGGCGTTATAGATCATCCTGACGGAAGGACTTTCTTCGTCCGCGGCACATGGCCCGGAGACGAGGCAGAATTTGAAGTTGCTGATGACGCCCGCAAATACGACGAAGCTAAGCTCGTGCGGCTTATTCTGGCATCACCCTCAAGGGTTGAAATCCTTTGCTCCTTCCGAGGTTTTTCACCTGGCCAGTGTGGTGGATGCCCCTGGATGATGGCAGATTATCGGTCCCAGCTAAAGTTTAAGAAAAAGCGCCTTTTGCATGCGCTCGAAAAGCGCAATGTTATCCCAGAAGTGCCCATCCCCGATGTTATTCCTTCTCCCAAGGTCTTTGGTTATCGAAATCGGGTCCAATTGAAGACAGATGGTGACAGTATGGGCTATGTGTCCGAGGGATCATCCGTCTTTGCGCCAGTTGATGACTGTCTCGTTATGAATGCAAAACTACGGGGTCTCTTTCACGAAGTCAGAGGTGAGCTGCCGCGAGGGGATTGGCGTCCAACCGGCGGGCACAAATGGTCCTTTCTTGATCTCGACGATGAATCGACCTTGGAAGACATTACTCTAAATAAACGCAGACCCTTCCGTCAGGGCAATACTGAGCAGAACGAAGTTATGCGAAGCTGGGTTCGTGAAAAGTTCAGTAACTTACCTTCGCACCACCCTGTCATAGACCTGTTCTGCGGTTCCGGGAATTTTACACAGGTCCTTTCACATCTTGGATTTACCAACATTCTTGCCGTGGAAGTTCAAGGTGCGGCACTAGAGACTCTTCGACTTACAAGCTTACCCGGGGTTCGAATACTTCCGTTGGACATGACAAATAAAGGGGTGTGGGCAACGATTGCTCGCTTTCAACCTCATGCGAAGGCAATTCTCCTGGATCCTCCCAGGGAGGGCCTTGAGAAGCGTCGGGGTCTTTTTAAGTACCTCGATAACCTGGAGGTTATCTATTACATTTCCTGTGAATTAGACTCCTTCTCCCGTGATACGGCCGATCTCATAAAGCACGGCTGGAAACTCCAGGAACTTACTCCAATTGATCTCTTTCCTCACACTCCCCATGTGGAAGTGCTCAGTGTGTTTACAAGGCGATAAATTACGCGTCTTCTGACCGTCCATCTCCTGGGCAGTATCTTGGTAGTGCTGTCAAAATTATCGACAGGTGTTTACGCATAAAATTTATCGACGGTCTAACTCAAGGTAATTGAGAAAAATCCAATGGCACACCCTTTGCTTCTAGGGAGGTACACACAGAGGATTTTTTATGAACTTTGATCGAAATCAAGTACGAAACATTTACGTCGCATTAGGATTATTTGTCGTAATGATTGGTACCTATAACTCAGTTGTTATTAACTCTGAGTCAGGGTTAAGCGGACGAGACATGGCCTTTGTAAAACGCTTAGACGAGACCTACGGCGTGACGGTACCTGGGCGAGAAGTTGCCGCTGCGGTAAATTGGCAAAAACTCCCTGACCCTGCGCCGGTAAAAATAGAACAGGTTCGACCTGTCATCCAATCCATCACAACAGCTGCAGCAGCGCCAAGCGTAGAGACGCCAGTAGTTCCTGAAACTCCACCTGCGGCGGTCCAGGAAGAACGTTCACTCTCGCTGGTTGAAGTCACCAATCCGGCCAAGTGGCAGAACGGACTTCCAAGCGGGCAGTTTAATGGTTCTCTTACTGCGAACAACGGCACTATCGAGGAGCTTTCCGTTGCCTTACCTAACGGTCTGGGTCTATCGGTATCGTTCTCGGAAATGACCGGAAATGTCTTTGAATACGATCTCGACGGTGAGGTCTTTTCCGGCATGATGTATCAGGTGGATCAAACGGCCTACATGGTCACACTTACCAACGGACCTTTAGAAGGAACGCGGCTTCGGTTTTCGTCACAGGCGCCGGCCGAGCAGCAGCAAGAGATTCAGGAGACACTTGCTGAAAATAATAACGTAGACGTAGGTACCTTTGGGAATCAGGAAGCTCCTGTTGAACAGATTGCTGTCGCACCCGGAGCGAACGACCAAATAGATCCGCAGGCCGGGTCCGAGGCTCCACAAGCGCAAGGATTTAACTTTGAGGGTGCACAAACTCAAACAATGTAGTTCCGGCTATTTCAGGCCGATCATTTTTTCTTCGAGCCCTTGCGTGGTGTAGAAATTAATCTTTCCGATCACAAGCCTAATCTTGGTAAAGGGCAGGGGAAGAGTGGCACGGTTCCAGCTTTTTTTAAAAACAAACTTCCAGCGAGGGAATCCCCGGACGGGAACTATAGGTCTTTTTGCCTTCTCTGAAACTGCGGTTATACCTTCTTTGACTTTATAGATCGGACCCCTTGGGCCATCCACTGCGATGGTCATTTTATGCCCATCAATAACTTTTCGCATTCCCGCCAAAAGGCCGGCCACACCGCCACGATGGGATGATCCCCGAACCGTTTGGTAACCCATGTGTTCCACTGCCGAGGCCAGGATTTGGCCATCTTTAGAGTTTGAAATCAAGATGCAGATATTTCTATCGGCGAAATACGGCAAGCAGGTGAGATCGTCCTGGTGAAAACATGCAAAAATCAGATTGGTCTGGGGATCCGGAGTGCGCTTTG
>JACCDR011849977.1_pt1 | contig 10728 bp, 4 predicted proteins | sample 7446431 | NCBI WGS metagenome assembly JACCDR01 (sample SAMN15323443, study PRJNA562643) | freshwater metagenome | isolation source: river surface water | place: USA:Blue River Watershed | collected 2017-08-17 | reverse complement strand
GCAGATTCTTTGATTATCTATGCTGGAAATTTGCAAAAATTTGTGGCGAGATCGCTTCAGAATATGAAGATTCTTGAGCAATACACGCAGAAAAAAGAAGCCTTCAAGAAGGCAGCGCTAGAAAATCTAGTCAAAAATGCACCGTCTAATCAAGAAGCGACGACTCCGACACCTCAAGATACGGCCAGTGCAGCCCAACAGGCCGCACAAAACTTTTCAAAAATTATGAACGGTCAAAAAGTTGAATTGGGAACAAAAATCATCCCCCATGATGTGAGCCTCAAGGCCCCACAAGTTAAAAAGGCTTGGAAGCAAATCAAAGACGTAGGTTTTGAGAAGTTTAAATTTGCTTCTCCAGTTGAGGAGTATGGCTGGATTGATCGTGTTTTCCGCAGGTTTAGCGAAAACCGAAACATGGACCAGACTGAACTAGCTGGTGTTGTTGCGGAAGAGCTGATCAAATCCATGGGCGATAAACTCAGTGTTAGACAAAAGTCGGAACTTGACCAAGCGGTCCGAAAGGGAAAATTCCGGACTCAGTTAAATGCCATGATGAAAAGCTCTCCAGGATGTTTCTTGGCATCTCGTGATGGACTTGAACGCAACTTCACAGGCCTAGGTTTTAAAGAAGCACTACGTACAGCACTTCGTTTTGATATTGGCCATGAAATGGGCCACTCGCAGGGTTTGACTCATAATTTCATTGGGTCATTTGATGCTGCAAATTATAGAAACCAAGATGGAACTGAATCAAAAAGAAACTATTCTTCAATCATGGACTACTTTGAGCCCGCCCTCTTCAGTTGGGATGGTATTGGCTCATATGATATACATGCGCTGCGAGCTTCGCACTTAGGACTCCTTGAAGCCTCCCCAGCAGCATTGGAGAGCTTCAAATCAAGACCAGGTATCGAATCCCCCTTGATCAATGGTAAGTTTCTATCTGTTGAATTCATTAAGAAGAAGGCTGCAAGTACAGGCTGGAATAGCTTCACCAAAAACCATGTCAATGGCCTTCTAAAGGACTACAAATATTGCACTGACATTCATGTTGGCTATGAACCTGTCTGCCAAAGATTCGACCATGGATCGACCGCTTCAGAAGTTGTCGACAATATAATTCACGACTATGATAAGCTTTATGTCACTGCATACCACGGTTGGGATCGCAACCTATTTGGTTGGGGTTCCTATAGCGCCGCTATTGGTGGCTCTTTGGGTTACATGTTTGAAATGCGTCAGTTTTTAGATGAAATGTTCTACATGCTTATTCGAGGGTCAGGAACAAATGCGGAAAAGCAAGACTACTTTAAAAGTGCTCTAAAAGCCTATTTATTCTATAATAGAGTGATTCACACCCCAAGCACCTCAGCAAGATTTGATTCATCAGATCGCTTTGTTTTGACTCCCTATAGTTACGAAAAATTAAATGCTGACGGAACACCAAGCGACACAACAGTCCAAGATTACGAGGTTGTGGAGAAGAAGTCGCCTGAGAGTATTCGCATGGATCAAGATCGCTTTGATACAATTGGATACGAGCAAAACAAAATTTTTGCGATCGCTCTTTTAACAATGAAGGGATTTCCAGCAACGAAGTACTATGAGCAATCGTTTAACTTCTCCTACCTTGACTTCGAAAAGTACCTCTTGGATGTCAAAGACGACTCAAGTCTCTTTGTTCAGAGTATTTTACAAATCTATATGGATGAATTGGACCCCATGTTTGGCAATAAAAATGTTTTACTAGCTCCAGTTGAAACTGAAAAGGTCGAGGTCACACCATCTCTGAGAGCCTATGCAGGAATCTACAGCATCTTTAATCTTGAGGCCTCTACACTTCGAGACAAAGATAATTTTGCAAACTACTTCAAAGTCGGAAGCAGTGTTGGCACCGCACCAAAAGACCGTGACTCTGTCACTAATCTTGGTGTTAGCGACAGAAGCGAGACAAAGTTAAGCTACTGGGCGCTGGACAATGCCTTGGTGTCAAATCGTCTGATTGCACTCGCAAAAATAAAAGACTCGCATTTGCGAATCTATCCAGAAATTGAGCCACTGCTAAGTCAGCTTTTACAGCATCAGGTCTACGCTTTTGCCGTCAAGGGTGAGAAGTCGAGCCCCGAGATTGAAAATGCAAAGGCAGAATTACTTGCGAAATTAACAGCCCTTAATAGTGATGGGAGATTAGTTTCTAAAGAGGTTGAGCAGGCAAATCCAAATTTGAGTCTTAAGGTCCAGGTTGACTTTATTGAGGGTTACAACTCAGATCTCGTGACTTTCATTATCCAAAAGGCAATGGGAAAACTGTCAGACCAAGAAGCCGATACCATTTACAAGCAGTCCGTTCAAGTTGCAGAAAAGCTACCGCTTTTGGCGCTGAATCAAGTTTCTATGAAGAGTGCATTTGATGCATTAGTGGATCAAACACCGGAAGGTAAATTGCTCTTCGGCTCCATTAAGGCCGAAGATTTTAAAGACGCCTATATGAACCTTGTCAGTGGCCAAGAACTTGAGATTTCTTACGGAATTCTTGTTAAAAATCTAGAATTCTTGAATCGCCTGACCTTGAGCACTAACCCGGAGCTGAATCGTTAAGGCAGGATCTCGTCATCGCCTTAAAAAATCCACATCCCTAAAAAGGATGTGGATTTTTTTATCTACTACTCGGAAACAAGCCTTGGCCAGTGGTAAAGAGCTTCTTCAGCCAAGCACTAAAACGATCATCGGGGCCGGGCATGCGTTCACGCACGATCTTTCCTTTTTTATCGAGGTCTTCAATGACCCGACGTATGACCTCTTGAACATCCTTGGCATGGCTAAATTTAACTCCATGGGCTGATTGACCGCTAATCTGGCCACTGTAAACCACAACACCTGAGGTTTGAACATCCTGTCCATCATATGCAAAAGACATCTGCACCAGGTCTCCCTCTTTTATAGCAGGACCACCCCAAATTAGCAGACCGCCGATTCCCAAATTCTTAAAACGACAGGCTTCTGAGTTAACGACTCCGTCCACCTCAAGATGGTAACGAGGACTTGCTTCCCACCATCGCAGACGGGGGTCTAAATAAATTTTTTGGACCGATGGAACGACAAAATAAGCAACCACCATCAAGTCAGCGACTAGTATAAATAATAAAAATGCCAATGAAGCCCAGCTCATTTGCGTCCAAAAACTAAAAAGATTAGAGACCAACACGACAGCCAAACAGGCCAGATAGCCCCAGTAACTCCAACGCCGACAGACATAAATAAAGACTCCAGCGATAACGGGGACACCGATATATACAAAAAGTAAAATTGGAGGCATGACTCGCATCCAGTAATCCCATTGAGCTTGAAGGCTGCGGCCTGACTGAATGGCATTTAAAATAAGATTTCCAAAGGGAGCTACGATATGCAAAAAAGCCAGAACAACTAAAGACCAAGGTTTTTGTTTCATATGAATTTAATCATAAGAAAGCGCTGTGTCTCAGACAAGCTTTAATTTACAATCTTCATAAAGTTAAAGAGCTTTCGATTGATGCTTCAACTTGTGCTAAAAATTTTAACGGCTCATCATAGTCTTTCGTTTTTATCACTTCATCTAAAGGATAAACGATAGCTAAATGAATGAACTGAATCTGTTCACAAAATCTCATTTTAGCCAAGGCCCAAGCATAGACTTCAAGTTGCTTCAAAGCCATGTCTGAGTACTTTTGTGAGCCTGTTTTGTAGTCCACGACCCAGAGATGACCGTCGATAACACCCCAAAGATCAATTTGCCCCTGGACTAGAAAACCTCGATGGCGTAAGGCAAAACCCCACTCAACAAAACCTTGCTGTATTATGTTTAACAATGGGATTTGCTTTGTTTGGGCCAGAAACTGCAAAGGTCGTTTGAACTCTGGATCGGACATCTCAATAAGTTTGTCCACAGAAGTGTGCCGAAGAGCTTCAAAAACTCGATGTGCCTCGGTTCCTTGTTGAGCTTTCGCCAAGGCTCCGCCAATGTTCTGGGATGCTTTTTCTTCAGTTCGATTCTGAAATGAGCCTCCTTCAACAATTTCAGTGACCGAGAAAGACCTCTCTGGGTTTTGCGCATCAAGACCTTGCCACTTCAGCCGAGGCTGTAAGGATTCTAGTTTTTCTGTGATCGCCCGCTGTGGATGAATATTCTCTTTGCGAACACGGTAGCAAAATCCAGGACCTTGATGCACGCCCTCCTCTAGAGAAAGGGGAAATTGTGAAGCCCATGAACGCGATTTATATTCTGATTCCCACAGCAAGGAAACCCCACTCTTGGCTCGAGTCAGGGCCACATAAAGAACTCGACTGAACTCCTGGGTTTCCAATTCTCTCAATTGTTCAGCATTTATTTGCCCCAAAGCACTAGCAACATAAGATTGATCTTCAGGGTCTCGCAACTTCAAAGTCCAGACTCCATCACTTTCAGACACACTCCAAACAGGGACTGTCGCAGAGCGCGGGCTCTGCCCCATACCCGGCAAAATAATGTGCTCAAACTGCAGTCCCTTTGAAGCGTGGACAGTCATCAAATGAATCCGCTTTGGCTCGATGACAGGTGTTGCGTCCGAATCCTCGCCCCCCTCTTCTGTCGTCAAGGTTCCTAAGTTCGAATCTAAAAAATCTAAAAAGTTAAACCCTGGCCTGCGCTCTTCCTGTGATAACAGTGCGATGAGCTTCCAAAGGTTGGCCTCTCGCCTTCCTGAGGAATCAAGCTCCTGAATAAAGTCAAAAAAACCAAGATCCACCAATGCAGTCTTAAGTGTCCATGACAGCCCGGTCTGTTCGGATTCTAAGAGCAGACTTTTCAAGATCTGAAGAGGATGAATTGGACTCATTGAATTCATTCTTTTCTGAGCCTCTAGCCAGTAGGAATGCTCTTTTCCATGGCAAAACTGCAAGATCTCGGAATCTGAGACATACAGCCAAGGCGATCGCAAAAGCGCAACAAAGTTGGGATTGTCGTGAGGATTGATGAAAAACTTTAACAAGCTTAAAGCATCCAAAACTTCTCGGCGTTCATAGAAACCGCTCCCACTGTGGAGCTGAAATGGAACTGAAAAATCATGGGCCACCTTAGCAATATCTTCCAAGGTGCGATGGGTACGACTCAAAATACAAATTTGCTCTGGCGAAACTCCTGACTGCAGCAACTCCTGAACACGTGCGATTACGGCCATGTTCTCTGACTTGTGCTTGGCCTCTTCAACTTTTTCCGTCAAAATGATATCAACGACAGGATGGCCACTAAAAAGCCGTGTCTTGCCAGGAGCTGGCTCCATCGAAGAAAACTGGGAGTTCAATTTTGTAAAATAGTGATTGAAAAAATCCAAGACCTCGGGGCTTGAGCGGTAGTTAACCAGCTTCACTTCGACATCTCCACCGGCCAACTGAATCTCTTCAATCTTTTCTTGAAAGACTTGAGATCTTGCCCCGCGGAACAGATAAATACTCTGCTGGGGGTCACCCACAACAAAAATTGGTCGCGAACCCACCAAAGCTTTCAACAATCGAACCTGCACCGGACTGGTATCCTGGTATTCATCGATCATCCAAAAATCCCACTCTTCAGAAAATCTCTGGGCAGAATCAGGATGATCTTGTAAGAGACGTAATGACAACAATTCCAAATCTGACATCGCTATCTGGCTGGTCTTAATTTTTGAATGATAGAAATCCGTGCAAAATAATTGAGCTAGATCTTGAAAGATGCTGGCGTTTCTTTGATGCTTCTCGCAAAACCACAACTGATGTGCTGGATTTTGTAAAAAGACTTTCACTGACTTTCGGACTAGATCCAATTCCTCGTGCAGTGTCTCGTCAAAGGGTGGCGAGGCTTTTCTAAAGGGTGGCTTGATATTGCTGTCGTCAAAGGCCTCAAGCCTCTCTAAAAAGGATGTCCAAGGCTCATCATCCGTTAAAACTTTAAAGTCTTTCCAGGCCTCAAGATACCCCACCCACTTCTCATTGCGACAAGATCTTAAGGCTTCGCCAGAGATCAGCTTCATCTTCTGTAGAAGGTCTCGCAACTTTGTTTGTATGATCTTTTGCATTTCATCGTTTTGAACAAATCGCAACTTTTCAAAAACAAATGAATTCTCGTAGTACTGGGTAAACATCTCTTCTAGAGTGCTAAAGTCGTACTCTTCAAGGAGCTCCTGCCCCCGATCGTTTGACAGCAAGATTCCTCTTAAAATCTTTCGTGCACTTTTACGACTCTCTGATTCGCTTAAGATTTGAAAATCAGGAGTCAACCCAAGCAAGGTTCCAGATCGTGCTAGAAATAAACTTAAAATTCCATGTATTGTTGAGATTTGAACTTGATTCTTTGTGCTGACATACTGAAAAAGGTCCTCGCGCTTTTGCTCAAGCGACTTCATCAAAAGTCTTTCTTTGAGTTCTTGCGTGGCTTTTCGTGTGAACGTAGTTACGATAATATGGGGAAAGCGTTTCTGCCTTTGATAAAAACTATCAGCAAAATCCAAAAACGTCTGCGTGAGCGTCGTCGTCTTGCCGGCTCCTGCGCCAGCCCGCAAAATCTTGTCTTTTACATTAAATGAGGTGCCCGACACTGTCTTCTCCATTCGCAAGCTTTACAAGTCATAGGATCTAATGGCTCGGGATGAATATCTCCACGATCAATCTTCTCCAAGCACCGCATCAAGATTTCTTCGAACTCTTTTAGATAAAGCTCTTTGCCCTCTCGGCTTGCAGACGAGTCTCTTCGTTTGCTGGCTGCATAGAGAGAACCAGCCAACTCCTCAATCTTAAATCCCTTTCGACTAAAATCGCGAAACACATAATAAAAAGCCGCAATAACATCGCCGGCCACATCCTCTACCAGAGAATTTTCTAGAACCCACATATAAAATAACAATTGCAGCTGATTATTCTTAAGCCATGAACCGGCCGCGGTGAGACCCGCTCCGGAACTTTTGTAGTCAATGATAGCCAAATGACCCTGCCCATCTCCATCAATGCGATCTATCTGACCGGATACTTGAAAGCAATTTTCTGTTGCCTCTCGATATCTGTTCTTTGTCTTTGGATCTAAATAGAAATTAAACTGTTTCTCTCGAGCAAGAATCTCCGACTTTGGAAAATCTTTCTGCCACTGCTTTTCATAAGTCAAAAAATGCAATCCCAACTGTATGTGCTTTCGCTTCAGTGGAATCCACAATCGATCGTCGGCAAAGACAAGAGCCTTTTCGACTCGAATCTGCTCCAAGACTTGATCTAGTTGCTCTGCAGTCCAGTCAAATCTCAATTCTTGTGTTAAACGCTCAAATAGCGCATGAGCCAACTGACCTCGTGTCCGATGATCAATGTCTAAATCGATATCAGGCAAATCCTTAAGTCGAAATCTTCTTTCTGCAGCAAATAGAAACGGACAGTCAATAAACTTTTCTAGGGACGAGGCCGAAATGCGTGGCAAGGGCCCACCCACTAAGTCTTCCGTTTTAACCTTGCCAAGATCTCGATCAATTCCAATTCGAATTTCTTGCAGTCGATTGAGCGTCAAACGGCGCTGACACTTTTCTGGGCCTTGCTGCAACTCATCCCATCTAGTTGAAAGAGGAACCTGTAGATGCTCGTGATCTCCCGCTAGACTCATCCAAAATTTTGTCGGAGAGCAAATCGACCCCTGCAAATCGGTCACTCCAAAACTATAGATGTCCTGGTCCGCTCCTCCTTCTGACAAGACTCGTAGTTCAAAATCCATGGGGCTTTGCTCAGGATTGTCCAGATAAAATCCCAAGTCATGAGCTAAGTCAAAATAGTCACGGCCTGATAGTTGAGTCCTATTTTTAACTCGTAGGGCCTCATCGGTCAGCCCTATAAATACTCGATAGGTCCATCTTTCTCCATGTGCCGACATAAGACGGGTTACACCGACGCCCCGTCGACTTCCTTTAATCAAAACATACTCTTTCGCCGCTGCGATACTCTCAAGATATGACAGCCATTCCTTCCACGACCAGCGTGTTTGCGTTGTTGCATTTTGCAAAAGCTCTCGCAGGATTATTTCTACTGGATCCGTGTTTTCAGAATTCCAATAAAAGAGTGCTCGCACTACAAATTCATCTCGCAAAAAATGTGTGTGAGATTCTTCTCTACGAGCCAATACCATTTCAACTAATTCATTGCGCTTAAGGTCCTCTTCTTCGTAAAGACTTTTATAAAGAGCTCTAAAACTTTCGTAGCGCAATTTTTGTGATTCTGGTTTTTCATAAAAAACTATCTCAACGTCAGAAGAAGACAGACGACCACTTCTTGATCGCAATTGCGCTAGCCAACGGATCACCGCTGGCAAACTTTGTAATTTCTGAGAAACATCTTTTTGAACAGGGATGCCTTCTTCTTTTAACAAGACCTGCAAAATAGGCCATGCCACCTCGATATCCGGTGCAACAATCACGACTTGCTCAGGTCTGATGCCGCAATCAAGCCACTTTCGAATTTGACCAACCGAGTTCTTAATTTCTGCCAGCATTCCAGAAAACCGCATCACCTTTACTTGTCCTGTTGATCGTTCGTTCTTCTGTGGCAACACTTCAACTTTTGTGCTTTTTGATTCTAAATCTTGGTAGGACTGTAGTAAAAAATGAAATTCGTCTTTCCAATCAGGGTCCGGCTGCAAGATAGTCACATCAACAGCTATCGACAGTCGCTGTAAAATTTCAGCTTCTGTTCTTGACATCTCCCCGCCCAGATCAACAACAAGAGGAGTCGTCCACACAGAGCTCAGCTGATCAAAATTTTGCAGATAGGCCACAATCCAATCATTTGTCAAAAGACCCTGCTCTTTTAAAAGCTTTAGAGCACAAAAACGAGCTATCAAATACCAGTCTTTCCAGCGATAGCTAGCCTCAGGGTGAGATTTAAACCATTCTTCTAGGCGCTCGGTTCCTCTGGGATGAAAAATAATGGCTGCCATTTGATCGATATATGAGAAAACAGTCGGCGCTGCAGATGGCCCGACTCCCAGAGTACTTTCATTCTGTTCAAGAATAGACCGCAAACTGGCACGAGCAAAAGCATCGCTCACAAGTCGGATCTCGGGATCAAGGCGCTTAAGAAGGAGCTTCCACAAGTCACTCGCCCTCAAAACAGACTCATCGATGTAGTAAGCGTGTTTCTCTAAAAGATAAGTTTGGAGCTCTAACTTTGTCCGCAAATCTGAAACCAGCCAAGACTGCTGGCGACAGTCAAACTGAGAAAAGAGATCTGCGATCTGATGGCGACTTTTGTATTTTAAAATTCTGAGCATCAAGAATTACCGGCGTTGTTTGAGTTTCCTCTTCTTGCCGCTATTATCCGTGAAATTAAATTCAGCATCAAAGCTTAAATCAAAATTGAGACTCACCATATAACGCTGATCTCCAGATTGACCAGGGTAAGCACCTAGCTCTTCCTGATAAGCCGCCAAGTCAAGATTGAGAATAAAGAGGTTCAATCCAACCCCATAGCTCAGGTATCCTTGAGTATAGCCAGCTCGTACGTCTATGAGCGGCAAAGAAATTTCAGTTCCAATATAGAGCTTCTTTCCAATTTCAAGATCGGACTGTAGTAGGTGACGCACTTCCATCCCCAAAAGAAGATCTAATCCCGGAAGATCGACTCCGACCCCAGTTCCAAAAGTCAAATTCTGCTCGATAGCCGGAGGCGCCTCACTTCCTGCCGTCATTCGAAAGGCCGTGCTTCCGACGTCCTGCCAAACCAAAGTGAATGTTGGACTAAAGGGAGCAGGAACCTCGTGCAAAATGGCAAAATCCAAACCAGTTCCCTGGCCCTTATTGGAAAAGCTCGCACCGATATCACTCAACGAACTCGCATTGGCAACATCTGCCACACCTAAGTCTTCAGTGCTTCCGCCCCAGCGATTGATTCTTTTTAAACTGAAGCCCAAAGAGGTCCCCGGTGCAACTTTAAAGGAGGTCCCTAAGTAATAAGCTTCGTCATTGCGGAAGTAGGTTTCAAACTGAGGAAAAACTGGATTGTTCAGTTGAGCAGAAACTTCGTAGTCCGTCATATATCCCATTGCAAAAAGAGGAATGGCAGCACCGGCTCGTCCATTGGCCTTGACCCAAATTTGTTCGCCAAAAAGACTGTTGAATGTCGATGAATCATTGGCGTCAATATTCTGAATCGTTTCTAGCTGACCAACGGTATCAGCATTGGTTCCTATCGTTAAATCCATCAGTCGAATGTCAATCAGACCAGATCTAGAAAGGGCAGCAGGATTATAAAACAAGGCATCAGCACCCTTAACAAATGGAACTAAAACACTGCCCATACCGAGAGATCGCACCGTCCGACCCTGATCACCAAGCGACTGCGCTTGCGACCCCATCGATAGGAAAAAGATCAAAAAGAAAAGTCCCCACCTGAGCATCAAGGTGCCGCCAGTGCTGGGCAACAATTAGCCACGACAGTTGCTGTTAATGTACTCACGTTAAATGAGAAGTTCATGTTTGAGATATCACAAGTTCCAAATCCCATAGAAGAACTGGAGATCATCCGCCGAAAGATTCGGCGCATCTTGGAACTAACCTGAGCATCGTAAGTATTGAGACAATTAAGTGGCTCTGCAAAATCAGCGGGAAGACCAAAGTCTGACCAAGTCGGACTGTATCCGGGTGGACGCCCCATCAAGGTGGCCCAAGTCTGACCAGCGAGGGCAGCATCCCAATCAACAGGATTACCAACAGCTGG
>JACCDR011158699.1_pt1 | contig 10729 bp, 3 predicted proteins | sample 7446431 | NCBI WGS metagenome assembly JACCDR01 (sample SAMN15323443, study PRJNA562643) | freshwater metagenome | isolation source: river surface water | place: USA:Blue River Watershed | collected 2017-08-17 | reverse complement strand
TTTGACAAGGGGTAGCCCTTGTGCTATAATAGGTAGATTGAAAAAATGCGCTTAAATTTTATAGCACATTATATAATGCTACGGTCGAGGGAGATTAGATGGCAAATAAAGTGACATTTACTCTAGAAGCAAAAACATCTGGCTTAAAAGAAGCCAATGAAACAGCTAAGAGTTTAAATAAGAATATGACCGAGGCGGCTGAATCCGCCAAAAGATTGAGTGGGACTAAATTGGCAGCTGCGGCATATAAGGCAGCCGCAAATCCAGCCCAAGAAAGTATTGACTATGGTAGATCTCGTTCTTTGCGTCCGGGAGGTACAGGTGCGTCCGCTAGAGACTTTGCTCAAGAAGCCCAAGGTCTCGGTGGTCTAGTTCGTCTATACGCTACTTACGCTGCTAACATCTTTGCTGTTGGCGCGGCGTATCGTGCTCTTTCTAACGCGATGGATACAACTAATATGGTTCAGGGTTTGAATCAGTTAGGTGCAGCTAGTGGTATGGCTCTTGGTAGCCTTAGCAAGGAGTTGGTGAAAGCAACCGATGGGGCCATCTCATTAAGAGAAGCAATGGAGTCGGTAGCTAAGGCAAGCTCTAGTGGTATGTCGTCCAAAGATATTCTGCGCATGGGTGAAGTAGCTAAGAAGGCTTCACAAGCACTTGGTGTAGATATGGCTGATGCTGTTAATCGTATTACACGAGGTATTACCAAACTAGAACCAGAACTATTGGATGAAATTGGTATTTTTACCCGCGTAGATAGCGCTGTTCAAGCATACGCTAAGTCTACAGGTAAAGCAGTATCCTCGCTAACAGATTTTGAACGTCGTATGGCCTTTGCTAACGCTGTTCTGGAAGAGGGCGAGAAAAAATTTAACGCAATTAATATTGATACAAATCCGTATACTAAGCTAACCGCAGCTATTAAAGATGCCGCACAGAAGGGGTTAGAACTAGTTAACGTTGTGCTAACACCCTTAGTAAAGTTTTTAGGGGAAAGCCCAACAGCTCTAATGACTGTTTTAGCCGGTATTGCTGGTTTGATTGTTAAACAAGCGCTACCAGCAATCGGACAATTCAAAGCTGGCCTGGCCAGTATGGCAGATGAGGCTACAGCTTTATCTGTACAGAAGGCGGCCGATGCAGAAGCTGCTAGGGCTAAGATTGATAAAATAGAGCTTGATCGTATTGAATCAATGGCGGATGACAAGCTGCGTATTGTTGAACAAAGTGAAGCAAGAATTAAATCTATTCGTAAAGATGGCTTCGCATCTACTTCTTTAGCTGCCAAACTACTAGAAAAAGACTTGCAGGATGTTACTGAGGCCGACTTACAGGCAGCACAAGCTCAAGCAGAGAATACTAAACGTCGTAAAGCACATAGACAGATCGAACTTGAAACTATTCAAGCAATTAGAGAACATAAGAAAGCAGAGGAAGATTTAACGTCCGCTAAGGTTAGAGCCCGTCAAGCTATTGATGCGGAAAAACAGGGTTTCAGTACTTTAGCCCTAACCGTTAAAGCTGCTGAGAATGCGCAAAGAGACGCCATAAAAAGTAGTATTGTTAGTAATGCTGCTTATAATGGTAGCTTAATTGGTATTACTGGGGCAATGCGTCTGGTTAAAGAAGATATTGCGAATGCTAATATTCAACTAGGACGTTTTGAAAAGGCGACTCTAATTGCTAAATCAGGAGTAGCAGCTTTAGGCGGACAAATTGCTACTATTGGTACAGCACTATCTGGTCTTCTTGGTTGGGTTGGTTTAATTATTTCTGCAGTTGCTATCTTTGACAGTATTTTTTCAAAAGCATCAAAGCAACTGGGTAATTTTGACTCTGCTGTTAACTCTGTGGAGGAATCCACAGATAACCTAAAAAGAACTCTAGAAACTATTAACGCTTCAAATCCTTTTAGTGTTAAATCATTAGAAGCACAAGGACAGGCCATGATGGAGTTTAGTAACTCTGTAGCTAAACTTGCCAAGTCTGCCGATGAAGCACTAAAGGCTCTATCTAGCTCGGCCTGGGATCGTTTTAAAGATAATATTAAGGGAATCTTCGGCGGAGGGGTACAGAATAATTTTGAAGAAGCACTCGCTAAGAGCATTACAGGAGCCTTAGACGCTTTAAATACTGGACCTATAAAGGCAGAAGCCGAAGCCAAAATATTGCAGCTTTTAGGTATTAAAAGCTTAAAAGAGTTATCAAAAGCATTGAAAGATGTACAGCCCGGGTCTCAAGTTATTAAAGAGCTGAATAAAATCCTTAACGCATCAGCGATCGAAACCTCTAATGTTGCTAGTAGAGCTAGAGAGTTTGGTGATGCTTTTAAGAAGGCTCAGGACGACTATAAAGCATTCCAAAAAGAATTTGAAGTAAAAGGTACTTTAGTTACTTTTGCAACTAGTTCTATTGAATCATTAGATAAATTAAGTGCTAATCTGCGTGGACCTGTATCTGCGGCGGTATCCTCGTTGCTTGATCTTACACGTAATATTGCACAATATCCTATTTTTGGACTAGAGACTTCTAACGAAATAGCCTCGTATAGTAAAGAAGTAGAACAAATTAACACTATTCTTAGTGACCAAGCAGGCAGAATGGCCGAGCTCAATAAACTAAGAGAAGAACAAGTAAAATTAGCAGAGAAGCAAAGATCCGTAGATAGTAAGATGCTGGAAGAAACAAACCGCACCAGAATTGCTAGAGGTTTGACGCCATTGACAGAAGTGCAAACTAGAGGACAGCTACGAGCTCGCGCAAACTTAGAATCTACTAACAAGGCTCTTGTACGCGCTCAAGATTTGATTTCTGAGGCATCAGCAAGAGCAGCAGAAATTAGTGCACAAGTATCTGCAAAAATTTCTGAAGGCATTCAAAGCAGTATTAATATTTTAGTATCTTCAATAGACGCTACCTTAGCAAAAGGTTCTACCTATTTTAAGTCAGCTATTGTATCTAGCTTCGGTTCTATGGTTGGTTCAGCCAAGGCAGAGTCTAGATTACAGCTACAGGAAATCGGTTCTGAACAGAAATGGTTGCAGATTCAATTACAGATGCTTCGTCATCAAGCCCAGATTGAAATCAATACTGGTAAGTCCGCAGCAATACAGCAAAAACAAGACCTTATAGCTAAACAAAAAGCGGGAGGCAGTTTAACTGAAGCAGAGGGTAAGCAGCTAGTAGATCTAGACTCCAGAATCAATAGTTTAAATAAGGCAGAAGCAAAATTAGGCATTAAAGACCCTAGAGAGATTTTAAAAGGTCTTGGTGATCTGGATGCGGAGTCTAGAAAGTTATTATCTGGTTTTGCTATGTCTGTTGCTGGAGTAATGCAGAAACTTAACGACCTTGGTCAAAAGGCCGCAGCCGTTAAATTTAGCGAAAATATTAAGTCTATTGAGGAAAGAAACGCTGAAGCTCAAAAAGGTTACGAGAGAGATCTAAAAGCTCTGGATGATAAAAAAGCGGCCCTTACCTTGGAACAGTCGCTTTCAGCAGCTGAAAAGGTAAATGCTGAGGAATCTTTGGCTCAAGAACAGAATAGAACTACTTCAGCAAAAGAAAGAGCCGCCGTTTTAGGAAATATTGAGACACTTACAGCAAAAATATCTGCTCTTGAAGGTAAAGCAGGCCCCGCGGATGCAGAACTACTAGATTCAGCAAGAAGCGAGAGAGCACGTTTAGAAACCGAACTAGTAGCTATTTCCAATAGAGAGGATATTGAATCTCGCAGAATTAAGCTGGATTTACAGAATAAGATTTTCACTATATCCAAACAGGAATTAGACAACTCACAGAAAATTAATGATTTAGTATTTGAGGGTTCTCAGCTAAGCAATAATATTGCTAATGCAAAACTAGAAGCATCTCAAACAGAGCTTGAGCGTTTAAATGCATCCGGTACACTAACTACTGAACAGTTTTTACAAGCTAAGAGAGCATTAGAGTTTGAAAAAGAAAAATCAGCTCTGACCAATAAATTAATTAGCATGGAGTTTAACCACGCTAAAAAGATGGCTCAATTAGCTTTACAGTTACAGCAAGCATATAAAACAAACAATCAGGAAGCAATTAATAGAATTCAAGCAGAAATTGATGGTGAAAATAACCTCTATCAACAAAAAGTAGCAAATGAGCAGCAGCTAAGTCAGTTGAAACTAGATAACATCGATAGTCAGATTGACTACGAACTAAAAGCACGCGACAGAGAATTCCAAAAAGGTGTAGCAGATTCAGTAATGACAGCCCTATTTGAGGGTGGTAAGGCTGGAGCTGCAAAACTGCGAGATACAGTTGTTAATGCTTTACGTGAACCTGTGCAGATCGTAGTTAATGCGCTAATTAATCCAATATCTTCTGCAATTAATAGTTTTGTAGGCTCTACAGTTAACGGAGTTATTAATAGCGGGCTATCTAGTCTATTTGGTGCTGGTAGTACTATGACTGGCGTTGCAAGCACATTCGGGTCTTACTTAGCTACGGGATTTATGAATACCGTAAGCGGTTCTGGATTTGCAGCAAGTTGGGCAGCAGGTTCGCAACTACCTGGAGCTGCAGGACTAGGTATGCAGACCGGAGCCCTATTACCTTACGCAGCAGTCGCGGCAGTTGTACTAAACGTGTTAGGTGTTTTCAGAAAAACAAAGCAAGTACAGTCAGCCCTGATTGGAACACTTGGAGAAGGAGATATTCAAGACGCACGTGTTATGCGTAAGTCGGGTACTTTACTATCTGGCCCAGATTACTGGGTTGAGAAGCTGGGCGTGAATGAAGCATCTTCTATGATTCAAGACGCTTGGAAAGTAGTAAAAAATAATACTATTGACATGGCCAAGTCTCTTGGACTAGCTACAGACCAAGTAAAGAACTTTACTACTACATTAGGTACCGATAAGCTAAAAGGTGGTGTTGGCATGACCGGTATTAGCCTAACCGGTGCGGATGGTAAACCACTTTCAGAACAGGATGTTAACGCAAAAATTGCCGAAGCTCTAGATACTGCTAATAATGAACTTGCCGAGCTAATTATTGGCTCTTGGGAAACTACTACAAAAACTGTTACAGATACTCTACGTACTTGGACAGGTGAAGATTTAATCGAAAGTACAACAACTAGAGAAGAAACTACACGCACATACAAGCCCAGTGAGTACGCAAAACTAGGTGAAACAGCTATTGAAACCCTAACACGATTGGCGACTAGCTTACAGTCGGCCAACGGTTTCTTCGAACTAATTGGTCACACGATGTTTGAAGCAAGCCTGGCAGGTGGTGACATGGCTTCTAAGCTTATGGATGCTGTAGGTGGTATCGATCAGTTTAACCAGCAGTCAGCTTTCTTCTTCCAAAACTTCTTCAGCGAGTCTGAGCAGTTCGAAATGAAGAGCAAGTCTCTAAATGCAAATCTAAAAAGACTAGCAGATGACGATACTCTAGACTTAACGGCGGCCGAAATAGCTTCGTTAACAGACGGAGTAGGAGACTCTAAGGAAGAGTTTAAAAACCTTGTTCTAGGTTTAGATCTCACTACCGAATCTGGTAGAAAGACTTACGCAGCGTTAATGGATGTTGCCCCAGCTTTTGTTGAGGTAGCTGACGCAGCGGACTCGGCAGTAGAAAAAGCCAAGGAATTAGCAGATACTGTAGGACTAACCGCAGAAAATATCTCATCTATCATTGTAGATGGTTATATGAGTGGAGTAGATGGGGCAGAAATTGGTAAAATGGTTGCAAACACGATTCAACGTGGTGTTCAGCAAGCGCTTATCCAGGGCGTGGCCAATCAAATCTCAAGTATGATTACCACTCAAATTGTTAGCCCAATACTGCAAAGCATTGTAGCTGGTGGCACCGTTAGTGCAGCTGTAAGTACTTCTACTATGAATACGGTTGTATCTCAAGCACGCAGCCTAATGAGTGCTTTAGCAGAGGTATTTAATAGCCCAGAATTCCAACAACTATTAGCAGATCTGGGTAATTTAAACTTTAACTTCCCAAATTTAAATGTAACTCCGGCTTACGAATATACTAACAACGACTCAAATAACAATGATAACCAGTCCGATAAGGAAGACTTTAGTGCAATTGATAGTGCATTTAACGCATTAAAGAAAGCTATTGAGGCTGAAAAGAAGATTCTACAAGAACAACTAGAAACAGCAAAAGATAATCTAGATAAACTAAAACAAGTATACGACACACTAACCGATAACATTCGTGATCTGCGTAATTCGGTAGATTCAACAGCAGCGCTTTCAGCTATTCAAGGTCAGCAATACTTAAATAGTATCCTAACCTCTGGGGTTATTGGAGATCCTGATAAGGTATCCGAAGCTATTGAAGCTGTTCGTGGTCAACTAGAAAATACTGCGTTCGCCTCCAAGTTTGAAGAAGATCGAGCCAAGTTAATCCTAGCAGGACAGCTGGACGCAATTAAAGATCTGACTGGTGAGCAAATGACTGAGGCAGAGCAAACCATTGCCGCGCTAGAAGAACAGATTAGTCAGCTTGATCTAATTTTAGAACAAGCACAGGCACAAGTAGATGCTATTAAAGGTGTTGATAATTCAGTACTTTCTGTAGCGGAAGCTTTGGCTAGACTGCAACAGGCTCTTACTGAGGGCACTGGTGATGACGATACGCCTATCGACTACACTACACCAATTAGAGATTATATCGGTATTGTCAAAGAAAAAATCGGTGAGTTAGGTTTTAGTGGTCTGACAACAGAATCCTATACTGGAACCAACTACACAGGATCTTCTAGTGTTGGTAACGGCAGTTATACTTATAATAGCGCCGTTAGTGATGCTGCAGGCTTCTCGTCCGGTCCTGGTGAAAGCTATAGTACTACTGGTACTAGAGCTTGGACTGCTGCTAACTATGCCGCTAAAAACCCGGATGTAGTATCATACTATAATCAGAATGAGTCGTTAATCAAACAATTGGGTCAAGCTTCCAGTCTAACAGACTATATGTTATATCACTTTATTACCTACGGTATTAAAGAGGGTCGCCAGTTTGCTAAGGGCGGTATTTTTGACAGCGGTGTTGTAACAGCTCCTACTGTGTTTGATGCAAGCCTAATGGGTGAAGCCGGACCTGAAGCCATCATGCCCTTGGGTAAGTTGTCTGACGGATCGCTTGGTGTACGTACTGCCGGTGGTGGCGATGCAGCAGTGGTTGCTGAGCTACAACGTGTAAGCGCTGAACTAGCACAAATGAAACAATATATTGCAAAAACAGCTAAATCAACAGAAGAAAGCCGCAAGCTACTTGATGATGTAGTACGCGGAGGAGAAGCAATTACTGTTGAGTCAGAAATTGCTACGTTCTAATAAGAGTAGGCAGGCGGAAACGTCTGCCTGCCTTCTTTTATTTATAGGTGATTAATGAAATTAATACGACCTAATGCAATCACCGACGCTGGTGGAGCATTTACAAGAGCCAGTACGGCTACATATTTTAATAGCTCTGGTGTAATGGCTTCGGCCGCAATTAATACACCACGACTAAACTATACCTACAACGGTACTAGTTGGATTAATGCTGGTATTTTATTAGAGCCGGCAAGAACGAATTTATGTATAAGAAGCCAGGAATTTGATAATGCTTCTTGGACTAAAACAGGATTACTGGCTTTTGGCTCGGGTTCGACGGCCAATGCTATTGCTGCCCCGGACGGTACTACTACCGCAGATCTGGTAACGGAGGATACATCTACTGGCGTGCACGAGGCCAATCTTGCCATTACTTTGACTGTATCTACGGCATACTCTATTTCAATATTTGTAAAAGCAGGCACTAGAGATAGGTTCCGACTGGCAGGTAGAATTTCTGCAACTTGGTCCGTATTTCCACAAGGCGTGTTTGACCTGAGTACCTCTTCCGTAGTAAGTAGCTCAGGAGATCGTACGGCAGAAATAGCTAATGTTGGAAACGGCTGGTATCGTTGTACAATTTACGGTACAACTACCTCCATAGGTACAAGTGGCGGAGTCCTTTTTAATATTATAGATGGTAGCAATAATAGTAGCTATACAGGTAATGGTACCGGAGGGCTCTACGTCTGGGGCGCGCAGTTAGAAGCAGGCAGTACCTGTACTAGCTATATACCCACAACAACTGCTGCAGTTACACGTTCTGCAGATGTATGCACAGGCAGCGGCTACATTTATTCAAACGTAGCGGAGACAGACTATACTGCTTGGAATAGTGCCACCGCATATATTGTAGGCGATAGAGTTATTCGCACTACCGCAACAACACATAAAGTATACGAGCGTGTTGTTGCAGGAACTACAGCAACGGCCCCGGAATCAGATCCAGTCAACTGGATTGCAGTATCTCCGACTAATAGATGGAAGTTGTTTGATGAGTCTCCATCTACTATTACCACAAATTCTGATACTATTACATATATATTAAAGCCTGGCAGATCTAATAGTATTGCACTACTAGAGCTTGATGCTTCGGAAATTGCAATTAATGTCTATATTAATGACGAGCTTACTTATTATGCATATAATGACTTAGTAGACAATTCCACTATTGGTGATTGGTACCAGTACTTTTACGAGCCGTTTTATTATCAGACCAGCCTGTCTGTAACAGACTTATTAAATGCGGCACTATTAGAGTTGACAGCGTCTAACGATATGATCGTTACTATCACTATTCGTAAGCCCTCAACTACAGTAGGCATTGGAGCATTAGTATTAGGTATTGTTTATGAACTTGGAAAGACGCAGAATGGTATGTCTCTAGGTATTATTGACTACTCTAGAAAAGACACAGATGACTATGGTAATACGATTCTAGTACGTCGTAAGTACAGTAAGCGTATTCAGGCTACCTTCTTCTTATACTCTAATAGAGTCGATACTGTATCAAACTTACTTACACAGTATAGAGCAACGCCAGTTGTCTGGATTGCAGCGGATGCTCAATATAACAGTATGGTAGTATATGGCTTCTATAGAGACTGGAATATAGGTATTCCTAATAACATAGGCTCTACCTGTAACATTGAAATTGAGGGACTAACTTAATATGGCAACACAAATTACGGCATTGCCAACGCCACCATCGCGAAGTGACGCCCCCGATCTTTTCGCTGATCGCGCAGATGCGTTATTAGGGGCATTACCTACTTTTGTTACACAAACAAACTTAGTAGCAACAGAAGCAGAAGCAGACGCGGCAACCGCCGCTTCTGGTGCCTCTACTGCCACAACACAGGCAGGAATTGCTACTACAAAAGCGGCGGAAGCGGCCGCTTCCGCTATAAGTGCGGTAAACGCCCCAGGTACTAGTGCAACTAGTACAACTTCTGTAACTATAGGTCTGGGAGTAAAAGCCTTCACCGTTCAAACTGGCAAAGCTTTTGTGGTGGGACAGTTTGTAACTGTAGCATATACCACACTACCGACTACTTATATGTTTGGTCAAATCACAGCGTATAATAGTGGTACAGGGGCCCTGTCAGTCAACGTAACCCAAACTGGTGGATCTGGTACGCAAGCTAACTGGACGATTGGATTAACTGCTCCTAATTTTAATGGTGGAACAGTATCTAACAATTTAGAGGCACCTGCCGGTACAGCAGCTCTACCCAGCTATACTTTTAGTGGTAACACTGCGGTAGGTGCTTGGTCTCCGACTACTAACGTATGGGCACTATCTACTGCTGGTACTGAGCGTATTCGTGTAGACGCATCAGGCAATATTAGCTTTAATACTACCACTGCTAGATCAGGCCTACATTTATATGGGACTGGACAAACTACCGGCAACTTAACGGATGCTGGAAATAGAGGTAATTTGCTACGTTTATCTCATAACGATAGTGCTGCAGGATCCGGTGGAGGTATTTTATTTTGCAACGTTCAGGCGGATTCAGCAAACTCTCTAGGTTTTGCAGCAATTAAAGGATTGCTGGGCGATGGTAGTAACAATACCATAGGTGCTCTAGTATTTTCTACCCGTAATGCTACAACGGACACGAGTTTAACAGAGCGCGTACGTATCGAAGCAAACGGTAACGTAGGTATTGGTAAAAGCCCTAACGCACGATTAGACTATCGTGAAACTATCAACGTAATTAGTACCAATACTACTGCTGTAGCTAGTAATACTTACATACTTACAGCATCTTTAACTCTAACTTTACCTGCGTCGCCTACTGCAGGAGACTGGGTAAAAGTATCTAATCGTAGTGGTACAGTAACAGCTGTAATAGGTAGAAATGCACAAAATATTATGGGATTAGCAGAAGATATGACTATTAATACATTAAACAAGGGGTTTATCCTTGTATTTGCTGACGCAACGAGAGGGTGGGTTTTAGAGGTATGAGTGTTTTAAGTCAATTTTTAGATGGTGGAGGTAAACTACGTTATCAGGAGTTCACCTCCACAGGTACTTTTACCCCCAGCGCAACCTTATTAGCAAATGGCGGGCAGGTATTAGTACTACTTGTTGGCGGTGGAGGTGGAGGTGGTGGCGGTTTGGTGGATGCTTCTACTCCGTTCGGTGGGGGAGGTGGCGGCGGTGGGGCAGTAGTGATAAAACCAGTAACAGTTTCCGGAGCCGTAACTGTAACAATAGGCGGTGGCGGGGCTTCAGCAACAGCAGGTACAGCCAGTACTTTTGGTGCTTTAATAACCGCACCAGGGGGTGGTGCGGGTAGTGGTGGAAATGGGGCTTCTGGTGGTGGTCAAAGCGG
>JACCDR010902133.1_pt1 | contig 10729 bp, 8 predicted proteins | sample 7446431 | NCBI WGS metagenome assembly JACCDR01 (sample SAMN15323443, study PRJNA562643) | freshwater metagenome | isolation source: river surface water | place: USA:Blue River Watershed | collected 2017-08-17 | reverse complement strand
GTAACCTCGCCGTCCCTTCTCATCCTCGCGACCTTCGCCGCCATGTCCCAGCACGACCTCACCCCCGCCGAACAGGCCCTGCGCGACGCCGCGCTGGAATATCACCGTGCCCCCACGCGCGGCAAGATCGCGGTCACCCCGACCAAGCCCCTGTCCAACCAGCGTGACCTGAGCCTGGCCTATTCGCCTGGCGTGGCCTACGCCTGCCTGGCCATCGAGCAGGACCCGTCCAAGGCGCACGAATACACCTCACGCGGCAACCTGGTGGCCGTGATCACCAACGGCACCGCCGTGCTGGGCCTGGGCGACATCGGCCCGCTGGCCAGCAAGCCCGTCATGGAGGGCAAAGGCGGCCTGTTCAAGAAATTCGCCGGCATTGACGTGTTCGACATCGAGCTGGCCGAGCGCGACCCAGACAAGCTGGTCGAGATCATCGCCAGCATGGAGCCGACTTTGGGCGGCATCAACCTCGAAGACATCAAGGCACCCGAGTGCTTCTACATCGAGAAGAAGCTGCGCGAGCGCATGAACATCCCGGTCTTCCACGACGACCAGCACGGCACCGCCATCATCTCGGCCGCGGCCATGCTCAACGGCCTGGAGCTGGTGGGCAAGGACATCGGCGCCGTGAAGGTGGCCGTGTCGGGCGCGGGCGCTGCGGCCATCGCCTGTCTGGACGTGATGGTGGGCCTGGGTGTCAAAGTCAGCAACATTTATGTCTGCGACTCCAAAGGCGTGATTTACGAAGGCCGCCCCGGCGGTTACGACGAGTCCAAAGCCCGCTACGCGCAAAAGACCGAAGACCGCACGCTGGCCGATGCGGTCAAGGGCGCGGACGTGTTCCTGGGCTGCTCAGCCCCCGGCGTGATGACGGTCGAGATGGTCAAGACCATGGCCGACAAGCCCATCATCCTGGCGCTGGCCAACCCCGAGCCCGAGATCCGGCCCGAGCTGGCCAAAGCCGCCCGCCCGGACTGCATCATCGCCACCGGACGCTCGGACTATCCCAACCAGGTCAACAACGTCCTGTGCTTCCCCTACATCTTCCGCGGTGCACTCGACTGCGGCGCGACCAAGATCACCGAGGCCATGAAGCTCGCCTGCGTGCGCCAGATCGCCGATCTGGCCAAGGCCGACATCAGCGAAGAAGTGGCCAGCGCCTACGCCGGGCAAGACCTGACGTTTGGCAGCGACTACCTGATCCCCAAGCCGTTTGACTCGCGCCTGATCCTGCGCATTGCACCCGCCGTGGCCCAGGCCGCAGCCGACTCCGGTGTGGCCACGCGCCCGATCACCGACATGGAGGCCTACCGCCAGCAGTTGCAGAGCTTTGTGACGCAGACCGGCATCCTGATGCGTCCGATCTTCAACAAGGCCAAGGCCGTGCCGCAAGACGCCAAGCGCGTGGCCTATGCCGACGGTGAAGACGAACGCGCCCTGCGCGCTGCGCAAATGGCCATCGACGAAAAACTGGCCCACCCGATCCTGATCGGTCGCCCTTCGGTCATCGCCGCCCGCATCGAAAAAGCCGGTTTGCGCATGCGCCTGGGTGTGGACGCTGAAAACGTCAACCCCGAAGAAGACGCGCGCTTTCGCCAGTACTGGGAGCATTACCACCAGCTGATGAAGCGCAACGGCGCTACACCCGCCGTGGCCAAAGCGGCAGTGCGCCGCTCCAACACCATCATCGGCTCGCTGATGGTTTCGCTGGGCGATGCCGACGCCATGATCTGCGGCCTGGCCGGCACCTACATGACGCACCTGGAGCGCATCGACAGCATCCTGGGCAAGCGTGCCGGCGTGGGCAACTACGCCGCCGTGAACGCGCTCATGACCAACCAGGGCCCGCTCTTCATCACCGACACCTATGTCAATGAAGACCCCAGCGCCGAGCAATTGGCCGAAATTGCCTACATGGCCGCTCAAGAAGTGCAGCGCTTTGGCATCGTGCCCAAGGTGGCCTTCCTCTCGCATTCGAGCTACGGCTCGTCCAAGCGGGCGTCGGCCCGCAAGATGCGTCTGGCGCGTGACCTGTTCGTGGCGCAACACCCCGACATCGAGTGCGATGGCGAGCTGCACGGCGACGCGGCCCTGCAGCCCGAAATCCGCAGCGCCTACATCGAAGACAGCACGCTGACCGGCTCGGCCAACTTGCTGGTCTGCCCCAACCTGGACGCGGCCAACATTTTGTACAACGTGCTCAAAACCACCACCAGCGGCGGCGTGACGGTGGGCCCGGTGTTGATGGGCACTGCGGCCACGGCGCACATCCTCACGCCTGCGGCCACCGTGCGCCGCGTGCTGAACATGACGGCATTGGCCGTGGCCTGCGCCAACGCCTGAGCACGGTGCGCCCAGCCGGGATCCAAACCACCTTTTTGGTGCATCGCCGACCCGGTGATGCACCAAACAGGCGATGAACGGGGGATTGCCCTGACATGAACCGCCAGATGCATCGCAGATAATGGCATCGATTTTGCTAGTCAAGAATCACCGTTTATTTGCCCTACCTTGGAGTCCCTCATGAACAAGCGTTTCTTCCTCAAAACCACCGCCATGCTGGCCGCTGCGGCGACATTCGGCATGGCCCAAGCCCAGACAACGCCCATCAAGTTCCAGCTGGACTGGCGTTTTGAGGGCCCTGCCGGCCTGTTCCTGACCCCTGCAGCCAAGGGTTACTTCAAGGACGCCAAACTGGACGTTGCGATCGACGCTGGCAACGGCTCCGGTGGCACCGTGACCCGTGTGGCCTCGGGCTCCTACGACCTGGGCTTTGCCGACATGGCCGCCTTGATGGAATTCCACGCTAACAACCCCGATGCGCCCAACAAGCCTGTGGCCATCATGATGGTCTACAACAACACCCCGGCTTCGGTGATGGCGCTGAAGAAATCCGGCATCAAGACACCCGCCGACCTGGCCGGCAAGAAGCTGGGTGCCCCCGTGTTTGACGCTGGTCGCCGTGCCTTCCCGATCTTTGCCAAAGCCAACGGCGTGGGCAATGTGGCCTGGACCGCGATGGACCCACCTTTGCGCGAAACCATGCTGGTGCGCGGTGATGTGGACGCCATCACTGGCTTCACCTTCACTTCGCTGCTCAACATCGAAGCGCGCGGCGTCAAGGCCGATGACGTGGTCGTGCTCCAGTACCCCGACTACGGCGTGAAGCTGTATGGCAACGCCATCATCGCTTCGCCCAAGATCCTGAAAGAAAATCCAGCCGCTGTGAAGGCCTTCCTGTCGGCATTCACCAAGGGCGTGAAGGATGTGATCGCCAACCCCGCAGCCTCGATCCAGGATGTGAAAGCCCGTGACGGCATCATCAACGTGGACCTCGAAACACGCCGCCTGAAACTGGCCATTGACTCTGTGATCAACAGCGCAGACGCCCGTGCCGAAGGCTTTGGCCAGGTCAAGGGCCCTCGCTTGTCGCTGATGGCTTCGCAAGTGTCTGATGCCTTCAACACCAAAACACGTGTGAAAGCCGACGATGTGTGGAACGGCTCGTTCCTGCCCTCGGCCAAAGACCTGGACATCTTGCCCAAAGGCAAGAAGTAATCCAGCCTCTCATGGCGGGCATTGGGCGGTTGCACCGCTTGTGCCTGCCCTCTCTTCGCGGGTCTGCTGCGGGCAGCAGACCGTGCGCGCAGACGCGTTCGAACACCTTTTCAAAGTTCACACCATGTCCCAAGACGCATTCGTCGATTTCCAGAACGTCTGGCTGGCCTACAACGACGAGTTGCTGGCACAGAACCACTTTGCGGTGGAAGACATCAACTTGCAGGTCAAGCAGGGCGAGTTCATCGCCATCGTGGGCCCATCCGGTTGCGGAAAATCCACTTTCATGAAGTTGACCACCGGTCTGAAGATGCCCAGCAAGGGCCGCATCCTGATCGATGGCCAACCGGTCACCGGCCCGCTCAAGATCAGCGGCATGGCCTTCCAGGCACCGTCCTTGTTGCCCTGGCGCACCACCATCGACAACGTGCTCCTGCCGCTGGAGATCGTGGAGCCCTACCGCTCCAACTTCAAACAGAAAAAGGCCGAATACGTCGAGCGTGCGCGCAAGCTGCTCATGACCGTGGGCCTGGCTGGCTATGAAGACAAGTTCCCCTGGCAACTGTCCGGCGGCATGCAACAACGCGCCAGCATTTGCCGCGCCTTGATCCACGAGCCCAAGATGCTGTTGCTCGACGAACCTTTTGGTGCGCTCGATGCCTTCACCCGCGAAGAGCTTTGGTGCACCCTGCGCGATCTGTGGACCGAGCAAAAGTTCAACGTGATCCTGGTCACTCACGATCTGCGCGAATCGGTCTTCCTGGCCGACACGGTTTATGTGATGAGCAAGAGCCCTGGCCGCTTTGTGGTCAAGCGCGAGATCGACCTGCCACGCCCGCGTGATCTGGAGATCACCTACACCCCCGAATTCACCAACATCGTGCACGAGCTGCGCGGCCACATCGGGGCCATGCGCAAGACCGGCGCGGCCATCCAACAGTAAGGCAAAGCGACCATGAACAAGAAAACACTCGAACGCTGGTCACCCTGGATTTTGCTGGCCCTCACCATCGCGGTATGGCAAGCCCTGTGCGTGGGCCTGAATGTGTCCGAATTCATCTTCCCTAGCCCTTCACGCATCTGGAGCCAGTTCTGGGAATTCAAGGAAATCATCGCCGCCCACGCCTGGCGCACTTACTGGGTGACCATGGCCGGCTTTGGCATCGCCATCGTGGTCGGTGTGTTGCTGGGCTTTGTGATCGGCAGCTCGCGCCTGGCCTATGCCGCCGTGTACCCGCTGATGACCGCCTTCCATGCCCTGCCCAAGGCGGCGTTTGTGCCCATTTTGGTGGTGTGGTTTGGCATTGGGGTGGGCCCGGCCATCCTGACGGCTTTCCTCATCAGCTTCTTCCCGATCATGGTGAACATCGCCACCGGTCTGGCCACGCTGGAGCCCGAACTCGAAGACGTGCTGCGTGTGTTGGGTGCCAAGCGCTGGGACGTGCTGGTCAAGGTGGGTCTGCCCCGCTCGATGCCTTATTTCTACGGTTCGCTCAAAGTCGCCATCACACTGGCCTTTGTGGGCACCACCGTGTCGGAGATGACGGCCGCCAACGAAGGCATCGGCTACCTGCTGATCTCGGCCGGCTCGGCCATGCAGATGGGCTTGGCCTTTGCCGGTCTGGTCGTGGTGGGTGCCATGGCCATGGTGATGTACGAGCTGTTCAGCTACATCGAAAAGCACACCACCGGCTGGGCACACCGCGGCTCACAGGGCGAATGACGCCCGAACAAATGGTCCGCCACCTGCACCGTGCCAATGAGGTGGCGCGGCGTGCACTGGCGCTGGGCAAGCACCCCTTTGGCGCCATCCTTGTTGCACCCGATGGCGAGACCGTGCTGGCCGAGCAAGGCAATGTGGACACGGTGAACCACGCGGAGTCCACCTTGGCCCGCATGGCCGCCACCAACTTCACGGCCGACTACCTGTGGGGCTGCACGCTGGTCACCACCGTGGAGCCCTGCGCCATGTGTGCAGGCACGCAGTACTGGGCCAACATCGGGCGCCTGGTTTACGGCATGAGCGAGCGGCGCCTTTTGCAACTGACTGGCAACCACGATGAAAACCCCACCATGGACTTGCCTTGCCGCAGCGTTCTGGCCGCGGGGCAAAAACAAATCGAGGTGGTCGGTCCGGTCCCCGAAGTGGAAACCGCGATGGCGGCACTGCACCAGGACTTCTGGCTAAAAAGTTCATCCAAAGGCTGAGCCCACCCAGCGCTCAGCCTGTTGCTTGAAGGTCAGCGATGCACTTCGGCCTCGCCCTCACGCGCCAGCAAAGCCATCAATTTCTTGCGGATCAAAATACCCGGGCGGTCTGAGTCCATCGAATACTCCACACCCCGCCTGCGCAAATCGACCACCGCATCCGGATCGGTCGACTCCAGGATCGCCTTGTCTTCACGCGTGATGACCTTGTCGAACTCGATCAACATCTCGGCTGGGCAGTCCTCTTCGGTGTCGTTGCGAAACAGCCACTGGCACAGCTGGATGTGGCCATCGTCGATGGGCGTGAAGCAATTGATGATGATGTGGCGCACACCGCTGGGGTATTCAATGTCCAGCCGGCGCGAGAACGGCAAGAAATACGCATTGCGCATGTGGCGGGTGGTGATGGCGTCGGTGACACCGCTGATGCGGTGGAACTTCTCAGGATTGGCGGCATCGATCACCGTTTCCGCATGAAAACCGTCTTCGCTTTCGATCAACTCATAACGGCTGGGCTTGGGGTTGGCGGCCACACCAAAGGTGGCGCGGTGCACAAAGCTGAAATGCGCATTGTCAAAAGAATTTTCCAGCGCCCGCACTGGGCTCGTGGCCCAGGTTTCATGAAACTGGAAAATGGTGCGAAACGCCGGATCGCTGAACTCGGGCACCTCAGGGATCGATGCCATCGGGTCTTCGAGCGCCACCCAGGCATAGCCATAGCGGGCTGTGCAGTGGTAAGACGTGGTGCGGTAATCGGGCGGAATGGGACGGTCAGGCCCGTACTGTGGGATCTCCACCACGCGGCCATGGCGGTCGTAACACCAGCCGTGGTAGCCACACTGCAGTGTGCCGCTTTTGCACCAGCCCATGCTCAGCTGCGCGGTGCGGTGGCAGCAGCGGTCACGCAAAGCCGCGGGCTGGCCCTGGGCGTCCAGAAACAGCACGATGCGTTCACCCAGCAAAGTGAAAGGTTTTGGCCCTTGGGCCAGATCGGTCAGCGGCATGACCGCGTGCCAGAATTTGCGAAAGACAGGTTGTTGAGTGACCAACATGAAGCGCTCCAAAAAAAGGTGGATGACACCAGAGCAATTTCCTGCTTCCCCGGGACGGAGGCTGAACGCTTCTACTCTCGCCCCCTGATCCTAGCAAATCACAGGCCAACTTTCAGGCCCTGATGGATTAAGCTAGGCCCCCTGATGCACCGTGCCCTGGCATGGTGCCTGCTACACATTCCGCATGACCTGGCACGCCCACCTTTCCCTCGACTACACCCTTGAAGCCCAGCGCAGCGTTGCTCGCTATGAGCACAAGGGCCCATTGCGCATCTTGCAAAGCCTCTACCCCGAAGGCGATGCCGTGTGCCACAACGTGCTGGTGCACCCGCCAAGCGGCCTGGTCGGGGGCGACATGCTCGACATGCACGTCAGCGTCGGCCCCGGCGCACACGGTCTGGTGACCACCCCCGGAGCCACACGTTTTTACCGCTCGGAAGCGGGCCTGGCCACGCAGCAAGTGCATGCCCGCGTGGCAGATGATGCCCGGCTGGAATGGTTGCCCCTGGAAGCCATTGCCTACAACGGCTGTGAGGGCCTCAACCGTGCCGTGTTTGACCTGGCCCCTGGTGCTGAGATGATGACCTGGGACACCACGGCACTGGGCCTACCGGCAGCCGGGCTGCCATTTGCACAAGGCACGTTTCGCCAGCACCTGGAGATCCCAGGCGTGTGGTTGGAGCGCGGCACCCTCGCAGCCACCGACGCACGCTTGATGGACGGCCCGTTGGGCCTGGCCGGTCAACGCTGCATGGCGACGCTGGTGTTTGCCGCCGGCAGTGCGATCGCGGCTGAACGCACTGAACGCGCTTTGGTCTGTGCACGCGAACTTGTAGAAACCTCAGAACTGCGCCTCACTGCAGGTGCGACGTCGCCACACAAACAAGTGATCGTGCTGCGGGTGCTGTCGCCTGTGACCGAACCTGCGATGCAGCTGCTGCGGCAAGTGTGGGCGGCTTGGCGATACGAGATGTGGGGCATGCCGGGGGCTGTGCCTCGGCTGTGGAACCTGTGATGGCAACGGCCCCATGTCGGGGCTGAAGCCACCGACCTACCCTGTGTGTTGTAGGTCAGTGGCTTGAGCCCCGACAATTTGGCATGCAAGGCCTTGCCGACGTCGCAGAAACGGCCTCAAATCGCCACCAGCTGCTGAATGTTCTTCGCCTTCATCTCGCTGCCCGGACCTTGCGCGATCACCTCGCCGCGCTCCATCACCACATACTGGTCGGCCAGTTCTTCGGCAAAGTCATAGTATTGCTCGCACAGCAACACTGCCATGCGCTGGCCTTGCAAGCCCACGTCGGCCAGCTGACGGATCACACGGCCAATGTCTTTGATGATGCTGGGCTGGATGCCTTCGGTGGGCTCGTCCAGGATCAGCAAACGCGGCTTGGCCGCCAGCGCCCGGGCAATGGCCAATTGTTGTTGCTGACCGCCAGACAAATCACCACCCCGGCGGTGCAGCATTTGCCTCAGTACCGGGAACAGTTCAAACAACTCGGACGGAATCGGCGTGCCGCCGGGCTGCGTGGCCAGGCCCATCAGCAGGTTGTCTTCCACCGTCAGGCGCGCAAAGATTTCGCGGCCTTGCGGCACATAGCCGATGCCTGCGGCGGCACGCTCATAGGGCTTGGCGCGTGTCAGGTCTTGGCCGTTGAGGGTCACGCTACCGCTTTTGATCGGCACCAGGCCCATAAGCGATTTGAGCAACGTGGTCTTGCCCACGCCGTTGCGGCCCAGCAATACCGTGACCTGACCCTGTTCGGCAGTCAAACTCACATCGCGCAGGATGTGGGAGCCGCCGTAGTATTGGTGAATGTTTTGGACTGTCAGCATGTTTCACTCTTCAAGCAAGCCGGACCTTCAGGTCCGACACAAAGTCGCTGTGGGCATTTGTCGGAGCTGAAGCTCCGACCTACAAAATCCTCGGCGCATCAACGGCCAAGATAAACCTCAATCACCCGCTCGTCGGCCTGCACCTGATCGAGCGTGCCCTGGGCCAGCACCGAGCCGTCGCACAGCACGGTCACGATGTCCGAGATGGTGCGGATAAAACTCATGTCGTGCTCCACCACCATCAGCGAATGTTTGCCCTTGAGCGTCAAAAACAGCTCGGCGGTGCGTTCGGTTTCAAAGTCGGTCATGCCCGCCACCGGTTCGTCCAGCAGCAAGAGTTTGGGGTCTTGCATGAGCAGCATGCCGATCTCCAGCCACTGCTTTTGGCCGTGGCTGAGCACACCGGCCAAGGTGCTGACGCTGTCCGCCAAATGGATGGTGTGCAGCACTTCGGCCAGGCGATCGCTCTGGCGTGAGTCGAGCTTGAAGAACATCGAGGCTTTGACGCCCTTGTTGGTCTTCAAGGCCAGCTCCAGGTTTTCGAACACCGTGAGATGCTCGAACACGGTGGGCTTTTGGAACTTGCGGCCAATGCCTAGCTGCGCGATCTCGGGTTCGTTGTGGCGCAGCAAATCGATGGTGCTGCCAAAGAACACACTGCCTTCGTCAGGGCGGGTCTTGCCGGTGATGATGTCCATCATGGTGGTCTTGCCCGCGCCGTTGGGGCCGATGATGCAACGCAGCTCGCCGGGCGCGATGTCCAGCGACAGCTTGTTGATGGCCTTGAATCCGTCAAAGCTCACGCTCACGTCTTCCAGGTACAGGATGCGGCCATGGGTCACATCGACCTCTTTGGCGTCTTGCACCACACGGCCATAGCCTGCGCTGCGGCCACCAGACTCGGTCGATTGGCTCAGCAGCTTGGCGTGTTCGGCCACGCGCTGGGCCCCTTTTTGCAAGAGATCTGGCGTCATGCAGCACCGCCTTTTTTCGTCAAAGTCTTGGCCTTGATCTTGGCGACCAGGCCCACCACGCCTTGCGGCAAATACAAGGTGACAGCGATGAACAGCGCACCTAAAAAGTAGAGCCAAAACTCGGGCGCCGTGACCGTCAACCAGCTCTTGGCGCCGTTGACGAGAAAGGCCCCGACGATCGGGCCGATCAAAGTGCCACGGCCTCCGACGGCTGCCCACACCGCGATCTCGATCGAGTTGGCCGCGCTCATCTCGCCCGGGTTGATGATGCCCACCTGCGGCACATACAGGGCACCGGCAATGCCGCACATCACGGCCGAGATGACCCAAATGCTCAACTTGTAAGGCAGTGGCGAATAGCCCGAGAACATGACACGCGTTTCGGCGTCACGAATCGCCATCAAGACACGGCCATATTTGCTGCCCACCAGCCAGCGCGAGAACAGGTAAAAACCCAAAAGCGTCAAGCCGGTGATCACAAACAGCACCATGCGCATGCCAGGCGTGGCTATCGGTAAATCCAGAATCCGCTTGAAGTCGGTGAAGCCGTTGTTGCCACCAAAGCCAGTTTCATTGCGGAAGAACAAGAGCATGGCCGCATAGGTCATGGCCTGGGTGATGATGGAGAAATACACCCCTTTGATGCGCGAGCGGAAAGCGAAGTAGCCGAACACAAAGGCGATGAAGCCCGGCACCAGCACCACCAGCAGCACGGTGGCGATGAAGCTGTCCGACAGCAGCCAATGCCAGGGCAGCTCTTTCCAATCCAGAAAGACCATGAAGTCAGGCAAATTGCTTTTGTAGTTGCCGTCCTGGCCGATCTGGCGCATGAGGTACATGCCCATCACATAGCCGCCTAAAGCGAAGAACAGGCCGTGGCCCAGCGACAGGATGCCGGTGTAGCCCCAGATCAGGTCCATGGCCAGCGCGCAGATGGCGTAACACATGATCTTGCCGATCAGGGACACCGCAAAGTCGCTCAGGTGCAAAGGGTTGCCTACCGGCACCAAGAGGTTCAGCACGGGCGCCAAAAAGCCCACGGCGATCAGCGCCAGCAAGAATGCGGTCCAGGCTTTGCGCCCGAGCAAAGGCGCGTGAGCG
>JACCDR012130039.1_pt1 | contig 10732 bp, 8 predicted proteins | sample 7446431 | NCBI WGS metagenome assembly JACCDR01 (sample SAMN15323443, study PRJNA562643) | freshwater metagenome | isolation source: river surface water | place: USA:Blue River Watershed | collected 2017-08-17 | reverse complement strand
GGCCAATATGGGTGATGTGGTGGGCGACTTGAATCGCCGTCGTGGTCTTATCCTGGGTATGGATGAGAGCCCGATGGGTAAAGTAATTGACGCTGAAGTCCCTTTGGCTGAAATGTTTGGTTATGCAACTTCTCTGCGTTCAGCAACGCAAGGTCGCGCAACCTACACAATGGAATTTTTGAAATACTCAGAAGCTCCGCGCAATGTGGCTGAAGAAGTCATTGCAAAAAATAAAGCGAATAAAGACGCTGAATAAATTTCATATTTCAATCTTTTTAGAGGAATAGAAAAGTGGCTAAAGAAAAATTTGAACGTAACAAGCCCCACGTCAATGTGGGCACTATCGGTCACGTAGACCACGGCAAAACCACCTTGACAGCTGCATTAACAAAAGTGTGTGCTGAAACTTGGGGCGGCAAATTTGTTGCGTATGATGGTATCGACAATGCTCCAGAAGAGCGTGAGCGCGGTATTACTATCAACACGTCACACGTTGAATATGATTCACCTAACCGTCACTACGCACACGTTGACTGCCCAGGCCACGCCGACTATGTGAAAAACATGATCACCGGTGCTGCACAAATGGACGGCGCTATTCTGGTGTGCGGCGCAACTGATGGCCCAATGCCACAAACTCGCGAACACATTTTGTTGTCTCGCCAAGTAGGCGTGCCTTACATCGTTGTGTTCTTGAACAAAGCTGATTTGTTAGCAGCAGACTGCGGCGGCGTAGGTACTGACGAATACAACGAAATGTTGGAATTGGTTGAGATGGAATTGCGCGAGCTGTTGGGTACTTACGACTTCCCAGCTGACGACACCCCTATTATTGCGGGTTCAGCGCTAATGGCTTTGAATGGCGAAGATGAAAATGGTCTTGGTACTTCAGCGGTTAAGAAGTTGGTAGAAACCTTAGACAGTTACATCCCAGAGCCAGAGCGTGCGATCGATCTGCCATTCTTGATGCCGGTAGAAGACGTATTCTCTATTTCTGGTCGCGGTACTGTGGTAACCGGTCGTGTTGAGCGTGGCATTATCAAAGTGGGTGAAGAGATCCAGATCGTTGGTATGTCTGACACACAAAAAACCACCTGTACCGGTGTTGAAATGTTCCGTAAATTGCTCGACGAGGGTCGTGCAGGCGAGAACGTGGGTGTGTTGTTGCGCGGTACCAAGCGTGATGACGTACAACGTGGTCAAGTATTGTGTAAGCCTAACTCTGTAACGCCACACACTAAGTTCACTGCTGAAGTGTATGTGTTGTCCAAAGATGAAGGTGGTCGTCATACTCCATTCTTCAAAGGCTACCGTCCACAGTTCTACTTCCGTACAACTGACGTTACCGGTGCTGTTGAGTTGCCAGAAGGCGTAGAGATGGTCATGCCAGGTGACAATATCCAGATGTCTGTAACCTTGATCCACCCCATTGCGATGGAAGAAGGCTTGCGCTTCGCTATCCGTGAAGGTGGTCGTACGGTTGGTGCGGGTGTCGTTGCTAAAATTATTCAGTAAAGAGTTAATAGGGGTGGTATAGTACTACCCCGTCAAATATAGGCCAGTAGTTCAATTGGTAGAGCACCGGTCTCCAAAACCGGGTGTTGGCGGTTCGACCCCGTCCTGGCCTGCCAAATTTTGCATATGTGGGTAACGAGTTTCGGCGTCTTATGAATATCAAGTCTGAAGAAAAAGAATATCGCTTAGATTTTGCCAAATGGATAGCGGTTGTAGCCTTGGTAGCTGCTGGAATCATCGGCAATTCTCATTTTTCTGCTCAGCCTGTCTATCTTCGTACCTTGGCACTTGTTGCGCTTGGTATTCTTGCCTTAATTATTGCGTATAACACTGAAAAAGGCGCAAGTATTTGGGAGCTTATACAAGGTTCTATTATTGAGCTCCGGAAGGTTGTATGGCCGTCTCGTGAAGAAACCAATCAAACTACACTTATTGTTCTAGGTGTTGTCGTTGTGATGTCGATAATTCTTTGGCTTCTAGATACCTTCTTGGGTTTCATCGCATCTAAAATAATAGGGTAGATAAGATGGCTAAGCGATGGTACGTAGTGCACGCCTATTCTGGGTATGAAAAAAAAGTTGCAGCGTCACTTAAAGACCGTGTGGCGCTACATGGTATGGAAGAGGTTTTTGGAGAGATATTAGTTCCGACTGAGGAAGTCGTAGAAATGCGCGGTGGTCAGAAGCGTAAAAGCGAGCGGAAATTTTTTCCCGGCTATGTCTTAGTGCAAATGGAGTTGAATGACGATACTTGGCACTTGGTGAAAGACACTCCTAGAGTAATGGGTTTTATCGGTGGTAAGGCTGATCAGCCAGCTCCTATAACTGAAAAGGAGGCGGAAGCCATTTTACGCCGCGTTGATGACTCTATTGAAAAGCCAAAGCCTAAAACTATATTTGAGCCTGGTGAAATGGTCCGCGTTAATGATGGCCCCTTCAATGATTTCAATGGTGTTGTTGAAGAAGTAAATTACGATAAAAACCGTTTGCGCGTTGCGGTTCTTATATTTGGTCGCTCGACACCTGTTGAGCTGGAATTCAGCCAAGTAGAGAAAACCTAGAGAATTATTTAACCCCCCTCTTTGCAATTGTAAGGAGGGGTTTTCGCGTCTCCGGCAATTTTGCTTGAGAGGGGAGCCAGTGATAGAGTGTGTAGCCAATACTCTTGAGGCGCTAACACCCTAATGGGAGTATCAAAATGGCAAAGAAAGTAACCGCTTACGTTAAGCTGCAAGTTGCAGCGGGCAAGGCAAACCCTTCACCACCAGTAGGCCCCGCTTTGGGTCAACATGGTGTAAATATTATGGAGTTCTGTAAAGCCTTCAATGCCCAAACCCAGGGTATGGAAGTCGGTTCTCCGGTTCCAGTTATCATCAGCGTGTATAGCGATCGTAGCTTCACCTTTGTGATGAAAACACCGCCAGCTTCTTTTTTGCTGAAGAAAGCTGCAGGAATCACCAGCGGTAGTGGCCGCCCTAACACTGTCAAGGTCGGCACTGTCACTCGTGCTCAACTTGAAGCAATCGCCAATACTAAGCAAGCCGATTTGACTGCTGCTAGTTTAGATGCTGCTGTGCGTACCATTGCGGGCTCTGCTCGTTCAATGGGTCTTGATGTGGAGGGTCTCTAAGATGGCTAAAGTAAGCAAGCGTCAACGTGCAATCAACGAAAAAGTAGACCGCACTAAGCAATACACTATCAGCGAAGCTGTCAGCCTGTTGAAAGAGCTTTCGACGGTTAAATTCCCAGAAACATTTGATGTTTCCATCAATTTGGGAATAGACCCACGTAAGTCAGATCAGTCTGTGCGCGGCGCCACAACTCTTCCTCACGGTAACGGTAAACATGTTCGCGTAGCTGTGTTTACACAAGGTGCTAACGCAGAGGCCGCAAAAGCCGCCGGCGCTGAATTTGTTGGTATGGATGATCTTGCTGCTGAGATTAAAGCCGGCAAGATGGATTTTGATGTGGTCATTGCCAGCCCAGACGCAATGCGTGTGGTTGGGCAATTAGGTCAGGTATTGGGTCCACGTGGATTAATGCCAAACCCAAAAACAGGCACAGTAACCCCTGATGTCGTGACTGCAGTGAAGAATGCTAAAGCCGGTCAAGTTCGCTATCGCGCTGAGAAAGGCGGTATTGTGCACGGTGGCATTGGCAAGATTTCATTCGATGAAATCGCCATAAAAGAGAACTTAGAAGCACTGGTCAACGATCTTAAAAAATCTAAGCCTTCAACGGCCAAGGGTGTGTATTTAAAGCGTATTGCGCTTAGCACTACCATGGGGCCAGGTTTAGTAATTGACCAATCATCGTTGGATATTTAATTATCCCGATGGCAATAACTTTGGGGCTCGCCTATTGGCGAGCTGTCAAAGACCGTAGGCGCCTTAACGGCTTAATGTAGAAACCTACGCAGATGGTGAGCCCCGTTCGAACTAAAATTTTTAGCCGAATGACAACACCAAATTGTGGATCTAACGAGAACTCGCGTTAGATTTAGTAAACAAACGATAGATATTTTCTATCACAACAGGAGAAATCCCGTGGCACTAGGACTTGATGGTAAAAAGGCGATAGTCGCTGAAGTCCATGAAGCTGCTAAGAGCGCATTGTCTGCTGTATCTGCCGATTCTCGTGGCGTTACTGTAGGTAAATTAACCGCTCTGCGTAAACTGGCCCGTGAAAATGGTGTATGGATTAAAATCGTCCGTAATACCTTGGCTCGTCGCGCTGTACAAGGCACAGCATACGAACGTCTCGCTGAGAGTTTCGTTGGTCCAACCTTAATTGCTTTCTCGAATGGTCATCCTGGAGCGGGTGCTCGCATCCTGCAGGATTTCGCTCGTGAGAATGATAAGTTTGAACTTAAAGCTGCCGCTTTTGAAGGTGAATTGGTAAACATCGGTATGCTGGCAACTCTGCCAACCTACGACGAAGCCATCTCTCGCCTGATGCGTACAATGAAAGAAGCAGCTGCTGGCAAATTGGTCCGCTGTATTGCGGCAATTGGCGATCAGAAAGAACAACAAGCTGCTTAATCCTTCGATTACAGCTTTATCTAGATTAATTGAGCGAAAGCTCCCAATACAGGAATTGAGACATGTCTCTAACTAAAGAAGATATCATGAATGCTATTGCAGAAATGTCTGTTAAAGACGTAGTTGCATTGGTATCCGCGATGGAAGAAAAGTTCGGTGTTAGCGCTGCTGCTGCTGTAGCTGTAGCAGCTGGTCCAGCTGCCGCGGCTGTTGAAGAGCAAACTGAATTTGATGTTATTTTGTCATCTTTTGGTGACAAGAAAGTGAACGTCATTAAAGCAGTTCGTGAATTGACTGGCCTTGGCTTGAAAGAAGCTAAAGATTTGGTTGAAGGCGCGCCAAAAGCAGTTAAAGAAGCCGTTTCTAAGGCTGATGCTGCTGCAGCAAAAGCAAAATTGGAAGAAGCTGGCGCTGTTGTAGAAGTGAAATAACTCTACAAACGAGCCACTTGTCCATTTGCGATATTGGACACAAGGCTGGTGGGCATTTGCCTGCCAGCCTTTTTCTGTTTACGAAATATGTGTTCCAAGCGAGAAGTGTGTACAAGGTTTTAACGGTTCATCACCGAATCTGTTCGACTATACAGATAACAAATGAGTTTTAAGTAAGAGACGGCTTCCTTTAAGAAAAGTCGTTTCAATGGCTGCGATCAAGCCCGATCCGCGAACAAGCTGGGGAATACAGATGGCTTACTCATACACTGAGAAAAAACGTATCCGCAAGGATTTTGGCAAGTTGCCGCACGTAATGGATGTGCCTTACCTGTTGGCAATTCAGCTAGACTCCTACAGAAAATTTACTCAAGCAGACAGCGCTCCAAGCAAACGTGAAGATATGGGTTTGCATGCGGCGTTCCGCTCTGTATTTCCAATCGTCAGTTATTCAGGTAATGCTGCACTTGAATACGTTAGCTATAACCTCGGCAAAGCAGCCTTTGATGTTAGCGAATGTATTTTACGCGGAGTGACCTATGCCGTACCCCTGCGTGTAAAAGTACGCCTTATTATTTATGACCGTGAGTCATCCAACAAAGCTATTAAAGATATTAAAGAGCAAGAAGTGTACATGGGTGAAATTCCACTCATGACCGATAATGGCACTTTTGTAATCAATGGAACTGAGCGCGTCATCGTTTCTCAGTTGCACCGTTCGCCTGGTGTGTTTTTTGATCACGATAAAGGTAAGACTCATTCTTCAGGCAAGTTACTTTATTCTGCTCGTATTATTCCTTACCGTGGTTCTTGGTTGGATTTTGAATTCGATCCAAAAGATTTACTTTATGTTCGTATCGATCGTCGCCGCAAATTGCCTGCGACCATATTGCTGCGAGCGTTAGGCTTTAGCTCTCAAGAAATGCTGGCGATGTTCTTCGAAACCAGCAGCTTTACCTTGGGCTCAAATGGCCAGTTTATGTTTGATGTAGTGCCGTCACGCTTGCGTGGTGACGTGGCTACTTTCGACATCAAAGATGGTAAAGGCAACATTATTATCGAAGAAGGGCGTCGTATTACCGCGCGCCATATCCGCCTGCTTGAGAAAGCTGGCGTAGATAAAATGGAAGTTCCATCCGAGTATCTTCTTGGGCGCTCTTTAGCGAAAGATGTAATCGATACCCGTACGGGCGAAATTTTGTTTGAGTGCAATACAGAAGTCACCGTAGATGTCTTGACTAAACTATCAGCAGCAGGTGTTGACCGAATAGAAACGCTCTACACCAACGAGTTGGACTGCGGGCCCTTCATGTCCGAGACCCTGCGTGTTGACCCCACTCGTACCGCGCTTGAGGCGTTGGTCGAAATTTATCGCATGATGCGCCCAGGAGAGCCGCCAACCAAAGAGTCTGCGGAAGCGTTGTTCCAAAATTTATTCTTCTCGCAAGAGCGCTATGATCTTTCAGCAGTCGGTCGGATGAAGTTCAACCGTCGGCTAGGGCGCGAAGCTGAAACTGGTGAAGGTACCTTGTCTAACACCGATATAGTCGATGTTATGAAAACCCTTATTGCTATCCGTAACGGTCAAGGCATAGTGGACGATATAGATCACCTAGGTAACCGCCGTGTGCGTTCAGTCGGTGAGATGGCAGAAAACCAATTCCGTGTGGGCTTGGTTCGCGTTGAGCGTGCGGTGAAAGAGCGCTTGTCTATGGCCGAGAGCGAAGGGTTAATGCCTCAGGATTTGATCAACGCTAAGCCTGTAGCTGCAGCTGTTAAAGAGTTCTTTGGATCTTCCCAGTTGTCTCAGTTTATGGATCAAAACAATCCATTGTCTGAAATTACTCATAAGCGTCGCGTATCTGCGTTAGGCCCAGGCGGCTTGACTCGTGAACGTGCCGGCTTTGAAGTACGTGACGTGCATCCAACCCATTACGGTCGTGTTTGTCCAATCGAGACTCCAGAAGGCCCGAATATTGGTTTGATCAACTCATTGGCGACCTATGCTCGTACTAACCACTACGGCTTCTTAGAGAGTCCTTACCGTCGTGTAGTAAACGGAAAGGTGACTAACGAGATAGATTTTCTATCCGCTATTAATGAATCTGAATACGTCATCGCTCAGGCATCAGCGAGTCTTGATGAAAAAGGTCATTTAACCGAAGAGTTGGTATCCGTTCGTCATTTGAATGAATTCGCCCTCAAAGCGGCTGCAGATGTTCAGTATATGGACGTATCTGCTCGCCAAGTTGTATCGGTTGCGGCTTCGCTAATTCCTTTCCTAGAGCACGATGACGCCAACCGCGCATTGATGGGATCGAACATGCAACGTCAAGCGGTTCCAACCTTGCGCTCACAGAAGCCGCTTGTAGGAACAGGTATGGAGCGTAATGTTGCTTCAGACTCAGGTGTTTGCGTTGTTGCTAAACACGGCGGTGTTGTCGATAAAGTTGATGCCGGCCGCATAGTCATCAAAGTACACGATGCTGAAGTGCAGGCAGGTGACGCGGGTGTGGATATTTATAACCTCACCAAATACACGCGCTCCAACCAAAACACTTGTATCAATCAGCGTCCGATCGTAAATATCGGCGATACAGTTTCTCGTGGCGATATTTTAGCTGATGGCCCTTCAGTCGATATGGGTGAATTGGCGCTCGGCCAAAACATGCGCATCGCTTTTATGCCTTGGAATGGTTACAACTTCGAAGACTCCATTTTGGTGTCTGAGCGTGTTGTTCAAGAAGATCGCTTCACCACTATTCACATTCAAGAGTTGACCTGTATTGCTCGCGACACCAAATTGGGTAGCGAGGAAATTACGGCAGATATTCCTAATGTGGGCGAGAGCGCACTCGGTAAATTGGACGAGTCGGGCATTGTCTACATTGGTGCTGAAGTGGTTGGTGGTGACATTCTTGTCGGCAAGGTAACGCCGAAAGGTGAAACTCAGCTAACACCAGAAGAAAAACTGCTTCGTGCAATCTTCGGTGAAAAGGCATCCGATGTAAAAGATACCTCCTTGCGCGTACCTTCAGGTACCAAAGGTACTGTTATCGATGTGCAGGTATTCACTCGCGACGGTCTAGAGAAAGATCAACGCAGTTTGGAAATAGAAAAGTCACAACTCAATGAGGTTCGCAAGAATCTCAATGAGGAATTCCGCATTATGGAATCTGCGACTCTTGAGCGTTTGCGTGCGGCTCTGCTTGGTCAAACCGTTGCCTCTGGCAAAGGCTTGAAGAAGGGCGACACATTGACCAATTCAATGTTAGATACATTGGAGAAGGATCAGTGGTTCAAACTTCGCATGAGCGAAGAAGTGCTTAACGAACAGATCGATCGTGCAGAGGAACAACTTGCCGAGCGTCGTAAGATATTGGACGAACGTTTCGAAGACAAAAAGCGCAAGCTTTCAACAGGCGATGATCTTGCTCCGGGCGTACTCAAAATTGTTAAGGTCTACTTGGCAATTAAGCGCCGCATCCAGCCCGGTGACAAAATGGCTGGGCGCCATGGTAACAAAGGGGTTATCTCGGTCATCATGCCTGTGGAAGATATGCCTTACGATGAAAATGGTGAGACTGTCGACATAGTTCTTAACCCTCTAGGCGTTCCATCACGTATGAACGTAGGGCAAGTTTTGGAAATGCACTTAGGTATGGCAGCCAAAGGCTTGGGCGTTAAGATCGATAAAATGCTTGCTGAGCAGAAAGCAGTTGCAGACATCCGTGGATTCCTCAACGAAATCTACAATGAAACTGGTGACGTAGCTGCGCGTGAAGACTTGGATTCCTTTAGCGATAAAGAAATCATCGATTTGGCGACCAACCTAGTCGGCGGCGTGCCTATGGCAACACCCGTATTTGATGGTGCTAAAGAGCATGAAATTAAGGCCTTGTTGCGCCTCGCTGGCTTGTCCGATACCGGGCAAACAACCTTATATGACGGCCGTACCGGAGACCAATTCTCTCGTCCAGTCACTGTCGGCTACATGTATATGCTGAAGTTGAACCACTTGGTTGACGACAAAATGCATGCTCGCTCTACCGGTTCTTACAGCTTGGTTACGCAGCAGCCATTGGGTGGTAAAGCGCAATTTGGTGGTCAACGTTTCGGGGAGATGGAGGTCTGGGCACTGGAAGCTTATGGCGCCGCCTATACCTTGCAAGAAATGCTCACGGTCAAGTCAGACGACGTTGCCGGCCGTACCAAAATGTATAAAAACATCGTGGATGGCGACCACCGTATGGAACCAGGAATGCCGGAATCCTTTAACGTATTGGTTAAAGAAATCCGGTCTCTCGGTATCAATATGGAGCTCGAGCAGGACGACTAATCGCGTCTAGGTAATAGAAGGGGAGAGTTAAATGCTCCCCCTGTTGTGATAAGCATTCACTGAAGCTCATCAATCCGATTGCAGCCCACTGGAGGAAGTGCCTTGAAAGACTTACTGAATTTACTCAAGTCCCAGGGACAAGTAGAAGAATTCGACGCTATTCGCATTAGTTTAGCGTCACCCGAAATGATTCGTTCATGGTCATTTGGCGAAGTTAAAAAGCCAGAAACGATCAACTACCGTACCTTCAAGCCTGAACGTGAAGGCTTGTTCTGCGCCAAAATTTTCGGCCCAGTAAAAGATTACGAATGTTTGTGCGGCAAATACAAGCGCATGAAACACCGCGGCATTATCTGCGAAAAGTGCGGCGTAGAAGTCACTTTGGCGAAAGTTCGCCGTGAGCGTATGGGCCATATTGAATTGGCAAGCCCTGTTGCGCACATTTGGTTCTTGAAATCCTTGCCGAGCCGTATTGGTTTGTTGCTTGACATGACCCTGCGGGACATAGAGCGCGTACTCTATTTTGAGTCTTACGTAGTTACCGAGCCAGGTATGACTACTCTGGAGCGCGGTCAATTATTGACTGACGAACAATATTTCGAAGCCATGGAAGAATTCGGTGACGAATTCGAAGCCAAAATGGGTGCGGAAGCTATCCAGGCGTTGATGCGCTCTATCGATTTAGAGTCTGAAATTCAGCGTTTGCGCGAAGAAATTCCAAACACCACTAGCGAAACCAAAATCAAGAAATACTCCAAGCGCCTCAAACTATTGGAGGCTTTCCACTTCTCTGGGAACAAGCCTGAGTGGATGGTAATGGAAGTTCTACCGGTTCTTCCTCCGGATTTGCGTCCATTAGTTCCATTGGATGGTGGCCGTTTCGCCACATCTGATTTGAATGATTTGTACCGTCGCGTCATAAACCGTAACAACCGCTTAAAACGCCTGTTGGACTTGAGTGCTCCAGATATCATCGTGCGCAACGAAAAGCGTATGCTGCAAGAGTCTGTGGATGCCCTGCTTGACAACGGTCGTCGTGGTCGTGCTATCACGGGTTCTAACAAGCGCCCATTAAAATCTTTGGCTGACATGATCAAAGGTAAGCAAGGTCGTTTCCGTCAGAACTTACTCGGTAAGCGCGTTGACTACTCAGGCCGTTCGGTAATTGTGGTAGGTCCAACCTTACGTTTGCACCAATGTGGTTTGCCGAAAAAAATGGCTTTGGAATTGTTCAAGCCCTTCATCTTTAGCAAACTCGAATTACGTGGCTTGGCAACTACGATCAAAGCCGCCAAGAAAATGGTTGAGCGCGAAGAAGCCGTAGTATGGGATATCCTGGATGAAGTAATCCGCGAACACCCCGTACTCCTGAACCGCGCCCCGACACTTCACCGTCTCGGCATCCAG
>JACCDR011850088.1_pt1 | contig 10733 bp, 12 predicted proteins | sample 7446431 | NCBI WGS metagenome assembly JACCDR01 (sample SAMN15323443, study PRJNA562643) | freshwater metagenome | isolation source: river surface water | place: USA:Blue River Watershed | collected 2017-08-17 | reverse complement strand
GTTTGCAGATTAGTTTCAATTTCTTTAGTTTTTGATTCTAAAGCTTCCTCTAACGTAGCAATTGCTTTATTTTTTTCGGCTAACTCACTTTGAAGTTGCTCGATGGTTTCATTAGCAGTTTGCAGATTAGTTTCAATTTCTTTAGTTTTTGATTCTAAAGCTTCCTCTAACGTAGCAATTGCTTTATTTTTTTCGGCTAACTCACTTTGAAGTTGCTCGATGGTTTCATTCCTAGCCATAATAATTAATTAAATGATGATTAGATATTGTTAAAACTATGCAGGTGTAATTGCAGCAACTACAGTTGCAAAGTCAGGACCTTTAACAATTGCTTTCTTTCTTATATTAGAAATGTAATCATAGTAGTATTGTTCAACTACTGTACTGAACATATTATTTGCGAAGTCAGTACCATTATATCCAACTTTAATTATCATACCACCTCTTAAAATAATATTGTAATTCATAAAGTCGCCTACTAGTACATTATCACCATCCATATCAGGGTTGCCAACAAAACCAATATTGCTTAAAGAAGCTGGAGGATTTAAGTAACTTCCTTGACTATTTTTCAATAAGCCTAGTTTGTGCTTTTTAAATGTGCTCATTACAGCAGCGTTTGCCATTGTTGCAAATGTTGCATTCTCAACTTGTGCAGCCATTGCAGCAATTGCATCAAATTCATTTGCATCAGGAACAGTACCAAAAGCAGTTGATGGAGTGTAAGCGGTTGCATTAGAAATAACTCTAGACAAAACAGCACTATTGATTCTATTAATTAAATCAACTCTAGTTTTACCTAAAATATCTTCTTGCAATCTTTGAAAATCTAAAGAGAATTCGTCTGAAAAAGAAACAAGCATCGCCTCTTTATTGTAGGTGCTAGATTTAAGAGTGTATTTATATTGAACCTGTGGCTTAGCTCCTCCCTCTGCAACATTTGATGAAGAACCAACTTTTTCATCCTCTTCGTACCAAATTGCAAAAGGGTTTGCAAAAGATTGGCTAATTAAATTGCATAAATTAAACAACCAAGGTGTATTCCTAAACTGGCTTACTATTGGTGCTTGACCTCCCATTCGCAAAAGCGTTGCAGCATCTAAACTTTGAGCTATCGAAGCAGCATTCCCAGATGTACCAACATCAGCAACAGAAGCGTGTGGTCCAGCAGCTTTAGCTTCGTTGTGTGGTTTCATCACAAACTCACCTTTACTGTTTAGTGTTACTAAATATTGTTTTACACCAACACCATTTCTATGAATAGTTTGTAACTCAGCTTCATCGGCTTTTAATTGATCTGCAATAGTCTTAGTGCCTACATCATTCCCACTAATTTTTGCACTTAAACTAGCTAAAGAAATACCTTGTTTTTTTGCAGCCTCTTCAATTTCATCCATCTTAGCTTTCAGTTCTTTCAATGTACCTTCATCGAATTCCTTTTTAAACCCTCCTATAATAGCATTGACTTCTTCTTTAGAAACCTTACCACTATCTACCTGTGCTTTCAAATCAACAGTAAGTTTTTTTACGGCTAGTACTACTTTTTGTTCGTTTTCAGTTAACCCATTTTTTTCTGCATCTGTAAGACAAACAGCTGCAGCACCAGCAAAGTCAAGTTGGTAATTGGCATCGTGTCCTGTTTCCTTACCAACCAGGTGTAAAACAACTGCAACCAAAATGGTTAATGCAATTGTTGCAAATTTGTGTTCTCTAAAGAACTGTGTGATTTTTTTCATTTCTGATTTTTTTTTGTTTTAAAAATTAATTTATTGCAGCTGCTATTCCATCCCAATTGCATTGTGCAGATTGATTTAATGGAGAGACATACTTGCCACAGCCAGAGCAAGTAATTTGTTCAGTACTGCTAACACTTAAGAATGTGTTGCAGCTAGGGCATATTGCCATTTGTTTTGATGCATCATTTTCGGTATTTTTCAACGGCTGCTCTTGAGTGTCATTCAACGGCTCATTAGTAGTGTTATTACCTTTTTGATTGTCATCTATAACAGGAGTTAATTCATTTGCACCAAATAAAACCGCAGATACTTCGAGTATCTTGGCTTCAGTCACTGCCCAGAAATAACCTTTGCTATCTACCTTTTCTTTGTTTATCACCTGAGGATAATATTTTTCCCAGTTCTCTTTATATGCAGCATCATAAGCATCATCACTATTAATACATAAATAAATTTTTACATATTGTAAGCCTATGCTATGCTGCTTTATTTGTTTGTCTTTGTATAGAATGAATGTTTTTTCATCATAATCTTTAACAACTGTAGAGTTCATTAATAATGCCTGAGCTATTTTAATATCACTTACTATATTGAAAATTGACAAGTCTATTTCCTTTGTAAACAATGACACATCTTTTCCCACAATTGCATCAGTACTGTATTTGTGGTTTTTTAGATGATAAACAAGTTTTTGATTAGTAGCTCCTCTTTCTAATATTGACTTATTCCAATTGTCTCTCAACATAACATCCATTTGAGAGTCGCACCATCCAGCTACATTTCCAATAACTTCAATGTTTAATTCATCTTCATTTTGTACTGGTGCGTTTTCTTGCTTTGCATTCACATTAACCCTTGCAGGTATAATTGAATAACCAAATTCATAATCATCCGACTTAGTAGGCAATGCTTTCTTTTGAGCAATAATTTTAGTTGCGTTTTTACGCAAATACTCAAAACAATCTTTTTTGCTTTCAAATTCTGGAATTAGTATTTTCATTTTTTTACTATTTGATTTGTTTTAACAGCAACATCTTTAATCTCCTTTATCGCACTTATTTCAGCCTTATCAATAACAGGTTTTGGTGTATTATCTTGTGACATATAATGATTTTTTTTGCATTAATTTAATTCTATCGTGAGTAAATACTCTTCCTGGTTTCCCCTTTGTATTATTTGCAACTCGTTTTAAAATCTTTTTCTCAATCGCTTCATATTCGTTAGAAGATTTATTAAACACAACTAAACATTTTCGTCCAGTTGTTCTTTGAATCTCATCTGCTTTAGCAATGGCTTTACGCAACGATTGTATTTTTAACCTCGCAGATAAACGCATAGCCCAAGCACGAATTGGCGTTTTAAATAATGACAATAAAACTGATACCAAATAAGTAACTAATAATACTCCCAATACACTTAAAATTCTAGTTGTCATTATTGTTTTGATTTGATTGTAATTGTATGTTCTGAATTTGTACATCTCCAAACACCCAACCTTCGTGTAGCAACTCTCTATAGTATTTATCACCATCCGTAATTGTTGGCTCATTGTTCAATTGCCTCCAGCGGTTCAATGTGATAACATTATTCCTAAACTCAATTAGAAAAGCTTCATTTTTAGCTTTCCTTGATTGTGCAGTTTTTAAATCATCCTCCTGCAACGCAGGTATGTGTGAAAAATCTTTAGTTAACTTTAAACCTAATTTATCTAAACCAAAAAGCTTTGTATGTTGTTCACAAATACTTAAAGACTCAGGAATAATAGTATCTTGGTATAGTATTTTTTTGGCTTCGTTTTTATTAGCAAATGTTACACCTTTGGTGCTACTTAATAATTCATATTGATAGCCATATGCATCACAGATACGCATAATATCATCCTCAATTTCTTCAAATAACATTAGGTCTTTTGTTGGGATTCCTATTTGTTGCCACTTAACAGAAGCAGAAGTAATTATGAATTTAACTTGCTTTTTTGAAAGACCATATTTCAATAGGTCTTCTTGAATTTCATCTTTTTCCCCTTTTTTCAAAGGCAAATTGCCGTTAATATCCTTAGCATCATTGCTTAATATTCCTAAAGCACCACGATAGTTAATTAATACATTACGGCTCTCGTAGGCACCAATAATATTGTTCACTTCCATAGAAAGAGGCTTTATCCTGCTTTCTGGAACAAACATTGTTGAGAATGATGGAGAAAAATCTTTTATAAAAAAAATATCTTCTAAAGCTAATTCAGTTTCCTCGCCTCCATAAGTTAGTCTTATCGATTTAAAAGGTTTATCAATGTGGTTATAGAATAAACCAAATACCTCTTCAATATCTAACATTGATGCTGGTATATTCCACATTTGATATGTGTGTTCTGGCTTATCAAAGCCTATTGGCTTCATTTGTAGTACAGGGCAATATCCAAAAAGCTGACAATAGATATATTGTTGTGCCTCAAATTGCTGCTGATTTTGTAAAGGGTTAGGTTGAGCCATTAACTCCTTTATTTTTTTTACTTTTTCACTATCAACCTCTTTCCCATATTTATCACATATTAATACTTTACCATTGATATGTGCTTGTGCTTTTTTGTTAATGATTGAAAATAAAGGGGAACATTTTGTATAAGCATCAACCGCATCTTGATTGCAGTTAAAAGAAAAATAAAAATCTACGCCACCACCAAACCACCATTGCTTGCCACTGCTATTAGCTATTCCACGATATGAAGATGTTGTAATTGAAGCTAAAACCGAAGCTTGACTGCTACTAATTGCAGACTTGAAAGCATTTGCAAAATTGCCTTTTACAAGTTGATTGCCAGCGATGCTCAAACGTTGTTTTATATTCATTTTAATGCCAAATAAAAAAAGCCACAACCCTTACGAGTTATGGCTTTCAATGAAGCTCTTTATGAGTAATAATAACTATCCTTTAAATAAATTCATCACTCCGCACTTACACTTTATCTCAATTATACCGATTATTTTAGCCTTACATAAAAGCTTTTTGCATCTCGGGTTTATGCACCTTTTTTCTTCTAATGCTGCAGAACTTTTTTTAACACTTACATCATTCATAAATATTATCAGATTTCAAAAGTAAGTTATTTGCTTACTACCAAAAAATTATTTTTTAAAAATATCTTCCTTTACTCATTACAACATATCTATTAGGGTCTAATGAGTGTTTTTTATCATCCTCTGGATCGTCAGTTGGATTTTTATTTTTATCGAGAGCCCATTTATAGTCACGATATTCTTTCCAAAAATTACTACTATTTTCTGTTCCAAAAACATTGTAATCCTTAACCATATCAATACCACTTTTTACACTTCCTTTTGGTTTAACTACTCCATATATTTCAAATCCATTAAGTAATACTGGATATTTTTCTAGCTGCTCAATTGTAATTCCAATATCAGCTTCTCCTGTTGATAATAATTCCTCTTCATTCCATCCCCTACGCAATTGCGATACTTTAATAGGCTCTGCACTATCGGCTATAATCGTGTAGGTTTCATCAATCCCAAGCTCGCATAATTTTAAAGCAATTTGTTTTGCTGTACCGCCACCATAATACAGCTCTTTGACATACAAATTGTTATTTACTATTTTACATTCTACAATACTCCCTGTTAAAGTTCCCCAATCAATACCAATAATAGAACGTGCTTCAATAGCGTTAAAATCATCATCAGTAATTTTATTCCAGCCACTATAAATTCTACCTTTCATTCCCTCACTAATTAGACCTTTAATAACTGTGTAGTAATACTCTTTTTTGTTGGCTTTAAAACTTTCAAATTTTACTATTGTACTATCATCAATATTCTTGAGATTATTCTCGAATGTTGAAAATATGGAACACACATTTGAGCCTGCCTTGGCAATGGCTTTGAAGTAAGGGAATTTATTATCGGTGTAATCTATTGGCTTGTCTGCATCTAATAAAACATAATCTCTCCAAATCCAATGCTGCTTGTGTGGTGGGTTAAACACACGAATTATTTGAATCTGGGCTTTTATAGTTCTTAAAGATAAATCCATTTGGTCAAAATCATCCTCACCCAACTCATCTGCTTCCTCAACTAAAACGTGGGTTGCTCCAGCTAACGATTTCATTTTTGCAGTACGGTTTCCCTCCTTTCTTACACCCTTTGAGATTATCATATTGCCAGTAGGCTTATACACAATTCTCATTTCGCTTTCGTTTATAGCAAAATCGCTTTCATCGATACTATCATTATCGGCTATTCTATCTTTGAAATCTCGAAATAAAGAGTCACGTATATCATTAAAAGCTTGACGAACGAAATATCCTCTGAAGTAGTTTGGTTGTGTAATCTTATGTAGGAAGTAATCAGTAGCAAAATGTGAACCACCACGCCCACGACCTCCCCAAATATCTATATACCTGCATTCTGTTGTGAATACTGGAGCGTATATTTTATTAAATATTTGAGATATTATTGCCATAAATAAGAAAGCCACAAAACTGTTTAGTTACGTGGCTTTCTTGAAGCTCAATGGCTCTATAAACAAGTGGTTTAGTAATAATGGTATTTAGGTATTTTTATTTCTGGGTTATTAAACTTTTCAATTTGTTCAATTGCTTTATTTAGTGAATCAAATGATTGGAGTTTTAACGAACTACCAAAGCCTGAAGGAGTCATATAAACAAATTGCTTACCAAAAACATTACACACACACCAGTCTAAATATTTCTTTTTAAATATTACACCTTTTTCCTTTATCACTGCTACTTGTATAGTAAATTCTCCGTTAATCTCTTGAACCCTATAACTACCAACTAAAGACAAGGAATTTTCATTTTCTGGAGGTCTATTTGTTATATACTTTCTTGGCATAATTTAAAACGTTATTAATTGAAAGAAAAATGTTATTGCCCAACCTCCAATAAAAACAACAGCAGCATACAATAAATATATTAATAGAAGCTTTACTAATTCTCTGAGAAACAATTTCATATTTAATATGTTTTCAAATTGTTGAAGTTGCCAGAAAAAACAATCGTATCTCGTGCTACAACAACATTATCTGCATTTTTCTTTACGTTCTCTAATTTTGCCACGAAATTTCCACTAACAATTGTACCAGTTGTGTTTGTTGAGCTACTGTTTGTAATAAACAGTTCAGTTCCGTTAATTTCATTGTAATAGTTTGTTCCGTATTTTAGTTTGATTTTCAAACCATTATTGTAAAAATAGTTATTTGTTGCAAGATAGCTTAAGCTGGCATCTCTACTTTTTGGCTGTATCTGAACACGTAATTCAACACTATCAGATTTTGCGTACAAAGTGTACTCACTTCCAAAACCAATAAGTGTACTCACATTGTATATATTATAAATTGAATGTTTAAAACCTTGTACCTCGTGGCTATTATATGTGTAGTATTGCCCTTTGAGTGTGTATTGAAACACATTTTGAATAGGTGCATCTTCTTTTTTGCAAGATTGTGCAATTGAAATAATTGCAATAATTAAAAGTAGTTTTTTCATTTTTAGTAGTTTTGTTTATATAGTTTGTCACTCAAACGCCTTAAATATTACTTCGTGTTGAGTAATAGTTGTTTCGGTTTTTATTGGCTCTCCGTTTTTTCCTGTAACCTCTATTTTCTTTGATGGATATAAATCTTCTAATTTGTTAATTTCCTTATCTACGGCTATTAAAGCAAATATTCCTGATGGAGTTCCTTTGAATCGCTCTTGCAAGTTACGCTTATATTGCTTCATTTCATCTATTCGCAATTTTCTTTTCTGCTCTATCTCAGCTTCTGGAATATCCGTCCACAAATCCCTTGCATCTTTTAGCATTCTCGCAGCACTACGTTTTTTATTGTCATCAGACTTAGCTTCAGTCCAACCCTGCGATATGATGTTTTTTAATATTAAAGATGTTTGTACGCCATCAATTATCCACCCTTGAATGGTGAATATTCGACGCATATACTCTATTTTGTCTATCTTAGGCATTGAGAGGGAAAAGTGTATTAATGGTTGCTAGCAAATCTCTTTGCTCCTGCACAACTGCTCGAATCTTTGCAGATTCTTCTTCACGCATTTTTTTAACCGACTCAGGCATATTGGTCTCCAAAGGTTGAATTGCCAAAGTGTTCAACATATCAAGCCTTGAGTTGAGCCTTTGAGTAATTAAATCAGTAATAGGTTTTACCGTAGCTGTCATAAATTCAATTTTTTCTTTGTCATTCATTTGCTTGGCTTTTTTGGGAAGCAAATATATTATCAACTAGTACGGTGATAATGTTAATTATCACCGTGAATTACTTTTCAGGGGTTTTTTATTGGTAAAAACCGTCTCAAAAGAACCTCAAATATTGAGTAAGAAAATACAGCATAAAAACCGCCAATTCTTGCTTTGTTGCGTTATCTTGACAAGGCAATATTGGGGTTATCATTCAACTCGTCCAAGTATTCTCCAACCTTTATTTCAGGAAATTCTTCTTTAATTTTCTTTGGGTCGCCTTTATAAAAAACCAGAATATTTTGGTGCATTTTACCAACCTTTCTACCACTCTTGAATTGCTGCCCCACACGAATTGGCAATGACCCTGCTACATTTACTAATATCATTTCATTGTAATACTTTGCTCCAGCTTCTTCAAACGCTGTAATCGTATCACTCACAAAGTTTTTATAGAATCCTTGCTTATCTCTGATATCTCCAACCACAAAGCAAGCAAATCGATTTTCTTTAAGTCTGGCAATTGATTTTGTTATAATGGATTTATATACTTCAACGAAAGTTTCATAATCCATATTTGATAAGTCTGCTGGATCTTCACTATACTTTTCAAGGTCGTGGTATGGTGGGCAAGAAAAAACAAAGTCGAACTGATTGTGGTTTGCTCCAATAAGTATTTCATCTAAGTTATTACTGTCGCCAACAAACCAAGTCACATCAACTTCTTTTTCACCAAATACAACCTTGCCTTGCTTAAAGTTTGCTTCACATTGTTCTTTCCTTAAATCAATTCCTAAATAACTAAATCCACTTACGCCAGCAACTATTCCCCTAACACTACCCCCTGCAAAAGGGTCCAATATTGAACCCCCTTCAGGACAAAACCATTTATAACAGATTTCAGTTAACACTGGGTCAAATACACTTGCTCCTTCATAAACGTGCAAGCCTTTCCTTTTTGCATATTCAATAATCTCATCCCAACTTGGCTCACGCTTTAACGAGTTTCTCATTTGATTTCTCAACTCATAAATTGCAGATGATTGACCGCTTTGTGCTATGAGCTCCACATCCTCTCGTGTTTCTTGGCTATCAAACCCAAGTGAGTGCCATAGTTTTTTTCTTTTCTGCCAATATCCTTGTCGGCTATCTAAAACCGAAAAAGGAGGAATAATAAATTGCTCTTGAAGGCTCTTTGCTATTACTTCCTTGCTCTCTAATGTATTTATACTTAAGTCGCTTTCAAACTTTATCATATCAAAATCAGATATCGCTAAAGTTTCTTTGATGTCTGGAAATGATAAATCGAATTTTTGTAAAAATGAAATTAAACCATCATTGGTTACTCTGGCATAGGCTGATGAATATACTAAAACTAATTCCGCTGCTTCTTTTATGTCATTACAATCAATAAACGTAGCAGGCAAAAGAGCTGGCACTTCAATACCACTTTCTTCAACAATTTTTAAGTCTATTGTTCTATGTTTCCCATCCAAACAATAAATATCTTCATTGCATTGCCAAACTTTGAAAGGGTCTATAAACTGATATTTTAAGATAGATTGCAATAATTTTTCCCCACCGTTACCAATCCATTCTTTAAAATTATCATCTTGGATGAATTTAAGTTTTTTCCATTCGATTAGTTCGGTTTTTAAAACTCTTGTCGAAATCAAATCTTTATGCATTTGTGACTTATTATGACACAAAAATAGTAAGTTATTTATTTACTTATCAAAAAATAAATTTTTGCATCACTACACAACTACTTTGACCTTTGCTTTGGTTCAAATAAAGGATACCCCTTTATTCTAGCTATATGCTGGTTGAATGTACCCCAAAGTTTAGAGTCTTTAAACTTAAAATGTACTGTTCCTTTCTTATAACACCTAATAGTGAAAAAATCCCAATCAGCCCATTGCCCCCATTCTACTGGAGCAATTATTTCAAGGTTTTTAAATCCTTTACCTTTCAGTTCTTCGATATACTCCTTAGCTTGGTGCTCAAATTTGAATGATATTGTAGCTTTTCTTTGCCATCTATCTGTTTCCCAAGACTCTAGATTATTTACCATTTCCCTTGTCAAACGATTCCCATTAAAATTAATATGCCAATCTGCTCTAACCCTTTGATGAAAACTTAAACAATCATCATAGTTTTTTCCTGTCAAAAAGCATAATGCTTTCGCAAAATCTTCAATTAATTCTACGCCCCAACCACCATAATGTCTCGTATCTATTCCAGAAAAACCAGGAGTAACCAAATTGGGCATAATAAACTTTTCATTAATTAAATAGTGGCTATTAGTTTTCCAACCTTCCACACTATATCTATTTTCTTCATAATGCATTGTTAGCTTATCAAATACCTCTATCATTGCTTTATCCATTCTTTGTCCTTGAGTAGCTATTACAATTTCAAGCATTTTATAAATATTTCTCATTGTAAAAGGCACCTCGGTTTGCTGCTCCACAAATTTATTAATATCGCTTTTTAAGCCTTTCGTTGCGTACTTATCCATATTCATTTTATTGAATATGAAATTCCAACCAGACTTTTGCAAATCCTTTTTAAAGTCATTTCTAACCTTGGGCTTTCCATCCTCTGTGATTTGGAATCCGATGGAGCCACCATAAAAACTTCCTAATGTATTCTTTAATTTAACGGCAGATTCTATTTGCTCATCATAAATTTTTACAGCCGAAACATATCTATTTACCAAATCACGAATAAAGTTGTAAGGCATTATTCCATTATACTGTTGTTCTTGTGGGTC
>JACCDR010380060.1_pt1 | contig 10735 bp, 13 predicted proteins | sample 7446431 | NCBI WGS metagenome assembly JACCDR01 (sample SAMN15323443, study PRJNA562643) | freshwater metagenome | isolation source: river surface water | place: USA:Blue River Watershed | collected 2017-08-17 | reverse complement strand
GGAGTTTGCTTCGAACTACACGATCAACGGCGGCGCTACCGTCCATATGTCCGTCGCGCAAGGACGAATCCAGGCCATCAGCCTTACGATCACGCTCACCGGCACGCCGGCTTTCTCGTTGCTCTTCGCCTACGCCGAGTATGGCGGCGCCCTACTCGTCTTCTCGAACACCTACAGCGGGTCCGCGACCGGCACGCGGTATTTCGTGGCCAAGAACGGCGTCATCGACACCAACGGCGGCGGCGGCACGTATCTGCCGGGCGATGCTGCAGGCTCGACGGCATCCGGTGGCCAGTACATCTAACCCACGGAGCGTAACCCGCATTGCCCGCTCGGCATGATCCCGGCCACCCAGCGCCGACCATCAGCCCCAACCAAGACGTCCCCCGTGCGGAAGGCCGTGATCTCGACGCCCGCTACGGAGAAACTGGTCCATTCCGGGACCGGCTTGAACAGCCAGTCCCACGCACGAGAAACAACGGGCACCGCGACCAGCGGAGCCAGGAGACCAACGAACATCGAACGTCGCGTTAGCATGGCGTAACCCTGCCTGAGTGAAGGCTCACCCTACTAGCACAGGAAGGCCGAACAATGACCACCGCCCCCGTGAAAGAGTTCGTCGGCGCGCGCAAGCCCGCCAAGTCGAAACCAGCGCCCAAGGCCCCGGCTAAGAAGCCCGCCAAGAAGGCGCCAGCCAAGAAGAAGTGACATGGCTACCGCAAGGCGCAGATCCCCTCCCCGCAAGCCGAGCAAAGCCGGCATCAAGGCCGCGGCAGACCGAGCCGAGAAGCGTGCCAAGGGAGAGGATATCGACGAGCCCAAGGTGCCGATCACGCCGCCGATCGACCGCACTGGAATAGGTGGAAGACCGACCGACTACAGGCCGGAGTATTGTAAGACCGCCGCGGAGATGGCGCTTGGGGGATCGACGGACGAAGAAATAGCCCGTGAACTCGGTACAACCGTCGTTAGCATGTGGCGCTGGCGCGGCAAGCACGAAGAGTTTCGTAAAGCACTTCAGTGGGGTAAGGACAACTGCGACGAGCGAGTCGAAAGATCGCTGTACGCGCGCGCCGTCGGCTACACCTACGACGCGGTGAAGATCTTCCAGTACGAAGGCTCGCCCGTCATGGTCCCGCACAAGGAGCACGTGCCGCCCGACATCGGCGCCGCCAAGATGTGGCTGACGAATCGCAAGCGGAGCGACTGGTCCGAGACGACCCGATCGGAACTCTCCGGCCCCGGTGGCGGCCCGATCGAGATCGCCGACATCTCCAAGCTCGATCTGGCACGATGGATCGCACAACAATTTGCTATGGCGGTCGACCAAAAGGCGCTTGTCGCAGAATAGGCATTCTAGTCGGTCTCGCGTTTCCCCGGGCTGGTATCCAGCGTGAACCGCAGAAGCTAGAAAAACCTTCTTGAGAACGCCGCTCTTGAACCACAGAGCCGTCTCGTGCTAAGAATCAACCGTTGGGCGCGGTTGAGTCTCCTGTGGGACTCTCTGATACCTCACGGTTAAACGGAGCAGCACGCTACGCTGTACTCCGTGATGACCACTTCGACAGGCCGGGGCGTTGGCTGCGCCTCGGCCTTGTTCGTTGTGGGCACTTGCAACCAACGTCGATTCATTGGGTGCGAACCCCTGCATCATTCCGCGCTGATGCCGTGCCGGACCTTATGAGTCTCGTACCCCGGCCAGGGTGCGGGGCTCACTGCTTTCCAACGTTGCCAACGGTAACCGTTCGCGTCCCGCAAATCACCTATGTCCCGCGTCGATGAAACCCTCGAAGCGAGGATGCGATGGCCGATGCTGTGACGAGCCAGACGATCTACGACGGCCCCGGCGAGATCGTCATGAAGCTGACAAATGTCAGCGATGGTACAGGCGAGAGTGCCGTCCTCAAGGTGGACGTCAGCACGCTAAATCCGGCGCCCGGCGAGGTCTCGATCCATAAGCTCGTCTTCGGCACGACCGGCATGGGTGTCGATCTGCTCTGGGATGCCGACACCGACGTGCTCGCATGGCACATCCCGGCCGACCAGTACGGCGAATTGTGCTTCGGCAATCACCCGATCCTGAACAACGCAGGGACCGGCAAGACGGGCGACCTCCGGCTGACCACGGTCGGCCATACCGCAGGGGATCGCTACTGCCTCTAGCTGCACCTCAAGAAGCGCACGGCCTGAGGACATCATGTCGGATATCCATGCGCGGCTTGGCGGAGCTCGGTCTGGCCTGGCCTTCAAAGCTCCCTGCGTCGTCGCGACCACGACCAATATTGCGCTCTCCGGAACGCAAACCATCGATGGCGTGGCCGTGACCGCCGACCAGCGGGTGCTGGTCAAGGATCAGACGGACGGCAGCCAGAACGGCGTCTGGCTCTGCAAGGCCACGACATGGGAGCGCGCCCGCGACTTCTCCGGCACCGGGGACGTGGTCACGGGAACGCGGGTCTACGTATGGGGCGGCTCGACGCAGTACGGCGAGTACGTCGTCGCGACCACGGGTGACATCATCATCGGTGTCACCAGCCTCGTGATCTCCGGCATTCAAATCCCGTCGGCCCTCCTCGAGATCGGCCACATCAGCGACACCACGCTGACGCGGTCCTCGGCGGGACGCATCGCCATCGAAGGCGTCAATCTCGCGCTCGACACCTTCCTCCAGGCCGGCACGGGAGCCGTGACCCGGACGGTCCAGGACAAGCAGCGCGAGATCTTCTCCGTCCTGGACTTCATTCCGACCGCGCTCCACGCAGCCATCATTGCGGGCACGAGCTCGGATGACGTGGCGACGTATCTCTCGGCCGCGCGCGATGCGATCGCGGCGCTGACGGTGCCGGCCACACTGCAGTTCCCGGGCGGGGTCTACTCCTATTCGTCCAGTCCCAACTGGGGCATCAACAACGTCCGCATCGAGGCGCTCGGCGAGGTGCGACTGCGCTATACCGGCACCAGCAATGCGGTGATCATCGACGGCGGCGCCCTCGGCTACGTCAACAACATGCACATGGGGCGGTTCATCGTCGAGTGCACCTCAGCATCGGCTGACAATGCGGTCTACGTGCGATCGGTGCACCATTCCAACCTGTCGTTCAATGCGCGCTCGGCCGGCACCGGCATGGCCGGGCTGCGCATCGAGTTTGCGGTGTGCACGATCTTCGACCGGTTCACCTGCACGTATAACGAGAGCGGTGGGTTCTACTCCAGCCTGGCGCCGACCTACGGCATCGTCTGCGAGGCGCGCGGCGCCCTGGAGGGCACGGCCGCTTGCCTCTTCATCAATCCCGTCCTTGAAGGCATGACGATCGGTATCCAGGGCGGCTATATGGTGGGATGCACGTGGCTGGGTGGCACGGCCGAGGCCTGCACCAGCACGGGCATCTACCTGACCAGCGACGACGTCGAGAACGTATTCGTCGGTACGTTCCACGAGGTGAACACCGACTACGACCTCCTTATTCAGGGGCATCGCAACACGTTCATCGGCATCAACTCTGCTGATCTGATCGAGCTCGGCGACAGTGCCTCGCTCAACACATTCATCGGCGGCGCGACGGATCAACTGACCCTTGGCGCCTCGACGGCGAGGAACGTGTTCTCGGGGTTCATCTACAATCGATATGCCACGGGCGGCCTGACCGACAGCGGGTCAGGCAACTCGTTCGCGACGGCCATCAACGCGGCCACGACGACGCTGGGCCGCCCTCCGTCGACGACGACGCCAACGCTGAGTGGAAGCCCATACACCTATACCAACTCGACGGGCGACATCCAGGAAGTGATTGTGCAGGGCGGCACGGTTAGCGCGCTGGCCTACATCCGCTCCGGCCAGTCGGGCCGCGTCGTCGGGTACGATTCGGCAGGGACGGCGCTGACCTTGCGCCCGGGCGACAGTGCGCAGATCGCCTACTCCGCCGCGCCGAGCGTCTACGTGCTGATCTGATGCGGAGCCACCTGTGAAAAGCCCTCAGAATCCGATCACGCGCCGCACCCGCCTCTATGGCGCGGAGCGTCCCATCGCGAAGCCAGCACCGACCGAGGTCGGCGACATCTTCGCGGGCGAAACGCTCGATCAGGCGCGTGCGCGGCTGCTGGCGGCACTTGATAGTGACGCGGAGAGCGTCCGCCTGAAGCACATGACGCCAGGCGTCGGCATGGCCAAGGTGCACGAGCAGAAATTGGCCGAGGCCAATGCCGTGGTCGCCATGGGGTCCGCGGCGGGCGGTGGGCTCGATCTGGGCGCCATTCAGGCGCAGTTCCCGATGCTGTCGGTCTCGGTCGGCGTCGAAGCTCCCACGCTATGGGCTGTGGCCGCGATCGTGCTCGACCGGCATGCCCGCTTCATCGATCTCTGCCGTCGGGTCGAGGAGGTGCGCATCGCCGCGAAAGCCGCCGTGCGCGCCGCGACCACGGTCGCGACGGCACGGCAGGTCTACGCATCGGTGGCGTGGCCCGACTAGCAAATCCAGTTCGTTCGTCTGCGTGACGTAGGCCGGCGCGATCCTCGCGACCGGCCCTTTTCTATTGCCGCCCAACCTCGAAGGAACCTCACCATGCTCTCGCCCATGCAGCGGGCCATGATCGCCGTGTTGCGGGATGGCCCCGTTAGGACCACCAGCCTGATCGATACCCTCTACGGGGATCGTGAGGACGGGGGTCCGGAATGCGCCTACACCTCCGTGCGAGTCCAGATCCACAAGATGCGCGCCAGGCTCTCGGCCTGCGGCATCGAGATCGAGACGGTCGGCGAGGGCCGCGGCACGGCCGGCTACCGTGTGCGCCCCGAGCACCGCGACGCGCTCGATCGCCTGCTGAACGGCGGGGCGGTAACTGTTTCGGAGAGCGAAGCGGCGTAGCACCGATCCGGGCAACCCGGACGGGCATGGTTTCGCGTCCCGGCCTTCCTGGCCCAAGCAACAGCAACAGCGCGATCAGGAAAGTCTCGACATGCCACCTCCGATTTCCATCCATGGACGACGCCTGCAACTGATGTCCAACGGCCTCTCGGTCGATGGGCGCATGCTCGGCGCCGGCCCGACCGCCATGGGCCGCGGCAAGACGATCTACGTCGACAGCGCTGTCGCTGGCTCTGACGGTAGCTCGCCGGCCAGCGCCCTCGCCACCCTCGACGAGGCGTTCGCCAAGTGCACGGCAAACCAGGGCGATGTCATCATCGTCATGCCGAATCACGCGGAAACGATCACGGGTGCGGGCGGCATTACGCACGACGTTGCCGGCGTTTCCGTCATCGGTCTCGGAAACTACAACCAGAGGCCGCGTTTCCTCATGGATGCGGGCACGGCCGTGACCTATCTCGTCTCGGCAGCGGACGCCTTCATTTCAGGGCTTGAGTTCGCCTCGGGCCACTCCAACGTGGTCACGTGCTTCAACGTGACGGGCGTGGGTTGCTGGATCGACGACTGCAAGTTCCGCAACAACACGACCAACGAGGACTTCCTCACCTGCATCAAGGCGACCGGCGCCGATGCATCGGCGAACGGCCTCAAGGTCACGCGCTGCGACTGGTACACGATCGACACCGACGACAGTGCCATGATCTCGTTCGTCGGGTCTGCGGCTGACGTCATCATCGGCGGATCGCCCGAGATGGGCAACCGCATGCTGAGCTCGTCGGCGACGGCGGCGCAGCTCATCACATGCGCCACGGGCAAGCTCCTGACCAACGCGGACATCGGCTATAACCGCTGCATCAACGCGATGACCTCGGGCGAGCTGTTCATCTCGAACGACGGCACCACCAATACCGGGTTCATCCACAACAACTTCTCCGGCCACGCCGACGTGACCGGCGCGCACGATCCCGGCTGGACCACGGGCGGCTGGCGCCTCTTCAACAACCTCTCCGCGTCGGTCGACACACTCCAGGGTGTGGTTGTGCCTGCCGCAGACGTCGACCTCTAAGACGAGGCAACAACGTCGATGGCCCGCCTTGGCGACAGTCAGTGCTACCAGATCGTCAAGGCGGTCGACGTCACTCCCGTGCTCGCGTGCCTGGATCGCCTCTCGTGGTACGGCGTTCCAGGCGACGCGCGCGATCCGAACAAGCCACCATGCACGGTGGCGCTCGCCGCAAGCTGGCCGCGTGAGATCCACGACTGGATTGCGGGGCTCGATCTCGGCGGAACGCCGGGGCGCTACATCATCCGGAAGCTCGCTCCTGGCCAGCACATCCCCCGTCACGTCGACGCCTGGATGCCCGGCGAGATGGACTGGCGCCGGTTTCAGATCCCCCTCGTGACCGAGCCCGCTGTGATCATGGGCTGGCCGGAAGATGGCGTCCATGTGCATCTGGAGACAGGATTCGTTTACGAGGTCCGGTATGACCGTCCTCATGAGGTCATCCAAGGCGGCAGCGGCGACCGCATCCACCTCCAGATCGATCAGGTGGGGGCAACGGTATGAGCCTCATCGATGAGATCATGGCCAAGCTCGACGAGATGTCGCCGGAGGCGCTGGCAGCGCTTGAGGCGAAGCGTCGGGCAACGGCGCCGATCTGGATCCCCAATCCAGGCTGGCAGACCGTGGCCATCGACAACCAGGCCGATGAAATGTTCTTCGGCGGCGAGCCGGGTGGTGGGAAAAGTTTTCTGCTCGTCGGCGCCGCAACCACGCGCCACAGGAACTCGATCATCTTCCGGCGCGAGTTCTCGCAGATCAAGGGACTGGAGGATGCCGCCGAGGCGATCCTCAAGACGCGCGACGGCTACAACGCATCGAACCATATCTGGCGCATCCCGGGCTCTGATCGCATCCTAGAGTTCGGCTCCGTCCCGCACGAGACCAACAAGAAGCGCTATCAGGGACGCGCCCACGATCTCAAGGGCTTCGACGAGATCACGCAGTTTACCCGCAGCCAGTACAAGTATCTGACGCTCTGGCTGCGGTCGAGCGACCCAACGCAGCGCTGCCGGGTTATTGCTACGGGCAACCCGCCGGATTCGCCCGAAGGCCTGTGGGTGATCGAGTATTGGGGCCCATGGCTCGATCCGAACCATCCCGATCCGGCCCAGCCGGGAGAGTTGCGCTATCCCGTTCCCGTCGAGGAAGGCTCCGACCAGGAGATCTTCTTCCGGTCGCGCGACGAAGCGATGGCGCATGTCGCGACCTTCAGCCGGCCGCCGCTGGACCACACCGGCAAGCTGATTCCGCCGCGATCGCGCACATTCGTCCCGGGCAAGCTCGAAGAAAACCCGGAATACGTGCGCTCCGGCTATCAATCGGTGCTCGCCTACACGTCGCAGGCGCTCAAGGATCTCGCGGCCGGCGACTTTCATGCAGGCCTGAAGGACCACCCCAACCAGATCATTCCATCCGCCTGGATCGCTGCCGCACAAGAGCGCTGGACGCCACGGCCGCCCATCGGAACACCGATGAGCGCCATCGGTGTCGACGTGGCGCAGGGCGGTTCCGACGAGACGGTGCTCGCGCCACGCCACGACGCCTGGTTCGCCGAGTTGATCGCGGTGCCCGGCGCCGAGACACCGAAACCCAGCGATGTCGCGGCGCTTGTCGTGAAGAACCGCCGCGATCAGGCGGCCGTCATCGTCGACTGCGGCGGCGGCTATGGCGGCGGCGTCGTCGAGTTTCTGTCGCAGAACAGCATCGCCTCTGTCCCGCACAAGGGCGCCAACCGCGGCAACGGCCGCACCAAGGATCGCCAGCACGCATTCGTCAACAAGCGCGCGGAGGTGTGGTGGCGGTTCCGGGAGGCGCTCGATCCCGATCAGTTCGGCGGCTCGCCGATCGAGCTCCCCAACGATGCCGCGCTGCGCTCCGATCTGGCTGCGCCGCACTTCTTCGTCACCCCCCGCGGCATCCAGGTCGAGGACAAGGAAGAGACGAAGAAGCGCATCGGCCGCTCGCCGGACAAGGGCGATGCCGTCGTGATGTCGTGGTCCGAGGGGCAGGAGGCGCTGCGGCGCGGCATCTCGGGCCCCGGCTCGACGGTGCGCGGCGGCCCGGGCCAGTCGCGTCCCGCCTTCGCCAACGTCGGCCACGCTGCCAAACGCCGCCATCGCTAGCACAGGAGAAGGCACTCATGTCAGACCTCGGCGCGATCTTCTCGAAACCGAAGATCGACCTTCCCGACCCCAAGGCCAACGTGGCGCTGCCAGATCCGGAAGCGCCGACCGTCCGCGAGGCCGGCCGTCGCCGCCGTCGTGAGGAGGCGGAGCGCGCGGGCCGTGCCAGCACCGATCATTCCGGGGTGCAGCCGCCCTACGTCAACACGCAGCTCGGAGGCTGATTGTGAGCGACAAGCGCGCACAGGAGTTGGTCGATCTCGGCAACAAGCTGTTCTCGGCCAAGGAGCCGCTGAACAGTTTGATGCAGGAGATTGCGCTCCAGTTCTTCCCCGTGCGCGCTACATTCATGCTCGCGCAGGACTACCTTGGACGCGACCACGCCGACCACCTGAGCGATTCATTCCCGGTGCTCGTCCGGCGCGAGCTCGGCAACATGATCTCGGCAACGCTCCGCCCGAGAGATCAGAAGTGGTTCATGGCGTCGAGCCTGGACGAGGATCGCGATGCCGATCCGGCCAACGCGCGCTACCTCGAATACATCACGTCGACCATGCGCACGGCGATGTACGACGCGCGCTGCAAGTTCGTGCGTGCGACGAAGGAAGGCGACCACGACTTCATCACGTTCGGCCAGACGGTCATCAGCGTCGAGGAGGCGCCGTCCCGCGACCATCTCTATTATCGGGCCCACCACCTCCGTGATTGCGCCTGGCTCGAAAACGAGATCGGCGACGTCGACCATATCCACCGCAAGGACCGGATGAGCGCGCGCAACATGGCGCGTCGGTTCGGCGAGAAGAAGCTGCACGAATCTGTGCGTGAGGCTGCGACGAAGGAGCCCGGCAAGGAGTTCAATGTCAGGTGCGTGATGATGCCGGCCGACGAGTACGACTATGCCGGCGCCGATGCCAAGGGCGGGCGTCATGGTGGCAAGCGCCTGCCGTTCATCATGTGCTACATCGACTCCGACAACGGCAAGATGCTCGCGGAGGTGCCCTACCCCGATTTCATCTTCGTCGTGCCGCGCTGGCAGACCTTGCCCGGGCTGCAATACGCCGTCTCGCCGGCAACCTCGATCGCCCTGCCGGACGGCCGCCTCTCGCAGGCCATGAGCCTCATGATCATGGAGGCCGGCGAGAAGATGGTGGATCCGCCGATGCTGGCCGCCGAAGAGGCCATCCGCGAGATCAACCTGCAGGCGGGCGCCATCACGTGGGCCGACATCGCCTCCGACCGCAAGCTCTCCGAGGCGGCCCAGCCGATCAGCATCAACGCCGACATGCGCACGGCCTTCGCCATGCGCGCCGATCTGCGCGACATGCTCTCGAAGGCCTTCTTCATCGACAAGCTGGCCCTCCCCGAGGCGACCGACAAGATGACGGCGACCGAGATCCGGGCTCGCCTCGAGGAGCACGTCCGCAACCTGCTCCCGCTCTTCGAGCCGATGGAGCACGAGTACAACGGGCGCCTGCTCGACAAGACATTCACGAGGCTGCGCCAGATGAACCGCTTCGATGTGCGGGGCATGCCGGACGACCTGTCCGGCGCCGACATCGCATGGGGCTTCCGGAATCCCCTGCAAGAGGCTTCGACGCGGATACTCGCGGCACAGTTCCAAGAAGCGCTCGCCATCGAGATGGCCGCAGCACAGGCGGGGGCAACCATTCCCCGGCTCAACGTCACGGTGGCGCGTGACGACGCGGTGCGCGGCATCGGCATCCCAGCGAAGTGGCGCCGCACCGAGGAAGACATGCTCGCCGAGGCCGAGGCACGGGCTGCCGAGGCAAAGACGGCCAAGCTCGCGCAGGAAGCGTCAACCGTTGCCGCCATCGCCGGCCAGGCAGGGGATGCCGCGCAATCCCTGCAAGGTGCCGGGCTTCTCCCCGCTCCAGGGCAGCAGATGCCCGAGGATGAGATGGAGGAGTTGCCGGACGAGCCCGAGATCATCGACGCGGACTTTGAGGAGGTGGCTGCTTGAGCGAAGTCGATTGGAAGCCGAAGGCGTATCCATGGGATGCGCCGGAGTATGACCCGCAAGTGGTCTACGCGATCCGGGCTCTGAGACAGGGCGAGGCCCTGCCGCATCAGCAGAAACTCGCCTGGAACTGGCTGATGTACGTGACGGGCGCCGGAGACGGGTTCTCGGATCTGTCGTTCCGCCCGGACTCGCACGGTGGCGAGCGGGCGACCTGCATGGCCGAGGGCAAGAAGTTCGTCGGCCTCCAGATGCTGAAACTGTTCCGGCCCGAGGTCACGGACTGGGTGCGGGCGGAAGCGGCCAGCGCCGCTGTGAAGAAGAAGTGATGGGGGACTGATGCCTGACGATATCGATTTGCTGGAAGCACCAACCAAGGTTGACGGGGCAGGGGATGCCCAGGGCGGCGATGCACCTGCCGGCAAGGCCGGTGGTGACGAGGGTAAGACGCCTGCGGCAGCGGTTGCCAAGGCCGTTGAGAAACCGGCAACGGAGACCGACGGCGAGGGTGACGACGTCGAGGCCGTAAAGCCGGCGCCGAAGGCCCGCGGCAAGGCCAAGGCAGCCCAGCCGGCCGCAGAGCCCAAGGGCGACAAGCCTGCTGCATCAGCAGCGGCCGGCAAGAAACCCGGAGCCGACGACGATCTGGGGTTCGAGGAGGAGGGCGAGGACGGTGCTCCGAAGTCGCCGGCCACGTGGCCCGACGACT
>JACCDR010225838.1_pt1 | contig 10735 bp, 12 predicted proteins | sample 7446431 | NCBI WGS metagenome assembly JACCDR01 (sample SAMN15323443, study PRJNA562643) | freshwater metagenome | isolation source: river surface water | place: USA:Blue River Watershed | collected 2017-08-17 | reverse complement strand
GGCCCGTAGGGCCGCCCTTTTTCTCACTCACTCATTACAGCTTCAAAGCTGGCAAGATTTGCTTCTTGCGAGACAATATCCCTGGGAGGACTTCTTTGTCACTTTCGACTTTTACGCCAAAGGAACTTGCGATGATTTGTTTGGTCAGATCATTGTAAGTCAAAACGGTAGCTTCTTCTTTGAAGATATCGACAATAAAGAAGAGGACATCATCTACGTCATTTTCTTCGGCGACACAGTTCTTGATAGCTTCTACGATTCCAGCTTCACGAGCGAGAATTGTTTCTGGTGTAGTAGTCTCGACCACAGACACACGGAAATTTTTGTCACCAACAGCAAATTTCTTACTGTCGATCATAATGAGTCCACTGTCAGTAAACATCGAGACATCAGACTTGGCAGCAAACATAGTGTTGGCAAATTCAGTCAAATTTAGACCAAGTCTGGAGGCGAGTCTTTCGGCTACGTCTTTGTCGTGGGGAGTAGTGGTAGGTGAGCGGAAGGCCAAAGTGTCAGACAAGATAGCCGACAACATCAATCCAGCTATATGATCGGGCAAAGCTTCTACAGCGATGTTCATTTTATCGAACATCACAGTAGCGGTGCATGCTAACGGTCTGATAGTGATGGTGCTTGGCACTTCGGTGGTCAATCCGCCGACCAGCTTGTGGTGGTCAACGATTTCTACGATGTTGGTCTCATTAATATTTGCTGGTAGCTCTTGTGGGTTGTTGGTGTCGACCACTACAACGTCTTCTCCTGCTTGGAGTTCTGGTAGGAGTTCGGGGGTAGCGACAGCAAAGTGATTGAGTACAAAGTTGGTTTCTGAATTTAGCTCACCAAGGACGTAAGGTGTGGCGGGAGTAGCGGTATGTTCACTTAAATACCAAGCCCAAATGATAGCCGAGGCGGTGGCGTCGGTGTCTGGGGAAATATGTCCAAAAACTTTAATCATATATACAATATTACTGACAAATAATGCTGCTAGTGTAGTCGAGCTTGTCGGCAACTGCAAGGGGTAAATAAAACCGGCTGGACCTACGGTCCCGCCGGTTTTATTTTTCAACTTAAGCCTTAGCCTCTTCATCAATCAACTCCTCAGCTTCTTCCGGAGTATCTATTTCATCCATCTCATCATCGTTTGGGTTCACAGCATCGCGATCAGCGGTCGCTTCGTCTTCTTCCATGCCTACTGGTTCGCTTGTCATGCCGTCTTCTGCTTCAAGATCATCCATTTCAAGAGCTACCGGCTCATCAGCTGGTGCTTCTATTTCGGTGTGTCCAGTAGCATCAGCTTCTGCTAGAGCCTCACCACTTTGCGCAGAGACGATATCAATTTTCCAGCCAGTAAGTTTGGCAGCCAAGCGTACGTTTTGTCCGCCGCGGCCAATAGCTAGAGACTGTTGATCTGGCGCTACTTCTACGACAGCGTGACCACGTTCGCCTTCTTCGGCGTTTGGTTGGGCAGCTATGGTCACACTCATGACTCGCGCTGGACTAAGAGCATCTTCGATAAAGGCAGCTGGATCAGCTGACCACTCTATGATGTCGATTTTTTCACCACCAAGCTCGCTCATGACTGTCGAGACACGGACACCGCGTTGTCCCACCATCGACCCGACCGGATCAATGTGTGTATCGTGTGCAAACACAGCGATTTTTGAGCGAGCGCCCGCTTCACGAGCGATCGATTTCACTTCCACAGCACCTGTTTGTAGCTCAGGAGCTTCAATGGCAAATAGGCCAGAGAGGAAATCGCCATGGGCGCGCGATAGCTTGAGGAAAATACCACGAGGAGTTTCTTCAACTGCGAGCAAAATAGCGCGAATACGCTCACCTGGTTTGAAGCGTTCCCCTGGGATTTGCTCATCGTACGGCATGATAGCGGTGACGCGACCAAGATCGACATAGAGATTGCCGCGTTCAAAGCGCTGGACATGGCCCATTACAATATCGCCAGCCTTTTGACCAAATTCAGCCAAAGCTGATTCTTTTTCCGCTTCACGGATCTTTTGGACTATCACTTGCTTGGCAGTTTGGGCCGCAATACGACCAAAATCAGCCTTTGATTCAAGTGGGAAGACCAATTCGTCCCCAATTTGCACATCTTTCTTAATCAGGCGGGCAGTACCGATCATGATGTGCTTTTCTTCATCAAAGCGGATTTTCTTCGGTTCTTCACCTTCGACGATTTCAATACTTTCTTCCGTTTCCTCCTCACCTTCTTCTGGCTCGTCTGTACGCAACATACTTTCATCAACCACAATTTTTACTTGGTTGAAAATAGTGTCGCCGGTCGCTAAATCAAATTGAGCAGTCACAATTTGGCCTCGTTTACCGAATTCCTTTTTGTAGGCGGTAGCCAAAGCTTGCTCGATAGCATCAATCATTTTTTCACGTGGAATACCGCGCTCTTCTTCGAGCTCGCCTAGTACTGAGTGAATTACTTTTAGATCAAACATATATATGTATGGTGGGGTATGCCCCTTAGTTGTAAAATAAGTTTCAAATTAAGGATAATTGGAAACTTGGTGACAAGAAGCGCGGGCCAAAGGCCCGCGCAAAAGTCCCTTGTACTATACCCCAAATCACAAATAACGCAAAGGTTTGGTAACACAGTCGATTGCTCATTAATACAGTCAGCTTTGGATATTAAGGATTAGTTAGGGTATTATTATATTTATAAGTAAAAATAAGATCATGAATCCAGAAAATCGTGATGCACGTGAATCTCTAGAATTTGCTAAGTTGCAAATAAAGGAGATGTCTAGACAGATACAAGAAGCAGGAGGTCCGACACTTGGCGATTATTTGCAGGCTCCTGGTGCTCGTGAGTTATTTAAATTCAAAAAAATTGTTGTAGCTGGACCTCCTCGGTCTGGTAAGTCTTGTTTTAACACAGGAATAAAAAATATCATTAAAGGTATTTCAAATGCACCATATCCTTTTGTTTTTACGGCTTGTCCAGATGGTGAAGGAGCATGGTTCCAAGAGACAATGAATGCAAATCCAGATTTGGCAGCAAGATTAAAGACAGATTATAAATCAAAATTTACCCCCGAATTTGTCCAAACTCGATCAGATGCCGTAAAAAGATTAGGGAACGAAAGTAGTCCACTAAACTTTATCGATATTGGGGGAATGATAACTGATGATAATGCAAAAATTTGTGAGGGCGCAAACGGGGCAATAATTTTAGCCGGCGAATCGGCTGTTGCAGCAGGTTTACCAAATGATTGGAAGCGTTTCTTTGATCAACTGAATATCCCAGTAATAGCAGAAGTATACTCCGATTATCCTGGAAAAGAAGATTACTATGATGAGGTAGGAGAAGATAGGGTTTTTCGTGGTTCAGTTCATCACTTAGAACGTGGCGAGGATCTTAGTCAAAGACAAACCCTACAAGCTCTAGCAGAATACATTCTTACTTTTGAGAAAGTGTAAATTGAAAATCAGCAACAATTAAAGGGACTTATACAAACTTAGAAATATTTGTTTTTCCATATTTGCTAAACGCTCGTTATGGATGATTGATCCAATCTCGTTTTCATAGTCAACAAAGGCTACTTTTCCTTCATAAATCAACTTAGTCACATTAAATGTGTTGTACTCGCCTTTTAGTACCTTAACAAAGCGATCTATTTTAGGTTTTTTTCGCGCAGCACCATCTTCGTTGGTAATAACTAACCTTTCAATTTTCTTCTGATCTCGCACCTTCCGGTATGCTTTTGGGAGGAAGTCTGTGTACAAATCTTTTCTCACACTGTACCTGTAAAATGTATCCCCAGTTTTAAGTGTGGATACAATATCCATAAAAACCCTCCCGATGCCGTCTTTTCCATAGTAGGTTTCTACTCTGGGTATGATGTGCTTACGACTAAATTCATCGATCAAGTCTTCAACAATGGTCCCTAAACTTTCTCGAGCAGATTCTACGTACGGTTCCAGATTTCTTGGTGATGTGGCGATGTACTCAGTACGTCTACCCTTTTTTACTTCCACAACTAAACCACGATTAATAAGTCGTGGAATGAGTGAATAAAGTCCAGGTCGATGTATTTCCGTGAGATGGGAAATAGTAGATATATTCAATTGACCTTCTCGAAGTAAGGTTTCGTATACTATAGCGGCATCTTTAGACATGCCAATTTGTCGTAATGATTGGGTATATTTCATAGAATTGTAAATATATTTTACAATTAAATAAATAGTATTGTCAAGCTATTATGTAAAATTATTAATTTTACTATACAAATAGTAGTAATTTTAACAAAAAAATTTATTTTACAGTAATCTATTACTCGAACGTTCATTGAAAGGGATATGTCATGGGGAACTACGTGGCAGGTGAGATTCGTGGAGTGCTGACGCTTTGTGAGGGGGTGTCGCGCAAACAGCTTAAAAAACTATTTGCGGGTCACCAAGGGGAATGGTCACTTGAAGGAGGGGAGTTACACTACTCGTTTTGGAACGAGGGCAACTATTCCTTCCGTGGGCCAGACCATGGAGCAATGCTCGACTGTCTCGTTGATCTTGGGTACAACTCCACCGCGTGGCGTGAGGAGTATTCAGGTCATTCTGAGAACGGTGGCGCGTACGCCGGCAGCGAACTTCGTGGCACTCCCGAGCAGAAGCGTCAGCTTCGCATCGAGGAGGTCGAACGTGAGATTGTCGTCCTTGAGCGTGAGCGCCAAGAGCTCCTCGTCGCCCCTACCTGACTTCAGTGTCTCGGAGTGGGCTTGTGTCCCACTTGGCAACAGAAACAAATCTACAGTTCTTGAGAATACGACGCAACGGTCAACAAATGGAGGTGTCCCATGACCGCACGTGCTGAACTGACCTACGCCGCACGTTGGGTGCTTGAGCGGCTCAATCAAGTCCCGCCCGTCAAGTCCAAAAAAGGCAAGAACGGGGGGTTGCCCAAGCTTACTCCGCGTGAACAGCTGCGCCTCAAACTCGAGGCTGAGGCTGCTCGGGTAGCGAGCGAACTGGCAGAGCTCACTTTAAGTGGGTGAGCGTCTGCCTCTTTTTAGGGAGCTGTATCGTAACGATAGAGACTCCTACGAAGATTATGTTCTGGATAGTAAAAAAACATTGATTTAGAACCCTTTAGGTGTTTGACAAAAGAATAGTAATGTGGTAATATATAAATGTATAGGTCTTTGACTACCAACGATGTTGCACGCCCGAAGATTTCGGAAATAAGTACTTAATATTTGAGTATTTATCTCCGGAATCATTCGGAAATCCAAAACCTAGGGCATTTGCCCCGGCCGTCATGGGCCGCCATCTCACAAAGGAGACCACCATGAGTGCTTTCAACATCACCCGTGCCGCCAACGTCCTGAAGATCGGCTTCGGCACCCCGGCGCAGAACGACCAGATCGTCCGCGACGCGGTCAACCGCCTCGCCGAGATGGACGCGGCCGGTGAGCTCTCCGGCGGCGGGACCATCCTGCTGAACGGCCCGGCCTCGATCCCCGTCGCCTGCGCCATCGCGCACGCGATCGCGCACCGCTTCTCCGCGGTCGGCGTCTTCGACCCAAAGCTCAACGGTTACGTCGTGGCCGTGACGCATGACCCGATGGTCGAGCTCGGCTCGATCATTGCGGCGACCTAGCTGGGGCAAAAGTTTGTCTATTCTCTTAAAATAGACACAGTTCGAGAGGCACTGTTTTACAGCCTCTCACTTTCTCGGGATGTGTGTCCCGACTGATGAGTCCAAAAGGACGAAAAAGTAAAACTCTGATTACCATTCTATTGGTGGTCGGTTTTTTTGTTCCATAAAAGGCTCTTTGACAACTTATGAGCGGCATTTGTGCTAATCTCTTGTGCATAGGCGCGCGCCCGCGCCTCGGGGTTCTGGGGTGGGAGAAAGATTGTGGACGCAAGAACAAAAAGGATCTTCCACTCGCTACTTGACGAGGCGAGAACCAATAAACCTGAGATCTTTTTCAGGGTGGAAAACACTCTCACCCTGATGATCGAAGAGCTGGGAGAAGAGCGTTTTCCGCCGTATCGTGTCTTTTGCCCGAGTACACTTGTACGATTTACGGCAGGCTATTACCTTCAATACCGGAGGTATGGAGATACGAAAATCGTTCGTTCTCGACGTCCTTATGAGTTCGGAGATTGTTCTCAGTTCGACAAAGAACACTTCGAAGGTCTTGCCATCGCTGGATATCTCAAGATCATTCCTTTTGTCGAAGACGATCTGATTAGAGGTCGATAACCTGCGCAATACAGCGCACCCGCGCCTCGGGGTTCTGGGTGTACGTCACGTACACGCGGGTGGAGGTGAAAATCCTCCAGAAGAGCTGACAACATCACGGACGGCGACGCAAGCCGCCGTCCGGACTTTCGATTATGCAAATGGTCGGAATTGGTTTTGGTTGGTCAAAACGATTGGTATTCGTTTTGGCTCCGTTTTTGGAGCGAAGACATAATACTTCGCTATAAAAATGGGAGAGGTTGTCGGGTTGCCTGCACCCCGCCCGTCGGCACCACTAAAAGAAAAGTAAAAGGTTTTGGTTTTTTCGATTGTTCGAAGAATGGTATTCGTCGAACATCAGTTGGAGTTCAGGAGTTATTTTCTTTTGGAGAGTAACTCATGATTTGCAACTGGTTCCATGATGGGATCAGATACCTTTATAAGGAGGGTGGCATGGCCCGCTTTGAAAAGATCAACGCTGCCGCGCTCCGGACGGACGCGGCGCTAGTCGCCGCCTTAATGGCGGCTGATTTTTCCCCCTCGCAGCGGGGGGACGGTACGTTCGTATCGTTCCCTCGCTGTCAGAAGGTGCCCGCTTCGGCGGGCACCTTCGGGATCATCCTGCCGAAGGGCGGGATGATCATCCCCGGCGTGAAGCCGGTGGAGATCGAGGCGGTCATTGAGCAGCTGCGCACCGAAAGGCGCGCAGCTGAGGAGGAAACGAGGGCTGCACAAGCAGCCCTCCTGCGGGCGATGAAGGCTCGACTGCCGGAGGGGGTTACTCTTTCCCAATCGGGTGAAGAGTGGACGTTTTCCTTCTACGGCGTCGCCCGCAAGGGCGGCGCTTGGCCTCACGCGGGCTACGTCGTCCATCGTGGCGACATGCCCATTACCGCCTTCGAGATGGTGATGGAAAATTTCGGCCAGCTCGTGGCCGAAATTCTTTCACTTCATGTCCTGATCAACGATCGGGGCTGGAACTTGTTCATTAGTTGGGAGGCTGATGGACGGCTGTTACTTGCCGCCACGGGTGGCGAGAGCTGGGTGCTCGGCCCTCAGCCGCTTGAGGCGGTCAAGCGTCTTGAAAAGGACGTTTGGCCGCAGTATTGGGAGGAGATTTTGGCGGTCAAAGCCGAACTGGCCAAGATCCCCTTCCTCAAGCTAGAGGAGACCGCCTTCAGCGTGAAGGTGTTCAACGCTGAGCGCAAGCGGCGCGACGGCTACGACGACGGCCGAGACTCTCTGTCTCTCCGCGAAGCGAGGGAATACCTTGCGGAGTGGGGTGGGAAAGGCCAAGCAGCGCTCGAGGAAATCGAGGCGGCACTGTCTGGAGTCACGCCTGAAACTCCGCTCCGTTGGGAGCGGGGGCAGATGAAGCTCGGCGGCAAGCAAGTTGGATCTTCGTCGGCCATTGCCCGCGCTATTTTCGACGAGGCGGTGAAGCGGGGTCTCCGGACTCCGTTGCAGCGGCAGATCGAAGAGGCGCGGCAAAATGGTCATAAGCTGGCCATCCTGTCTCGGGTCACTTGTGACCCGATGGGCCATTACGACGACCGCCGTGGGCGGGACGTCAATGGTCCCACATGCTGGGAGCTCAGCCTCAAGATGGGCGAGGCTGAGTTCAAGGTTGTGGTCGGAGAGGAGTATCTCTCCGAGCCGGAGCCCGGCATCTACGAGTATGCGAAGTCCGCGAGCGCCTAGGCGCTCGCGAAAAAAATCCTGCAATGGTTTGCAGGTGTGGTCTGGGGCGATACCACGGTACAAATCGCCCACTTTTTTCGATTCATCATACAGGCCAACTCTGGCATGAAGGTGGTGAGTCGATAGAGTTAATGAAACCTGCGCACAGACGCGCACTCGCGCCTCGGGGTTCTGGGGTGGGAGAGAGACTATGAACATCATTGAAAAAGCCGCCGGCGAAGTGCAACCGCATCTTCGCCGCCTGTTCTTGGAGGCTGTCGAGGAGTCGCGGCGGCAGCTGAAGCAGCCGGTGGCTGTGCAACCGCTGGCTGATCCACGGATCAACGCTGGCTTGCCTCCGCATCGCGCCAAGGCGCTCCGCAAGCGTTGGGCGGAGTCTGCGGCTCAGGCGGCGGCCATGCAGGCGGAGATGGACGCCGCCTTCGCTCGCCAGCGTGAGGAGCGGGTGCTCGAGCTCCTGTCCTCGTACGGTCTGCGGGGAAACACCGTCGACGCTCTCATCCGGCATCTCAAAGATGGCGGATGAAACACTTTCGACCAAGGGCGGTTGCACTAGCAACCGCCCTCGGTCTCACTTCACTGCATACATAGAGATAGCGTCACTCTCTCCGCTATCGTATGTGTGTGGTGAAGTGAGAATATGGTGGATATATGGGTATTTTTAATTGAATAGATTACTTTTGTCCATTTTGGTTCGTTCAATGGTGCCTATTCATGCCAAAACTGGGGATTATTTGTGCCATTTTGGCATGAATAATGGTATAATTTGGCATGATTAGTCGTTAATTTTATATATGCCAGAAATAACTGATAGACAATTCCAGATTATTGACGTGATAAAAAGCCAAAACCCTGCGTCGTTTCGTGAGATTTTTGCCTCGTTACCTGCTTTGAGTGAACGAACCCTCAAACGAGAGTTGTCTGACTTGGTACGCATGAATCTTCTTGAAACCAGTGGAGGTGGTCGTTCTTTGGTATATGCCGTTACGATTCTCGGTCGCTTGAGTATGCCTATCAATGGGGAGACATATGCTGTTTTGGAACCTGATACTCGTCGTGGTGCTTTGCAGAATTATCAGTTTGGATTATGGCAACAGTTTCCAGGGAAAACATTTTCTGAAGCTACTTATAAGGAATTTGATCATTTAACGGCTGTCTATCAACAGTCTCTCCACGAACAGTCGGCTGATATGCGAAAGCGAGAGCAGGAAAGATTTATTATTGAATTATCGTGGAAATCGTCACGGATAGAAGGTAACACCTATACGTTACTTGATACAGAACGACTGATTAAGGAAGGTGTGCCCTCAGCAAAAAACTCGGCAGAAGAGACTCAGATGATTCTCAATCATAAGGAAGCTTTTAATTTTGTTATCGCCAACCCACTTGCTAACGGGAAAGTGAATCGAGCCTATATTGAGACGTTGCACGATTGTTTGATGAAAGATTTATTGGTTGATGTATCATGGCGAAAAACAAGTGTTGGTATTACTGGGTCGACCTATCGCCCCCTTGATAATCAGTTTCAAATACTCGAAGCTATTGATGATGTATTAGAGACAATCGATAACATGGATACCGCGTACGACAAAGCGCTCGTATGTCTTTGTGGTATCAGCTACGTTCAACCCTTTGTTGATGGTAATAAAAGAACTGCCCGTCTGCTCGCCAATGCTTTATTGTTAGTCAATAATTGTGCGCCACTCTCTTATCGAAGTGTTAATGAAGTAGAATACAGGTCGTCTCTCTTGGCGTTTTATGAACAACTCAGTCTGGCACCGATGCAAAAGATTTTTATCGAGCAGTACGAATTTGCTGCAAAGAATTATCGATAGAAGAAATGTTAGTAGTATCGCGTTACTCTCTCCGCTATCGTATGTGTGTGGTGAGGTGAGGAATGGTGGACAGATGGATGTTTCATAATGTCAGCACAGTGTATACTAAAGTGACGACAGCTCTTTTTGCTCGTTTCGTTTTGGTATATGCGTATTGCTGATGATCAGTTGAAGCGTTTTGTTCTTGATTCCAACCTTGTCACCAAGGCCGATATGGCTGCGGCCGAAAAAGCCGCCGCTGCAGAAGGGAAAACACTCAATCATGCTTTGGTTTCGGGTGGTTATTTGACCGAAGATGATATGCGCCGCGTGGAGTCTTATGTCCTTGGGGTGCCTTTTGTATCGCTCAAAGATATAAAGATTGACTTTGAGATCCTTTCTCTGATCCCTGAACCAGTGGCTCGCACCCACAATATTATTGCCTACAAGCGTACCGCTACCGCCCTTGAAGTGGCGATGCTCGATACGGCTGATCTACCGGCTATTGATTTTATAAAGAAAAAAGTTGGACTAAAGATATTACCTCGCCTTACTGATACCGAATCGATGCGGGGGGCTTTGCGCCAATATCAGAAGACTCTCAAAGACGAATTTGGTGATTTGATAATGAAAGACGCCTCGGCTTTGACAGTGGTGAGCGAAGTCGATGGTGAAGAAGTCTCGGAAGCCGATCTAAAAAAGATGGCTGAGGACCTGCCGGTAGTACGTATTGTCGATACGCTTTTACGCCACGCGATTATTCAGGGTGCGTCTGATATTCATATTGAACCAATGGAAGAGGAAGTGTTGGTACGCTATCGTATCGACGGTATTTTAAATGATGCGATGAAGCTGCCGAAGATTGCGGCCGGCACCATCGTGGCTCGCTTAAAGGTGCTCTCTAATCTAAAGCTAGACCAAAAGCGTCTACCACAAGACGGTCGCTTCAAGATGGAAATGGATGGTCAAAAGGTAGCTTTTCGTGTGTCTATCTTGCCAGTTTTTTATG
>JACCDR012035364.1_pt1 | contig 10736 bp, 15 predicted proteins | sample 7446431 | NCBI WGS metagenome assembly JACCDR01 (sample SAMN15323443, study PRJNA562643) | freshwater metagenome | isolation source: river surface water | place: USA:Blue River Watershed | collected 2017-08-17 | reverse complement strand
TTTATGACTAACATCGACGGCACTCCGCTGGTTATGCTTCATGGCACTACAGCCACTATTAAAGGTGGTATGGTTGAGGGTAGGGGAGAGGGTTTCCATGCTGGCTTTCCAGTTCCTTCGCATATGTTTGTCCAGAATAAGGGGCCTATTAATGGAAAGGCGTTGTTCTCTCCTAGTCGTGTGCGTGGATATGCAGCTATCTATCCAGTAGCTATTAAGAAGGGTAACTACCCCACTCTTGATTTTGATGCTGGTAGTTGGAATGCTAAAGAACTGTTTCGTAGCACTGATTTCCGTCATTGGATTCAAGAACAGTACCGTAAAAAGGGTCTAGATAGTAACTCCCTATCTTCCGACAGAAACTATATTGAGAATGGTATTTCTGAGATTGAGCGCAACCAACGACTCAGCCAAATCCTGAAGTCTCGATTAGGTGTGGATGGATTCTTCTATCGAAACAAGGCAGAGTCTGCTAGAGGTGATCGTTTAGGGGCACTTGCTGGACGTCAGGGTTTCTATGACTCTTTGCGTAAAGTCCCCTATCAACATCCTGTATCGTTTGTAACTTGGGATAACAATAACTTCAAAAGTGTCTTTGACAATTCCCATGAAACAAAGCCTATCTCTAGTACAGGACCTATGGGCCGTCAACGTGGAGCTATTGATCCTCGTCTGTTAGGCGCAGACAAGATTGCTGAAGGTTTTACTAAGATGTCCTCTAAGGCGTCTGGTAAACCAGTCGAGCGTCCTCCTGTTGACTTAGAGAAGCGTACCCAAGAACGTCAGTTCTCGGAACAATTCAAACAGTTTAATCTGGATGAATGGGAGCAGATCAAGACTATGGAAGAGGCCTTAGCTCTGTCAAAGGATGCTAAGGATATCGCCCCTGATCTTGGTCAGAAGCAGCTCAATAGTGGTATCAATGCCATGGCAGCTTATAGTAATAATCCGATCCTGAAATTTGGTCGGACTGTTATTCGGGATGCCCGTGCTATTGCTGATAAGTTCTCTAGTACCTTTGTTACAGCCGATAAGACTGGTCTTACAAACACTTGGTCTAAGATGACTGCCGGACAGCGTATTGCTGTCATGGAAGCTCTCTATGAAGGTGACTATAGGCAGACAATGCTTACAGAAGCCCACATGGATAAACTTGGATTTAATGAGAACCAACGACAGTTTGTAGACACCTTCTATAAAGCTGATGAGGCTCTCTTTAATTTGGGAAATGAGGCCCTCCAATCACTGGGGCTTGATCCTATTCAGCGTCGGGTCGGTCATGTACCCGGTGTCTTCACCGGTGCCTACAAGACTTTAGTTGAACTTCCTGTTATGAAAGATGGTAAACCTGTCTTGAATAAGGATGGTACTCAGAAGCGTCAAGTTGCTGCGGTGCTGGCTACCGATACTCGGGCTCAACAAAAGGTTGCTCAAGAGTTCTTCAAGAAAGAACATCCTGAAGCTATCTTTGTGGAACAAGCACGTCGTAACCTTCCTGGTAGTGATAATCGTACAGCTCCTGATATCTTCTCTGGTATGAATGATATCATGGACCTTCTTGCTAAAGAAGATCCTCGATTTGCTGAGATTCAAGAGATCGCAGATAATGCCATTAGACAAGCTAACAATCGACTGTATAACTTCAATGTCCACGAACTCCGTAAAAAGGGTGTTGTGGGTAACGAAGGTAACAAGCCTTGGCTTACTCCTGAGCAGAACGCCACAGACGGCTTTAAAGCCCTTGTAAGGTACTTTGAAGAGGGTGCTATGCACCATGCCCTTCAAGGACCCCTAGAGGAGCTTGCAAAGGTTACAAAGGCCCCTGAAACGGCACACATGCCTAATGCAAGAGCTGCCTTGGATAAGTATGTTAAGAAAACAACCGATAAGGATTTAAACCCAATCGGTGCTATGATTAACACTCTTATTGACACCCCATTTAAAATTATGCCAAGCGTGTCTTGGAGTAAAGATGGGATGAAGACTATTAAGGCTGGAGTAGGTGTTAGTTCTTCTGTACCATTACATATTGCCGGAGCTATCAAGAACAATATGTCTCAACTCTTCATGGGTTGGTACAACTATATGTTCACAGCAGCAAACCTCTTACAGCCAGTACAGACAGCAGCTCCGTTCCTAACTCTTGTAGCTCAACGTACTGGTGCCTCTATTACTGATGTCCCTAAGGCCATTGCTAGAGGTGGAGTTGACTTTATGGTGGCCTTTACAGAAGATCTTACTGGTAAACAAGTTGCTAATCTTAATCCAGTCTCTAGAGCAGCATATCAATATGCAAAAGACCGTGGAATGCACCAGTTCTCAGAAATGGAACGCGCATACCAAGGAGTTCAGGGTAAGTTCAGTAAATTAAAGGATGAGGTCGCAGAGTTCAACATGAAGATTGGTGAGCAGCTTACGCGCACCCCCACATTCATGGCTTTTGTGCATCTTTTAGTGGATCAAGGAATGCCTCTTGAGCGGGCTCTTGGAGTTGCCGAGAACATCAATCAGTTTGCTATGATTGATTACCATAAATTTGAACGCCCGGGACTGTACTCTGGACTAGGTGTTATTGGTAACTTTGCTGGTGGCCTGACAACATTCAAGCATGGTGTTGCTAGTCAACAGTTCTATCTGGCTAAACAGTTGGTTAAGCCTACTAGTGGTACGCGTACACAAGCCGTAGTCCCTGTGGCTCAGTATGTTGCTACTGCTATTGCCCTTGCAGGTGTTACTGGTCTTCCGTTCTATCAAGACCTTGACACTGCATTCAGGCTACTGACAGACACCTTCTCAGATGGACAAAAGTCTATTAGAGAAGTGTTCTTGAAAGACTCTCCTGAGTGGGTTAATAGTGGTGCAATCTCTGCTGCACTGGATATGAACTTCCAAGGTAAGTTTAGCTCTGCTGATATGATCCCGGATACATTGGCGAAAGCCTTGTCTCCGCATCTAGAAGCTGCTGGTAAAATTGCTGGGAATGCTTATGATCTAGTGAAGAATGATGCCGATCAACAGTCAGTACGTAACCTAGCTACTAGTGTTACTCCTGCTGGATGGAAGGGAGTCACTGAAAATCTTCTGTCAAAAGATGATCAGGGTAACTTGATGGATAAGGAGAATCGCCCTCTTCGCTATCGTACTGACCAAGAATGGAAGACTCGTGCGATCACTGGACTGAGGTCTCAAACTGAGGCTTTGGAACGGGATCGTTTATGGGACAGCCGTTCTGCTCAACGGAAAGATGATGCTCGCAGAGAGCAAATCTCTAAGGACTATAAGCGTAGACTTCTGAACGATACCATGACTCCGGATGCACAAGAGAAGCTCATGCAGGAGTATCAGAACCGTAAGGGCGATGCTCGGCAACTGATTGAGTTACATCTGCAAGCTGCTCGTGAGAAGCAACAGACAGAGAAAGAGCGTCTGGAAGGAACTCCTAATTCAGTCCCTGGTATCCAGCGTTGGCTGTACTATAACAAGTAAGGATTACTATGCAACTAAACGTTCGATCTGAAAAGAACCTTGTTGGGGTTCATCCTGATCTTGTTAAAGTTGTACGACGAGCCTCCGAAATAACAACAGTGGATTTCTTAGTCACCGAGGGTCTTCGGACCCTTGAACGACAAAAGGAATTAGTTGCTAAGGGGGCTAGTCAGACAATGAACTCTAGGCACCTAACTGGACATGCTGTTGATCTTGCTGCCGTAATTGGTACAGAAGTTCGATGGGATTGGCCTCTCTATGACAAATTAGCAGTAGCCATGAAAGCTGCTGCTAGTGAGTTAGGAGTACCAATTGTTTGGGGAGGAGATTGGAAGTCGTTTAAAGATGGACCTCACTTCGAGCTAGATAGAAAATCATACCCGTAAATGAAAAAAGCCCCGTATCCGAAAGGACCGGGGCTTTCTTTTTGATTAAAATTTTAACTCACGAACACCAAGGCCAGTAAAGGCATCATGCTTGCTGGCAACCTTTACAGCTTCCTTAGGAGTACCACCCTGAGATAGTACCCCCACTGCATATGCTGCACCACTTCCTACTGCACAGTAGTCTTCCTTAACCCCTAGCCACTCTAGGTAATGCTCAAACAGGAATAGTTGCCTATCTTCTGTAAGAACAATTCCAGAAACCCCATTTACTTTTGGAGGCTTCTTGAATAGCTCTGGTTTAACAAAGAACGAAATGATGTTACATACATCTGAAGCTGTTCCACAGAATCCTACAATAAACTCCCCATCAGGATGAATCAATTCATTTGGTTTAAACTTATGAACCTTAGAGGCCCCTTTGAATTTATAACCAGTCTGAAGGTTGGTGTATTGTAGGTCTCCAGCAATACTTTCTCGGTTACATGCTATGGTAGTCAGACGCCGCAGCTTCCACCGTGGCCGGTAATGTCGCACACGTCATGCTCCTCGAATACAGTACCTTTATTGTTTACTGCTGTTTCGTAGTCACATTCGGTGATGGGTTGACCTCCTCGACTTCCGTCTGGATAACACGTAAATCCACGTAGTCGTGGTGCATACTTGCTAAGGATTTGAGCAAACTTCCCAACGTCTTGCTCTGAATTACCCTTTGAACCCCAGGAAGGGAGGTTAATGGTAGAGCTGATTGACATGTCAACGTAATCTTGAATGTCTGCTTGGAACTTGATTCGTCGTTCATAGTCATGACTTAGTTTGTAGGCGGTGTCGATTTCATCGGGCTTGAGTCCGTACTCTTTGATAAGTCGATCTGCTGTTGCATCGACGACATAGGAATACTTCCACTTCGTACCATCTGTAAGAAAACGGCGTTTATATGCGACAGCGAACAAGGGCTCAATGCCAGTCGTTGTAGATGCAAGGATGCCGATTGTGCCTGTTGGGGCGATAGCCCTATACGCCACGGGTCGGCTAATATAGAAGCGATCACAGTGCTCGTTGGCAGCCTTTTCAGACTCGCTTCGATAAACTTCCAACCATTGTTTGAGTTCATCAGTTACCTCGTATTTTTGTCCACGTTGGAGTAGCCATTCGTGGATTCCCATAAGGCCAAGTCCCAGGCGACGGTTCTTTTCACGGACTTTGTATACCTTGTCATAGGGGAGATCGGCGCGCAGCGTTCCACAAACGAGAAATTTAGATGCAAGGCTGACGACTGCTTTGAACTCTTCCAAATCGCGAATATTGCCGAGATTGATGCTGCCAAGATTGCATACATCAGAGTCATCTTCCGATGTAACTTCGGTGCAAGCATGGCGAAGCGTTTCATTTTGTTTCGTTCCAAAGTTGAAAGAGAACCCTGGCTCTCCAGTCTCCATAGCCTGTCGAACATTCTGGAGAAAGATCGGGTTTCCAGCAAGGCCATTATCAGTAAGATTACCCCCATAATGAATTGCATCATCATCATAGTTGACACTGATATTAGTCATATCCAACGGAGCAGGGAAGTTAAAGTCCTTCTCTTTCTGTTCCTTGATTAGAGGAGACCAGTTTTTCGCTGTAAGGAACGAAGGGATGTCTTCATGTTGCCAATTGAGCGAAGCATAGATTGCGCTTCTTCGGCTACCACCCTGCATGACGTTTCGCCCGATTTCGTTGATAGCATACATAAGTGGGATAGGTCCACTAGCGACGCCTCCAGTTCGAGCAAGCGGACGGCCAGCCGGTCGAAGGTTCGAGTAGTCAATTCCAATTCCGCCTCCAGTCATTAGACAGGACATTGCCCGCCATGTTACGTTACTCCACTCTTCTCGGGTGTCTTCTTCAGCACGTAGAAGGTAGCAATTGTTGTAGGCTTTATAAGGTCGTCCGGCGTAGTAGAGATACCTTCCACCCGGAAGGAATCGCATCTGTTTAATATGTTCTGAGAGATCGCGCCGATCTTCTTCTGACATAATAGCTGGCTGGGTTCCCCATCGACTTCCACATACATCTTCAACCAAACGGTCGGCGAGTGCGTCCCATGAATCGTTGGGTCCTTGTGCATACTTACTCCTAAAGATGGTTTCCGCGAACGGTGTTTTAAATCTATTAATAATCAATGTTGGTTATCCTTTTGTTGTTTAATTCGTTCCAGCTTTTCCATCTGTTTACGTAGGGTGGGAATGATCTCTTCTAGAGGCCCTGCGGCTGTTACATAGAAGAAACCATTTTCATCAATATCTAATGTGTTTTGTTTATTACACATGATCTCAGCAAAACTAAGCATTTCGTCTAGTTGCTCATTAAATTCTGCACGTACATGGTGCAGGCCATTACAGAATCGTTTAAACGGTGTCATTCATCAATGCCTTCCAACTATGTTGAAACTCACTAGGAATCAGGTCATTAATCATCTTAGCAATTTCCTGAGTCTCCTGTTGTGCATGAGCATCCAACCGCAGTTTACACACCCTAGCAAAGAACATCAAGCTACCAGTCCAAATCCATTCAGTCATAGTATTCTGAGGAAGGATCATACGAGCCTGTTCAGGAGCAACTCCATTTTGGAGTAATTCATCGTAAGTAACCTTTAAAAGCTCAAGCCTAGATTCTACATATCTAGGAGAGACTTCAACAATCCCATCACTACCTTGCTTGGCGTTTACAGGTCGTCCCCGCCAACCATTCTCACTAGGTAAATAGAACTCGGGTTCCTCATCGACATATCGGCGACTGACTTCATTCCAGACCCCACCAACTTGGTGTTTAACAAGTTGTCGGGCGACAAAGATAGGAGCCTTGACTCGGAACTGGAGAGAGGTATGTGCAAAAGGACTCCAGTGGTTATGTCGTGCAAGATAAGCCAAGAGCTTTTGGTCCTTGACGGAAAGAACAGGCCTTTTAGTTTCTTGATCCAGTTCATCAACATAGATTTCATATTCCCAATCACTTTGCTTTGAGAAACTAACACGGGCAGCATCTACAACCGTGAGGTCCGTACCCATGTAGTTTACTAGTTCAACTTTCTGATTTACGATTTTCATATTGCTTTAGTTCTTTATCAGCCTCTTGCTCTTGCTGTACTCGTTTACGATAACGAATCTTATCATGGTTACGAGAACGAAGCTCTTGAAGCTTCTCATCAAATTTCTTCTTACTCTTATCAGTCACAGGCATCCATTAAGGTGTCAAAGTTTTCTTCAAAGATACTGGGGTCTAGTTGCTCAACAAGATCAAACATAGACCAACCAAGTAGATCCATAAATTCAGTTACATCCAGCCGACTTGCAATTAAAAATTTAATATCCTGTACTTCAGTAGTCGTCGGTCTCATTATTCTTATCCATAAAATGTACTCACTGTTACTTCAAAATCAATCTCATCAGCACCACCGTCACCCACCTTATCTTTCCACTCCTGACGACAGGCTCCTTGGTAGGCTTCTGCATCAGCTAGATCAGAAAATACGCCGGTGATTGTAGTAAAATTATCACCAGCCATTCGTACAACGCAATAAACAGTAGCTCGATTATGCGGAAATTTCACGCTCATCCCCCTCTCCACGAATCAAATCCTGCTTCTTACGTTCCAGAAGCTTAACCATGTTGATCTCTGCTACATCCTGTAGCGAGTAGCCCAATTCATTTGCGGCTGCCGTAAGATACCAGAGTACGTCTCCAAGCTCTTTAACTGCAAGACGCTTGTCAAAAGTACCATCACGAATCCACTTCTTAACTTTCTCAGAGAATTCGCCAGCTTCTCCAGTAAGCCCGAGCGCTGTATACGCAAGGCCAAGTTGTGTCCCTTTCCCTGCGTCCGGGTAGATAGCAGTGACAGAAATAATCTCTTCATATTCTTTAAACTTCATTTCTTTTGGTTCTCAACTTCGATTAGTTTTTGCAGGAAATGGATAGCCTTGTTAATATCTTCAAGACCACCCTTATGACGCCAGCGAGAGATATATTTCAATGCTGTGCCATCTAGGTAGCCGAGATTCCAGTCAAGGATAACATCCCAAGGCTGCATACTGAATTGCTTGTAATGCTTACCACCATGCTGAATATCATTCACCGTCTGCTCTTTAACCGCAGTAAGGTATCGTTCATTGTCACGACGCATGTCGTGAAGATCGTGTTCGTTAATCATGCTTTATCTGAAACTATGTTAGGTTGTCTTTGTGAATTTGTTCGATCATGCGACCAGGAACCGCAGTCACCGCAGCGATACCGCTGATACATACCGCTAGCAGTGTAACTAAAGCCACGCTTAACAAGATGATTGGAGCCGCAGTTAGGGCAAGAATCCAACGCGTCTTGAGAATAGAGAGCCCTGTTTGGATGATTGCGAATCCAGGGGAGGAAGATTTTGTAAACGTCTTCCAGAAGTTGAACGTCTTGTTTATTGTAGGTCTCCATTTCCTCCCATGCAGCATCATCTTTGTTCATACACTTGACCCATAACTCAAAGCCCTGGTGCTGGTGCTTCTTACCAACGCCTAGAGCCTGTGCTACGTAGTCCAGTTTATTAGACGCAAACCGAAAACGATTACGAGCGGTCTGCAAAAGATCAATCTGCTTATAGGTAGAAGGAGGAGTCATCCTATGCAGCAAGAACTCTTTGTTTAAAGTCGGGATATCAAATCGAGTCCCGTTGTAGTGAATAACAGCATCAGCTTCTTCTAACAGCCCATGAATACGTTTCAGCATGGTGCGTGGTTTAGATTTGTGGATACTGTCAAACATAATATTATTTTCGCCAAGCCATTTAGCTGCCCAGCAAAGCACATAACCACTATCTACTAGTCGCTGTAGTGGAATGTTTTCTTTAAACAGTCCCCAAACATAAGCTACGTTCGGCGCGGTTTCAATATCGACGCATAAAATTCTCATTGTACGGTATCACTACCCTCTGCTACAAACTGATCCTCATCTTCCACAAACGGAAGGGCACCTTGTTGCAACAGAAAATTAGTACCAATCTCCATAATGAACTTTACTTCGTTAGGGCCAAACTCACCTTCAAAAGCAACACTCCCATCCTCATTCAACGTTACGACTTTGATATTCATCCAATTCCTTTAAAATTTTAATAAATGTTTCTGCACTTAGAATTGCTAAAGGGATATCTCTGTCCATCTTCACGATGACGAGGGGCTCATGATTGCCATGAGATTTAGCTTGTGCATAATAGGTGTGTACCTGTGATCGAGCTTTGTTTTTACACTCAATCTGGAATGGTACATATCGTCTCGCTGCTGGAGACAACTGCAAATCCTCTCCCGAGGCCCCCATCGACGTAGACCTAACATCATCAGGCTCTAGTTTAGGGAATGCAGTAAGGATTAAGTCTCTAACCCATTTTTGTAAAAATCTACCTTTTGCCTTAGCCGCTTGGGGTGTCAAATCCTAGTTCCTTCCATCTGTCTCCTATATTATCGTTTTCTTTTCTAAAAATCCATAAACACTGTCCAACCATCAGTAACTCATCTTCGTGAGAGAAGTGGTCAGACACAGCCTCAAACATATCCTTCTCGTCTTTACAGTTCTTAAGAATAGCTTTAGCTTTAACTTTACCAATACCAGCAGCACCCTTAACATTGTCAGCAGGATCGCCTACTAGGACTTGATAATAAAAGTTATACAAAGCTTGTTCTGATGGAACGTACACAATCTCAGATGGCTTTACCCAAGACTTACCAAGAACAGAAGTACCACCAGTCTCAAAACTATAATGCATACCAGGAATCATTCTGAGGTCTTTATCCAGACTACAGATAATAGTCTTACCTTCGTCCTTACATTGTTCAATACCTAGTAAGTCGTCAGCTTCACAATTATCAGAAGTAACTGCTTTATATTTATCAGTTACATACTGCTTAAGGTCTGCTAGATGCTTAGGTCGGGATTGCTTACGATTTGCTTTGTACTCCGGATAAATAGAGTACCTGAAGTTAGTTGGTCCTGATAGGAAGATTGAGAACTCTGTTGCTTCTGTTTCAGCAAGAGTACCATCAATCATTCCTTCAAGACGGGAAATAGCAATTTCTAGATTCTCTGCTTCACTTGAGGCAGCAGAACGATAACAGTAAATATCACCGTCTAGTAATGCTTTAATAATATTCTCCTAATGGAGCCCCTTGCCTGAATCGAACAGGCGACCTACTACTTACAAGGTAGTTGCTCTGCCACTGAGCTAAAAGGGCTATTTGGCGGAGACGAAGGATTTGCACCTTCACCCGTTCCCACGTGATTATTTGCACATGCGAGGGAGCGAGACTTCTATAGGTCCCCAAAAATTGGAGCGGGCAACGAGACTCGAACTCGTGACCTCCAACTTGGAAGGATGGCGCTCTACCTACTGAGCTATACCCGCTGCTATTTACTTAGCCTGAATACTAAAACCAAGAGCCCCAAAGGAATCTTGGTAAGCACCATTCAGTTCAGTAATCTTACGACGCAGATACTTACGAGCTTCTTCGTAAGAAGAGAACACTTTGTTGTTGTACCGCTTGTTCATGAATCGAATAATATACACTTTTTGTTTCTCCATTAAAATGTTAATTAGAACGGAATATCCTGTTCCATAGTATCAAAGCCGGATTCATCAGGCTTCTGTTCAAACACCCAATCAGCATAGTCTTGGGCTAGTTTCTTGACTTCGTTAGGATCGAGTGAGGTCTTCGCGCCCGGGGACAGAGTAGCAATTGCCGCAGTCAGACTGGATTGTTTTACGATCAGGACTTGACGAGCTGCTCGTTCTTCCTTGGTTTCGAAGTTGCTCCCAGATACTCGTGTAGCGGTCGCACCACCCGTTGGTTGTGCAGTA
>JACCDR011451520.1_pt1 | contig 10736 bp, 15 predicted proteins | sample 7446431 | NCBI WGS metagenome assembly JACCDR01 (sample SAMN15323443, study PRJNA562643) | freshwater metagenome | isolation source: river surface water | place: USA:Blue River Watershed | collected 2017-08-17 | reverse complement strand
CTATGTCTCCTCGATCGAGGAGATAAAGCGGGACAACAGGCAGGGTGTCTTCCATCCCAGTGGTGTCGGCGGCTGCGGCAGGCGGAACGTCTATGAGTACACCAAGGCACCTAAGCTGGACACCATAGACGTCGACAGTGCCGAGATCTTCGAACTCGGTCATGCCATCCACCACATCATCGGCACCAGGCTGAGTAACCTGACCACAGCAGAGAAGAAGAGTATCAAGTACGAGATCAGCCTTGAGGCACCGTTCAATCCAGCGGTGGACCGCCTCTTTGAGGAATACGGTATTGCTGGCACCACCGATGCGAAGATCAGGCTGTGGTCAGAAGCAGAGAACTGGGAACAGCGCGGTATCATAGAGATCAAGTCGATGAAGGGTGAAACCTTCGACGAAATGAAGGAGCCTGTAGAAGCTCACGTCATGCAGGCTCATCTCTACGCCTTCAGGTTCGACTGCCCGATCATCTGGATCTGGTACTACAACAAGAACAACTCGAAGCGCATGGTCTACACCCGTGTCTTCGACTGGGCTGTCTTCAGGAAGGCCCTGGAGAAGTATGAGGAGTGGCTGGGTCACATCGCGGCCGGGACTCTACCGGATCGTGAAGAAGACTACTTCATGTGCCCGAGATGTGAGTATAGGGACATCTGCGGTCCAGAAGTCATCAAGATCATCAACGCAAGAACCGCCAAGAAGGAGATGTCAGCCCTCAGGACTTCTGGCGTTCTGAGGAGGGAAGACTGATGCCTGGGCTCAACCTCAAGGGTAAGGCTGTTCTACCCTCCGACGACGACGTCAGGATCAAGAAGACGGCGAACAGCATCATCGACGACGTCGACAACCAGGTACGGGAACTCGGACTTCCCGATTACCCACATCCCAGCGGCGTGCCAAAGAGTCTTGTTGGCTTGGACGTCAGCAACATGCACAACAACGATCTTGGCCAGCTCTACGTCGAGTACACGGCCTTCGCCCAGTACGTGCTCGGACAACTGGCCAGGATCAAAGCTGCCTATAACATCTCACTATCGAATCTGAAGCACATCGACGCCAAGCTCAGGATCGAGATGGTGAAGGATGACGTATCCAAGGCAGAGATACCATCGCGCATCAAAGATCATCCCCTCTACACAGAGTTCAACATCGAGGTGATGAAGCTCTACGCGATGAAATCTCTACTGGAGGCTCACTACAAGGCCTACACGAAGCAAGCCGCTGCTCTGAGCAGGATCGTCTCGCTACGTGTCATGGAGTTCGATCAGAGTGAGAGGGAGCGCGGCATCCTTGGCATGAAGAAAGGCAAGCCGGCGCGACCAAGTATAGATCTCACTGGCAAGCCAGTCAGGGTGGATCCATGAAGTGGCTATCAGAGGAGTACGGCTTTTACTCTGGTGCCTACGTCATGGGATTCGACATCGAGCTGAGAGAGCCCAAGCCCATCAGCGTCAACGCCATGTACTCCGAGGGTCCTCACGGCCGACGTTTCCTGACCACAGAGGGCAAGCATTACAAGGACAAACTGCGCGAGGAAACGTCTCGGGCTGTCTCAATTCTGCCCTGGAAAATAGCGGTCGACGGCGTGTATAAGCAGGGCGCCTCGGCGAGCCTGGAGATACTCCTCGTCATGGACAACCTGCTCAACGGCGCGTGGAAGGTAGGAGGTGGAACAACAGGAAAAGGAGATCCGCAAAGTCCGTACCGCAGGATCGACGGATCCAACTACATCAAGCTGATAGAGGACGCAGTGGCCGAAGGTATCGGCATCGATGATTCAGCAAACCTGAGGACGGTCGTAGAGAAGGCACAAAGCAAGACCAACCCGAGGACGATCATTAGGTACAGGATCTACGAATGAAACGCGCCACTGAGCTGGTCAGTCTCCACAAGGACAAGTCTGACGATCCGAAGTATGCGGTGTGTTATGCCCGCGGTGCTGTCTTCAAGCCCGAGGGCAACTTCCATCGCGTGGAGAAGGGTAAGCGCAGCCTGGTCAGTCGTGTGCTGTGCATCACCGAGTTCTTCGGCAACAGGTGTAAGACCTGCCCGAACCACGACTTCTCCGTAACGCTTGGCGGTGCGTGATGTACCTGGATGACATGAACCAGAGCGAACTCGTATTGCTGGCTCAGGATCACGAGCCCAACGTACATCGTGGCCTCGACAGGCAAGTCCTGTGCGACATCATCCTGGGAAAAGAAGTCGAGTTGCCCAGAAGAAGAATCGACAAGCTTCGAGTCAAGATCATGGCGTACATACTGGAGCACTGGAAACAGGTGAAGCCGCTACTCACCTGTCCAGCGATCACCGAGAGTCCAACAGCATGTTTCACATGCACGGACATGCAGGTAATAGAGTGTGCCATGACAAACCCGCAGATCTTCAAGATCAAGACAAACGCATCAGAAGGAGAAGAGTAAATGGGACTGCCCGAAGGAGTGGAAACCCGCAGCCGTGACGCCTGGATGAAGATCGCGAAGGCCACAGAGCCCGCAGAGCGCAAGCCAGTGATGGCAGCTCTCAAGGCTCTGGGCGTCGATCCCGTCGACTACATGCAGTGGAGCGCCGACGCCAAGGTCGACTTCATCATGAAGGCTCAGGAGGGTGGCGGCGGTGAAGAGAAGGCCGAGAAGCCGGCCAAGGGCAAGGCGACAGAGACCACCAGCAGTGGTGGCGGCGGTAACGCCGCAGTCGCCGAGCTGAACAAGAAGGTCGACGACCTCACCGCGCTGGTCAGGGACATGCACTTCCTGGTCAGGGTGCTCGTCCAGTCCAACCCCGACCTCAACGCCAACGCCAAGGACGAAGACCTTCAGGCCGCGATCTACGGCAAGCTGGCGGTGAAGAAGGGAAACTCCTAGACCGGTCTTCCGGTGGTCTGCGGAGTCCTACCTCCGGGCAGATCATTGACATCCTGAGCGAGGATCTAAGGAATATGACGATGCCAGAGCTACTGGACCTCATGAAAGCAGCCGGCATCGACTCGACAGGGATGGAAGATCGGATATCTGCTGCACTGACGAAGATCATGAACTTCGCCACAAGCATCAGGGATACCAAGTAGTGGGAGATGGGGCGCCTCAGCGCCCCATTTCTTTGCTAGTCTTTGCTGATGCGATACCTACTACTGATGTTCACCGCACCGTGGACGCTAACCGTTGGTTGGGGTTGGGTCCTTCTGATGTTCTGCCTAGGCGCGTGTAGAGATCTGAAATGGGAACCCACCGGTGTTCTCACCGCGGTGTGGAGGGAATGGGTCGTCGACTTCTGGAAGTACTCGACGACTATCGGCCGTGGCATCATCTACCAGCCGACACGACGTGCGCCTCCAGGTGAGCCTATGACCAGGACTCAGGAGCATGAGCACGTCCACATCAGGCAGAACGAAGACCTCCACGTCCTGGGCTTCATCATCGCTGCCGTGATCTTCGGCTTCACCCGCGACTGGAAGGCTGCACTGGTCCTGTGGTGGAGTTCTGGCCTCTGGCTGGTGCCCAACTTCCTGACTACAGTTCTCAGGGGTGGACACATCTACAGGGACACCGAGCACGAGCGCAGCGCCTACGCTCAAACCGACCTAGACATCCACAACAAGAGTTGGTTGAGCGATCATCTCGCCACTCCCAGGAAGTGGTAGAACCATACCTGTTTCACCTATCAGTGCGTAGAAGCTGAACTACCACTGGAGGTGAAACATGAAGATCGCTACAGACTCGCATCTAGACCACGACCTCGGCGACGCCGTCATTGCGTACATCGTCGCCGAGTTCAAGCACATCAACTCCGGCTTCATCATCCGCACCATCGGAATACCCGAGGAACTTGGAACGGTGCCCTGTGGCATCGTGGGTCCTGTGATAGGCAGGCCTCCTGTTCCCGAGGAAGACGTCGTCTACGTCGTCAGAGGAACCCGGTCGTGGCCCAGCCGCACGCTAAAGGTCAAGCCGGAGAAACCACAGGTCCGAACGGTGACAGTCATCGCTGGTCCCCACGGAGACGATCCGTGCGTCCTCTACACGGCCTATGGCGGACCCTATGCACCACGAGAGCCCGGTGATCCTGACCTGAAGCCAGAGGACTACATGGATTCCAGGAAGTTCTGGTCGGAGCACGCCCTGATCTACTGATGTCAAGAAGTGATCAATTTCACCTATAAGGAGGTAGAAGACGAACTATCTCTGGAGGTGAACTGTGAAAAAGATCCTGCTCGTAGAGGACAATGAGTACAAGGGTCGTGCCATCCAGCGGGTTCTCCGCATCGCCGGCATCAACGTCGTTCTCGTCACCAATCTCGAAGACGCCCAGAAGGCCATCGTCAGTGAGACCTTCGACGGCATCCTTACCGACTGGGACTTCCCGCATCGTGAAGGCCTGGGCGAGACCCATGGCGCGGGTCGCGCCGTCGTCGGTCTGGCTCATGCCCGCCGCATCCCGGTCGCCGTGTTCTCCGGTAACCAGCCCGAGCTGTCCGAGGTCACCTGGTTCGTCGCCGGCGAACCCGACGCCGCGAAAGGCATCCTGGAGTTCTTCAACGGTGTGATTCACTGAGGATGGAGTAGAAGAAAGAAGAGGGCGCCCTCTTCTTTTGCTTAGATCGCGGTGAGAGCGTAGGCGACGAAGCCAACAATTACAGTGGCTAGACCGCATCCAAGGGCGAACGCGAAACCCCAGGTCTTGTAGAACGGCACGGGATCGGGCTGCAGCAACCTGGCCTGCGTCCTGAGGTCGGTTCTCAGGCCCTGGATCTCACGACCCAGGGAGTTGGAAACCACGGACATCGCCCTGGCATTGGAGTCGTTCAGGGCTGTGATGATTTCGTCGTGCTGTGCGACGAAGCGAGTCATCGTTTCTCGGTACCAGCGCAGCCGGTTCGTCCAGCGTATGGCGGTATCCGTACTGAGGAGCTGGCCGTCGAAGGGTGCCCTCGCACTCCTGGTCACAGGTTCGATGATGTCTGCACCGGGTGGTACATCTGGTGGCACCACGACCTCTATACCGGCTGCAGGGGCTGGCTGAGCCCAGACCTGGCTGGGAATGCAGCACAAGGCCAGAACGACGACTGTAGAGGCGTATACGCGGCCTGGGGACATCATTCGCCCCTACCGGCTCGTATCATGGCGTCGCGGAGCCTGTTGGGGTCCTTGCGCATGTCATCGACCTCCTGGATGAGCCTGGCCTCGAAGTCGGCCTGCAGGGCTTCGTACTTGGCCTGAATCTGACCCAGCCTGCCCTGCAGCGCGGTACGTTCTTCTTCCAGCGCCTTGATCCTGAGATTCGACTCCTCCAGGGCCTTGGCGTCCGCGTTTTCCATGACGTCGACAACCACTGGCCTCTTCTTCAGGACAGCCATGCCGCCGGCGACGAGAGCCATCACGGGGAGCAGTAGCGTCGCCCACCAATTCTCCTTCAGCCAGGGCCAGCCCTTGGTCAACCACCACGTCTTGATCGCCTTCATAGCTGCACCTGAGGCCGGCGCTTCGCCAGAGCCGTAACACCCGGAGCTATCGCCGTGCCGGTTGTTGGATTGACGCCATGTCCGCCGATCTGTGGCCGTGTCACAGAAGTCCCGACAACTGGCTTCGAGGCCCTGGTCACAGCAGTACCACCGCCCTGAACGACAGGAGGTCGAGGCGCGGCACGCATCAGACCCCTGGGATCATTGATCGTAGCCGGACCCATCATCTGGTCGACATGAGCCTTGGTGTAGCCCAACGGACGACTCAAGCCGCCGTGCTCCATGGCCATCGCCGTTGCGCCGTAGTCATAGTGATGACTGAGCACAGCCTTGGGATCTCTGACGCCGTGTTGTCCGGTTACAGCACTCTCCCATGCCCTGCCGACGCGCTGCCTCATGCCCTGCGTCACCGGGTTCGCCGCGGCCTGCTCCATGCGACGTGTGGCAAGACCTCCAGCGGCGACGCCACCCAAGCTGTGTCGTTCGAGACCAGTCATGGCACCAAGAGCCTGTCGAGACGTCGTCGCGCCACGTAGTGCTGGACTCCGCATCAGCTTGGATGCACCACCGATGCCCTGAGCCGTGCGCTTCGCCAGGTAGGACTCTACCGTCCCTATACCCAGGGCCGTCTTAACGGTCTCTCCAAAGGCGTGTAGAACAACGCTGTCCATGATCAGTCTTTGGGTACCGGTGGTGGTACTGGAGCCGGCGGTGGTGGCGTCCTGCTGTCACCGGGCAGCGTGACGTCGATGTCGAACTTCTTGCCGATGCCCTTGATCAGCTCGTAGGCAAAGACGGATAGACCGCCGGAGAGACCGAAGTAGGCGAAGCGTTCGACGACGAGGTCGACGCCAGGGCTGGGTTCCTTCCAGGACCAGGCGATGATGAAGCCGGCGAACACGGGATGAAGTACCAGCGTCCTGCGCATCCAGACATAGAACCACTTCGCGTCCCAGAAGACGTACCACTTGCCGCCACGCTCTGCACGTGCCGCGGCATCCGTGAAGATCTGCTTGTTCATCACCCTGCCAATCAGCATCGAGATGAACAGCCATGCGAAGAATGGCCAGTACGGCCCCAGTTTCTCCAGGTTTGCGATGATCTTGTCCACGAATTCCATCTCGTCTCCTTAGAAGTTCCTGGGACCAGGATCTGTGATCGTGATACGAACGCCCAGAATCAAGTCGTTGCTGTGTGGTACTCCGGCCTGAACGGTGAGAGAAAAGAAGGTGTACTGCGACGTCGTGACTGTCTCGGTGAGACCGGTTACGGCCAGTACCTGCACAGCACCGGTGTTGTCGTCAGGAACCGGGAAGCCACCAGGTAGGATGTCTGTCACCGTCTTTCCAGGTGTCGAGAAGTCGAGATCAACCCTCTCCAGCCTGATGACGTTCAACCTATCTGTGGTTGAGGCCCGAGCCGCACTCCCCGGATCTACCAGGACTCGTACTGCGGTCAGGATTGCTCCAGCGGGAATCCTGAAGACGAAGGCGATCTCCGCGTTGTCAGCATCGGAATCCCAAACAGCGCCGAGACCTGCAATAGTGGATAGATGCCACTCCGGTGTGGAGCCCTCAGGATAACCATCGCCAATCGGAAGAAGGATGTGGGTGTTTGCCCGTGCCGAGTCATAGGCGAACTCGCCAGAGCTGTCGATGATCGCGAACTCGGAGCCACAGACCTTGCCATCACCACGGATACCAGCCACCTTGTACGGCCTACCCGTGCCGGTCTGTGTGGTCGCGACGAGAGCCCAGCGGTCACCAGACAAGATGTCATGATCCGGGCTGGTGATGAGCACACCAACGGCATCGACGTCGTCACGAACCGATACGATGCAGCTCGGTGAAAGCGTGATGTCCGTTGTCGTGTCGAAGTCTCTTGCCGGAAGATCAGTGAAGCGACCCAAAGCGCTGAAGGTGTGGACCGTGAAGGTCCCAGCACCAGCAGCCGGGAATACCGGTACAGAGCCGTCCAGGTTCAAGAGATGGAAGCGATCCGGTGCAGAGTCCTCGACCCTGGAGATGAGATAGAGACCGGCCTGAGCCGCCGGTGTCAGGATCTCTGCCATGCTGCCCAGTGCTGGGGTGATGGCGTCGAAGTCTGAACCAAAAGCCTGAGCCGAGACTTCGATGGTTCCGTTCGCCGCGGAGTCCGCATCGAAGTTGAATGTCATCCCTGTCGTGTAGTTGGTCGCGCCGGGATCGAACTCCGTCATCGACATGAAGTCGAAGCGCTGCGGGGAATCGTCCGAGGACTCTACAAGATGGCCGATCTCTGCTGCGGCTCCACCACCAGACTTCACGACTCTACTCGCGTAGGCGCCGCGATACAGGGCATCGGCATCAGGAATGCTGGTGGCCTTCAGCGTGCTACGGAATCTACCGAAGCCATCGAAGTAGGTACCAGCCGCAACGATCGAACCATTAGCTGACGGCGATGGCACCAGGAACTGCAGGGCTCGTGCCGGAAAGTCCGTCTCCGGGCTGATGTCTGAAGTGACGCCGGCCAGGATGCTCAGCGCTGCAGGTGTCTGTGTCGAATCACTGTAGCCAGCGATGAGAACGCCGTGCTGCGCCCTGCCGCTTCGCGTCGACCAGCCGCCGAAGCTGGCTAGTTTCGGCCTGAACGCCGAGGCTGTTGTCGCCGTATCCGGGGCAAACGTCGGCGACACACCATTGATCCTGGAGACCTGGACGTCTGTGTTCAGGGCACCGAAGCCCGTGACGATGTACACGCCGGCGTAGGTTCCGCTGAGTATCTCGATGAGATCGACGTAGACCTTGAGAGCGGAATCATCAGAGGTGTGCCACTTCCTGCCACCCGTTGTCAGACGAATCAGGGTGGCATCCGCACCACCTGGGTTCAGCGTGACGTTCTCGACGTCGATGATGACGGTGTTGCCCGTTGCGAAGGCCAGCGCTCTGCGATCTATGATGCCTAGGGCACCATCGTTACCGCTTAGGCTGCTGGCACCGACACGATCTGACTTGTAGTCGAAGCCAGAGCTGCCACCGACAACATCACCCAGGGCATTTGCTCTGTAGTGAGCGTTTAGCGGGTCGCTGTCATAGATCGCGGACAACGCCGATGCCGTTTCGATGGCACCGGCATCCATGGTGACCTGTCTGCCGCCACCTGCAGGACCGGCCAGCCCGTTGTCGTATGCGGCATCCAGACCACCGGCTTCGAATGCGACAAGCCTGGCGTCAAGATCTTCGTCGTTCAGAACAAGGGCGTAGTGGGTGCGGTTACCGATGGCAGACGTAAGCTGCTCGCCAAAGGCAATACCGCGGTTGCCCGCACCGTGCCCGGGAGGGTTGAGCAAGGAGATCGGCACTTGGGCTCCGAAGCCCGCGCCATCACCAAACATCTCCTCCTTAGTCTTGATCGCCATGCCTGTCTCCTAGGATCATCCGAATCTCAGATCCCACCTGACTTCGATCGAGAAGAAACCTGTTTTATGAATCGTATCGAAGGTGTCGTAAGCCACGAGGTGTCCACCAACACCAGGATACGCTCCAGCGGATCCGTTGTGCAGGCTGGGATCTGCGGGGGACTTGTAGAGACCGATTTCAGACAACGGGACGGAGGTGTAGCCGCCGTAGTTGATATCGGTCTCTGAGAAGACGGCAACGAACCTGGTCTCTACAGCCGTGGGAAAGGTACCAGGAGTCGACAGCTCGCGCATGAACAGCGGATCTGCTGTGACCCGTACCGGACGCTCCAGGGTGCTGACTGTGACGTCGATGTCGGTCTGGATGTTGGCACCGGCGTAACCAGCGGGATCCGGATCGCTGTACGGTGATGCCGCGGCAGAGCTGCTGTTCTGGCGATTACCACCGATGCCGAAGCCGATGTATCTGACAACGGCGTCCTGTGTTCTGACGAAGCTACCCGGGCCGAATGCCGAAGCCGTGATGACTTCGCAGATGAACTGTCTGCCGGTGTTTACGACGATGTTGTGCGTCCTCTGGTGATGCCTCTTGCGCTTGCCACGCTCGATGAGGTCGATCTCCAGATTCCAGATCAGTTCCAGGCCGTCCTTAATCCGCATCATGGAAGAACGACGCCTCCGCTCTTGATCACCTTAGTTATCTCGTAGGTACCGGCCGGCAGTGTCATGTCGTACGTTGGGGTAAAGGGTACACCAACACCGACGAATGTGCCCAGGACATCGATTACGTCGGTGTCGTCGAAAAACACGGAATCAAACGTCAGCACGCCACCAGGCCAATTCAACGTGAAGACGAAAGTGATTACGTCCGTTGGGCAGTCGATGATTCCATCGAAGAAGGTGGCGCCGTCATCAAACTCCGACCAGATCGTGCCATCTCCTCTGTAGTCATCGTACATGAAGGTGAGGCCGCTGGGATCCGTCGAATCGTAGAGGTGCATGATCAGTGCGGCACCGACATCATCGACAGGATCCAGCTCGTCTGAGTTATTGCGCAGGCCTACCAGCATGGGATGCGTGTACGTCGGCTTCACAGACAAGACGAACTGCAGCAGCAAGGACAAGTTCACGATGCTGACGAGATCAAGGTTGAATCTGACCAGGAAGGTCTGGAACTTCTCCAGCTCCGTCATCAGACCGCCACGGACGTAAGGTACGAACCACCTCGGGTCGTTGTAGAGATCGATGATGTTGACACCAGCACCCAGTGGAGAGAACTGTGGGACGTCATCACCCTCAGCCCAGGGCAGGTCGGTCTCCGGGTTGATGTCCAATCCACTGGTGGTACTGAGGTCTAGGGGATCCCTTCTGTAGTAGTACGTCCTGATGGTCTCGGATGGCACTTCGGTATCACCGTTGTCATCCCTGATCAGGATCCTACCCGTTGTCGGGCTGAAGATTGGGTTGATCTCCTCTATGGTTCCAGCCATCTCGGCGAAGGGCTGACCAAACAGAATCTGAGCACCGATACGAACCGCGGCGAGACTGGGTCCCTTCTGCTGGGCATAGTTCAGTCCGGCGACACCTGCGGTGTAGTTGAAGTCCTCTGGGAACTCCGCGGCATCATCACGGAGGAAGCCAGCCAACCTACCGAACAGATCCTCTACGTTGCCCTCGTTGCTGAAGACCGTAAGTTCGGCCCAGAAGATGTCCGGTGGTTCGATGTCAGGGATGATGAAGACGTCATCCCTGAACTGCAGCATCGGAATCTTGGAGCCGTCGATCTCCCTGTAGAATGGTTCGAGGATGAAGTCGACGTTCTCCTTCCACAATGTGGGTCCAGCAGATACCGGGATCAGATCCTGTAGCTGCGGGATGCT
>JACCDR011644345.1_pt1 | contig 10741 bp, 15 predicted proteins | sample 7446431 | NCBI WGS metagenome assembly JACCDR01 (sample SAMN15323443, study PRJNA562643) | freshwater metagenome | isolation source: river surface water | place: USA:Blue River Watershed | collected 2017-08-17 | reverse complement strand
GGCTTTCGCCGTTGCCTTCGGCGGTTTCGCCTTCGGTCTTGCCGTCGCCGGTCAGACGAGCGCGCAGGCCGAACGTCACCTTGTCGCCCGTGCCCTTTTTCGTTTCCGACTTGACGTGAATGATCGAATTCGCATCCTCGCCCATCAGCGGGCCGATTTCGAGATATTCGCGCATGGCGACTGTGAGGTTCTTGGCCCACAGTTTGACGGCCAGTGCGTCGTTCACGCCGAATGACGTATAAGACATGGTTATCCTCTCCAAAGGATTGAGTTGTTCCGACTGGTTTGCGCGATGACGGGCGCACCGGAACGAGCGTTTGGAGAGGCGACGGGCTCGTGCGTCGAGCGCGATACGGGCGCCAACCGAAAAGCCTTATCGTGGCTTCGTCGGACCCTGGACGTGCATGGGAAGGAATGGGGAGCGGGAGTGTAAGGTTATGGCCGATGACCAGTCGGCCGCCTTATGTCTCGCTGTTTGGGCTTGTCAGTGCATTCGGATGGTTCGTCAACCGCCCATGATCGCTTTGAGCTTGGACTTGCCGATTTTTGCCGCTGTTGCCGCGAACTCTTCGTCCGACATGGATGCGAGGGCTTCGATCGTCAGACCTTCGCCGGCCGATCCGCCCGTGCCGGACAGAGACTTCTGCGTCGCCTGTCCTCGGGCCACGTTGTCGAGCCGCTGCGCGGGGTTGATGGACTGAGCGGCGGCTGCGGCCTGCTTTGGCGTGTAGCCCCGGGCAATCGCCTGCTCGTACAGAACCGCAGACGGGGACCGCTTCTGTTGAAACGCCTGCGCGACGATGTTCGTCTCTTCGTAGGTCAACTGCTGCCTGATCTGGTCCTGAGAATAGCCCAGGGCTGCGAGTTCCCTTGCCCGTGAGTTGGCGATGTAGCCATAGGCATCCTTGAAGTCGGGCTTCTCAGTCATGAACCTCTGCGCGTCGGCGGCATAGGCCGATTGAAGTTGGTTCAGGCTTTGCTCGCGCTGCCGCTCCTCGACGGTCTTCTGCGTGGTCTGCTCAAGGCCGGATAGCTTTTTCTCAAGGTGCTTCACATACGCGAAGATGTCCTTTTCCGGGTCGGGCACCTCTTCCTGCGCCGGTCCCGTCTGCGTCTGCGGCGCGGTCGGCTGCGTCAGAACCTCATTCAACACCGCAAGCCGTTCCTCGGCGCGGGCCATCCGTTCCCGGTAGGTGTTCAGTTCTTGCTCGGTCGATTTCCGGCGTTCCCGTTCTTTATGAAGCGCAGCATGGGGCACGAACTTGCCCGTGATCACTGACCTCGCCTTGCCGTTCTCGTCGATGTAGAAGGCGCCGTCATCGTCTTCGGTGGGCTGCTCGCCTTCCTGCGGGGCCGCGTCGGTGATCGGTGTCTCTGCCTGCGTCGGCGCGGGCGTTTCAGACGGGATCAGCCCCTCTGTCTTCTCCCCCTTGCTTGAAAAGTATTCCATTTCAGCCGGCGAAAGGCTGTCCGATGAAAACTCCGTGCTGGTTTCCGTGCTCATGTGTCCCTCTTTCCCCTCAAGTGAACGCTTGGACTGCGAAGATCGTCGCGAACAGGACGAGCCCGCCCGCAACGATCATGAAGCCTATTTTCAGTTCCTCTTTCATTGCGGCAGGCCCGGAGGCGGCATGATTTCCGCGTCCTCTGCCGCCATCGGCAGCGGTCTTTGCGGCGTTCCCGGCACCATTGGCATCTGTGTCGGCATGGGTGGCATGGCCGCATTCGACGGCATGGGATCAATGGCAAACGGGTCCATGAGCTTGGCACCCATCCAAGGCTCGGGAGACATGATGTTCTGAGTAGCCCCCAATAGCCCCATCTGCGCCGCCTGGACGCCTGCGGTTGCCAGTTCAATGATGCTCTTGACCCGCGTGCTTTCGGCCGTTGCGTTGTCCTTATCCGCCGCTGCCTTCTCACGCTCCATCTTGATCTGTTCGACCGCTTGAGCGATCTGCTTGGCGGTTTCCGCTTCCGGGTTGGGCCGCGCGGCCATTTCCTTAAACGCACCGACGAGCTTCGACGGGAGCGGGCTATATTCCAGAACCGTGATCACCGCTTCCGGCGTCAGCAACTCCTTAAACGCTGGCAGAACTTGCTGAATGGTTGCCCATGTCTGCTCTTTCGAGTTCGGCGACGTTGGCGCGTCTTCAACAATAACCTCATACTGGCCGAGCGTATTGTCGCGAACCAGAGGGATCATTTCCGTGGTGCCGTCGTCTTTCGCAATGCGGATCAAACGGCCGTCTGCCAGATAGTTCTGGATATAGTGCAGCCGAACACGGCCCACCATCTTGCGGAAACGCCGCAAGCTATCGAACAGGGTGGCCAGAATGGTCATACCCGCCTGCTTGCGCTGCGCTTCTAGAATACCGGGCTGGTTAGCGTCGCGCATCCCGAGCAGTTCAAGGTTCACGCCGGAAGCGTCCCGGATCGAGGAAATCGCGAACTCGAGAAGGTTTGTGTATCCAGCCGGGAGCCCAACGCCGGGCTTCTGCATGATCTTGCCCTTTTGAATGGCTCCCTTTGCTGCCCAGGTGATCGCGTCGGGTTGGGCGTAGGTATCCTGAGCCGCCCGCATGTCTTTGAATGCGTCGTCTTCGGCAATGATGCCGCCCTTGGCCGTCGTGTTCAAAATGTGCAGCGTTTGGCTGAGCCACTTGTTCGCCCAGCGTTGCGGGTCTTTCATCACCCGAACCAGGCCGAAAAACGTTCCCTTGTTCCGGTCCAGTTCGCCCGTGATGCAATTCCACGAAAACCGATCGCCGGCCGGCGCTTCCATCACGCCGCCGAGGATTTTCGAGCCGAGGAACGCCTGCTTATAAACCCTCTTCATTTGCTTCACGGCCTTAAGCTGCATCCCCTGCGCGGTGGCCGCTTCCTGTAGGGCTTCGTAATCCTCTTCGCCCAATTCCTCGACCGCCTGCGGGTTGGCCGGGTTGCTCACCCGATAATAGGGCTGCTTTTCAAACCATTGCGCATGAACGATATGAACCTCGTCGGACAGGTCGGGGCCTTCGGCCGGGTCGAGCTTGCGGCGACGCTGCTCGATCGGCTTCGGCTCTTTCGTTTCATCCCCGCCGATAGCCCACGGGGCATCAAGGTCGGCCTCATCCGCTTCCGGGAACATGTCCTTTGCTTCTGAAAGGCTCATCTTGCGCACCCGGAACACATGCCGGGCGTCGGCTAGGTTTTTCTTCCGGGCCGACTTGTCCCAATACATCTCCAGAGGGTCGACCTTATCCTCGACGTACATGCCATCAGGCTCGACGTCGTAGTCGATCCGGGCTTCCGTCCAGCCCATGCCGCAGATCGCAGCGTCTTGAAAGGCTGACGACTGCTCGTCTTCGGCGTCCGATCCATCCGCCATCCACTGTGAGGCAGCGGTGAGGATTTCATTCACCTTGACCTGCCCTGGGTCCGTTCCCCGAGGCAGATAGACCGTTTCATGGCGTGAGTTGATCTCGAGCCCGCACACGGCTTTCACGATCGCAATCGTCCGGTTGAACGTGATCGGAACGCGGCCCTGTTCGTCCATGTAGGCGCGGTCGCGCTTTGACCACTGGTCGCCGGCCACGAACGCAAAGTCTTCCTTCGCTTCCGCCCGCCACTCGCGCGAATGGTCTTCTGCTTCCTTGAAAAACTCTTTCAGGCGCCGGTATAGCTCGATTTCATCAAGATCGCGGGTGCCGCCATCGTTGATCATTTCGACTTGGTTGCCGTCGTTATCGTCCGCGCTCATCACGCCGCCCCCTTGGTTTTCTTGGCTGGTTTCTCTGCCTCGAGGGCTTCGAATTCTGCTCTGAGCAACTGCCCGATCTCAATCGTCAGCGTCTTGGTCAGGACGCGATCTGGACGCCCGTCCAAGATGCGCGTCTTGACGTGCCGATCGACAAAATCTGACACGAACGTATCGGCCACTGCCATCCAGTCTTTCATCATTGCCTCCAGCCCGCCCACAGAACCCCGATAACAAAACAAGCCACGATGACGACGCCCGCAATCGTCGACCCCAACATCACATCCGCAACGTGGCTCCACAGAACAATGTCAGAGGTCGCTTGATCCATCACACGATCCGCCTTTGTGGACGTTGCTTCTTCGATTTCTTGGCGCGAATGGCGTGGCTTGCATCGCGGTACGTCGCAACGGCCTCGACCTTCCCATTCTTGATCTTGAAGCCTTTCGGCAGAGCTATCTTTCTCATAGCGGCCAACTCAGCATGACCATTGCCAGAAGGCCGAACGCGATCGCCCCGAACGCCATTTGCCCATTCGACCAAGCGTCATCGGCCGGCGGCAAAGGCTGTTCTTCGTACCACTCGAAAGTTTCCTGTTTTGGGTCCGGCTTGCGGCCGTAGCAGACCCAAAACTGTTCAATCGGGTCTTCCTTCGCAAAATCGTAGGGATAACCGATGTGCTCTTGGCTCATGCTAAACCGCCCATCCGCTGAATTGCCTACTGGACTGCCTATGCCTGTCCCGATCCTTTAAGAACCGTTGCCGATCATCGGCTGCAAAGGTCAGCATCAGTGCATCGGCTAAGTCAGGCGACTTGCCGGCCAGACGCTTTTTCATGTCTTCCTTGCTTTCGACCTGCACCTTGCCCGACGAAAGAACCCGGTATTTCGTCACCGTGAGTTCGGAGATCAGGCCCCGGTCATTCGGTATCTTGCAGTTACGCGCCTCGAACCACTCGCGCAGTTTCCAATGAAGCTCATCGCGTAGCCGCATGAACGTATCCGACACCGATGCGCTTTCACCGACATTGACGCCACGAACGGGCAAGCCAAGTTCATCAAGCCTGTCCACGACGCCGGCACCGATGCCGATCATATCGACACAGATTTCATGGGGTCTGTCATCGATCGGCGTCTCATCCCACTCACGAAGGATCAAGCCGCAAAGCGTCATCGTGTCCTTCTGATTGAACACCTTGACCGGCTCGAGCACCGTGTTGCCGCGGCGCTTGCAGAGCGTGGAGCGGTCGCCACCGCGGGCCGGGTCAACGCCCCACACCGGTAGAACATTCATCGGCGCCACGTCACGGGTGATCGCTGCCTCAACCCATTCCATCGGGATCAAGCTGTCAGGGCCAGCTTTTGGAAACTCACCTAGAACACGCACCCGGAATTCATTGCTGTCCGCTCCGAACCGCTGGATCACGTCCTCGATATGGCCCCGCGCTCGGGGCACTTCCTCAGAGGACACCCGGAGCGTCCAGAACCGGTCGGCCAACAGCGTGTGGCTATCGTAGAAATATCCCGAGCTTTCCGTTGGGTTGCCGGTCATCACGAGGATGGCGCCCTCAGTCGATAGCGCGCCCATCGCGACTTCGTAGGCTTTCTCATGAATGGCCGACGCCTCATCTAGTAGAAACATCAGGTTCGCTGCGTGAAACCCAGCCAACGCCTGTGGGTTATCTTTTGACGCGGTACGAAACACCGCAAAGGCATCGGTCGGTGCCGGCGCAAAACTGATCTTCTCATTATCGACCGTGATCAGGTCGCGCAGCATCGGCGGGAGCCGGTCTTTCCACTTGGCGATTTCCGGCTGAATCGTGTCGCGCAGCTGGTCCTGAGAGCCGGCCGCCACGGGGATCTTGGTATCCGGCCCGAAGCACAAAAGCCCCCACAAGACGAGCCACGCCTGGAAGGTTGTTTTCCCGACGCCGTGACCAGAGCGGATCGACAGGCGCGTGTGGCCATCCCGCAGGGCCTCCAGGGCCTTGCGTTGCCATTCCTCGGGCTCTACCCCAAGCACCCCGCGAACGAACGTCAACGGGTCTTTCGGGCTTTTAAGCCAAGCCTGTTTCCAGTCGTCAGCCATCGATGGTCAGCCCCCGCCGTTGCGCCCCGATTGCCGCCCATAGCTCCTTTACGCTTTCCCCAATCTCGTGCTTGTTTTCGACTTCCGACTTATCCTTTTGGCCAAGGTATTGCTTCCCAAGCCAAATCTGCATCGTCACGTTACCCTTTTGGGCGGCGAGGAATTGCATTCGGCGCAGCGATCCTTGACCGGAGCCGCGCCCCTCGTCCCAAACTTCACGCGCTTTTTCGTTGGACCTTAAAAATCCCTCGAAGGTTGCCAAGCTAACCCCTAGAATAGCCGCCGCTTCTGCTTGCGTGTGCTGGCCGGCTGCAAGCATTTTTACTCGCTCAAGCGTAGGTTCATCTGCAACAATTACTTTGGGGCGACCTGCCTTGTTAACCGGCTCTACTTGCTGCTTTTTCCTCATTCTGAGGCCTCCGCTTTCTTCTTTTTGCGGATCGCCTTTATGCCGTCGTCATAGGAGCCGGAAGTGTTCTTGGCCCATTCTCCGCCTTCGTAGCGGGCGGTCGAAACTTCCTCGAAGGTCTCGCCGGTAGCCTCGAGGGTGGCCTTTTTTCCGGTGAAGTCCTGCCAACGCTTAATGGCGACATCGACGTAAGCGGGGCTCAGTTCAATGGCGTGGATGTGCCGGCCAGTGAGTTCCCCGGCCATGATGGTCGTGCCCGATCCAGAGAACGGCTCATAGACCGCCTGCCCAGGAGAGGAGTTGTTCTCTATGGGGCGCTTCATGCATTCGATGGGCTTTTGGGTGGAGTGGCCGGTTTCAGACTTCTGAGGCTTGTCGATTTCCCATAAGGTGGTCTGCTTGCGGTCCCCGACGTAGTGGCCGGTCTTGCCCTTGCGGACGGCGTACCAGCAGGGCTCGTGGTGTGGGTGATAATCCCCTCGGCCAATGGCAAAATGCGACTTGGCCCATATAATTTGCGCGCGGATGTGCAGGTCCGTCGCCAGCAGGCTCTCCGCTACGACGTGCGCCTTGTTGCCCGCGTGCCAGACATAGGCGACATCTCCTGGGAATAGCGCCCACGCCTCGCGCCAATCAGCCTTGTCGTCGTTCAGGACTTGTCCCGTTGCCCGACCCTGCCCGTCCCGCTGGCGGGACGGGTCGTTTTTCTGCGGCATGGCCTCATTGCGCCACCCTGCCTGATACTCCACCCCATAAGGCGGGTCCGTGACCATCAAATGCGGTTTGACGCCGTTCAGAGCCTTGGCCACGTCGTCAGCCTTGGTGCTGTCCCCGCAGACAAGACGGTGATTGCCGAGGTTCCAAACGTCGCCCAGCACGGTCACGGGGTTGACGGGCGGCTCCGGGGTTTCCTCGGCGCGAGCCACGTCCTCGTCGTCAAACGTCGGGGCGAAGATGTTGGCCAGTTCGTCCTGGTTGAAGCCCACCAGCCCGAGGTCAAAGTTCTCGTGGTCGAGGTCGAGCAGTTCGACCTTGAGCAATTCCATATCCCAGCCGGCGTTAAGGGCCAGCTTGTTATCGGCCAGGACGTAGGCGCGTTTTTGCGCTTCGGTCCAACCTTCCGCGACCATTGTCGGAACGTCTGCGATCTTGAGCTTCTGAGCGGCTAAGACGCGGCCGTGGCCCGCAATAATCTCTCCCGTCTCGTCGACGAGGATCGGCGTGGTCCACCCCCATTCCTTGATCGAGGCAGCGATCTGGTCGACCTGTTCTGGGCTATGGGTGCGCGCGTTTCTGGCATAAGGCACAAGATCGGCCACCTTGCGCCGATCGACTTTATCGGCTGGCCAAGGCTTCGCCATCACCTACCCCCCGCCAGATAGACAAACAGGAACGGGAGAACGACGAGGCCAAGAAAGAGAAAGGCGATGTCGATCATTAGATTTGCTCCAGGAAAGACAAACTCCAGTCCGGCCCGACCACGAACGTCACATCCCCCCGGATCGTCGGGGACGCACTGGTCGCGACTTCCGATCGGTTGGGCGGGTTGACTTCGCAGAAAACCGATTTCCCCTGCTCGACCTGGACAAAGGCGACGCCGGTCCCGGATGGAGCCGCGGCTGAGCTTTGCGCCGTCACGTTGTCGACCGAAACGGATGATTTCTCGATGTAGGGCTGTTTGAGCGTTCCAACGCTATCGGTGGCGTACTTGGTCCCGGATGCAAACGGGACTTGAGCCACGCCCTGATGCCAAAAGACTTTGACGACTGCGGTCATGCTGGTTCCCCTCCAGAAACGAGAGCAGCCGACCCCTTCCCAAGGATCGGCTGCACATGCGGATAGCCCGCCCCCGAATTGTCCGATCCGTCACCAGATGCCGCCAGAGTCTGCGGCATGTGCTTGACGACGCGGCACGTCGGCTCTATGGTCTGCACATAGTCGAGCTGGTCAGGCGCGGCGCAGGACACGAACCAACGTCTTGATAAACTATCGTAATTCGATAGTTCGATCAAGGCGCGAATGTCGTTTTGTGCTTGCATAGCGTCGACTGATATGATATGTCTGACCCTTTGTCAACTCACTAACAACTAGAAATTAAACGATTTTTTGCCGTGTCAAGCGGCAAGATAAGCGTTGACTGCGACAAAAGCGCACACCCCTATTCGAGGCGTGCGAACTCGCCAAAATACTCTTTTGCGGCTTTGCAATAGGCGATATGTGCGGCAGTCGGGCAGTTAAATAGCCCAATATGCAACCGCATACCTTCTACGCATAATTGCGCTCGCCATTTTCCATCTTCAAACCGAACGCCCTTAATTCCAGACGTGTTTGTGTTTGGCTTTCTGCTGTTCCCGCCATTTTGAGACGATGTTGCTAACCTGAGATTTATAAACCTGTTATCCGTGCCGTCATTGTTTACGTGGTCGATTTTTAGTTCTGGCCACTTTCCTGTCATGTATAGCCAAGCAAGCCGGTGCGCATAATACTGAGTGCCAAAAACGTGAATTCTAACATGCGCTGAGCTGCGCCTCTTTTTTATCGACCCGGCAACACTGCCGGCGCCGCAGCGGCCAGACCTAACAAGCCACACAAACACGCCCGTCTCAGGATCGTAACTCAGCACGTTCCGCAACTCTTCCGCCGTTATCATCGGCCTTCCCTTTCTTGTCGAAAAGCTCTAGCTGCTTTGCCTTCTCTCGTTTGCGGACATGAAAGGCGGTTGTCGCCTCAGTCGCTTTCCCAAGAAAGGCGTCAAGGTCATATCTGTAACGCTTGCCGGGCGTCAGGAATGACGGTATCTTTCCCTCCATTGCCCATTTGCGCAGCGTCGGCAGACTTACGCTTAAGAGCTTTGCTGCCTCTGTAGCTCGATAAAATTTCCGTTTTGTCTCGTCTTTTGCCATTTGTCGGCCTTTCCCGGCCTATTCAGCGATAAGTTTCTGCAATTCCCTGATCTTCGTCGTTGTTTCATCGGTCCAATCCTTCCGACGCCGAAGGGTGGCAACCGGCAGGAACACCCGCGAATGGCAGCTAGGGCACCATGACTGGCCCGGACTTGCTGGATTGCCGCAAAAGTGCATCTCCCCGTCCTTATCGAATGGGAACTTGCATTGACCGGGCTCTAGGGCTTCGAATTTGACCGGAGAGGCGAAGCTAGAGGCCGGGGGCTCCTTCGGTAGCGGCGACGCCTGAAACGCCGTCAGCGGGCTTCTGTGTGGCTTTGAGAGGCTATTGAAGGGCGTGGCGACCTTGCGCTGTTGCTTGCGCTGCAGTTTGCGCACCGCCGACATGCCGTCTGGCCGGGAGTTCGGGTGCCGACCGCATCCAAGCCGGTGGGCCTTGCCGATCACCGCCGAGCGGGTGACTTTGGCGCCGAACGTCTCGAGCAGCCCAGTCTGGATTTTGCCGCCCGACCAGCCCTCGGCCCATCTGGCGCGAAGGTAGGCTTCCGCCTCGGCCGTCCACGGTCCCAAATCGAGAACCCGCGCCGGCAGGCCGAGGTAGTAGGCTTTGAGCTTCACCGCCTGTTCGGTGCAGTTGGGGAACATCTGGCTTGCGATGTAGGAGCATGTCCGGTTCTGTGCCCACATCAGGCGCAAGAGCTTGATCCGGTCTGGCGTCCACTTGGTTGCTTTACCGACCATTAGGCCACCTCCGCCAGAAAGCGCGGGCGCGTGAAGCGCTGCTCGATTTCAGGGACGGCCTGCGTCTGCGGGATCGGCGGCGGGGATTGCATTTCGATCAGGACCGCCCGCAAGGCTTCCAGTTCCCCGCGAATGATCGCCTGCGTTTCCTGTTTCAGCGCCGCTATGTGCCGGATATGGTTTAGCGTTGCGTCCCGTTCGTGCAGCAAGTGGTTCTCGATCGCCTTCAAATTTTCCGCCAAACGCGGATGCTGGAGAAGCATCTCCATGCGCAGTCGCTCGACGGCCTGTTCAAGTTCGTTCATGTCAGTTCCCCTCGCCTGTCATTTTGCGGACGGGGACCAGCCCGGCCACAACCATCGACCGCAACTCGAGACAGACGGCCGCCCTCGTGCAATTCAGCAGTGCTTCTTCGACTGCCGTGCCCAGCGAAGCCCAATCGCCGGCATCGTCATCTTCAAAACTTTCCGGCATACCATTCCCCCGCTTGCTCGCCCAAAACCCGCTGTGCAATTTCATGTTCGCGCTTGACCATTTTCTTGCCGAGATCGGCCAGCCCAGCGCCAAACAACCCGCCCTCACCGCGCAGGCATTCCTTCAATTTCACGATGAACTCGTCGCGGACTTTGATCAGCCGGCGCACCTCGCCCTCGTCGGGGAGCCGGTGCTTTTCGGCAATCCAGTCGCGCAGGGTTAGCGCCCAGCCTTCGCGCGCCGCCCGCTTGCCCAGCGCGCCGGTCATCAACTCGTCGGCCAGCTTGTAGGGGTTGGCGGGCTTGTTTTCGGTTTGTAGGGTTGGCTTGGCGCGCCGGTCATCGGCTAGAACTTCGTTGCAAGCGTCGATCATTTCGCGCGGCACCG
>JACCDR010313799.1_pt1 | contig 10742 bp, 34 predicted proteins | sample 7446431 | NCBI WGS metagenome assembly JACCDR01 (sample SAMN15323443, study PRJNA562643) | freshwater metagenome | isolation source: river surface water | place: USA:Blue River Watershed | collected 2017-08-17 | reverse complement strand
AAGACTGATTTAGGATGGTCGCCTTTTTTCTTTCAACATGTAATTGAGCCCAATTCAATAATGAAGGATATATCTTATATGAAATTGTATTTTGCTACTGTAACTAATCCGATGCAAGAATCTGCACCTAAAGTACCCACCAAAGCATATCCAAATGATGCTGGGTATGATTTGTACTGCACTAATAGCGCATTTATTTCAACAAATCAAGTAATGAAAATTCCAACAGGTATTATTTGTGCAATACCCGAAGGTCATTATGGTCAAATTAATGATCGTTCTAGTATGGGCATTAAGGGCGCCAAATGTTTAGCTGGGGTTATTGATGCTGGATATAGAGGTGAGATATCAGTAATTATGACCAATCTTTCTAAAGATGTGCTACATATTAAACCAGGTGATAAAATCGCTCAATTAATCATTCATAAGATTTATGATGGTGATACGGAAGTAGTTAGTCCAGAAGACTTGCCAGCAGCAGCCAGAAAAGACAATGGCTTCGGGAGTTCTGGCAAATGAAAAAGATGACAAAGATATCTAAAGAAGGTAGACTAAATAGCTATTGGAAAATAGAAAGACCAAAAGATTCTGACTTGCCAGAATTTTTAATTACTCAAAACGTTTCTAGCAAAAGACTTTTAAATAAAGAAAAATTTAAGTTAAGTAAAAAGCGCAGAAAGCTTCCTAATATTGATAGTTCATTTTATTTAACCCAACATGATTTATTATTAAATGAAAAATGGTAAACCTTCAAGACATTCTACAATTAGCAGATTTCATCGAAGATTTAGATTTAAATACAAATATTTTTATTTTTTAAATCATAAAGCAATATTGTTTGCCAATACTATTGAAAATAGAGACGGTAGCGAGGCTTGTGTTTGGCATGATAGTCCTCAAATGCATTTATATATTGAGGATATGCATAAAGTTTCAAATAGGTTGTTCTTGACTTCATCAGAAGAAAAATTTAATCTACCAACAAGGAAAGAATACGAAATGAACAAAGACGTGAAGCTTGGAAAATTTGAGTTACAAAAGGTTGTAACTTTAACTGAATTAAAAGATAAAACAAACGCCTTAGAAGAAGCTGATTACACAGATCGTGTAAGTATTAACGGAGAACTCCATTTCTTTCAATTCAAGTTCATCCCACCTGAAACTGAAGTATCTAAGTTTGTTATGACCAAAGGAGCTTTTTACCTAGAACAAACCAATTCAGGTATTAAGCCACGTAAAATTGAAACACGTACTACTAAAATTTTGGATAGCGCCAAATCTGCTGTTGAGATTAGAACGCGAATAGATGCTTTTTTTAATAAACTAGATGTATTTCGAGAAGAAGGTATAGAAAATCCAAAACGTGGCATGCTTATACACAGTGGTCCTGGTGTTGGCAAAACAACTATTATCACCAAGATCATGAACGAATATGTTCAAGAACACAATACGTGCGCATTAGTATGGCCTTCAGATATTGTGCATCCAGATGACATGCAAGAATTTCTTGGTTCTGATTGCGATTGGTCTGGTATTGATCGATTTATCCTTGTAATTGAGGATTTGGGTGGTGGTAGTGATATTTGGGGTGCTCAGCACCAAAAGACCCCAGCTGCGCTGCTAAATTTTTTAGATGGAATTGAAGCAGTTTTTAAGAAACCAACTTACATTATAGCAACTACAAATAATGCTGATGCTTTTCAATCTAATTTAAATTCTCGTCCTGGTAGATTTGACGTTGTGTTAGGTCTTCCTCCACCAAGTAAAGAAGATCGTTTAAATCTTCTTAAATTCTTTGCTAAAGATAGATGGAATTTTTCAAAGAGCGAAGAAAATGAATTAGCTAGACTCACCGAAGGTTTTTCAGCAGCTCATTTGAAAGAAGTATATCTTCGTTCACGTATTGATGATAAAACAATGTTTGAAACAGCTGATGAAATTAAAAAACACATTGACAAGATCAAATCAAATGTGGGATTATCAACAGAGAAGAAAGGATCTGGACCAGTTGGGTTCGGAGGTGGTTCATGGGACGAGGAATAACAGAAGAACAAAAGTTAGCTGCTGCATACATGATGGGTAGATTTAGGCAGCGTTGCAATTTATCAATTGCTTTGATTTTTATCAATATTTTGCTTATGTTGATTATGCAATCTAAGAGCATTGGATTTAACATTGCCATGTTAGTTATTTGTTTGGTTTCATTCTTTGGCCAATCATCATCCTTGAGAAAACTTGAAAAAGAATTTGGAATGTCAGAAGACCAGCTAAACACTACCGTATAATTATGTTGATACAACTATATCCTAGCAAAATTTTATTGCAAAAAAGCTTAAACGTTGAAAGCTTTGATGAAGCTTTGCGAGATACAGTTGCTGAAATGTCAGTATTAATGCGCAAGCTAAAAGGCGCTGGCTTAGCTGCTCCTCAAGTTGGCATTAATAAAAATATTTTTATAATGGAATTAAGTGAAGAAAAAAGCGATACTCCTTTAGAAAACATTGAAGTAGTTATTAATCCTAAAATTCTTTCTAAATCAGAAGAATATGTTATAGATTTAGAAGGTTGCTTAAGCTTTCCAAGTATTTTTGAAAAAGTAAAACGTTCAACATATGTTGAAGTGGAATATCAAGGTCTAAACGGAAATGTTCTTAACAAAAGATTTTCAGGCAGATTGGCAAGATGTTTTCAGCACGAGTACGAGCACTTACAAGGAGAGGTTTTTATTAAACATATTTCAGCTTTAAAGAGAGATATGGTCAAAAGAAAAATGACAAAAATAAACGCTCTTCTTGGCCGTGCATAATGAGACAAAATTTTAAATTTAGACCAAGAGAAGAAGTGTTATACTTTTGGCCTGCCAAAAATAATTATTATCGTGCAGTTGTATTAAAACAACAAAGTTATTATCAGGATAATCCTGATCAAAGTCACTATCAAATACGAATTTTGAACTACCAAGATGGTAACTGGACGATGACGGCTGTTGAATCTTCTCTTTCTAAAATAGAAAATCCAAATAAATTAATGAAAGAATTGATTAATGTATAGAAATGGTAATGTAGGAGATCGCGTAATAGAAAATGTTACTTGGCAAAAAGGCATTATCACTTCGGTGAATCAATCACATGAAGATGGAACTTTTATGTATCATGTGAAATTTGGTGCAATAGAAGTTTTTATGTATGATAATGAATTAATTGCTTGTATAGATCCCCAATTGATAATGAGAGAAATTATATGAATTGGCTTAAAAAGATTTTCCATACCTGTGGATACTTCAGATGGGAAGTAGGTTATGGCCTAACAAACTATGGCATAGGCAGGTACGAATACAAGGTTTGTCGTGATTGTGGTAAAGTATTTCCTGAGATACAAAACTTTACCAAAGATAAAGATATTTATAAGTGATTGAACCTAAACTTATTAGGTATACCGTTACTTTCGTTATACAAGGATGATACTTGGAATCCTATCGGCCTTTAGAAGTTGGGACCAAAGTTAGAATTAATATCAATTATTTGAGGGAATTTTTAGTACACGGGGAATTTGAAACACACGAACAATTTAATGTACTAGGCACAGTAGTAAAAATGTATTTAGTTGAAAATGTAGATTTTTACGAAGTGTTATGGAACGATGGTAAAACGGAACCAGGATTTAATAGAGAATTTTTGTTAGAAATATATGATGTAAATGTTTTAATGAAAGAATTATTGTGAGAAGAGAAAATTGTTTAAATTGTTCTGGTACTGGTGAAGTATGCAAAGCTTACTATACCGATGATTTATACGATAAATGTGAAGAATGTTTAGGGCGAGGATATTTTGAATATCCTGATCCTAATGATTTGATGAAAGTGTTGTTAAATGAAAATAATTCAATTGGGGCCATGTGAAGCTTGCCGTGGTCATGGTATAGGCATATATACAGATTCATATGGTTCATATGAAGAGGCATGTCCTGTTTGCCTTGGAGCTGGTACTATGCACGAGTATTCTGATTATTCAGACCCTAATGAACTTTTAAAGGAAATATGTGATGATAGCAAGAAAAGCAAAGAAACATGCTAAGAAAAAAGCCGGCTATCCAAAGCCTAAGCCAACACCGAATCCAAACGATATTTTAAAGCAATTGGTATAATGTTCAATATCGAAACCATTAAAATTGGTGATAAAGTTAGCATTGGTAAACATAAGCCTATGGCATATGGTGTAGTTAGAGCGGTATTTATTGAATCTAGTCACGTTGCTTACAAGGTAGAAGTTACAAGTTGGATTGAGAAACGCAAAAATTCTCCTTCCACAGTAGTAGTGAAGCATCATTTTATCAAACGAGATAGCAACGATCCAGATGATGTGATGAAAACTATTCTGTAGTTGACACCAAAGGTGGTATATGGTATACAGATACCATGCGAAGTAAGTACACAACTGGTGATAAAGTCTTCTGCAAAGAAGTGGATTCCAACGGAAAAGTAATTAAGGTATTGCACTTCTTTAATGAAGGTGGTACTATTGTTTATAAAGTAAAAGTTGGTCGAAAGATTATTTTGCTTTTAGAAGAACAGTTAGAAAAAGCTAAAACTCCAGATTCGTTTTTAAAGAGATTATTAAAAAATGCGTAACATAATAAAAGATCAAATGGTAATTGTATTCGTCAAACAACCAGGAGGTACTGGTAATGTTTGTGAATTTGTTGGACGTGTTACAGAAGTGTTTAAACAACACAGTCCTGAAGAAAGTTTCGACTATATGGTAATGCCTGTTAAAATTTTACAGGACCAATACTTTTTTCTAAACGGATGTATGGATGAAATTCTTGTAAAAGAAGAAGAAATTTCATTCAAAGAGCCTGCCAAAATTTTAATGGAAATTTTGTGAAATTCAAATCTGAAGAACGAGTAATATATCAAAGACCAGATGGTGCGCCTAAATATTGTATTATTCTTTGTCCTTTAGAAATGACGGGTTTTTACAGAGTTTTAAATGTACAAACCAAAGAAGTATTTACTGCTGCTGCATTATATTTGTCAGAATATAAATTGAATGCAGCAGATGCATTAAAAGAAATTTTATGAATGATATTTATATCTATGAAGTGTCATTTGGACCACTACGTTTAAAATGTGAAATAGAAATTCTTGGCGAAGATGATCTATATAGCCAAGAAGTTATGGGAAGAGTTGTTGAAATCCATGAACAAAATGGGTTTGGCTTTGTCAAAGAAGGTATGTGTCAAAACTTTGAAAAACAATTTATCACATGTATTAGAAATCCAAATAACATAATTAAAGAAATTGTATGAAAAAGAAGTTCAACATAGTCAAAGAAGCAAAGCGTTCTGCGCGCGATGTGATTGGCCATCCTTCTAAGGGTAAAAAAACCGGTGCTCATGTAGATAGAGTTAAAGAAAATAACAAAAATAAGTGTAGAGAGCCAGTGGAAGTAGCCACAGAGTATGTTGATGAATTACCTCCTCCCACGGTCAATCCATATAGACACAACTGGTCTGGATGGCCAGGTGCATGGTGTATGGATTGTGGAATTGAAGATCAATTAGAAGTGTGTATGGCCGATTGTCCTTATTCTCCTTATCCGGTGCCACCAGGTGAACCTGAAATCCCACCATGTCCAATTCATGTAAATGTCCCTTGTTTACATCAAGGAGAAGGGTTATTTAACCCATACTTAAAAAAGGACAAATAATGGGACATTATGATTGTGATGAATGCGGAAATTTCGATTGTATATGTAAAATGTACGAAGAAAAAGGTCTGACAATCAGATATCACATCGTAAGTAGTTCTACCGCTGAAAATAATGTTAAAATCTTCGTTAGTCATGTTTGGGGTGGTGACGAGCAATTAAGAAAAAAACTTTTGAGGCAATATATAAACATTCCAACAGAAAGCATTGTTGCCAAAAGATTTAATTTATTTGAAGATCCAAATAAGGTGTTAAAAAATATTTTATGAAAGAAGCCAAGACAATAAATATTATAGGAGATATAGCTGGTCGTTTCGATGAGCTGATGCTTCTGTTAGCCAAAATGCCCCCAGCAGATCTAACTATAGCTGTGGGTGACTTAATGGACCGAGGTCCAAAATCCAAACAAGTTATTGAATATTTTATGAATACGCCAAATACTTTGGCTATTTATGGGAATCACGAAGATTTAATGGTTAATGCCATTGAAAACTTTGATACATATCTTTGGTATTCAAACGGTGGATTTGAAACCGTGCTGAGTTACGGTACTGGTAATTTTGAAGATGTAGACCCATCTCATATCAAATGGCTAAAGTCACTACCTTTGTATTTTGAAAATGATGAACTTTTCATCAGCCATGCTCCTTTATCATACCCAGATGAGATTCCTGGGCGGTTTGAACGCAGGAATAACAATGTTGAAAATTTCATTTGGAACAGAATGCGTCCAAAAGAACGTTACAAGAATAAATTTATGATTTATGGTCATAACGGCAGAATTTTGGATGTAATTTCTAATACAGGTGAAATTATTGGAAAATGTATCGATAATTCACATGCTAAACAACTTATAGGTTTACACTGGCCTACTAAGGAATTGTTTAATCAAGAGTATGTGTGGTAATGAAACGCTTTTTAAGAAATATACAGCTGAGAATAGCTAGTTATCGATACGCGATTTGGCTTAATTATTCTAAAGAAGGCCAGCAATTAAAGAAAAGACACCAAGAATTGGACGATATGGCTTTGAAATGGTTGTTTGAAGATGAACATGGAAATACCGACAGTAAAGATTAGATTATATTATGGCGATTGTGAAGTTACTTTTGATTGGGAAGAGTATAGAAATCCTGATGCATTTGAATTCATGTTAAATGGGATTGTTAAGAAAACGGTTAACAGTGTTGTTGGACAGTCTGCTGATACCAGAACTTTAGAATATATAAAATCGCAAGTTAACGCCGAGCTAGCTTTTCAAGTTTTTACCAAAGGATTATGGAAATCTTACAATGGTTCAAAATGGGATTGTCTAGATTTAAGAAACGCTGATCCTAATAACTTAATGAAACATTTGATATGAGCGATACATTAAAAGAAAAATTAGTAGACCAATATATATCTGCTATATACGCTGATGATGAACGTATTGTATTTAGATATGGCAATAATGAAATACTAGATATGCAAGCTATAGGAGATTGTTGTTCACGATCTTGGATTGAAGCTGTTGAAGTGACACCTGGTGCGCTAGGTTCACGTGTAACAGATATTCTTGTTGATTCAATGGAAGATAAAGAAGCTTCTACTGAAGATGACTGTATACAAGTATATCTAACCATTGTTAGAACGTTACGCGGAGATATTTATATAGAGTACAGAAATTCTTCTAATGGCTATTATGGTGGCTATTTAGAAGAGAGGGTCTTCAAAAATGATCTGCCAAAATTAATTGCTTCAATTGACCCAGACATGATGTTAAAAGAATTAATCTAGAAACATGAAGTTGAAAAAAAAGTTTCGTAAACGATACAAATTCTTAAGAAAGCATGCATGGTTTATAGCCATCATTCTTGCTAGTGTATCAATGGCTGCAAACGTTTGGAAATCATGTCATGGATAAAACCCAATATCAAATAAGAAGAATTAAAAAGTCAAAGCTTAAGAAAGGTGATTTTGTAGAAGATACGTCTACAGGTGAGACTGGCTGTGTAGAAGATTATTTATTTGGTACTGGTGGTATCATGACTTACGAAGTAAAATTTCATTCAACTCAGCGTACGGTTAACAGATTTGGCAGTAGATTGCGTTTATTAATTGAGCCAAATACCATTTTAAAGACTATATTATGAGGAAGATAAGTAAAGTCATTTTAAAAGCACTTTATTGGCGGTTTAAATCCGCCGCTTGGGCTTTTAGAAAGGGTATTGATGTTCAAGCTTTCTTTGAAGAAGAACACGATGATCCTGCAAATTGCCCATCTTATTATGATGGATGCAATTGTTACATGTCAGTATGGAATGAAAACGAATACTTACACAAAAGATTAAAAGAAATTGGACCTAATGATATTTTAAAGAAAATAATATGAAATTCAAACCTGGTGACAAAGTTAGACGAAAAACACGCAAGCATGAAATTGGTATAGTCCAAACAGCAGATGTTGCATCCCAGATAGACCAAGGTATTTTTAAGGTTCCTGTTTTGTTTAAAGGGCTTACATATCCTTCTTGGCCAAGAAAAGACGAAATTGAATTGGTTGAAGAGCCTAATGATATCTTAAAAAAGATTATTTAATGTATAAAGTAGGTGATTTTGTTGGCATGTATCTAGGTTTGGACACAGAAGAGCCAGAACTAGTAGAAATTATCGACGAAGAGATAATAGAAGAAATAGGAGCGCATGATTATTACATAAGAACATCTAAAGGTATAGTAATTGGTCCATTTCATAGCCGTAGCTTTATACCTATTGTCAATCCGAATGATGTAATGAAGTCAAGTTTATGAAACCACCTTTGTATTTCTTTGGTCAACAAGTGTGGCCATCACAAGAGAAAGCTAATAAAAGCGGAGAAATAGAAAAGGGCTATATAGTAGGCGTACACCCAACAAAAGATGGCTACTTGTACGATGTTCTTTATACTGACGATTTTATAGATAATGATGTTCCTGAAACAAGTTTATCTGCAACTCGGCCATATCCACCTAATCCTAATGAATTATTAAAAGGTATTGTGTGACCAAATCACCAATTTATTTTAAATATCAATCAAATGATAGGTTGGTGCATAGGCATTCAAAAGAAGTGTATCTTATTCTTTATTGTCAGTCATCTGCTGTATCTGAGGATGAAGATTTTTATGTTGTTACAGAACTTACAAAAAAGGGACAATTAAAACCAGAGCCTGTGGCTTTTAAATTAAGTAAACGTGTTATTGAAAGATATTGCGATAAGTTGACAGAACCAAGTGATTTGTTAAAGGTTATATTATGATAAAGCGCGTTCCAACTTGGACTACTTTATCCGGTAAAAGAATACCGGTTAAAAACATGGCTACAGACCATTTAATTAACACTATAAACATGTTAAATAAAAATCCCAAAAATGCAGATAGACAAATCTATTTGGACCTGGTAAAAGAGTTGAACTGGCGCAGATGTAAAAATGACCCTAATAAAATTATAAAGGAAATTCTATGATGTTCGTAATCATACTGTCTCTAATTTCATACTATCTTGGATATTCCAGAGGAAAGATTGCGTATCTAAAAGAGCTGTCCCGTAGCCGGCCGGCTGAGTTAGTTATGATTAAACCTGAAACCACTAACAACAAGTATCATAGCCAACGATGATTAGAATGTTGTTTAAAACAGACCAGATTACTGCTATTGTTGAGAAAGCTGGTGCTCCTAACATAAATGGTTGGCCACGTGTTAAATTTATTAAAATCTTTAGAAATAGAAGCACTGCATCTAATGCAGGATTACTAGCATTGTACCCAAGTTATGTTGATCCTGATGCAATTGTATGTTTTTTAGAAGATCCAAATGTATTAATCAAGGATGTTTTATAATACATCGCTCAAAACGCGCGCTATTATTATAATAAATATTGTTATTGACAAGCTATGATTAAAAATGTATCATTATAAAAGCAATTCACACGAACTACTTGTCGAAGTAATTCATATGTTTGAAACAGGCTCTGTTCAAGTTCGTGTGATAAAAGTTTTTAGCCAAAAACCGGAATATGTACAGCTTGCTCCAGGTGATTCATACTGGATTCAAAGAAAACACATTAATGAGTCTATTGAGTTGCAAGAACCTAATGATGTGATGAAAAAAAATTTATGACACTATCGTATTACTGGCAAAAAATTTTGGGAAGTTCCGATAAATATATCGATGTGCCATATGATGATTGCGCAATAGCTTCAGAGGCCGCAGCAGCATTCCCGCATAGGGCCAAATTTGTCTTTGGCCATGAAGGCGCTTATATTGAACTTCTAGATACCAAAAAATTTAACCAAAATGATCCAAATAATCTGTTCAAGGAATTGCTATGACAGATCATGGGGTGATGGGAAAATTCAAAGCAGGTGATAAAGTTATAATAGATGAAAGTGCTCATCCTATTAGTTTGCCACCACAGGGTGTAGGCGCTGGTCAAGTCATCCGTGTTTATCATGATAAAGCTAGTGTATATGGCAAACCATGGATTGAAGTTGAGTGGCCGAATGGTAAAAGAAACACATATAATCATTATGAATTAAAAATTCATCTAGAACCAAACGAAATTTTAAAAGAGTTGGTATGAAACTTGAGGTAGGTGATTTAGTTAAAAGAAATCGTGATTCCCAAGATTGGAAGATTGATGTATCAGAAGATATGTTTAATATTGTAGGCAATATTGTGGCCGTTGAAATTGATGATATCATACCTACAAGTGATTCTGAATTATATTTTTATGTTGAATGGTCTGATGGTAAAAAGTTTACGTACAAATCACACGAATTGATTAAACTAACTGAACCAAATAAAGCTCTTAAAGAAATTCTATGAAACCTGGTGATAAAGTAACAATTAGCTATTTACCAACAATGATAGGCACCATTGCGCGGGAAGCTTCGCCACGAGAAACATATAATAAACGCTTTGTGGTAAAGTTTAATAATGGCAATTCAGGGGAATGGAGCGAAGATTTTTTAATTAAAATTGAACCTAACGATATCCTAAAAGGAATATTGTGAGTT
>JACCDR011587215.1_pt1 | contig 10744 bp, 21 predicted proteins | sample 7446431 | NCBI WGS metagenome assembly JACCDR01 (sample SAMN15323443, study PRJNA562643) | freshwater metagenome | isolation source: river surface water | place: USA:Blue River Watershed | collected 2017-08-17 | reverse complement strand
GCTCTTGTAATTTAATTAAGATTGCATATTCTCCAAATAAACAATGACAAATAATAATTTTTATTTCTTTCCCTAAAAGTTTCCCCTCACAGCCATAAATTTGACCACCACTATTATTTTCATCTTCTTCAAAAATTATTTTATCTTGAAGTAAAAAATCATTACAAATAAAACTCTGAAAATTATTGTTTTCAGATGTAAAACCATTAAAGATATGTTTAACAATTTCGTCGGTAATCATTTTAAAGCTTTCGATAAAATATCGCGAATATCTTTATTTTTTTCAAAATTAAATTGCGGCAACTCTTTTGAAATATTTTCAATATATTCTTCAAACATAAATTGGTCTCCATTACTTCGTCGATGGGATAACTCTTCCATACAAATAGAAACTAATTCAGAATAGAACGTAAAGTATCTCCCAGCAACAATCATTTCACATAATTTTATTGATGTAAATTCCGGAATTTTATTTTTAATTTCATTAAAGTTAATCATTTAATTTATTTCATTGAGGGTGGCGTTCCGAGATGAACTTTAATAAAAGTTCCAATTTTAGTTTTTGAAACTTTTATTTGAGGAATTTTTTTTCGTATAAAATGCATTTTAGTATCAAACATCAATCCATTAAAATTAATTATATTTCCAAGTAATAAAATTTCTCTTATCGTAAAAAAAGCTGAACGAACAATTAAATTAATTTCTTTTTTCTTTAAATATGGATATCTTTTGTAGATTCTTTCTAATAAATCTTCATTATAAGATAATTTAATAGGTTTGTAATTATCTAAATCTTTTAATACTTCTTCATTGGAATGATCTTTAAAGAAGAAGGGTTTTACTACTGTTGATTTCTTAGATGGCATGTGATTCTAATTATAACACTCAAAACTGGTTTCCCGATCATATACGATCTTTACTGATCTTTTATGATCATAATGATCTTTACTATTAAATCTAATTCTTTTCTTATCTAAGATACTGCCCCCTATAGTCCCCCACGCGAATGTCGATATTGAGTTCGAAATTTTACTAAAATAAAAGTCTCTTTAAATCGATTTAAAAACTGTTTGCCCTTTAAACGAAGCCGAGGTCATCTTTCTCGCAAAGCGTATTTAAATGATTTTTTATAACGAACGTGATGGTGATTACAGTCGGATCGAACATTACGATCTGTTGGGCATAAATCGTCATTAAATGGTATGGATAATTTAAATAAAATTGCTTGTTTATATGTTTCATCATTAAGAGCATTAGCAAATATAGTTCAACATAATCATTGGACTACCAAAGGTGTTAATTTTTATGGTAATCATTTATTATTTGAAAGAATATATGAAGATATTTTAGAAGATTTAGATAATGCTGCCGAAAAATTTATTGGAATTTTTGGAACCGAATATTTAAAATATGATTTATTTAATTCTTTAGTTTCTAAAGTGATGTCTAAATATAGTGATTTAGAAGGGTCTCCAATAGAAATGATTTTAAAAATTGAAAAAGATTTTTTAAAATTATCAAAAGATGTGTTTAAATCTTTTGAAGATGGCGATAAATTAACATTAGGTATGGATGATTTTTTAATGTCAGTTGCTTCAAGACATGAAAAGAATGTCTATTTACTTCAGCAGGTTTTGAAATGAAAAATAAAAAAGCTATCGAATTATTATTAAAAATTGCGGAAAATCAACAAAAAATAATTGAAAAGATTGCGCAATTATCAGTATCAGATGAAGATTTGCTTCCACAATTATCTGATTTTATTAAAACACAAGCGGCTGCATGGGTAATAAATAATGCTGGATTAAAATATAAATATTCAGTTGAAACCGATGACAGTGAAGTTGTTGATTTTATTATTCATTTTAAATTAGCTCATGTAAGTGCGGCTAAACCAATAGATTTTGCAACACCTGCTAATCTTCAAGCATATTTAGTGGAGCGTTTAAATCAACATCCCGTGTTTAAAAACAAAACTTTTAAATTCGATATTAAAGTCGTCCCAAATCTATAAGGAATAATATGTCTTCAGAAAAAGAAATTATAAAACACCTTTTATCAATTGCTGAAAAACAACAAAAAGCAATTTCCAAACTAGCCCAAGCCGTTAAAGCTCCAAAAGAGTTTAAACCTATGCATCCAACTCTAAGTGAAGAAAGAGCAATTTTAGGCGCTTTACCGCCCGTCGCCCGCGCCGCAATTAAACAATTAGAAGTTCATAAATCTGCGGATCCGGCATTTAATGGTGAAGTAAGAGTTTCTTTCCTTCCAAATAAAGGCACCGACGAAGTGTTTGATGCGGTTCAAAAAACTGTTGCTAATTTAGCGCAAACAAACGTATTGCCAGGTGCAAATTATTTAGTTAAAGAAGTTGTATAATTTACTTTGATAAAATATTGTAATAATAGGCTTCTTTTAAAGCGTTAAAAACGTCTATATTTCCAAGTAAAGAAATATTAGTTAATACTAATAATATTTCTCCCATAGCGCGAGTTTTGAATTCATTTTTATCTTTTTCTGAAATTTCACCTCGCGCTATTATATTTCTATATAAATTTATTTTAATATTTAATTCCTGAATCAAAATAAATTGATCATTAGGATCAATCTCTTTTTGAGATTTAAACATTTCTTCACAAGCAACCCAAAGTTCTTCAAAATGCTTTATATTATTCTGCTGAATCATTATTAAAATTCTTTGATTTTAAAAATTGAACTGGTTTACTTTGATCTTTATTTTGATCTTTATTTTTCTCTTTTGGTTTCATTCCTGTTATTTGAAGCTGCTCATTACCTTTATCACTAATGAATATTAAAAATACTAAACCATCTTTGCAGTCTAAATTAGCGGGAACTTCTAATTTTCCGACGTAATAAGTTTCGCCGTCGCTATCTTCTCGAGCTTGTAAATCAATACATAAATTACTATTGGACATTTACTTTCCTTATTGTTTTAATTTTGCAATAACCACCGACATTGTCTTTCCTTCAACAGTTGGTGGCGGTGCGGGCTGAATAAACCCTACCAACTGTTGTATAAACCAATTAATACGCTCTGTACCAAATTCTGGGTGCATGGTCTCTCTACCTTTGAAACGCACCGTTAAACGCACTTTATGACCTTCCGCAAGAAAATCTTTCACGGCTTGAAGCTTATGAATTAGATCATGTTCTTCTGTAGAAGGTCTAAATGTTATTTCTTTTAACTCTGAGATTTGTTGATTTTTTTTCATTTCGGAAAGTTTTTTCTTTTCTTCATATTTAAACTTTCCATAATTAATAATTTTTACTACTGGAGGATTTGATTTTGGATTTATTTCTATTAAATCCAAATCTTGATCGAAAGCCATTCTTAATGCTTCCGATGTTTTCATAATACCTAAATTAGCTCCGTCTTCGCCGACAACCCTAACTTCGGGTACTCTAATCATATTGTTAATTCTTAATTTAAATTGTGATTTATTATTTTGATTACTGTTCAATTTTTAATTTTTCCTTTTCTAATTTTTCTTGAAGCACTTCTTTGGCTGCAAGAATTAAATCTTCTTTTCTATTTATAGTATAAAAATTACCTAATATTCCACGAGTATTATATATAACATACCCTAAATTTGTTAATTTATTGAAAACTTTATCATGAGTTGGATTTTCCATTTTTTCTAGCCCAACACCAATAGCAAGCGGACAAAATTTACCATTATTGTAATTAAATTCATCCAAAACCATTTCTTTTGAATAATTAATTACTTTTTCAAGCTGTTGTATTGTTAATTGGGCAAGCCCATTTTTTAGACCCGTTTTACGAGCATCTTCCATATTTTTCCTAAAATATTTTGATTTGATAATTTTTTGATTTTAGTTAGATTTTCTTCATTTTTTATTTGTTTTAGCCCAAATTTATTTGAGTCCCGCATTAATGGAAAATTACTTTCTGTTTTTTTCCAAAGACGCCCTTGTTCACGATATTTTTCAATCATTTCTTTAAAATTATTTATATCACTATGTTGCGTGATTCCGCTTAAATCTATTGGAAATTCTGGATTGTCCATTAAAAAATTTCCCAAATCAAATTCAACTAAATGAAGTTTATTAAAACTTTTTCCCCAACCAACATATGAAACATTTCCAAATGTATCTTTTTCCATAAGCATAGCGCGACCATCATACCACCAAGGCATGGGACTATCTACATAATCAATCGGTTGTCCACCAACATAAACTTCAGCTTCACCGCCAGGATCATTCTGTTGTAATTGTTTTATTAATTCTTTAGTTTTCATTTTTAATTTTAATTCCAAATTTCTGAGCGTCTCGTTTCAAATCTAAATTTGACATCTCTTTTTGTAAAGATCGACCTTGCTCTTTCCATTTTTTAATTTTTTCCATCGGTGATAAAATCGGGTTTGAAGAACATCCCGATAAATCGATAGGAAATTCTGGATCATCAAATAATAGATCTTCTAAAGAAAAAGTAGTTATAACAAGTTTTCCATTTTCGTAAACTTTATTATTATATCCTGCAGCTATTATTTTATTACTTTTATCATCTCTTTTAACGAAACATGGTCTACCATCATAGTAATATGGTTCCACACCTTGAACAAAATTAATTGGATTGCCGTCTATCACGACTTCCGCATTTCCTTCAGGGTCATGTAGTAATAATTGTTTAATTAATTCTTTTGAATTCAAAGTTATATTTCTTATATATCAAGATCTCTATTCCAACGAACTTCATCTTTATTAACTGAAGATTCTAAAATTTTTAACTCGATCATGGTGAAAATCATATCAAATAATGGATGTGTTAGTTTATGTCCCGCCCAAATTAATTTTTCTACATGTTCCCATTCATTTGATTTCCATAAATCTAAATTAATACCAAAATAAAAAACTGCCTTATCTATAGATATCCAATGAACAAATTTATCTCGAAGTTTATGAAGCTTATCTTCTCTTATCATTAACATGATACGATTTTTTTAGTATTTAAGTATGGCTGCAACGTTAGTTTTACCTGAAAGAACTAAATTTTCTCAATCTGAAATGATTAAGGGCTTTACATTAGGATGGATTAAGCTCCTTCAAAATATTCCTAAAAAAGAAAGTATTGCTGTTTTATTTGCTCAAAATGGACATGAAACGGGTGGGACTGTTAGTATGTGGAATAGAAATATTGGAAATTATAAATATGTTCCATCAACTAATGATAATGAATTAAAATATATGATGTTATCGAACGTTTGGGAGCGTAATAGCAAAGGCGAAAAAATAATTTACCAACCACCAAATCCGGCAACATGGTTCCGCGCCTTTGATTCTTTAGAAGACGGAATTTCTTTTCATATTGATAAATTAAAAAATAAAAAATATAAAGTTGCTTGGTCAGCTATTGAAAAAGGTAGCGTTAAAGATTTTGCACATCTGCTTAAAATAAATCGATACTATACTGACACCGAAGAAAATTATGTCAAGGGTATGATATTTTATTTTAATAAATTTATGAAAGATTTAACTTTTGAACAAACAATCAATGATGTGAAAAATAATCAAATAAAAATTTTTGAAAAATCTATTTCTACAATTAATAGTTTAATTTAAAATATTAGATAAAAATTCTTGATCTTTAGTAAAGATCGGTAAATTTTCATTAATTTTCCATTTTTGTTTTACTAAACCATTAACTAATTGTGGAATTTTATAACAACCCACACCGCGTCGAAAATCGATGGGATACTGATTAAAATCAGTGTTTGCTTCTTGTTGAAGCAAATCAATTTTTTCTTCAATAGTTAAACCTGATAGCATATCTTTAATCGTTGGTTTGTCATATTTTTTTAATAATTCATAAAAACAAGCAAATTGAATCGAGGTTAAAAAATTATGCTGTTGAGCACATATAATCGTATTAATAGCTTCTATACTTGTTGGAACGGAAAAAACTTGTGCAAAAAACATTGGATCGCTACTAAGATTTAAATCTACTGATGTGGCGCAAGCATTAAAATGAAGTGTTGCTATTGAGGAAGCAATTGAACAAATTTTTTGTAATCTACCATCCAACCATGAATTAGTATCAATTGACTGATCTTGTTTGATTACTAAAATGATTTCATCATTATGATGATAACCAAATATTGCTCCTTCAACTTCCACACACAATCTTTGCATTGTAGAGTAAAAACATTCTGCTAACCTTACATCATATGGTTTTTCTAATAAAGATGTGATATTTGAAAAATTTCTACCATTAATGGAAATTATTAATGGTGTTTTAGGTAAAATACTAAAATTAGTATGGTCTTTATATTTTTGAATGCGTTCTGAAAGCTTTGACATTACATTAAATATATCTTACTTAATTTGATCAAGTAAATTTTTAATCTTAGTTTTAACATCGCCGCCAACTTTTACAGCTAATTGACTTGTTGCAACGGTGGATGGTATTTGGTTTAAAAATTGGCTGGATTTTAAAATATTTATTTTATTTTCAATTTCTTCGGGCAATAATGGTTTTTTATAATTTTTACCAGTATCGGTAAGAATAAATTGATAAACCTGTTTAGAAAATTTAATTATATTTTTAAGAGCTTCTGAGTTAGCTTGATCGCCACTAATACTAAAATTTAATTGTCGTAAATAATCAATATTTAATTTACTATTACTGGAATAAAATATAGCATTATTTAATAAAGATAATAATTGATTTATTAAAGTTGCATTTTTACTTTTAAAAGCTATAATAATAGATGGATAATAGTTTGAGGCAATAAAATTAGGCGGCGACCCCGATATTGATATTGTTTTATTAACTTCATCGGTAGGGCTGTCATTTATAGCCGATTGTGCAATTTTTTGTAATTCTTTCATAAAAATGCTCGATATTTGATAAATATGTTTAAACAAAACTCAATATGACCATATGCAATAGTTTTCATCATTTGAAAAATATTTTTTGAAATTTCTTGTTCATAATAATATAAACGCTCAGTATCATAATCATAAAATAATCTACAAGGAAAACAAAAAACTCCAATCATATCTATTTGCATTTTATTTTTACAAATAGGACAATCATATTTATCAAAAACAATCATATGAAAGCCCTATTTTTAAACATTCGCCAGCAATATTCTACGGAACCTATTGCGATTGTTTCTTCTTCATATGTTATGTTAACTAATGTTTTATCGTAATATAATCTTTGATCTAAGTAATCATAATACAAATCACAACCAAAACACATCACTCCAACCGCGTCTTCACGCATTTCCTTCAAACATTGTGGGCAACTCAATTGCACATAGAAATGCTTATTTATTCATCATCTCGAATAAACATAAACAAATCTCGTTCCTGTTCATAAATTTTCCGACGATGTTCTTTAAGAACATTTTGTTCTTCAGTTATTTCTCTATCCCATTGTAAATATTGTAAATATTCTACAAAATCAGTTAAAATATTACTTTTATAATCTGGAATTATATTGTTTTTTTCTAAAAATTTCAAATCATTTTCAACACTTGGACCCAGTAATGCAGTTTTAATTCCAAAAGATTTTCCAGCCATTATATCTGTAGCTCGGTCGCCAACCATCCAGCATTCGTCTTTATTGTAAATTCCCGATTTAAAAGCATTTTCTAACATTCCTGTTTTTGGTTTTCGACATTCACAATTGTCTTTATTTGCATGAAAACAAATATTTGATGAAATTATTTTACCCCCGGATGATTGTGCAAAATTTAAAATTTTATTATGAATTAATTTTAAATTAAAAATATTATTTGTTAATTTTGCCGCTGCTGGCTGATTAGTTGCAACCGCAATATCATATCCTAAATCGTTTAGATTTTTAATGCAACCTGGTACCCAAGGAAACATACCAATTTGCGAAATATCTTGTGGACTATCTAATTGATCAAAATTTCCAAATATTTGAAGAGGGTTTAAAACACCATCACGATCTAAAATAATTAATTTATTATTCATAAAATTTTAGTACCTTCATAATCAAATCTAACATCTAACTCTCGCAAACCTTCTTCCCGCATTGCTTTACAAAGTTTAGATTTTTCCTCTGTATAAAATAAAATGAAACCTCCAGACCCCGCGCCAATTAATTTACCAGAAATAGCACCTTTATTGAGACCTATATCAATCCATCGATCTATATTTGGATTGGACATTTTATTCGATCTTTTTTTCTTATGTTCCCAATGTTCTCGCATTAAAAGACCATAGTCTGTAAGATTTCCTCGCTCGAGATGTTCCATCCCCCTAAAACACATTTCTTGAACATAATGTAAATTATTAATCATTTCCTGATTATTATCAAGTGATTTATTATTTTGTTCGCTTAAAACGCTAGAAGCGGCTCTATAAACACCAGTCGAAAACATTACTAAATTTTCTTCTAAAGAATTTAAATCATTTTCTTTTATTTTTAAGGGGCTAACATTAACATTTCCATCGGTATCAATTTTAAATACTGATATTCCGCCAAATGCAGCTATATATTGATCTTGTTTTCCAATTGGCTCTTTTAATAAATCAATTTCAATATAGCATGCTAATTCCGCTAATTGTTGCGGCGAAATTTGAACTTTATTATATTTATGAAGAGCTTTCAATAAAGCTGTGGTAAAACTTCCTGATGAGCCTAATCCTGTACCAGAAGCTTGATCTGCCATGCTTGTGATTTCAATATTAATATCATTAATACCAACTAATTTAATAGCTTCTCGAATAATAGGATGTTCTATTTTATCAAAATTATCAATTTTTTCTATTTTAGAGTATCGTAATAGTGCATAATCATGGTACGTTTTATGTATAGTGGTGTATACATATTGATCTATTGCAGCGGAAACAAAAGTGCAACCGAATTTACTGTAGTAAGAATGTAAATCACATCCTCCACCAAGAATGGATATTCGCAAAGGACTCCGACTTATAATCATTGATCTTTTCCATTTTTTAAATCATTTAACATATCCATGATAGATAATTTTAAAGCTTCACGGGTTGGATTTTTACAAGACCAACCAAGATGTTTAATACGATCTGTATTAAGTCTACAAACCGGAATATCAGCTTTCCATCCCCGATCTTCATTTGTAAAATTAATTTTTACATTTTTTAAATTCATACATTCAATAACTAATTCTGCAATCTCTTTTACTGTAATGTAATCTCCAGTTGCAACATTAAAAGCTTGATATTTTGGCACTTGTTGATGTGCGGTAAATACTGCCGAAATTACATCGGATACATGAATGTATGATTTACTTTGTGTACCATTACCTAACACGTTAAGATAGTCTGGGTGTTTTAATAATTGTCTAACAAAATCAAAACCAACACCATGAGTTTGTCTTCGACCAACCACATTACCAAATCGAAAGACACAAGCCGATATGTCAAACATATAGCAGTAAGAATGAATTAAAGCCTCTCCAGCTAATTTGCTGGCACCATAAGTTGAAATTGGAAGTAATGGACCATGGTCTTCATGTATTTCTTGTAAACCCAAATCTCCATAAATTCCAGAACCTGAGGCGTATAAAATACGTTTTATATTATTTATACGCATTGCTTCAAGAATAGAATTTGTTAGAACTGTTCCTTCTGTAAAGTCTATGGTCGGTTCGGATTGACTCTTTGCTATATCTGGGTTAGATGCTAAATGTATTACTGTATTATGATTTTGCATATTTTCAATTAAAAAATCTTTATCGGCAATTTCACCAGCAACCATTTCTAATTTAGAATTATTATTATGATTTTCTAAATGCCAAAATTTTCCCGAACTAAAATTATCATATACAGTTATTTTTGAAGTTTTCGGATCTGAAATTAAAAAATCAACCATATGCGAGCCGATAAAGCCCGCACCACCAACAATAAAATAACTTTGCATTTATTTAACACTTTCCCATTTAGTTTGATTTATTTTTAAATATGGGTGTGAAACTAAAAGATGTAATATAACTGATGCCAATCCTTCCGTATGTGGTGTAATATGATTTGGATATAACGGTGGAATTACAACGCAGCAATCAGCAACTTGTTTTGTATACCCGCCATCTTTTCCAACAATACCAAGAATTTTACAACCAACCTCTTGTGCATGTTCCAAGGCTTTAACAATACATACTGAAACATTTTTTTCTGCTGAACCACCTCCAACTGATAATACTAACACGGCATCATTTTTATTTAATTTTGATGTTTTTAAATATTCTGAAAAAATGGTTTGAAAACCTTCATCATTGGTTCGTGCCGTTAGTTCGCTAATATTATCGACAGGAGTATATGTTTCTATATTTGCAATTTTTCTAAAATCACCCACAGCATGACTTCCAGTACCGCCCGAACCTCCCACCGCACAAATAAATAAACGTCCGCTATTAGTTCTAACATCTGATAGTATTTTAGCTAAATGATCAATATCATTTGAATTTTCTTTTATTGAATTTAAAATATCAATTGATTCATTTAAAAATGAGGCGGAAAAATGTGATAATTCAAACGTCATATTATATCTCCACTATTATAATGTAAATCCGCTCTCGCGTCCGTCTTTCTCAAACATTTTAACTGTATCTAAACTGAATACAGTTGGATCTTTGCCAAGTAAATGCATTTTACTTAAAATTTCTTTTGTGCAAGTAATGATATCGCAACCACATTCTTCAGCTACAATAATATCTCTAGTCATCCGTGGAGAAGCCCATAATAATTC
>JACCDR011264148.1_pt1 | contig 10744 bp, 17 predicted proteins | sample 7446431 | NCBI WGS metagenome assembly JACCDR01 (sample SAMN15323443, study PRJNA562643) | freshwater metagenome | isolation source: river surface water | place: USA:Blue River Watershed | collected 2017-08-17 | reverse complement strand
GCCGGCCTCGTGGAGTTGCGCGAGCCACCCGAGGAGAGAGCCGTAGGCGTCGCGTCCGTACTCCTCGCGGTCAATCTCGGTTTCTTCGGCGGTCACTTCCGCGATCCAGCGCTCGACGGTGCGCGGCGCGGCTTCTTGCTGCGCGCGCTTCTGCTTCGCCTCTTTGAGCTTGGCTAGCTCGCCTTTGAGTGACTCCATGAGTTCGGCGCCTTTCTTGCGGCTCTCCTCGGTGGAGAGATCCCGCGCCTCGCGCAGCGAGTCACCCGAGTTTGCAGGGTCGCCGTATTGGTCGAGCGCGAGCCCTTGCGCTTCGCGGTCCAGCGCGGGCGAGAAGATGGCCTTCAGCGCTTCGATCTCAGAGGTTTTAAGATCGATCGTCAGGTTCTCCACCGACGGAACCCGCGCATAGTTCGAGGCGAGATCTTCGATTCGCTTGCGCTCTGCGGGACAGCGCTTGCAAGTCAGAGAGCGGCAAAATTCGCGCTTGCTGTGGTCGCTTCCGCAGTCGCCGGTTTTGTGTGTGCTCATTGCGTTTCGTCCTTTCGTGGCGTGGCTTTGCTTAGTTCGTAGGCAATCTCTGCGAGGTACAGCGCGGCGAGAATCCCGCCCTTGGCGTACCAGCAAAGGCGGGAGAGGAGGCGTGTTATTCGTGCCATTTTGGTTTACTCGTGACGTAGACGGCGCGCGACTTAGGCGGCCCATCCCCGAACTTTTCGTAGATGTAGATCACCTCATGACGCGGCATATCAACCCAGAGAGGGCGCCGAAGTCTTGGCGGTTGCACCTTAAGCTCTGCGATCAGTCTTTCGAGTTCTAGCTGCGTGGCTGACTTGAATTTGACCACAAACGGCGCGATTGATTGGATCATTTTGGCTCACTCTCTTTCGGCTCGTCGGAGCACGCGCAGAACTCATAGGGGCGCTCTGCGCACCGCTGACAGTAGCGCTCTCCGCAGCCAGGACAGGGAGAAGCGCCGGCTTCGCCGCAGCACAGACACTTGCCAGTAGAGGCATCGAAGAGGGCTTCGCACTCGTGGCAAGTGTCGTCGATCTCCTCACTATTTTTGTGCGCATCGCACCGCTCGACGAGGAGCGCTCGCCCTGAGACGTTGCCGCCAAACTCGATCACCTTAACATCGGCGCTCGACTTGAGCAGCAGAGGGCCGCAGTTACGCAGCGCTTCACCGAGGGCGCACACTGTTTCGGTGGCTTTTGCGAGCGCCTGTGCGGCGTCGCCTGTCGAGTAATTCGAGTCGCTCACTTCTCGCTCTCTTTCTGTGACGCCTCTACCGCGTCACACTCTACAGACCACAGCACCTCAAGAGCGGTGCGGGCTGCCTCTTTGGTTTTGTCTCTGTTGTGGCCCAAGTGAGCCGCGAACACCGCAGCCAGGACAGCTTCAGAGACGCGGAGAGAGCGCGGGACTCCCTTGGAGTCAGGCAGCGAGACACGGCCTTTGCGCGCTCCTGCGATCCCTTCTGCGGCCTCGTCCATGCCCGGCACCAAGCCGATCAGAGACGCAAGCAATGTCTGCCGGATCTGTCGCGAGGGGTGAAACGGGCTCTCGGTGAGGGCCGCGAGCGCACAGAGAAGGGCTTGCAGGTCTGCGCCGTACCCCGTCGTCGAGGTCGCCTCGATCGCCGCGCCGCTCTCGCACCACTCGCGAAACTTCGCGCTGTGCCGCTCCTCGCCAAGCTGGTACCACCAAAGCCCCACGGCGCGGATCGCCTCGCGCGTGGCCTCTGGCGCGTCTCCGGCGGAGAAGGCGCGCGCCACTTCGCCAGCCATCACCGCGCCGTCGCTTGGCCCTAGGGGCTCTGCGTTGTACCAAATCAAGTCAAACCCATCCATGTTTGCGCCTAGGCGAGCCAAGCGCCGCGCGAGTTCTGCCCCCAGATGTTCGGTGTGCGCGATGCGGCCCGAAGTGCTGACGCTGGCGTCTAAGACCCAGGAGAGGCGCTTTAGGGTTGTGCTGAGTTCACCTTCTGAGGCGTCGAGGACAGGCCCCATGTCGAGTGTTTTGTTTAGCGCGTCAAGCCAGCATCCCAAATTGTAGCTGTGTGGCATCTCTTCTCTCTTTCCTTTTGGTGGTGAGGGTTTCAAACGCTGAGCCCTTCTTGTCGCGCGCATTCGCGACAGGTCCAGCGCCCTTGCTGATCCGGGTCGTGTATTTGATCCTTCGATCGTGTGAAAGCCTTACAGCGAGGGCACTTCCCCGCGCCCGTGGCTTGTCCTCCGTTTCGCCGCCCTCGGTAGATGATCGGCTCGATCTTGGGGCCTAGATCGGGCAGTGAGCCGCCGCGCTTCTTGGGTGCCTCCTGGCTCGCCCGTGGTGCCTCTTCTCCTCTGGTGGAGAGGGCCGGCGCGGGCTTGGGGGCTTCGACGCAGAGCACGATCCTTCGTTCGCGCTCGGCCTTCTCTGTCTCTAGCGTGCTGACGTGCTGCGCGAGAGCTTCGACGGTCCACGTCTCAAGGTCCGCGCGAACAAAGGGCGAGCCGAGATCAAGGGCCGCTTGCAGGTGCGCCGCGTGCGCCTCGCGCATCCCTTCGATCTCGCCCTCTAGGCGCTCGCACATCGCGGCGTGGTCTGCGACCTGGCTCCCTAGGTCGGGCTGATGTGTGAGCCGCGCGCGCTCTTTTTTGAGGCTTGCGAGCCGTTGCTCTAGCGGCGACTTGACGCGAGGAGACAGCGCCACCAAGGGCGCGGGCGGCTTCGCGTCTCCTGGGTTCCCTTCTACGAGCCGGGCCGCGACGCGCTCACTAAGCCCGCGCAAGAAGGGGTCCATGTCCCCAAGTGGCACAGTCGCCAGGAGGGCGGCGGCCTTCTCGCTGAGAGGCTGAGCGGGCTTCGCTTCCTGTTTTTTGGCCTCGTGCGAGGCGTCTTCTTTCGTACTCTCTGCGCGTGCCAAGAGGGGAGGATGTTCGACAGGCACTGAGGGCGCGAAAGACTCAAGGGGCGTAGGCGTCTCTACCGGGTGAGGGCGCGCGCTTGCTTCTCCCGCTGCCAAGCCCGCCAGCACGAGAGCGGCGAGCACGCGCCCCAGGGATTGCTTCGTCTCGCGGGCGCGGCGCGAGAGTTGCCGCGCGAGACTGGCGGGCAGGGGCACCGTCGCGCGCGTCTCTGGCTCGGTGCTGGCCTTGGGGCGTCCAGGGCGCTTCAGAAGCGGGTTAGGTGTCATGTTTGCCTCGTTTCGTCGCTACCGCATGTAGAACTCAATCGCCCACACCCAGGGATTTGCAGCCCAGCGCTTGCTTTCGTCCTTGCCGTTGATTTGGTTCCAGAGCGCGGCGAAGTTCTCGCGCGCAGAGCACAAGCGACCCAGCGAGCGCGCGCCACCATCGGCAAACGGAGGGAGCATGTCAGCGTCAGACAGGACACCTTCTGCGCGCGCGTCCTTGTCGGTAATGCCCTGCAAGCGCTCAAGACGCACGCCCGAGACTCTCAGGGTCAGCCGCGAACGGCTGCGAGGCATAAAGATCGCGGGCCTCCACGGCGTTTCGATTCGGTATATTTTGCCGTCCGCGTCGCGCTCCCACGCCTGATAGCGTGGTTTATAGTCTGCGCGGTAGGCGATGCCCTCAGCCCATCCGGGCTGTGGCCCTATCTCCTGCCACGTCTCGCGCACCCACAGGAGATCGCCTTCGCGACCGTAGGGGCACGGACCCGTCGGCACAAAGCGCCCCTCCTCGTCGGAGAACACGGGCGCCGTCTTTGCGACGCGCCGCGTCTGCGTCTTTTTTCCGTCGAGAATCGCGCGAACCATCGAACCACTAAACAAAATCGGGCGCTCTTTTTGTAGGTTTTTCATAAACTCCATCCTGCTTTCTCTCTTTGGTGGTGAGGCTTTGCGGGTGTTCATCGCAGGCCCCGCCCGAACTCTCCTAAGAGCACGGGCACGTACTGCGAGCGGACGCGATACGTGATCCGCCCCTTGGCGCCCACACTGCGAGAGGCCACGATCGCGGGAACGTCGATCCGCGCGTCGCCGTAGGAGTCGAGCCATCCGAGGCGCCACGCGGCGCGGTCGAGTGCGTCTGTGTGATAGCTGCGCCCTAGGTGTTCGCGCAGCACGATCACGATCTCAGAGGGCCACCACAGATCGCGCGTGTCCCACTCGATACAGGCGAGACGATCAAGCAAGCGCGGAAACGAAAGCCCGCGCGGTTGGTAGTGCTCGCGCGGAGAAGGCGCAGCGTGCTGCCCTCCCTGGGGGAGCGAAAGCGAGCGCTGCGCGGCCTGTGCAGGTGGCGCACTTTGGGGCAGTTGCTTAGGCTGCGCCTTGGTCGTGTTTTGTTGCCGCGTTTGGTGCGCCAAGAGGCGATCGATTTGCTTCTCTTGGCGTTCGATCTGCTCTTTTTGTTGCTCCAACTGTTGGGACACATCCGAAAGTAAACGCTCGTATTTGCTCGTGTCTACTGCCCCCAGGCTAGGCCGCGCCAGTTCCCCGCGCTGCGCCGCGAGAAAGACGCTGATCACGAGGTTTGTAATCTTGGCCGCGTTGGCGGTCTTGCTCCGAGCGGTGACGAAGAGGGCTTGTGCTTGGGTGAGGTGTGCTGTCTCGACCTCAAAGCCGCGTGTGCCGCCGTTGCCTGTGGGCTGCTCGCGAAGCTCAGTCGCCCACTCAACCGAGCCAAGCAGCGCGCCCTCGCTCTCTAGGCGGCGAATCGTGGTCAAAATGTCGCGCGGTCTTGAGTATCCAAGTCCTAGCGCGAGGGCTTCGGCGCTCACGCGGGGCTCTCCGTCGTCGCCTCGGAATACCTCGATCTCTGCGCTACCAGAGGCCAAAACAATTTCGCCGCTCATGGTGTCGTCCTTTCGTGCTCCGCGAGAATCTCCGCGAGGGCATCGGCGCAGCGCGTGGAGTCCTCGCAGGGAAGCCGGAAGTTTTGCCCTCGCAGAAAGAGGTCCAGCGCAAGAAGTGGCAGCTTCGCGCGGGTGGCGACCTCGGCAAAAATCGCCGGTCCGTGCGTCTCGCCTGCGTGCTGCAAGTGCTCTCGCAGCGCGGCGATGCGAATGGGCGCGATATGTGCTTTGTCGCGGTAGTTGATTTGGCCTTTCGTGCAGTCGTAGAGCGGGATTTGTTCGCGGAGTCTTGGGGGCTGTGACATGGGGCGTGTCTCCTGTGCTCTTGGGGCTCAAAAGCTAATGTCCACGAGCGGGGAATTTTTGCCCAACAATCGACGCGGGCCTTTGGTGGTGAGGCTTTGCGGGGCTTCGTGCTGGCGAGTCTGTACCTTCCTTCGCGCGCGCGTGTGTGCGCCCTCTCTGGGGGTTAAAGGGGATTAAGGGAAGAGAGTGTGAGAGAAACCCATCAAGGACCATTAGGGGGGTTCAAAACAATTTTTGCATCAAAAATTAAAACGCAGCAACGGCGGGCATTTGCGCGTTTCGGTGCGAGCGAGGCCAATTTCTGCTGCAACAATTCGAGACACAAAAGGCACGCATCGCGCAGTAGGCACAAAACAGGGGCGATTGTTGCAGCAGAAATGCCGCGACAGGTGCAGATCCCTGGTAGCTGTGCGCCTGCTTTCTTGTGCAGTGTGAGCCGACGCGCCCTTCCGTGGTGCGGCTTTTGGAATTGTTGCATCAATAATCTAGGCGAGGTGAATTATTGCATCAACAATCGCAGCAGAAGTCCTAGTTGTAAGGCTTTGCGCGGCTCTTGACATTGTGCGGTGATTGTGTAAGGGTTGGCGAAGTGCTCAGCGGTTGAGCACAAAAGAAAAAGCCCCGAAGCGTTGGTAGCGCCCGGGGCTTGAGAGGCAGACGGTGAAAATGAACCTATCCCCGCGCCCCGCGCGTGTCAAGTGCGGCCCGCTCACGCGGCAACATCTCGCAGCCAAGGTTGCGGAACTCAGCGACAAGGCCGGCTCTCCGTCGATCTCGATCCTGTCTCGCGCGCTAGATCTCCTCGCGGGTGAGTGGCCCGCTGGGGTCGAGTGGTGCGCTACGGAGGGCGTCTATCTCGTGGCCTCCCAGACGGACCCGGCCCGCTGCTACGAACTCGCCAGCAAGGACGCGCGCTGCGCCTGTCACGCGGGCCAGCACGGGCGCTACTGCGCGCACCGGGCCGCCGTGGCGCTTTTCGACTTCGCCGCGCGCCTCGCTGCCCAAGAGGCGGCGGGACTCCTAGAGGCCCCGCGCGGGGCCCTCGCGGCTCTTTCGCGCGGTGCCGCTGAGGACCGCACGCGAGCCCTTCACGCCGCCAACGCCAAGGCCCGCCGTGAGTCGCTGTGCGGCACGCGCGCGGACGCGGGAGAGGCGGGCGACCTATGAGCGCCCTTTCTCTCGTCGCCACGCTTCGCGCCGCTGTCGCGCTCCCAGGGCTTGCCACCACGCAAGCGGAGATCTCCGCGCTCGCCACTTCGCACGGCGCCCGGCCCGGGGCGCTCGCTCTTGGGTGGGAGGCGTGTTCCCTTTCCGATCGGGCGGCGGTCGAGCTTGCGCTTGTGATGGCCTTCTCCGCTGCGCGTACGCCCACAGAGCAAGAGCGCGTGCTGGGCGTGGCGCTTCTCTTCGTCTCGCCGCGTCTCTCCTGGGGCGTGGCGTGGTGCGGTGATCTTGGGGCGCTTCTCCTCGCTGTGTGGTCGGGCCTTGGTCGAGGGTGCCCGCCTTCTGCGGCGATCTATTGGCGCGCGCTCCGCGTGCGTCGCAAAGAGGCGCAGCGAGGCACAGTGACGGCGCGGCACGCAGAGGAGAGCGCCACAGTCGAGGCGCCCGCTTTGGTGCGCGCCAAGCGCGAGGAGAAATCGCGCGACGAGTCACTTTCGCTGCGCCGCGCCGTTGCCGCACTGTCTCCCAAAGAGCGCGAGCTTGCCGGCCTGATTGCGGCGGGCTGCACGGTCGCTGAGATCTCCTCTGCGCTGCGCGTCTCCACCAAGATCGCCCGCACCAAGATCGCCCGCCTTCTCTCCGCGCTCCGCGAATCCCTCTAGTCAAGCCCCGCAAAGCCTCACCACCAAAGGCCCGCGTCGATTGTTGGGCAAAAAATCGCCGCTCGCGGACATTAGCTTGTGAGGGGCACGAGACACGCCCCGCGAGAGGCCCTATGCGTCGATTGCTTCGCTCTCTTCTCCGGCTCGCCCGCTCCGGTGCGCGGCTGGCCCTGCTTCGCCTTCGGCTTGCGCTCTCCACCAAGGACGAGCGCGACTTTTCCGCGCTGGCCCGCGCCGTCGAAGCCGAGATCGCGCGCCAACAAGAGCGCAAGCGCGTGATCGCCACCAGCGAGAGCGGCCCCGCATGGCCTGCGTATCCGCCCGCGCGCTACGTTTCGACCCACAAAGCGGCCTGGGGCAAGGGCATGAGCGGTCCGGGGGGTGTGGCGTGATTAAGGGCGCTAACGAGTCCAAGAGCCTTTTTTCGTTTCGCTCGCGTGAGGCCCTCGATTGCCGTATTGAGCCCATGCTGGCGGCCCTGTGGGGCGGCACACATCACCGCTGGGTCAAAATCGGCCTGTCCCGCGCGCCCGCGTCCGTGGGCCTCACAGAGCGCGAGATCGTCTATGTGGTGTCGCAGCCGGGCGCGGTGCCTGAGTTCGTGTCCGTCCCGGGCTTTGTCCTGGGAGGTCGCGCGCTGGTTTCGGTCAAGGGCCGCACCGTGGCGCTGTGGAGTCCTGGCGCAGTAGGGCAGCGCGTGCCCTTGGTTGAGCCCTACACGCCGCTTTCCCTCTCGCCGCAAGGGCTCTTAACCCTGCGATACGAGGCAGACGGCGCAGTAGTGACAGTTCCCACGACACTCGACAAGCAACGCGAAGCGTTGACGCGGCACATCGCGCACCGCTCAGGCACGCGCGGCGGGCGCCATCTTCCGGCGGCGGCGATTCGGCGCTGGGCCTTGCTGCTAGGGGTTTCGGTCGAGATCAACCCAAAACCAACGCCCCAGATCTCGGATCTCCCTTGTCCGATGCTGCGCCTGCATTTTCAGTCGGTAACTACGCCTCGCTAAGGCTCTCCACCAAAGGACGGGCGCCGTTGTGCGCCAGAAAGAGACACGCGATGATCCACGAAATCAATCTCTCGCAAGAGGTCAAAGAGGCGCAAAAACTCGTCACGGCTGCGGCGATGAAACTGGGCGGCGTGGTGGCTCTCGCGGGCGTCGGGCGCCCTAAGACAAGCGCCCTCGCCACTGCAATCGAGGCGCTACAGAAGGCCGCAATCAAGATCGCACAGGACGCACACAGCCTCGACGAACTAGGCGCGGGCCTAGGGCGCGGGCTTGACGATGCGGCCCGCGTTGACTTGCTCGACCAAGCCGGCGACGCGGTGACTGATTTTGTCCAGGCCCTACAGGCCCACGAGCGCGGCGAGGTCGAGAAGGGCGATCTGGAGTCTGCGCGCCGCGGGGCGTACGAACGTCTCGCGGAAGCCCAGGACGTGCAAGCGGCCCTCTGGGATAAGGAGCAGCGCCAGCAGCTAGAAGAGGTGTGCGAGGAGTACGCGGACGCTGCCCGCGCCATTGAGCTAGAAATGCCACTACTCAAGATCTCGGCCAACCGCGCCCGCTTTGATCACTATCGCGGCCTTGTGGCAGGTGTGGCGCGTCAAACAACGCCAGAGGCGAAACAAGCCGCGCTCGCTGTCACTGAGCGGATCGCAGCACAATTCGACGTGTCGCTTTTGACGGCTTCGCAGGCCCGCGAATACGAGGCCGTCGCCGCGAAGCTGCAAGACCTCAAAGCCGAGAGCAAGGCGCCCGCGCAAGTCACCACAGAGACGGCGCGCGAGATTGAGCCCTGGCTGAGCGACCTAGAGGCAGAGGCGACGCGCGCGATCGAGGGATGCGCGGGCTATTCGCGCCTACTCTACAAGGCGATCGAGGCGTGGAATAAGGCCGCCGGCAAAGGCGCGGCGCTCCCCGCGCCATACCGCGCCCGCTTCAATTCGATCCAGGAGCGGCTCTTCGCCAAACTGAAGGAAGTCGAAACCAGCAAACCGAACTAAGCCAGAACCCAGCAAAGCACCAGAGAGAAAGAGAGAAGAAATGGATTTCTACATCGCAACTCGTTTTGAGAATTGGAAGACCGCAAAGGACATCGCCGCCGCGCTTCGTCGTTGCGGAGAAGGCGTCATTTGTCCTTGGTGGGAAGTTGCAGAGCGCTTGGAGTCTGAGCCTGCGAAGTTGGCCGGCTACCAGCGCGTGCAACTGAATCGCTCAAGTGCGATCCTCGACGTGCAAGGGGTCAAGGATTGCGGCGCCCTGATCCATGTCTACACGCCAGAGAATCGCGGCGCCTGGGGCGAGCATGTCGCCGCGCTCGCTCTGGGTAGGCAAGTGCTCTTTTTTGCGACAGACGAAGAGATGCCTGATCTCTGGAACGTCTTCTCGTTTCATCCTCTTTGCCAGAGGGTTTGCTATCAACCTGGGTTTTCCGCTGCTGGCGATATCGCTTCCTTTGCGTCTCGCTTTGTCGAGTCACCTAATTTCCCGACGGGGCCGCTCCACGTTCGCGACTTGGCTTAGGCGCAAACCCCGCAACCCCTCACCACCCAAGAGAAAGAGAGAAGAAATGCTGCACGAAGATCTGTGCTCGCGCTGCGAGAAGCCGACCCAGGGCGCGATGTTCTCGGACCAGTACGACGAACCGCTTTGCGAGCCTTGCGCGGCCAAAATCGCCCGCAAACACTTTGCGCTCCAAGACGGCTTCGAGGTGTCCCGCGCCCGCCTTGAGGCTCTGTTTTTGCGGTACGCGCTCCGTCCGATGGGCGAGCTACGCGCTGACCCAAAGCGCTACGCCTCCGAGGTCGCAGATCTGGCCTTCGCGCTGACTTCGACCGCGTATCAGTATTTGCGCCTAGACGAATTGGAAGCCGAGCACGACGCGGAGATGCGCGCGGCGAAAGGGCCGCAGTGATGCCTACGCTTGAGAATTTGCAGGTTGCGGGCGAATCCCTCGCCTATATCGGGGTTGCGCTCTTGGTCTTGTTCTTTGTGGCTCGCAAAGCCTGGAGCCACATGGAGAGCGGGACACCAGAAGAGAAGCTAGCAGAAGTTCTCTTCTGGCTCTTTGGCGTTACCTTCGTGCTCTGCGCGATCTTCGGTGTCGCCATGTCGGGACTTCGCGTTTACCTCGCACTGACGCAATGAATTACGACAACGAAACGGCGCAAGGTCGCGCCACGAAAGGGCCGCAGTGATTACAGTACGAGAGGCTGAGACGCTGTTTCAGATCGCGAAGTGCGCCGCGCCCCATGGCCTGCTCTGTCTGCGGCAAAACATGGATCGGCTCGTCGCGCGCTTCTTGGTCGTTGCAGTGTGGGACGCATGGGACGACTGCAAATTCGCGACACACTACGCTTTGACTTCGACGGGCCGCCGCGCCCTGTCTGATTTCGTGCGCCGTCGCGAGTCGTAATCTGAGGCAATGAAAACGGCGCAAGGGCGCGCCAGTAAAGGACGAACGGCAATGAAAGCACTGTATCACATTGGGTCGATCATCGGCGTCGCGATCAAGGTTCTTGCGTGCTTCGCGGTGATGGACTCCACGGGCGGCGCTCTTTGGTTGGCGACTGGGATGACCTTCGCGCCTGCTCTCTTTCTCCTCTTTTGGCTCTACGCCACGCACGGGGCGCGCCGCGCCGATCGTGTCATGGAGTGGGCCACTGCTCGGCTGCGCTCGGGCTCTACGGTGATTTCGTGGGCCTGCCTTGTGGTGATCGGCGTGGTGGCTGCGCTGGGTCACGATTGGGCGCGTGTTTGGCTTGTGCTGTCGGGTTGTCTCTCGGTTGTCTACGTGATCGCCTACGTG
>JACCDR010914115.1_pt1 | contig 10744 bp, 14 predicted proteins | sample 7446431 | NCBI WGS metagenome assembly JACCDR01 (sample SAMN15323443, study PRJNA562643) | freshwater metagenome | isolation source: river surface water | place: USA:Blue River Watershed | collected 2017-08-17 | reverse complement strand
CGTTGTCCACCGACGCCACCCCCACCACCTGCGCGATCTCCGCTTGCACTCGCGCCGAAATTACCGCGAGGTCGGTGCTGGCGATCCAGTCCAAAAACGGCAACCCCAGGTTGCGTTGTCCGACCCGCTCGCCGAGGTGCGTCAAAAGACGGCGCCGTACCTTCTGAATCACAAGCGCATCTCCCTCGGTCGCGCGCGAGGTCAAAGCGAGGGCACCGTTGGCGGGCAAGAGGTAGTCGTACATGCTTTTTCGCTATCACAAAAAACCCTGCCCCGTAGTTGACACGGTAAACCAGCGCGTTAGTATTCTTGTGTGAGGTGAGCGTGTTCTTCTTCTCTTTCGGCGATGAGTACATTTCTGGACTTTCGGAGGCGCAAGCTATCGAGTTCGAGCTTGCGACGTTGGAGGTGTTCGGCTGGGAGGCAGTCGTGGACTGGTTCCCCGTTGACGATGATTACGTCGTCGAGGTGAGTATGTCCGAGCTTTCAAGCAGCGATTTAGAGTACGACTATGGCGACGCTGCCTTCGCCTACGGGTGGGACGAATGATCGGCCCCACTGAGGGAAGGCGACTCCCGGTGACCGTGCCCGGTGTAGGGCCGGTCGTCGCGGAAGTCGGGAAAGGAGGCCGGATAGTCTGGTTGACCCACCGCGACGAGGGCCGGGTGCTCTCCGAGTGGGAGGGCGATCAGGCTATGCGAGAAGTGACCTACCAATACCCGTCTTTGCACGGGCTAAAGTTCAGGTGGTAAATGCTGATCTTCGACGCGGACTGTGTCCGCACCATCGTGGAGCTGAACAGCCTCCCCGCTGAAACCCGCGCGCAGGTCATGGGGGAGGTGACCTCGCGCCTCCCCAAAATCACCGGCGACGAACGGGAGGTTGAGGTATTCGACACGTTCACCCGCGCCTATTCGGCGTGGATGCGGGGTGGACGCCGGGTGTACCACATCGACGCCGACAGCTACAAAGCCGCGCAAGCCGCCTGTTATGCAGGGCGCGATTTGTGTATCGCCCCGATCAAGGGGGCCATGGGATTGCAGCTTGATACCCCGTTTGACCTCGGAAATAACACCTGGTACCACGGGTGCTATTTATGGTTTGAGGAAACCGAGCTTTGGTATCTCCCCATCTACGGGGGATTCCGCTTTGAGGAGTCCGGGCCGTCGATTGGGCAAAAATTGCAGGCGCCCGTCGAAGACCCGTTGATCGGGCCGATGCTGATCATGCTCGCCGCCCTGCAAGACGAGCGGGTTGGTCGAGTCGTCCAGTGGCATTCCGCCGGCCTCCGTGCCCAGCGCCTCGCCGCCCGCATCCCGGCTGCACGCCGGCGCCTGATCTTCAAGGGCGATCACACCCTCGCCACCACCCGCGCCCCATCCCCCGACACCGTACCCACCGCCCCCACACACGCGGGCCCGCCCGCACCCTCGACCGTCCACCTGGTCGCGGCCCATCAGGGCCTGCGCTGGATGCGCGAGCAACGCGCCCTCGCCGAGCTGGGAGAGGACGCCGTTCTGGATGCGATCGGCGAGGACCGCTATCGCGAGGTGGGTACGGCTCTCTATGTCGCCGTGCCCCGTCCGATTCGCGAGCATATACGCGGGAAAGCCCCCGTGTCTCCGGTGGTAGAAAAAGTCACCGGATAGGGGTTGACAGTGTAAACCGTGGGGTTAGTATATTGGGGTGAGGTGAGCATGATGCTAATGTTTCTCGACTTTGACCGCGACGGAAACCCCATCTATACCGATGGCAAAGGGCGCTATTTCGATAGCGATAAAACAACCGAGCTTACGCCGGAGCAAGTAGCAGCCCGGATCGGAGTCAAGGATGAGTGAGGGGTTCGTGGCGGTGGAACCCACCGCCACCCCCGTTTCCCCCCTGCTCTGGTGTAGGGTATGGGGGGATGCGCGGGATGTTCCGGCTTGCCCGTGGGTGATCCCGCTTGACGAAGACCCCGACCGGGTGATCATCCCCCCCGACCCGGAGGTCGTCGAGCGCGAGGTGGCGCGCTCCAAGTTCCGCCGCGCCCGGAAAGAGGTCACTTATTACACGGCATTCGTGGCCGGAAAGGCCGTAACCGGCCAACTGGCGACGACGAAGAAATACACAGCCGGATCGGGATGGCCGATCCTGCTCACCCCCGCCCGCGTGCTGGAAGTGGTCCGGCAAGCGGGAACCCTAACCGTAGAAATATTCCCGGTGTGACCATGAGTTTTACCCCGTACTTCTTGACCCAGGAAAGCGCCGACACAGACGCCCTGGTTGCGAGCCTTGCCGACCAGCTTGCCGACCTCTCGGTCGAGGCCCTGCAAAGCCGGGTCTGGATCGTCCTCTCGCACGCCGCCGCCTACCTGGACGCCGGCGCCGTTTCGTGGCTCGTCGATGGCCTTCCCTCCCTCGGTGGGAAGTTTGAGACCGCGTTTACCAAGCTCCAAACCTGCGAGTTCGGAGCGTACCCCGATGCCGTTGCCGCGCTCGTTCATGCTTACTGCCTCGAATCCGAGGCGCGGTTCCGGGTTGGGAAGGCGCAACAGCTTCGCCAGTTTCGCAACCTCGAAGCCGAGTTTGCGCTTGCCGACGCTTTCGAGCGGCGCCTTTCCCCCGACGCCGCCACCACCCTGCTTGCCCTCTACCCCTGCCAGATGGCCCGCCTGCGCGGCGAATTCGTCTGGTTGAGCGGATGGAACAAACCCAACATCTTCCAGCGCAAGCGGCTTGCCCAGCTTGAACGCTGGGTCAAAGACGGGTCGCTCTGATGCAGACGGCTCTTTTCCCAGCCCCCACCGAGGACATCGCCGCCGAGGCCAGCCGCCTCGAATCGACCATCGGCTACGACGAAACCGCCGCCCGCGAAGATTTTCCCACCCCTTACCGGTTCCTGCCCGTTGAGCAGATTCCGGCGTCGTACCAGCAGAAACTGCTGGAACGGCTGAGGAGCCAGAAGAATGGCCGCTGAATACGACCTCTACGAGTGGATGCGGATTCCCCTCTTGACCAACCACGCCCGCAACAAGGCCCTGGAAAAAGCCGCTCGGGAGTGGTTTACTGGCCACGGCCTCGACGAAGGTGAGTGGCGGGTCTTGCGCGATGTGGTGCGGGAGCGGGGGATCAACCTGGACCTTGTGACCGATGGCCGGTTCCCGACCTCTGCGCGGGAGCTGCCGCGCAAATTGCAAGACCGGGTCCAGAAGATTCTGGACGCCGATGTGTTCGAGAGCTACCTCGAATGGAACGCGTGTTTCGAGGTATTGCGAAAGGAGAACGGGGGGAAGATCCCAGAAGATCGCATCCCGGAATGGAACGCGTATGTTGGGATGCTTGCTGCCTTCAAAAACCGTAAGTATCCCTACGCCATCCACGGAACGCTCGACGGCCTGTTCGTGAAAGTGTCGCAAGCAAGCCTGTTTCATATCTCTCAGGACAGCAAAGTCCACATCGTCTACCCCAGCGCTGCCCAGAAAGCAGACCTGCGCCGCCACGAGAAGCGCCTGATGCTCCGCGCCCTGTTTCGTGCGTTTTACGGGCGGCAGGTGTTAGGCGCTGACGCATGTTCACTTTTCTCAGCCGGCTCTTTGGCGCCACCCCCGACTACCCCGCCGCCTCTACTCTCCCCGGACCCGTTCCCAGGACTGACGCCGAGGATCGACCTGTAGCGCCCTCGCTCTGGAGGCGAGCGGCGGACAGCTTTATGAACGCGTTTACAGGGTTGGGCGGATCGCGGGACAAAGCCGAGGCGGCGATTGTCGTAGATCGACAGGCGCTTACCCCAAACCAGGGGAACATCCTGTACAAAACCAGTGGGTACGCCAAGACGCATATCAGCTTGATCCCCGGCTACGGGACGCGCAAGGGCTGGAAGCTGGCCGGGTTGACCGAAGCAGAGGAACAGAAACACAAAGAGGAGCTTCGTCGCCTGCAAGTCGTGCCCAGGTTGCACGAGGCGTGGATGTGGGGGCGGCTTCACGGGGGGGCCGTGGTCTTGATGGTTACCGAGGAAGAAGGCGACGAAGCAAGCACCAACCTCGCCGGAAAGCTCCAACAACCGCTCGACTTGAGCAAGGTCAAGCGATTGTTGGCGTTGCAAGTGTTTGACCGGCAAGAGGCCACGCCGGTTGAGAACGACGGTGATCTGACCTCGATCCGGTATCGGCTGCCGAAATACTGGCAGTTGTCGCCTGCAATTGGCGGGATGGGCGGGTTGGTTCACCACTCCCGCTTGCTTCACTTTCGGGGCGCGAAGCTCCCGCCAAGCGAGCTGGTACGCCAGAACGGCTACGACTTGTCCGAGTTGGAGGCGCCATATACGGCGATTCGCAACCGTACCACCGTCGATCAAGGGGCGGCAGTCCTCGCCCATGAGTTCAAGATTTCGACGCTGAAGATTCGGGGGCTGGACGAGTTGACCACCTCAAAACAGGCAGAAGTCTTCGAGATGCGACTGGACCAGATCCAGCGTTCGCGCTCGATGATCGGGACGATGCTCTTGGGAGAGGGGGAAGAATTCTCGCATACTGCTGTCCCGGTGACAGGTTTCGAGCACCTCGACGAAAACAGCGTTGCACAACTATCGGCCGCCACGGGACTCCCGCGCACCGTGTTTTTCGGTGAGCCTCCGGGCGGGCTGAATACCGACGGCGAAAGCCATCAAAAACTCATGGCTGCGCAGGTCGGACAGAACCAGGTCCTGATTCTACAGCCCTGTCTGGAGCAGCTCTACCCGGTGATTTTCGCGCAGACCGAGGGGCCCTTCCGAGGCCAGGCGCCCGCGCACTGGGAGGTCGAGTTCCTGCCCCTGGAAGACCAGACGCTGAAGGAAAGCGCCGACTTGGAGCGAACCGAAGCCGAGACCGCGCTGACCGAAGCGCAGACGTTGCAGCTTCAAGAGACGATGGGGGTTCGCGGGGATAGCGAGCTTGAGACTCCGTTTCCCTTTACCGTTGAGTTTGTTCCCGGTCAACGCCGCCACGGCGCCGCCGACCCCCTGACCTGCTACTACGGGGAGATCCCCTACACCGTTGGCAACGATGGGATGTGCGTGGATGCGCTGGTTGTACCGGTCGAAGTTGCCCCCGCCTACATCTACGTCATCCATCAGAACTGGGCAGAGGGTGGGTACGACGAAGACAAGCTGGTGTACGGGGTCAATAGCCCCGAAGAAGCGGTACTTTGCTACTGCGAGAACTACGGGGAGCGGGCAAGGATCGGCGGGGTTTCGGTGTGGCCTGCCCGCGAGCTGGTCCAGTACCTCGCCGACGGCCATGCCGTCTTTGGCCGCAAGCTGACCTACCCCCCGACCGAGACCCGGAACGATGCCGAGACAGAGGGCGTCGTGGTGCCAGTAGAGATTGTTTCGGTTTGTCGCCGGTCGTTGAAGGCCAGCATCCCCTACCGGATTCGCAGTTGGGCAACCCGCCTGGCAAGCGGGAAAATCTCGGTTTCCCTGCTTCGCCGCCTGGGATTGTATTTTGCCACCACGGCCCGCCACCGGCTCAACGAGGGGCATCTGCGCGGGTCGCAGCTCTACCCGTCGATTGGGGCCCGCAGCTACGAGGCGCTTGGCGGGGCGCTGACTGCCCGGTGGGTACGGCAGACCCTGGCGATGACTCCGCGCTTTCGGATCGATGCCATCGACCCGGAAAACCCACGGTTAGAGCAGTCGAAATACGAGCGCCCCCCGCTCGATTACGTCCAAGACCTCGCCGACAACCACCCCCAAATCTGGGATGCCGGTGGAAACATCCGAGGAAACGAGGCGTTTTCCCTGTGGAAACGCTACAGCAAAGGCGACCGGGCAGCGGAAGTCCTGGCCTGGGTGCGCGAGCGCGAGGCATGGGCGGCCCGGCATTTCGAGGATGGAGGCCAGTTTACCGGAAGCAACCCCGAATCGCCGACGCTCTCGAACATCGCCGGGGTGGTGGCGTGGCTCAAGTGGGGGGTGGTTGGGCAACTCGGCATGGACAAGATTCGCCAGTTGATTGCCGACCTCAAAGCGAAGCTCAACGACAACAAATGAGCTTCTTCGGGGGAAACTGCGACGATGGCTTTCCGTACCCACTTGGCGCCAATACGCGGCGTTGTTGCGTGTCGGCGGGGCATTGGGTAGCAACGAGAGCATGGACCCAAAGCCTCCCAAGTTCAAGCCCTTCCCCGACTCCAACCGCCCTGGCTTCTTGCTTGCCGGCCTGCTGCTCGACGCGTTTGGGCAGAAGGGCCTGGAAGGCACCTTCAATAAACTCAAGGAGTTCTTCCAGTTCAAGCTGAAAAACGCCGACCTTGACCCGATGCTTGTGTCGCTGGTCCGGGTGATCGAGGAGCTGACCTGGGTCAAGAGCCAGGTCGAGCGGATCGCCGGGCTTGAGTCCGAGATGGCCGGAGTTCGGGCTGCAACCGAACGCATCGCCGCCCTTGAGTCTGACCTGAAGGCTTGCAGCGAGAAAATCGCCGGTCAAGGCGACCACCTCGCAGCTATCGAAAAAGCGACCAAACCCGCCCCTGCCCCCAAGGCCAAACCCGCTCCCAAAGCGGTCGCGGTCGAGGTCGCCGAAATGAACCTTGACGCCCCCACCGAGGCCCCCGCCGAATGAACCCCTGGCTCTACCGCCACGATTGCTGGGAATTCCTCGACGCTCCCGTAGAGAGCGCAGAGGGATTTCGCACGTTTGATGGGGTGATTGCCCGATGCGGCATCCTCACCTACCATATCGACGGCAAAGTGCGCCGTGAGCTTGTCACCCGCGATACGCTCAACTCTGGGCTTGGAAGCCTTGTTTTCAAGCCGGTAACCTTGCAGCACCCCCCCGAAGACGTGACGCCCGATAACGTCGAGCGGTGGGGCGTGGGTACGGTCGGCCAAACACCATCCGTCGTAGAAGACGCCTTGAAAGCCCGCTTTGTTGTGCAGCGCAGCGATGCGCTCTCGGCAGTCAAGGCGGGGGTTCAGCAGCTTTCCCCTGGCTATCTCGTTCGTTGCGACGAATCTCCCGGCGTTCATCCCGAGCATGGTCCCTACGACGCCATCCAGGTTGAACGCCGATACACCCACCTCGCAATTGTGGACCGTGCCCGTGGTGGGGAAATGGTCCGGTTGCGCGCCGACTCTTGGAGTGACCCCTTGCACCCTGTTATACTCGCCGCCTTGAAGCGGTACAATCTCGATCCGTCCCGTTACGACAGCGACGCCAGCGCCCTTGCGGCGATTGAGCAAGCTGCCGCCGCCGTTGCCACCCCCGCGATCCCTGCCCAGGCCGCTACCGTCGCCGAGATGGAACGGCTCAAGGGCGAGATCGCCGCGCTGCAAAAAGCCCGCGAGGAAATGGCTGCGCGCGAAGCCGAGCTGACCGCGAAGGTCGCGGCGCTGGAAAAAGCCGCCTCGGAAATGCCCGCCCCCGATCAGGCGATTGAGATGGTGGTGGAGATGGAGATGCCTGAAAGTGGGATGACCACCGACGTTTGCGGCCCCGGCGGCGTCAAAATGGACGCTGCCACCGCCACCAAAGCCCGCCGCGCCCTCGACTCTGCCCTGGCCTCCCGCGCTCAGTACGAGCCGCTGTTTGTGGCCAACAAGATCCCCCCCGGAAAACTGAACGCTCGGAAGCGCGCGCTCGCCGAAAAGCTTGCTCCCGGCTCCGTTCGCGCGGACTCGACCGACGCCTTCGTCGATGGCATCCTGACCGTCGCCACGAGAAACCCGGTTGCGCCCCCTGCGACTACCCAATACCCCTCGTTTGCCGGTGGCGACCCTGCCCGCAAGGACAGCGCCCCCACTCCCCCCTCGACCCCGAAAACCCTCAACGATGCGGCGATTGAATCTCTGACGACCGCAAAGGCAGGTAACTGATGGACCTCGTAACGATTCGCGGCGCTGACGTTCGCCAGCGCATGATCCAGGGCGCCGTCGGCATGAGCGTCGGCTCATGGCTGATGCTGGCTCTGGTCGCCTCCCTCCCCGCCGCTGCCCAGGTCACTACGATTCAGGCCACCACGGCGCACAGTTCTTCCGATTATACCGTCAATCTCGGCGACGACGTTTCGGTGACGGTCACGACCGATTCGAGCGGCACCGCTGGCGAGCTGGCCACCCTGATCAACGCCGCGATCAACGCCGACCCGATGGCCTATTCGTTGTTTACCGCCGAGTTGACCGCCAGCGACACCGTGACCATCACGGCGAAACGTCCAGGGGAAACCTACACTGTTTCCGCGTCAGGGACGTATTCCAGCGACTTGTCGATCTCCGACACCACCTCTGCCGACGAGGCCGATACGGTCCCGTTTGGTCGCGCGGTGATCGCGACCGGCCTGTCCGACGACGGGATCGAGGAGACCGGGGGCCTGCCCAAAGCCGCTGCGCTGACGGCGCGGGTGATGAATCTCGCGGTGGTGTACGCCGCCAACGAGATTTATCAAGCTTCCATCACGGTTGCTGGCAAGACCTACAACTTCAACTGCCCAGCCGATACCGACTCCGCGACCACCGCCACCCGGCTCGCCGCGATCATCAACGACCGGATGCCTGCGGGCGTGACGGTCGATGCAACCGTCGATACTGCCAACGTCATCTTGACGGCAGAAATTGCCGGGTTGTGGTTCGAGGTCACTGTCTCTACCAGTTCCACCACCGAGACCCGGTTGGTCCTCACCACCACCACCGAAGGCAGCGACCTGTTCAAGCTGCTTCGCGGCGTTTCTGCCGAGACCTACGCCAATCAGGCGCTGGTGTCGGGGTCGTCGATCGGCGAGTACCAGGCCAACGAAACCGTCCGTGTGCAGGCGGAAGGGCTGATCTGGGTCGAAAACTCCCAGACGATTTCGCAGAACGACCCGGTCTATATCGACGTTGGCGCCACCAACGCCGGGAAGTTCTACAATTCCAGCGGAAGCAACCGCATCCTGTGGCCTGGCGCCCGGTGGGTACGGCCCGGTCGGTCGTCGAGCGGCGACATTGCGCAGCTGTCCTTCCCCCGCGTGACCGTCTAACCCCCAAACTGACAAGGATTTCCCATGTCTATTCTTCTTGCCACGGCGGGGTTCAGCGTCCCCGATGATCTCGAAGCCCGCATCGACAGCGCCGGCTACGACCACGCCAGTATCGACGCCACCCGGTGTCAGGCGATGGCCACCCGACTCGACAGCCTGCTCGCCTCCCACCCGGATCGCGTCCCGACCGTGATCCGCAACCGGCTCGACGGTTGGCGCCGTACCGACGCGGTTCCGACCCAGGGCTTTTTCCTTGCGCAGCAACTGGAGTTCGTCTACCAGGAAGTGTTGCGGACTCCCCAGCCGAAACCCAGCGCGTTCGAGGCTTTTGCCATCGACAGCCGCGTTCCCCCCGGTGCCCGTACCCACAAGGTTCGGCGCGTCACCCACGTTGGCGAAGCCACGATTTACGGCGGGGAAGGCGACGTTCCCACCGTTGGCGCTCGGCAGGTCGAGGAGAATTTCCCGGTCGTCCACATCGTCAGCAAAATCCGGCTGAACATCTTCGATCTTCTCTCGGACGCCTTCGCAAATGGCGGCTTGCTCCGGGAGAATATGGAGGCCGCCCGGATCGCCATTACCCAGAAAATGAACGCTTTGTCCTGGGCGGGCGACCGCAAGCACAAGGTCCACGGGGCGCTCAACTACCCCTGGGTTCCGGTCAAGCTGTCCTCGACCCCGTTCAGCTCGTCCTCCACCGCTGACCAGATTCTCGCCGAGCTGAATGCCTGCGCGAATTACGCCAGCGAAAATTCCCAGGACATCCTCAAGCCGGACTCGGTCGCGATTGCCCCGGCGCTCGACAACTACATCTCCCAGACCCCCCGGTCCTCGACCAGCGACAAAACGATCAAACAGTACTGGCTTGAGACCAACCCGATGGGCATCAAGCGGATCGTGCGGGCGCCGGAGCTGAAGGCCAATACCTACAGCGGCCCGTCGTTCCCGGCCAACCGCCACGGGATGCTGTTCTACAACAGCGCTCGTGAAGCAACCAGCAACACCGTAATCACGATGTTCCAGTTGCTCCCTCCCCAAAGCGACGGTTTCTTCGACACCACCTATGCGTATGGGTCCTACGGTGGCATCGTCTACCGGATGGCCGGTGCCTCGCTGATTGCCTGGGTACAGGCGTAGTCGTCGGTCTGGTTGGTTCTGCCCGCCCTCTGTGGCGGGTTTTTCTTTTCCGGGCTACGCAGTCGCCAGACACGGAGAGTCTATGGCTGAGATTGCAAAGTTTACCCTACTCCACAAGGGGAGTATGAAGCGGATTTTTGACATTGTTGTGGACGGACGCCGCCGGGAGGTCGAGCTTGGTAGCACGCTCGACGAAGGCATCCCCGAGGGAGTGACGCCCCCCGAAGTCGTGGTGGAAAAGCCGGTCATGGACGCGCTCGAAAAAGAGCCGTATTTTGCCCAGTTGGTAAAAGAGGGCGAGATCATCGTCTTCTCGGGAGTTCGCAAGTAATGACAATGCTCGCCCTGCTTTACCCGACGCTCGCCGCGCTCGACGGGGCCAGCAGCTTCGTTGACATGGCAGAGTCCCGGCTGTCGTCGGCGCGGTGGGGGGCGTTGTACGCACAGGCTGTCGCGCATCTTGCCGCACATATGCTGCTTTTACGGCAGCCAGCGGAGAAGGACACGGCAGCGGGAACGTCGAGCGCGGGGCCGGTGACGGCGCGCAAGGCGGGCGATCTGTCCGAAAACTACGGGTCGCTCGCCGCATCTGCCCTGACCACCGGGGATGCCGCCCTCGCTACCACCG
>JACCDR012632534.1_pt1 | contig 10745 bp, 15 predicted proteins | sample 7446431 | NCBI WGS metagenome assembly JACCDR01 (sample SAMN15323443, study PRJNA562643) | freshwater metagenome | isolation source: river surface water | place: USA:Blue River Watershed | collected 2017-08-17 | reverse complement strand
GCCATGGCGTCACCGATGGCCTTAACCACGGTGATATTCGAGACCCCAGCACGGGCCATGGTCGCGTAGACGGCGCCGAGTTCCGTGAAGGAAACCCGAGCCGACTGAGCGGCCGAATAGACATCGTTGAATGCGACCGAGGCCGCGTCCACACTGCCCGTGGCGATCTTGAGCCGGTTGTCGAGGGTCGTGACCGCGTCGGCCATGGCCACGGTAGAGGACACGAGGTTTTGCAGCATGGGCAGAAGAACGCCCAGGCCGAGACCAGCCGCGCCGACTACCTTGATGCCGGTAGCGGTGCGCTCCATCTGGCGCTCAAGGCCCGCGAGTTCTGACCTCGCCTCGGTAGCCCCGGCGACTGAGATCTTGAGTTTGACGTCAGCGCTCATTGGTCTTCACTTCCTGCGCCTGACTTCTTCGAGCCAGGCTGACTCCATGCACTGGATGTCGCTGAACTGTTGGGGCCAGTCTTTGCGGGGGACAGCAGATAGGCGGAGCGTCGATTCAACTGCGTGGTAATCGAGCCCCGTGGCACCAGCCATGCCAACCCGCCATTGGGTTTGAACCCTGAGCCAGAGTTGCAGGCTTCCGACGTTGCAGGGCCAGAGCCAGAAATGCCCGTCGAGGGGTTCTGGCGCATAGACGGCCCGGAGCCCGAAGGCTGCGAGGGCGTCTGCTGTGGTGTCCTGCTGGTGTTCATCGCCGTCCTTGAGCTGCAATTCACCGCGCGCCAGCAGCCGCGCGGCCTCGATCAGTTTCCCCGGCGGTCTTTGTCTTCCTCGCGCACGCCCTGCTGTACTGCGCGCATGACCGCTTGCAGAAGGAAAGTCCCGGCACCGGCAAGCTGAAGCATCACGTCGAGCGCTTCTGTGCTGTAGATCGCTGGCTTGTCGTCGTCGTCCAAGACCAAGCGCTGATCGCGCCAGTCGTGGATGAGGTCGGCCAGGAGGTCACGAGTTGCCCGAGCGGCATCGGCAGCCGTGGAGCCCTCGCTCGCCATCTTCTGGAGGCGGTCGACAAGACCCAAGGCTTCATCCTGCGAGAGCCTGCGAAGGATCAGCACGAACTTGAACGGGACATCACGCGCCCCGTCCTTGACGATCAGATGAACCGGGGCATCAATGAACGCGCCGATCTTGAGCTTGAGGGCCATCGGTGGTTCCTTACTGCGTGACGAGGCGGAGTTCGTCGTTTCCAGCGCTTGGGACCAAGCGGAGATCGAAGCCGATCATCCGAGTCCCGTTCAGCTCTTCCTTCCGTGGATTCAGGAGCTGGGCGCCAGGCGAATGAATGATGATGTTGTTCCCGGCCGTGGTGTTGCCGATCCGCATGGCCAGGCTCTGCAGAGTGTTCGCCTTAACGATGGCGAAGAGCGCGGCCTCCTGCGTGGGGGTGAGGTCGAACATCACCTTTCCAGTGATCGCGCGGTCGGTAAGGTCGATGCGCTCCGAGCCCAGCAGAGGGGTGAAGTTCACCTGATTGCCCCAGTCCAGCTCGAGGCCGGAGCTGTTGTAGGCCGTGCCGCCAGATAGGGCGCCTGCGGAGTAGGTGGCGCCGAGGGTGATGTCGACCACATTCGCGCGTGCCATGGTCGGCGGGGTGCGCCAGGCGGTCAGAGTGAGAGCGGGGTTCGCTGCGACGGAAACACCGCCATCAATGCCGGTGAAGTCAAAGATCAGCTTCGGGCGATCGCCGACTTTGGCCTCAAGGCGGACATTGCCCATGGCGCCGAGGATCTTGTGCAGGATGCCGTCGTCGTACCAGTAGATGGTGACTGTCTTCAGGGCGGTGCTGGCGGGGGTGTACTCGACGCGAGAGGGCGAAGTGAGCAGGGCCTCGGAGTGCGCGCAGGCCAGCAGCGGGGCGCCCCATGCGGGCGCAGTAGCGGCCGTGCCAGAGCCCGCAAGCTCGGTCGTGAAGGAGCACCGAACAAAGGCGGTGGCGACGAGTTGCTCGGACGCCCCGAAGTAACCCCGAATGAGATTGCGGTCGACGTTTTGGGCTTCGAGCGGGGTGATCGACAGATCGCTGACGAGCATCGCATTCGCGGCGCCGGTCGGAACTGCGTCTGTGCCTACGGTCGTTTCGACTTTGCACAGGATGGCGGTGTTTCTTACGTAGCGCGGCATAGCGGCTTACTCCTTGTCTTGGGGAAGGGTGTCGGCAAAGACCGGCTCCATGGGCTGGCCTTCGGTCGAGGCGATGGGGTCGAGCGAGATCCACTGGCCTGCGGTGGCGTCCCACTGCCAGGAACCTCCGCCAGGGATGGGTGTGTTCTCTGGCGTGCGGTCGTGCGCGGGTGTCTTGGTCTTGGTCATGCTGGGTAATCCCTGTTCGTGAGGGTTTCGCTCGTGACGTACACGTCTTGCCACCAGAGCGTCCCCGGCTCGAAGTCGAGAAGCTGGCCGCCGACAAAGGTCAGGGGCTCGTTGTCTGGCGTGATCTGATACCCGAGCAGGGCCTCACGCGCGGCGACGCGGGCAAGCTCTAAGGGCGCGTTGTCTTCCCCGCCTGCGGTGTCTTGCTGGAGACTGACAGCGAGGACGATTGCAACCGTCACCTGAACGGTTTGGGTGACTACCGTCAGGGTGTAGGAGCCCTCTTGTCTGGGTGTGCTGGCAAGCTCGATCACGAACGCGGCAGGCGATGCGATCAGGGCCTCGGTCGCGGCGTCGTACTGAGCGGCCCCGCCTACGCGCTTGAACAGCGGCGCACGGTCACGCAGCCTGGTGATGATGGGCCCGACGTTCACGGCTGGCCCCCTGCCTTACGCGCGGCGATGTCGAGGCGGCGTTGCATGGCCTGGACCCACGAGGCGGGCAGGCTGGCCACGTTGCCGGCGAGCAGCGGCAGGAACGGGCGCGCGGGAATGTTGACCTTCCAGCCTTGCGAGGAGCCGAACTTCGTGATCGCGCGCTTGTGCTTGTTCTTGGCGAAGCGGTAGACGTTCTTCCCTGCTGCGTTCTTGGTTTTGCGCAGGCGGACGCGCAGCACACGCGGGGAGAATGAGATCGTCGCGCCGAACTGATGAACGGCGGCATACCTGAGGTTCGATCCAAGCTCGACCGTCATTGGCCCTGTGCGCTCGGCGTTCGCCACATTCGACAGGAGGCCGCTATTGCGGAGGATCTTGTCAGAGCCCCCACCCTTACCTTTGCGCCTGGCGCGAATGGTCGAAGGCTTCAGCGGCAACCACGGCTGTCCCCATGGATCCGTCTGATCCCGGAATCCCATCCGCACCTTGGCTGTGACATCGCTGGCGATGCCGTCGAAGGCCTCGACCATGAAGCCGAGATCGGCCAGTGCCTGGAGGCGCCGGCGGCCGACAGAGATGTCGACTTGTGCGTCGATCATGCCCGGTATCCCCCGTGAATCCAGTTCGGGGGGACTTCGAGGTCCGTGTCCATGCGCTCAAGGCGCTCGTCAGTGAAGACCTTCGGCGAGGAAGCGACGACCCACGCGGAGGGGAGCGGCTTCAATTCGGTGGCATTCGCGTCGGTGCCGATCAGGCCAGCCAATTGGAGTCGGCCGGCTTGCACGTCCTGCAGGTCCGAGAGCGCGCGGCGGTAGGCGATGTAGGCCGGGTGATCCTCGGCAATCGCGCGGCGCCAGAGGTTGTATCGACAGATGTCGGAGGCGATGCGCAGGAGCGCGGTGCCTGGGCTTGCGACTGGCAGAAGCACCGCGCGAGAGATCCAGCCCTCGCACTCTGCTTCTGCGTCTGCAATGGCGACGGCAGGATCGACCCCGCCCGCCTCGAATTGGGCGATAGCGTCAGCGCCGAAGCGCTGTTCGAGGTGTTCGAGGGTGAGCCATGCCATGCTGCATCACATGCCCGGGATCAGGCGTCGGCCTTTTTCTTGCCCGACTTCTGAGCAGCGGCGGCTTCAGCAGCGGCAGCTTCGGCGTCCGCCTTCGCTTGAGCCTCGGCAGCAGCGGCGGCTTCAGCAGCGGAGGGCGCGAGGTAGCCCGCCTCCCCCCACGCTTGGGCCTGCTCTTCGCTCACGTCCACGGAGACGCCAGCGGCCAGAGACTGGCTGCCGAACATCACCGGGTTGGACAGGGTTACGACTGGCATGGTGTGGCCCCGATCAGTTGGAGGTCGTGACCTTGACCAGAACGGCCGGCTGATGGCACAGCGGCAGGCTGTTGCACTGCGTGTGCACCTTCACACCGCGACCGCCCTCGACTTCCCAGGTCTTCGCGTAGAACGGCAAGGCCAGGGTGTTGACCGTCTCGTTGAAGTCGGCCGGGGCGTAGTAGGTGGCGAAGGTGTCCATCGTGCCTTCGGGGTACGCGTGGCCCTCGTTGGCGGCGATGAAGCGGGTCGCACCGACAGCGGCGCGGTACTGCTCGAAGATCATCCCGTGGACTTCGATCTCGTTCAGCAAGCCGCGACGGAAGGCGTCAGCCTGTGCCGTGCTCTTGATGTAGTCGATCACGCCCGGGTGCTTGCGCAGTTTCTGGAAGAACTCTTGCGAGACCAGCACGCGGACGGCGCTCATCACGTCGCCCTTGAGGTTGTCCTGAATTTGCTGGTAGACCGCTTGGCACTTCTCGTGCAGGTCCGTGGTCGTGGTGCCGAGCACGAAATCGACGGTGACTTGGGTCACGCCGAAGACGGTGAACAGGTTCGCCAGCGACGAAGAACCATCGGCGTTCAGCACGTTGCCCTTCAGGGCGCCCATGCGCTTCCATTCCAGGGTGATGTCGTGCTTCGCACGCATGCGCTGCAAGCGGAGAGCCAGTTCGGCAGGCAGGGTCGCCAGTTCTTCGGAGCCGAAGGCGCGGATGTCTTGCGCGTCGCCCGGAAGCACGAAGTCATCGTGCACGGTTTGCTTGATCGCAAACGGGAAGGTGTTCCGCGTGGTCTTGTCCGCGACGGTGCCCTCGCCGCCCCACTCGTGGGTCGGGAGCAGGGTCAGGGAGCCGGAGCGCTCTTCGATGACAACGCTGCGGGTGCGCAGGGGGCGAGCGGGGAACATGCCCATCTCGCCAATACGGCCCCACTGCACGGGAAAGCGGTTGATCGCCGTCGAGAGTTCGGCAATGGTGAAGTCGGTCAAATTCATGGCGTGTTCTCCTGTGCCGTCGCGTTAGGCGGTTGCGCGCGGGACGACGCCCAGCGCTTCGAGCGCGGCAATCGCTGCGTTCTTTTGGGTGTCGTTCGGCGTACCGGCGAAGACCAGATTCGCGCGGCTGAACATCGCATTGCGAACGATGGCCACGCCTGGCTGATCGCCTGCGGAGGCGTTGACCGGGTCGAGCAGGATGCCGATCGCGTTCTGGCTGCCGTCAGAGGCGCCGGTCGTCCAGGCGGTGACCTTGCCGCTCGCGGTGATGCGGCCCAGGACGGTGTTTCGCGCGAGGTTCTGGCCGCTCACGACGATCACGTCCTTGCGGCTGTAACCGGCTTCTTCCTCGTACTTGATGCACGAAGACTGTTGGTCTGGCATGGTGGGCATAGCTGCTCCTTACTTCTTGATCAGGGAGTCGACGGCAGCGAAGAGCGCGTCGGCGGGCTTCTTCTCGCCTGCGTCGGAAGCCTTGCGGCCTGCGGACTGAGCAGAGAAGAGCGAGGGGTCGACCTGGCGGCCAGCGGGCTTGGCTTTGGCCTTCATCTCGCGCATGTCGGCGGAGAAGACAGAGAAAGCCGCGTCGCTCATTTCGAGGTACGGGGCCAGCTTGTCAGCGGCGGGCATTTCGCGGCCGAGTTCGCTGAACAGGGCCGAAAGGGCAGCGGTGCGGGCTGCTTTCTGCGCGTCTGCGACTTGAGCGGCGAGCGCTGCGTTCTGCGCCTTCAGGGCGTCAAATTCGGCTTGGTCTTCTGCACTGCGTGCCATAGGTTTCCCCTCCTTGGGGCTGGTGGGTGTTGATTGCGTAGCGCTGAAGGCAGCGCTCGCGCCTGTGTTGGGGTCTGCGCCGACTGGCACGAAGGAGACTTCGCGGACGGTGGCGTTCTCGAAGACGTGCTCGCACTTGACCGCGCGGCCGTTGACGGTGATCTCGCCCTCTGTCTCGCGCAGCGTGGCGCCCGAAAGGCGGACGGACATCTGAATCGGGAAGCCTTCTTCGAGCAGCGCGGCGACTTGCTTGCCTGCGTCTGTTGCTTTGGAAAGCTGGCCGTCGATCTGGAGGCCGCGCTCACCGAGGGCCGTGGTCTGAATGCTCAGGACACCGTGACCGGCGATCGAGTTGATCTTGTCGGCATGGTCGGCCAGCACGGGGACTTGCCCCGATGGGTTCTTCAGGCTTTCCAGATCAATGGCGATGTCGCCAAGCCAGCCGTAATTCGGAACCTGGCCACCGGAGTAAGCGACGCCGGTGAAGCGAATCGGAGCGTCAGCTTCTCCCGCCTGCGGTTTTGTGACCTTGGGCGCGAAGGTGAAACCAAGATCCCAGGGGGCTTGGACTGCTGCGGGGTTCGGCATGGGGGCGGACTGTGCCGCCCATGTCTTGAGGGGTCAGGTGACCGCCGTCACCGCTTCGCGTGGGTGTTGCTTGCGCACAATCGCCCCCGCGTTTCCCGCAGTGCGTTTAGGGCGTCAGGCCCGGGGCTCTTGCATCGGGTGCTGTGGGCGCTTCTTACTCTGTGCGGTCTGGCTGTGAGCCATTCTTGATCGCATCGATCAAGCTCTGCATGGCATTGGATGCCAGCCACGCGACCCGCTCGCGCTCCAACTTCACGGCGGCGTCAAGCTCTTCCCGTGTGTAAGTGCGCTTTAGCGTGCTCGGCTTGATGATGGGCTCGCCTATGGTGCCGGGGATGTCTTCCGACCCCTGCCAGACGGTCAGGTCCCCGGTCTTTGAGCACCGCGAGACCCTGCACGGCGGGAGTATGTCGTCAAGGGTAGGCGAAACGCTGGGCCGAAATCGAATGCCGCGCCGCATGAGGATCGCGGCGGCAATGTTCTCAGGCGTTGCGCCCGACCATGGCTGCTCGCTGCGAACGATCTCCATTGATGTGACTACTGCGGTCGTTTGAGTGGTGGCATCGCACATGCTGCGAATTGTGCTCGCACATGCGCCGCGCGTGTAGGGTTTTTAGACTGGCCGCACGTCCCGCAGCACAAGAGCCCGCCGACCCGGCCTGAACTCCCAGACCCAGCGCAGCAAGCGGCCCGAGACCGGGAAGACGTTCATGACCATTTGCAAACCCGCCTTGGAGCGCGGGTTTGAAGGCGGGTTTGCTTTTGGTGCAGCGGAAAAGCCTCCTGCGAGCGCGGCTTGGTAGGCGAACTGCATCACTCTCGGCTCGATCCTGGCGTCTCCGTCCTTTGCCAGGGTGCGGCGGAGGTAGGAGGCCTGCAGGGCAACGGATGCCACGTAGAGCGATCGCTCGTCGTCTCCCGTGGCCTCGAAGAGTTCGCGTGAAGGGGTGACGGGTCCGAGGGTGAGGGTTCTGTCCTTGAAGCCCCGAGAGTCCACGGCATCGCGGGCGAGCTGAAGAGTAGCGAGGTCGCGGACCATCTGCGGCATGGGCGCGCGTGGCTTTGGGTCTGCGGCTGCGGCTGCGAGCTTGCCCAGCAGTTTTGCGCCCTGCCCTTCGCACCAGATCGGCGGGATAGGCTTGTCTGCGAACTGCGAGACCTCGCATTGCTTGCGCCTGCGGCTGATCGCGGCCTGAAGCGGTGGCCTGTGGTCTGTGGGCTTGGCGCCCCAGCCTGGGTCTGGTTGCGCTTCTGAAGGTATGCTCTGCGTCACGCCACCTCGTGCGCGCGCTTCGTCTGCTGAAACCGAGAGCAATCTACAACGGCAGCGGTGCCCCCAACTTGGGCTCCGAGTTCTCCAGATTGGATCGTTGACGGGTCGAATAACGCCGTCCATGGCCCTGTGAGAAGGCCTTGTGCGCGAGTCGTTGATGGCGTCATACATCAGGTAGGGCCGCTCGTCCGCGTCCTGCTCGAACCGTCTCCAGTGCCCCGCGTTGTACGCCTGCTGGACCCCATTTCGGAAGATCGTCTCAAGCCTGTGGCCTGGCAGGATGCCCGCTTCATTGCTGGCGGCCCAGCGCTTGAAGTCCTTGAGCGTGCCGCCCTTGTCGAGCGTGCGCTTGAGTTCGTCAAGAACCGACTGGACCTGATCAATCGCGGTCAAGCCTGAGACCGTGAAGGCCTGCGCCCGCATCTCTGCGGGTAGCTCGTAGTAAGTCCCCGGCATGAGCGAACGCCGCTTCTCTGCCGCATCCATCGCGGCCTTGAAGGGCATATCGAGCCCGAGTTTCAGCAGCGCCACGGCGCCCCCTTAGGTCAGGCCAGCAGCAGAGTCCGAAGGTCCGCGATGGTCGTGGTCAGGGTGATGGACTTGCGCGAGATGCCCAGCGCTGCGGACGTGACCTCGTAGGTCGTGCCTGCTGGCGTAAGCATGTCGTTTCGCTGCAAGTCGATCCACGGCTGGCCGTCTTCGCCCTGAAGTCTTCCGAGGCCGTCGACCTTGATCGTGATTGCGCGCTCGCCGATGAGGCGCTCGGATGCGACAGCCTTTGTCCCGTCTGGAGCAATGAGGCGGAACTCGATCCGTGCGGTCGGGAGGCGCTTGTCGTTGTTGATGCCTTCGACGTAGCCGTAAACCCTGCACAGGCCGACATCGGCGGGCGGGCCGGGGATGACCACCGCAGGCTCATCAGGCGGGCCGACCAACAGTTTGCCCAGCGCCTCGCCCGCTGAGCCCGCAGGGTACGAGCCCGGGACCGGCTGATTGAGGGGATTGCCAATGGCCGCAATCGCAGCAATGCCAACCTGTGTGGCGTCGTGCTCGGTTTGATTCGTTGCGGCGGCAGATGCGATAGCGGCCTGCGTCGCATCATGCTCGGTTTGATTCGTCACCGCCCTTGCCGCTGCAGCGCTCTCAGCCTCTCGCGTAGACACAGCCACATCTATGCGGCCCAGCTCGGTCGTGAGGTTGGTGCGCACAGCCGCAGCAACAGTCGATGCAGATGGGATGTCGCCCACGGCGGCAGGCGCAGCGGGTAGCGCATCGGTCTTCGCTTTGATGGCCGTGGCCGTGGTCTGCAGCGTGGTCACAGCCGATGCCTTGGCAAGCTGCGTGCTGGCGTCCACAGCCGTCACGATCTCGCTGGCGGTGGGCAACAGGTCAAGCATGCCGCCCACACGCTCCAGGTCGGCGCGGATGGCCGCGACGAACACCGCTTGGTTGACGTTGGTGTTGCCGATGGCCGCGACGATGGCATTCACGAAGGCTTGCCCATCTCCATCAGCCAGCAGCGCGGCTTCGATCACAGCAGCACTGGCGCTGCGCTCGGCAGGGGTCAGGGCCATCGCCGCACCGGGCGCGGCTCGGGTGCTGACAGCCGCGTCCAGCCTGCCCAGCTCAGTCGCAAGGTTTGTGCGGACAGCAGGCGCGATGTCAGGCAAGACAGCCGGGTCCACAAACACCCCGCTGCGCACGACTGCGTCTCGCTGCCCGATGACCTGACTGCCGTTGATCAGCAGCAGGGTGTAAGCCCCGTCTGCCAAGCCGCCCGGCGTGGCCACGGTGTAGTAACCCGCCTGGGCGCTTTCCGTCATCGTCAGGATCGAGCCAACAGGCGTGGCGCCCTGCATGATGCGAACCTGCATGCTCAGGCCGGGGTAGCAGTGAGCGGTAATCGTCATGGCTGTCCTTGCTGCACCTTGGCTGCGTCTTCTGCGCGCTGCATCTGCCGGGCCGACTCAAACAGCGCGTCCACTTGCTCGGGCGTCTTGCCCAGCGCTGCAGACATCGCGGCCAGGGTCGGGTTGTCGCGCTCAAACTGCTTGCTGCCCAGCCATGCCAACTTGGCAGCTTCGCGGGCCAGACCGGCAGGCACCATTGCGCTGATCTGCGCCAGGATCGCGGCGTCCATCGCCTCCACGGTGGTGATCTGCGGCCCAAGCCATCCACTGGCCAGCAGGGCCAACTTCGCAAAGCGCGCAGGCACCGGGCGCACGGTGTTCACAGCGCTGAAAGCCACGCCTCCGCTGACGATCATCAGCGGTGCGCCCGTGTGGGTGTAGGGCTCCAGCGCTTCCATGACGTCGTCACGCAGTTCGGGGTCACAATCATCGCGGAAGGCCACCATGTAGAACATGGCCGACTGCGGGGCGCCGCCATTGGCCGGGGCGAATTCGCGCATGCCGATCTGGTGAATGATCAGACCTTCCGCAGCGCTGGGCGAGCCGTTGCCGCCGATGACATACGCACCTGCAGACAGCAGAAGTTGCACCATGGATGCCGCGTCAGAGGCTTTGACTTCGATGGATTGGACAGACATAGGGTCTCCCGTTAGAGCGAGGTGCGGGCCTGCAGGGCGGCGTCGGACATGAGGGGCAGCACTTCGGTGGTCTCATAGTAGGCACGGCCCGCTCCCTGGCTGTCTGCAGAGTTGATGCCGCGATACCGGGCCAAAGCTGTGCCGACGCCGGTGAAGTCCGAGTTCGTGTAGGTGAAGATCGCACCGCCGTTCACGCACAGTTTCATCAGCTTGTTGGCAACATCCACGATCACCCCGATCTTGTTGCGACCATTGACCAATGCGCTTGGTGCCGATACGCCAGATGCGAAGCCGCCAGCCTCAACGGCTCCAGTTCCAAACACTCGCACCAGCATTCCAGGTCCAGCGCTAAAGCCCCCAATGGCCGTGTTTAACGCGAAGAGAATGAAAGCGCTGGTGGGGTCGTAGGGCACCGGCTTGTCGGCCAGCGTCAAGATCAGCGTGAACGCCTGCAGGCTGGGGACTGAGGTGTCCAGCTCGCGGACGCTGACGT
>JACCDR011928756.1_pt1 | contig 10745 bp, 13 predicted proteins | sample 7446431 | NCBI WGS metagenome assembly JACCDR01 (sample SAMN15323443, study PRJNA562643) | freshwater metagenome | isolation source: river surface water | place: USA:Blue River Watershed | collected 2017-08-17 | reverse complement strand
CGCCTGCCGCCAGGAGCATCTTCTCCATGGCGCCATAACCCCGTGCGCGCGCCAGTGCCAGCGGCGTCTGACCCTGGCGGTCCTTGAGCTGCAGGTTGGCCCCCGCGCTGATCAGCGCCTGGAGCGTGGCCTGGTGACGCTGGCCGCCGTCACCGAGCACGATGGCCTCGATCACGGCCGTCCAGTGCAGGTTGTTCACATGGTCCAGCGGGGCGCCGGCGGCGATGAGCTGACGCACCACGCCGTCGTGGCCCAGGTGGGCGGCGGCGATCAGGGCCGTGCCGTCGTAGCGGCTGGTGGTCTGGCCGGCCTTGGCGCCGAGCTGGAGCAGCAGGCGCAGGGTCTCCTCGTCGTCGGCCACCGCGGCGATGGTGACCGCATCGTAACGATCGGCTTCCAGCAGATTGAGGTCGGCGCCGGCCTGGGCCAGGGCCCGCACGGCAGCCCGCTGGCGTGCGTAGGTGGCCACATGCAGGGGCGTGCGACCGTAGGGATCGCGTGTGTTGAGCTGGGTCTTGCTGGCGGCGGCGATGAGCGCCTGCAGGCGCGGCAGGTCACCGGCCCAGGCCGCCGCGTGCAGGCCGGTGTAGGCCGCGGCTTGGGCGGCTGAGGGGGGCACCTGGGCCTGCGCCGGCAGGCTGGCGAGGGTCGCCAGGCCGGCCAGGGCCAGCAGGGAGATGCCGAGAACGTGACGTCGGGTGGTCATGGAAGATCTCCTCTGCTGTGCGTTGTGCTTACTTCAGCTGGTCCTGCACCTTGGCGATGGCCGCCACGGCGCACTGTTCGTCCAGGTGACCGCCGGGCGCACCGCCCACGCCCACGGCGCCGATGACTTCATTGCCCGCCTTCACGGGCACGCCACCGCCCAGCAGCAGGTAGCCGGGGATATGGACCAGGTTGGCCGCGGCCGGATTCTTCTGCGCGGCTTCCATCATGGCCAGGGTGCTGTTCTTGGCGGAGGCCGAGGTGTAGGCTTTGAGGCGGCTGGCTTCCAGGGTGTGGGGGCCGGCGTTGTCGGCGCGCTGCACGGCGCGCACGGTGCCGGCGCGGTCCACCACGGTGGCGCTCACGTTGTAGCCGGCGGCGGTGCAGGCGGCGACGGTGGCGCCGGCGATCTGGTTGGCGAGGTCCAGCGACATGTTCTTTTCGCTGCGCACGGCCTGTGCGCTGGCCAGACTGGCGATGAGGCTGAGGGCGAGAACCGAGGATTTGGCGAGGGTGGACATGCAGTGCTCCTGTGAAGGTTTTGGGTCTGGTGCGGCGCCCGCCGAACCATGGATGCACTGTAGGAAAACGAGGTGCGCGACGCCATGCGGACGGCTACGCGCGGGGCTCCGTAGAACTACGGAGCGGGACTTTTATTCCGCCTCCACCAGGGCCGCGTAGGCGCGGATCAGCTGGGCCAGCGATTCGGCCTGCAGCTTGGCGAAGAGGTTGGCGCGGTGCGTCTCCACCGTGCGCGGCGAGAGGTCGAGCGCGCGGCCGATCTCCTTGTTGGTCAGGCCCGCGACGATGAGCCCCAGCACCTCGCGCTCGCGCTCGGAGAGCTGGGCGTAACGCTCGCGCGCCAGGCGGTCGGCCTGGTGGCGTTCGCGCGACTTCACGTGCTGTCTGACGGCCTGCTGCAGGGCTTCGATCAGCTGCTCGTCGTTGACCGGCTTCTCCAGGAACTCGGCCGCGCCGGCCTTGAAGGCGCGGCGGCACATCTCCACCGTGCCGTGGCCCGTGAGCATGAGGATGGGCTGGTCCACGCCCTGGGCGACCAGGGTGTCCAGCACGCTCAGGCCGCTGATGCCGGGCATGCGCACGTCCAGCACGATAGCGCCGATGCCCTGGCGGTCGAAGGCCGCGAGGAAGGTGTCGGGCCGCTCCCAGGTCTGCACGCGCAGGCCCACGGTGGAGATCAGCAGGGCCAGGCTCTCGCGCACGGCCGCGTCGTCGTCGATCAGGTGGATCAGCGGGGACTGGGGGGCGTTCATGCGGGGGCCAGGGGGAGTTGCAGGCAAAAACGTGTGCCGCGCGGCGCCACCGCGCTGACGCTGAGCCGGCCGTCCATGCCGGTGGCCAGGCTCTCGCACAGGCTGAGCCCCAGCCCGAGGCCGTCCTTGCGGGTGGTGTAGAAGGGCTCGAAGATGTGCGGCAGCACCTCGGCCGGGATGCCCGGCCCGCTGTCGCTCACCGCCAGCTCGCCCCGGCCGTCCTGTGGCTGCAGGCTCAGCGTGAGATGGCGTTCGCCGGCGGGCACCTGCTCCAGGGCCTGCAGTGCGTTCATCAGCAGGTTGTGCACGATCTGCTCCAGCGCCACGGGTTCGGCCAGCACCTGCACGTTGGCACCGGCCTGCAGCTCGGGTGTGACGCCGCGGCGCTGGCATTCGGGCTCCAGCAGGTAGAGCGCACGCTGCACGGCCTCGTTCAGGCTCAGCGCCTGGATGTGGGCCGCCGGGTCGGGACGCTCCACGCTGCGACGCAGCCGGCCCAGCACCTCGGCCGCGCGGCGGGCCTGGGCACTGGCCTGGTCCATGGCGCCGCGGGCCGTGGCCAGTTCGGGCGGGTCGTCGGCCAGCAGGCGTTGGGCGGCCTGGGTGTTGGCCAGCACGGCCGTGAGCGGCTGGTTGAGTTCATGGGCCATGCCGGCGGCGAGTTCACCCAGGGTGTTGAGCCGCGCCACCTGGCCCAGGCGCAGCAGGGCCTGGCTGCGCTGCTGCTCCGCCCGCTGTTGCAGGAGCTGGCGCAGCAGGGACAGCACCGCCGCCACCGCCGCGACCCAGAGCAGCATGCGCAGCCAGGGCAGCTCGGCCCAGCCGATGCGCTGCCGGGCCACGACCTCGAAGGGCTGGCTGTCGGCGGCCAGGGGCTTGCGGAATTCGAAGAGCCAGCCCGCGGCCATGTCGACGTGGACGCCCGGTTGCAGCACCATCTGCTGCCCGCCATGTTCCAGCGCCACACGCACCGGGCTGTTTTCGCGCGCCATGGGCCAGTCGTTCCAGGGGACCAGCGCGCGCAGGTCCAGGGTCAGCACAAAGCTGCTCGGCGTGGCGGCCATCAGCAGCTGGTAATGACCGGCGCTGAAGTCCACCGCCGCCAGGGCCGGGCGCCTGAGCCGGCGCGATTCAGCCTCGATGTCCCTGAGTTTCGTGTCCGGCCAGGACTGGCCAGGGTCGCGCCGCTGCACGGAAAGGATCTGCGGGTAGAGCGCGGGCAGGCGCTGCTCGGGTGCGGCCGCGCGGGGGCCGCCGGCGGGCGGTTGCAGCAGGGCCAGTGTGTCCATGATGGCATCGTGCTGCACCACACGCTGGCTCAGCAGACGGTGCACGATGCGCGCGTTGGTCTCGAAGGCCTCGAACTGGCGGGTCAGCTCCAGTCGCGCCAGGACCACGGCACCGGTCGTGGCGAGCACCGCGCCACCGAGTAACCAGAGCAGGTGACGACGCAGGGCGGCGGGCATGGTGTGAGCCGGGTTCAGTCCAGGCAGCCGCGCGCGTCGACCCGGATCAGCTCTTCCACCACGCCGGCCTGCAGCCCGCCGCGCACACCGATCAGCCAGTCGTGCAGATTGACCGTGGGGTCGCAATGGCCGGGAATGAGCCAGAGGGTGCTGCCCAGGGCCGGCAGCGGCGCCGCACCCGTGGCGCGCAGCGTGGTGTGTTCGTCGCTGCAGCCTGTGGCTTCCGGCGCCTCGCCCTGCACACGCGGCAGGCCCGAGTCGATGGCGTGGCTCTTGTGGCCGGCGTCCACGACCACGTGGCCGGCGCTGGCGCTCATCACCTGGGTCTTGACGAAGAGCGCGTGCTCGAAGGCCGGTTGCGTGGGATCGGCCTCGTTGCGCGCGTAGTCGCCGTCCATGAAAAGGTAGGAGCCGGCCTGCAGTTCGCCGAAGACACCGCTCGTGGCCTCGAGGCCGAACGTGCCGCTGCCCGCGCCCGTGACCAGCGGCAGCGACAGGCCGGCGGCTTCGACCAGGCGGCGGCTTTCCTGCACCAGACGCACCACCTCGGCCAGCGCGGCACGGCGCTCGGTGACCGTGCGCAGGTGCTGGGCGCGGCCGTTGTAGGCCTGCAGGCCCGCGAGATGCAGGGCCGGGTGGCGCGCGATGGCCTGGGCCAGCGGCACCACATCGGCCGGCGTGGCGACGCCACAGCGTTTCTGGCCCACATCGAGTTCGACGAAGACGTCGATCAGCCGGGTGCCGCCACCCAGGGCCTGGGCCAGGTGTTCGATGCCCGGGAGACTGTCCACGGCGATGGCCAGGCGGCCGCCCTGCGCGGCGAGCTGGCGGGCCAGCGCCGCCACGCGGGTCAGCTTGGCGGGCGCGATGACCTCGTTGCTGATGTAGAGATCAGTCACGCCGGCCGCGGCCAGGGCCTCGGCTTCCGAGGTCTTCTGCACGCACAGGCCCACGGCGCCGGCCTGCATCTGACGCCGGCCCAGCGCCGCGCTTTTGTGCATCTTGGCGTGCGGACGCAGGCGCATGCCGTGCGCCTTGGCATAGTCGGCCATCTTCTGCAGGTTGCGCTCCATGGCGTCGAGGTCGACAACCAGGCTCGGGGTGTCGATGGCGGCCACGCCCTGGCCCATCAGTGGGCGCAGGCGGGCCGGTGCGGCGTCAGGTGCTGAATTCATCGAGGCTCTTGTCTTCGAGGTGGGAGGTGTCGGCCCAGCCGACCAGGGACAGGCCCTCGGCCGTCCAGAGCAGTCGGTTGACCGCGGTGTTGCCGAGCTGCCAGGTGCGCGGGGCCTGCAGGTCCTGGCCGGTGGCCAGGCGGTAAAGCTGGTCCATGACCCCGCCGTGGGCCACCAGCACGATCTGCTGGCCCGGGTGAGGTGCCGTCAGTTCACGCAAAGTGTGCAGGATGCGCTCGCGCACCTGCAGCAGCGATTCGCCACCCTGGGGGGGATGCCAGTCGGGCGTGCGGCGGCGCCAGTGTTCGGACTCCTCGGGCCAGGCCTGTTCGATCTCGGCGTAGGTCTTGCCCTCGAAGAGGCCGAAGCCGCGCTCGCGCAGTCCGGGGTGAGTGGCCAGGGTCGCCCCGGTCGCCGTGGCGATGGCCCGGGCCGTTTCATGGGCACGCTGCAGGTCGCTGCTGTAGACGGCGTGGATGGGGTCACGTGCGGCCAGCGCACGCGCCAGGCGCTGGGCCTGCCAGCGGCCCGTGTCGTTGAGCGGGATGTCCAGATGGCCCTGGATGCGCGTGTCGACGTTCCAGGCGGTCTCGCCGTGGCGGATGGCGAGGATGCGGGTGGTGGTCTCCATGGGGGTCGGCTGGCCCGGGTGTTCAGCGCGGGATCTCGACCTTCACGCGCCGAGGCCCGGCCGGCGGCGTGGGAAAGTCCTTGAGGGCGGCGGCCAGCACGGCGCGCAGGATGTTGTAGCGGTCGCTCCAGGGGCCTTCGTGGGTGGCCCGGGTCTCGTAGACCACCTGGTTGCGGCCCAGGTCGCGGATCAGCAGCGTGGCCTCGTGCCGGTACTGGCTGGATGGCGGGAAACGCGTGCCCATGCCGATCATGCCGCCGGTCCCGATCCCGATGTTGCCCGTGCCGATGAAGATGGAGGTGCCGACCCGGCCGCTGTAGGGACGGCCCCAGTCATCGACCAGGTAGGACTCCATGCGGGTCGTGATCTGTACGCTGTACTGCGCGGCGGCCTCGTCCCGCACCAGGCCCACTTCGCCGAGTTCGGCTTCGGCGATGGCCTCGATGGTGTCGGTCTCGGCCTGGTCCTGCTGCGAGGGCAGGCGCTCGAAGCGGTAGCGCGCGCCAGCCTCGATGCCGGTACCGCTGGCGGGCGTGGTCGCCGCAGAGCGGACCTGGGATTCGACCAGGCGCATGCCCGAACAGCCACCGAGCAGCAGGGGCAAGGTCAGCAGGAGGATCAGGCGCTTCATGGCGTGCTTCCTTTCAGAGTTGCACCACCTGCACCCCGCCGGGCAGGGCTGGTGCGGCGGGCAGTTCTTCCTCGTCGAAGGCCAGGTCGCCGTTGTCGTCCGGCACGCCCGTGGCCTTCAGGTTCCTGAAGTCGTGCAGCTTGGCGTCCATCAGGTGCGAGGGCGCGACGTTCTGCAGCGCGGTGAACATGGTCTCGAGCCGGCCGGGGAATTTCTTGTCCCATTCGCGCAGCATGTTGCCGATCTGCTTGCGCTGCAGGTTCTCCTGGCTGCCGCAGAGCGTGCAGGGGATGATGGGGAACTGGCGGTGCTCGGCCCAGCGGATCAGGTCCTTTTCCACCACATAGGCCATGGGACGGATCACGATGAACTCGCCGTTGTCACTGGTCAGCGTGGGGGGCATGCCCTTCAACTTGCCGCCGAAGAACATGTTGAGGAAAAAGGTCTGCAGCATGTCGTCGCGGTGGTGGCCCAGCGCGAGCTTGTTGCACTTCAACTCGCGCGCCACCTTGTACAGGATGCCGCGGCGCAGCCGGCTGCACAGGCTGCACATGGTCTTGCCCTCGGGGATGTTCTTCTTGACAATGGAATAGGTGTCCTGCGTCTCGATATGGAACTCGATGCCCAGCTTGCCCAGGTACTCGGGCAGGATGTGGTCGGGGAAACCGGGCTGCTTCTGGTCCAGGTTGACGGCGACGAGCGTGAAGTCGATCGGCGCGCGGTCCTTCATCTTCATGAGGATGTCCAGCATGCCGTAGCTGTCCTTGCCACCGGACATGCAGACCATGACACGGTCGCCTTCCTCGATCATGTTGTAGTCGATGATGGCCTGGCCGACATTGCGGCACAGGCGCTTCTCGAGCTTGTGCGTCTCGCGTTCGATCTTCAGGGCCTTGTCATTGCTGGCGGCGGGTTCGTTGTCTATCCAGACGGCACTCATGGTGTCCTCGATTCAATCAGTGGGGGTCAGAGCCCCGTTGCACCGGTAGGGTTCCTTCACCACTGGCCGGTTTCGGCCCGGATGGCGACTTCGCAGTCGTCGAAGATTTCCAGCTTGACGATCTTCACGCGCACGCCGATCACGCCCGGAAGCTGCAGCAGGCGGTTGGCGAGCTTGCCGATCATGCTTTCCAGCAGGTTCATGTGCTCGCGCTGGCATTCGTCGATGATGATCTCGCGCACCTTGCGGTAGTCGAGCACGTGGTTGATGTCATCGTCATGCGGCAGCAGGGGCTGCGGGCCGAGGTTGAGCTCGGCGTCGACCTGGATGGGCTGGGGCGCGCGTTTCTCGTGGTCGAGGATGCCCAGGTTGGCGTCGAAACGCAAACCGGTGAGCGTGAGGATCTGGGTGCCGATGGATTTGGACATGGGGTGTGCGTGTGGGGCCGGCCTCACATCATCGAGAAGTCACGCTCGAAGCGCTGCAGGTGCTGGCCGCCATCGACCAGCAGGGTGGTGCCGGTGATGGCCTGGTTATCCAGCGCAAACTGCACGGCGCTGCAGATGTCCCGGGCGCTGGAGGAGCGCCCCAGCGGGGACAGCCGGTGCAGGGCCTCGAACTTCTGCGGCGTCAGGTAGTCGCTGGTCAGCGTGAGGCCGGGCGCTACCCCCACCACGCGCACCCGCGGCGCGAGCGCCAGCGCCAGCATGGTGTTGGCGGCCTCGAGTGCGGCCTTGGAGAGCGTGTAGCTCAGGAAATCAGGGTTCTGGTTCCAGAGCTTCTGGTCCAGCAGGTTGACCACCACACCCGCCGGCCCGGACGGCGCCCGAGTTTGCAGATGGGCGTGCAGGGCCTGGGCCAGCAGGATGGGGGCGGCCGTGTTCACGCGCAGATGCAGCTCCAGCGCGGCCTGGCTGAAAGTGGCTGCGCTGTCGTGTTCGAAGATCGCGGCGCTGTTGACCACGGCGTCGATCTGGCCGAAGTGCGCCACGACACGGGGCAGCAGGGCGCGGGCCGCCGTTTCGTCACCGAGGTCGGCCTCGAGGGCGGTGGCAGCCGTGCCCAGCTGTTCGCAGTCGGCCACCGTCTGCAGGGCCTCGTCCCGCGAACCGCGGTAGTGCACGGCCACCTGCCAGCCCGCGCCGGCGAGCGCGAGCGCGATCTCGCGGCCCAGGCGTTTGGCCGAGCCGGTCACGAGCACGGTACGGGCGGGTGAGGACATGGGGGACAATCCGGTCTGTGAGCAATACAGCCCAGAGTTTAACGACCCCCCTCTTTTCCCGTGTGGCGCAGGCCATCCAGGAGGCCGGCGGCTGGATCGGCTTCGACGATTTCATGCACCGTGCGCTGTACACGCCCGGCCTGGGGTATTACGCCAATGACCTGCGCAAGCTCGGCCTCATGCCTGGCTCGGGCAGCGACTTTGTCACGGCGCCCGAGCTTTCGCCGCTGTTCGGCCGGGCCCTGGCGGCCCAGGTGGGCGAGGCGCTGGAGCGCACGCAGACCGACGAGGTGTGGGAGTTCGGCGCCGGCTCCGGTGCCCTGGCCCTGCAACTGCTCGAGGCCCTGGGTCCGCGCGTGCGGCGTTACACCATCGTCGACGTCTCGGGTTCGCTGCGCGCGCGCCAGCAGCAGACGCTGCAGAAGTTCGGCGAGCGCGTGCAATGGGCGAGCGAACTGCCCGCGCGCCTGCAGGGCGTGGTGGTGGGCAACGAAGTGCTCGACGCCATGCCCGTGCAGTTGCTGGCGCGGGGTGGCGGTCGCTGGTACGAGCGCGGTGTGGCGCTGGAGGGCGAGCGTTTCGTCTGGGCCGACCGGCCCACCCGGCTGCGCCCCCCGGTGGAGGTGGCGGGCGAGCACGATTACCTGAGCGAGATCCATTTCCAGGCCGAGGGTTTTGTGCGCACCCTGGCCGAGCGCCTGCGCCATGGCGCGGCCTTTTTCATCGACTACGGTTTTCCCGAGGCCGAGTACTACCATCCGCAGCGCCACATGGGCACCGTCATGTGCCACCGGGCCCACCAGTCCGACACCGATCCGCTGCGCGACGTGGGCCTGAAGGACATCACGGCGCACGTGAACTTCACCGGCATCGCGCTGGCTGCCCAGGAGGGCGGGCTCGAGGTGCTGGGTTACACCTCGCAGGGCCGTTTCCTGCTCAACTGCGGCCTGGCCGGGCTCATGGAACAGGCCGAGCTGCCAGCCCGCGCCCAGGCCCACAAGCTGCTGATGGAACACGAGATGGGCGAGCTCTTCAAGGTCATCGGCCTGTGCGCGGGCGAGCCCTGGCATGCCACCGGCTTTTCCGCGGGCGACCGCACCCACGCGCTCTAGGACGGGCCCGCCTCATGTTCCGCTGGCTGCTCGTCATCTTTCTCGTGCTCATGCTGGTCAACGCCTGCACCTCCTGGTTCAAGCGCATCGGTTTCGGTCGCCTGCCCGGCGATCTCAACTTCACGCTTTTCGGCCGTGAGTTCAACCTGCCCTTCACCACCACCATCATCCTGAGCTTGGTGGCGGCTGGCATTGCCCGTTTCCTCTGACTTGAAATGGATACCCTCACCCCTACCTGCGGGGGCAGAAAGGGATACCCATGAGCGCAACTCGCCACGTCGTCTGTCCGCATTGCCACACCACCAACCGCGTCCAGCTCGCCGACCTGGGCAAGGCGCCGGATTGCGGCGGCTGCCACCAGCCCCTGTTCACCGGCCACCCGGTGGCGCTGGACGCGGCTTCCTTCGAACGCCATATCGGCCGCGGTGAGCTGCCCGTGCTGGTGGATTTCTGGGCGCCCTGGTGCGGGCCCTGCCGGATGATGGCGCCCGCCTTCGAACAGGCGGCGGCCCAGCTGGAGCCTCATCTGCGCCTGGCCAAGGTCAACACCGAGGACGAGCAGGCCCTGGCGGCACGCTTCAATATCCGCAGCATCCCCACGCTGGCGCTCTTCGTGGGCGGGCGTGAAGTGGCGCGCCAGCCAGGCGCCATGACCTCGCCAGCCCAGATTGCCGCCTGGCTGCGCCAGCAGCTCCCCTGAGCGGCACCCGCGCTTTCAGGATTCGATGGTCCAGTCGTGCCGGCAGGCGCGGCAGCGCACGGCGATGTGGCCCAGGCGCCGGTCTTCTTCCAGCAACTCGAAGCGGGCGTAGACCCCGCAATCCGGGCAGTTGGCCTGGTTGGCCACTTCCTCGGCGTGCATGAGCAGGTAGAGATACCGCCGCAGTGACCACAGGCCGATGGCGCCGCTGGCGATGAAGAGCAACACGTCCAGCAGTTTTTCTTCCAGCGTACCGCCCCGGAAGACCTCCAGCATGCCGATCAGCGCGATGGAGCAGAGGATGGTCAGTAGCAGGTGGGCGTGGCTGGAGAGCAGCTCGCGCTCGTACCATTTGCGAAAGCCAAAACGCCGCACGCCTTCGGCCAGGCGGGGATTGAAGGGATTGCGGGGAGCGACGGACATGCAGCCATGATGCGCCGGCGCCGGCGCTTTTGCCGGCGCGTGCCAGCAGCCGAGTGGCTTGCTCGGCTATTCGGCGTCCGGGCCCAGGTGCCGTGCCACGGCTGCGACACGGGCGGCGTGGATGAGTTCGCCCACCTGTTTGCCGCTGTGGCCCTGTGCCAGGGCCCGCTCGGCGATCTCGTGGGTGGGCTGGGCCAGCACGGCGTCCAGCACGCCCAGCAGGCGCGTGGCCTGGGGATAGGCCTGCTGGTCCAGGCCCAGGCGGCCGCGGGCGTCGCATTCGCAGGCCAGCAGCACCTCGGCGAAACGCTGAGGCTTGCGGATGGCGTCGCAGCGCTCCAGCAGGCGCATCAGGGCGGCGGGCCCCAGGGTGGCGCTGCGATGGATGTTGCCGTGCTCGCGCGCCACCACCTCGGCCAGCTCGCGGCAATCGACCGGGGCACGCAGGCGTTCGGAGAAGCCCTTG
>JACCDR012244378.1_pt1 | contig 10746 bp, 16 predicted proteins | sample 7446431 | NCBI WGS metagenome assembly JACCDR01 (sample SAMN15323443, study PRJNA562643) | freshwater metagenome | isolation source: river surface water | place: USA:Blue River Watershed | collected 2017-08-17 | reverse complement strand
TGACGAGCCCGGCGGACCAGCACTGGTGGAGGCGTAATGGCGCTCACGGTCAACAGCCGCTTCCTGGCGGTGTCGCGCAGCCAGCAGAACATCGACACCGGCTTCCAGGTCAGGGTCCTGGACTACAAGAACATGACGTCGCTGGTCGCCGTCATCAGCGAGTTCAGCGCCGTCAGTTTCAGCATGGAACTCAACGCCACCGGTTCCGGTTCGGTCACCCTGGACGCCGACAGTCCGTTCTGGCGGCAGTATCTCGGCGGCGGCCAGCGCGCCACCGCCATCAAGGACCGCGAGTACGTCTTCGAGATCTGGGAGAACAACCAGCCCCGGTTCGCGTTCCTCGGCCAGACCGTCAGCGAGACGATCATCAACGACGGGGAGACGCGAGAAGTCACCATCGCCGGTCCCGGCATCGCACAGACACTGACCTGGGCGTGCATCATGCGCCCCGGCTGGCCGCGCAAGGCACCGATCATCCGCTACAAAAACGTCAACGTCAGCGAAACCGGCGTCGGCACCACCACCAAGAAGATCCCGATCTACCGCGACGTGTCCTACAACGACACCCTGCCTGCCTTCCTGTGGCGCTTCCCGATGACCTGGACCACCATGCGGATGTGGTACACGGTCCTCAAGGCAGCTCAGCGGCGAGGGCTCGTGCGTTTCGTGAAGCCACTGTTCACCGCCACTCGTGACAGCGCCAACCACAAGTGGGAATGGGTCGGCACGGTCGACATGATCGCCGAGGCCCAGGGCTACCAGCCGAAGGAACCGAACGAGAGCCTGCTCGACTTCCTCAACGAATGCACCGGCCAGGACTCCAGCACGTGGTTCGGGCAGCGCCTGGAATGGATCATGTACCCGGGGTTCAAGCTCGACGTCCGTGAGCGGATCGGTGTCGACCGCAGCCGTACGGTACGGTTCTACGCCGGACAGATCATCAGCAACGAGCGGGTCCGCGACCGCGAGAACATCTTCAACCGCATCACTGCCGTCGATGTCGAGGGCGGTGAAAGCATCCGCATCAGCACGACCAGTGTCGCCAACTGGAACTTGCGCGAGCAACGAAACGAGACGCAGAAACAAGTTACCGACAAATCCCTGCGCGATGCTCTCGCCAACAAGTTCCTGCAACAGCAGAAGGACGAGAAAAGCGAGTGGACGATCACGTTGCCGCCGGACGACCCCGGCAGGCGCAAGCCGTTCCGGGACTTCCGCGTCGGTGATCACATCGGGCTGTGCGTCGATGACGACAGCCAGCAGGTCAGCAAGTTCCGGGTCATGGCGATCAGCGTCAGTCTCACCGCCGAACAGACCGAGCCCGACATTCAGCTCACTCTCCAGTCGGTGATCGACTCCAGGATGGTCGAACTGGAGCGCTCCATCACCCGGTTGATCAACCAGCCGAAGAACTTCCGGCTCGAAGACATCCTCGACATCAAGATCCCCGACGAGCCCGACGTCGATTACACCCTGGTCTACAACCCGGTGACGAAGAAGTGGGAGGCCAAGAAGCTCTCCGACGTCACCGGCGGTACCGATCCCGGCGGCGGCACGGACCCTGGCGACGGCAGCGGCGGTACTGGCGGCTCGGGCGGCCCCCGGATGTTCATCCAGGCGACTGACCCGGCGACACAGACCGGAACGACCATCTCGCCAGGTGACTTCTGGCTGGAGACGTACTGATGGCCGACGACAACGACAACCTGTATGGCGAAGGCAAGATCGGCAGACGGCTGTACGTGCGCTCGCCGGACGGCCGCTGGATCATCCCGCCCTACGGGGCAGGAGTGGACCGGTCCCTGCGCTCGCTGAACATCTGGGACGGTAAGAAGAAGAAATGGTGGACCCCGAGCTGGCCATACGTCAGCAACAACGTCAGCTCCCTGAACGTCAAGGTCCCATCTGACCGCAAATGGGACAACCGCTCGGGAGAGAACCCGAACTGGAACTACGGGTTCGACCACGAGGGGTACATCAAGCTGTTCTACATGGACTCCCGCACGGACGAGAACTGGCGCATCGTCAGCCTGCTCGCGTCCGTGCCCAACGCCAACCCGAACACCCAGGTCAGGTTCTTCAAGAACTTCGGCCCTCGCGGAGCGGCGTACACCGATGGCGAGACGCTGTACTACAGCACCGCGCCGCCCAACTCCGGCGTCAACCCTTACGTGTCGGTGTACGACAGCAGCGACGGCAACTTCGGCGGCGCGGAAAGTCTGTTCTCCGATTACTTCGCCATCTATCAGTTGCCGCCGAGCCGACCCGTTCTCGCCGACCTGAAATACGCGATGACCCGGACCGCCGGGATGCTCGACCTCGCCGCCATCCGGCTGCACCTGGAAACCGAGTTCCCGCAGAGCAACTTCTATGTGGGCCAGTACGCCGACATCTCCACGATGATCACCAAGCGAGTCTTCATCGCCGGTCAGCTCAACTACGGTGCCGGTCACTATGCCGAGGACAACACCTACATCTACGGCGTACCGGAAGTCGAGAACTTCTTCAACGAGATGGAGTTCTCCTTCTACTACAACACCAACGTGCCCGGCATCTACGTTCCCGCCTGGCCGTACGAGCCGCGCTACCCGGCGCAGCAGTCTGTCGGCGGTCGACGCTTCGTGTACCGCAAAGGGCTGGGCGGTCCCACCGGAATGCAGGACGCCGGAAACGGCGCTCCGCAGCGGCAACGTTTCGGCGGTGGATACTTCCAGATCAACATTCTGGAGCCCGGAGAAGACAACATCGCGTTCTCCAGTGTGGCCTCACCGCCGGTCGGACTGGGCAGTATGTCCGCTCAGCACTACACCGACCCGTCACGCACGCAACAAGCTGCGGGTCCGTATCCGTGGGGCGCGTCCGTCTACTGCTACTTCCGGCCCTCGATCATTCAGATCCATTACGCGGTGCCTGGACACGACACCCCGGAGAGCACGCACGAGTTCGATCTCAACGTCGACTGACCACGCTGTCAAAGATGAGTCGTCCGCATGTAGAGACAGATAGGAACTTTCCACTACATCGAAGGGCAACCTTGAGATGGAGTTCATTCCTGTCGTCGCCATGGCGGCGCTCATCCTGAAACTCATCGATTTCGTGCGGTATGCGCGCGGCGGCGATACCAACGGCATCGTCACCCAGCTCGCCACCTGGTTCGCCGGAATCGTGGTCGTGCTGCTGGTCGCGCAGACCGACTGGGCGGACGGCATCGCCATCGGCGACATGAACCTCGGAACTCTCGGCTTCTGGTCGCTGGTCTTCTACGGCCTGTCCGCCGGGTCCGCCGCCAGCTTCGCCAAGGACACCCTCAAGTCCGTCGACAACAGCAACTCGTCAGCCATCCCGGTCCTCATCCCGGCGTCGCGGCGGCTGGACGACAAGGGACCCAGGGAGGTCGGGTGACCCAGGCAGTGCGACGCACCCGGCCGCGAGCAGCCGTGCCGGTCGACGTCAGGCGTTTCCGAGCCCAGATCGACCAGGCGATGACAGCGTTCGAGCAGGACGTCAGCTATGCGGTGCAGATGGCCCGAGCAGCCGTCACCATCGCCCGCAAGAGGGAAGTGTGGCAGGCACGTCGTGACGCGCGGGAACGGGGCGCGGCCACGGCGTAGAGATACCGTGACCTCCCTTGTCGACGTGCGCGAGCTGACTCCTGAGATCCGCAGCGCCGCCGCCGACCGCATCCGCACCCTGCACGACTTCACCCTGCCGGAGCTGGAGCACTTCAACTCCCGCCCCTGCGAGCGGCACGGCAGCCTGGAAGAAGGATTGGCCCAGGTTCCCAGCCCGTGCCGCCGCTGCGGCGTGCGCTTCCGTGCCCACCAGCGCGTCGGCATCGCCTGGCTCTACATGCGCGGCAGCGGCCTTATCGCCGACCAGGTCGGTCTGGGCAAGACCGCTCAGGCGGCCGGGCTGCTCGCTGTGGCCCGCCAGACCGGGGAACTCGACGGTGAACGCACCGTCGTGGTGTGCCGCCCGGCGGCCCTGCCGCAGTGGGTGGACGAGCTGCGCCGGTTCCTGCCCCGCTTCACCGTCGTGGATAACACCGGAACCCGCAAACAACGCATCGAGAAGTACCTGACCGGCTGGGACATCCTCGTCTCCGGCTACCAGATGCTGCTACGCGACCACGAACACCTGGACCACTTCCGGCTCGGCGCAATGATCATCGATGACGTTGACCCGCTGCGCCGCCGCGCGAACCAGTCCGCCGTGGCGATCAAACGCATCGCCCGCTCCAGCCGCCGCGTGATCATCCTCAACGGAACACCGCTCCAGAAGCGCCTGCGGGAGATGCACTCGATCCTCGAAGCGGTCGGCGGGCACGCGGTCTTCGGCTCCGAGACGAACTTCCGTCGCACGTACGAGCGAACCGAGCTGGTCAACGTCTACAACCGCACGCTGGGCCGTGACGTCGTCACCAAGAAGACGTTGGGCTACAAGAACATCGACGACTTCGTGACCAAGCTGACCCCGATGGTGCTGCGCCGCACCGCAGCCCACGTCAACGACGTGGACCTGCCGGAGATCATGCCGCCGCACAACATCTACCTGGACCTGTACCCGGCTCAGCAGGCCAAGTACGACGAGCTGCGCCAAGGCACGCTCAAGGTGATCAAGGCCGAGGGGACCCAGGTCAAGCGGCTGGCCGCCGTCGCCCGGTTCATCTACGGCGCGATGGTCTGCTCGGGGCTGGCCACCCTCGGCGAGCAGGACGGTCCCGGCGTCAGCTCCAAGCTGGACTGGGTCGAGAACGCCGTGGTCGACGGCGACCTCTCGGACGAGAAGGTCGTCGTCTTCCTGCAATTCACCAAGGCCGTCGAAGCTCTCAGTGCCCGGCTCGACAAGGCCGGGGTCGGCCACGCCCTGATCTGGGGCCGGAACACCCGCCGCGCCGCACGCGCCGACGCCCAGGCCCGCTTCTGGGACGACCCCGATTGCCGCGTCCTGATCGGCACCGCCGCCATGGAAGCCAGCCTGAACCTGCAAGTCAGCCGCCATCTGATCAACGTGGACCAACTGCTCAACCCGGCCCGGATGCAGCAGCTCGCCGGACGCATCCGCCGCGACGGCTCAGCACACCGGCACGTGTTCATCCACAACCTGCTGACCCGGGGCACCCAGGAAGAGGGATACCTGGACGCACTGCGGATGGAACAGGCGGTCGCTGATCACATATGGGGAGAGGCCAACCAGTTGTACGAGGCGTTGAGTCCCCTGCAAATGTTGGAACTGATCGGAGGTTCGCGGTGAAAGAAGTCGATCCGCATAGCCAGCTCCGCACCACGAGCCAGCCATGCCAATTGCACACACGGCACATGCCGGAAAGCCACATCAACCTCCGGCATCACGTCTGGCCGCTCGGCGAGGGCGGCCCGGACACCGCCGACAACATCGTGGTCGTCTGCGCCACCGGGCACTACAACATCCACGATCTGCTGAACTTCTTCAAGATGCACAACGGTAAGGTCCCGTACGCTGTTCTGCGCCGCTACGCCATCAAGGAACGCGAATACGCTGAGCTGGGCTACAAGCGACTGACCCGGCGGGAAATGTGATGCCGGGTGGTTGATGTCGACGCCCTCATCCACCAGTACATGGGGCTGGCCCAGTCGGTCGCCCAGCAGGTGTGGCGCACCGCCCCGCACGCGCTGGAGCTGGACGAGCTGACGGGCATCGCGCTGCTCGGCCTGGTCAGCGCCGCCCGCCGCTGGGAGCCCTACTGCATCGAGAAGGGCTACAGCCCGCAGGCGTTGGAGTACTTCAAGCCGTTCGTGGTCCGCCGCGTCCACGGCGCGCTGATCGACGCCATCCGCTCCAGCGACTGGGCCACCCGCAGCTTGCGCAACCGGGCCAAGGCGCTGCAAGAGGCGGGCCAGGACAAAGGCGTACCGGAGAAGGAGCTGGCCGCACGCTCCGGCATGACCGTTCAGGAGGTCCGCAACACCATCCGGGGCATGGCGCAACGGCCGGTGAGCCTGGAAGCCGAGGAGCTGGACCCGATCTACGGTCGGGGCGTGGAGTCCGACGCCTTCACCCAGGACGTCCTGGGAACTGTTGTGGGCACCATCCGTGACCTGGAGCCGGATCAGCAAGTTGTTCTGACGTTGCACTACTACCAGGGCCTCCAGCTCCAGGAGGTCGCCAGAACCATGGGCATCAGCGAGAGCCGGGCCAGCCAGTTGCACGCCCGTGCGGTCCTGGCCGTACACGAGCAGATGGTCACCGCCGCCGAGAACAGAGAGAACGACGATGATCTTTAGCGACGACTCGATCAGGGAATCGATCGAGAAGGGCTGGATCGGTGTTGACCCGATGCCGGAAGACCGGATGTTCCAGCCCGCCAGCATCGACCTGACCCTGTCCGGCGACTTCATCGAGCCGTACAGCGAGAACCGCATCACCGCCGAGAAGGGCTACACGCTGCTGCCGGGGGAGTGCATGTTGGGCTCCACCGTGGAGCGCATTTCGTTGCAGCGCTGGGTGGTGGGCCGGGTCGAGGGCAAGTCGAGCTGGGGCCGACGCTTCCTCATGGTCCACTCCACGGCGGGCTTCATCGACCCCGGCTTCCAGGGCCGCATCACCCTGGAGTTGGTCAACCTCAGCAAGGTCAGCATGACCCTGCCGGTCGGCTCGGCGATCTGCCAGATCAGTTTCCAGCACATGGAGAGCGCGGCCCGGCGTCCCTACGGCCACCCCGAGCTGGGCAACCACTACCAGGACCAGCCCGGCACCGTGCCGTCTGCGTTGCCCTGGGTATGAGCTGCGCCAAGATCCGCTATAAGGATCGCATCGCTGCTGCGCTCGCTTTGGAAGCCACCAGGGACAAGGGCAACGTGCGCTACTACCGGTGTTTCAACTGCTGGGGCTTTCATCTGACCAGCGCGCCGAAACGCCCATGATGATCAGCCCGTACAACGCCAAGCACGACGAGTACGTGCGGCTGGGCAACTGCCCGTCCATTCACCTGTCGAAGGCGTGGTGCATTGCCCGTGAAGGTCATGCCGGGAAGCACTTCGCGCTGCGTATCCTGCCGGACAAGAGATTCGTGATGGGCGTCGAGTGGGAAAGTACAGACGAGTGGCGCTGAGCGACATGGAGAAAGAAGCCGGTCGTCTTTTCCGCGACGACTGTGCCGCCTGGCTCGATGAACTCAACAATATCGATCCGCCCGACTACGACGCGCCTTTCTTTCTCGGCCTGTTCCGGCACGTGTGCCCAGGGCGGGGCAGCAGATCTGCTGCCATGGAATTGAAGGAACAGTACCGAATCTCACCGATATATACAGAACAGAACGTTCCGGCGGGCCGGTTCGGGTTCATCTATCGTGACGGCCGCTGTCGGGCGTGTGGGCAAACAGCCCGTTCACGGGCTGGCCGACTGGTCGACGGCTGGCAACGGCCGCCGAACACCGGCCGAGTGGCGAGGAGCTAGACGCATGGCTGAGCGCGAGAAGGACACCAGCAAGACCGACGCGACCAAGACCTCCCCGGCCCCGGACTCGACCTGGGGCGCGACCCCCGAGGCCAAGGCCGCGTGGGAGAAGAAGTACGGCAAGGCCGAGAAGGACGGCGACAAGTAATGGCCCGCGACAAGGGCCAGGACGTGCCCCCGCAGAGCCAGTCGCAGACCGGCGGCGTCAACGAGAACCCCAACGCTGACGTCGCGGACGGTAACCAGTCGACCATCCAGCCCTGTGAGGGCAACGACGCCGCGTCCGGCGCGACGCCGTCTGACGGCGGCAACCCGGCCGCCAACCCCGGCGGCACTAACGGCACCCCCACCGGCAACCAGTAACCGAGCGGTCAGTGACCCCGTTGTGCCTCGCGGCTGCAACGGGGTCACCGGCGTCTGGTAGGGAGAGCATGGAACTGCACGGCATCACCGGAGCGCCCTACAAGACGCCTCAGGTACGCAAGAAGCTGCCCGCCCCGTTCGCCCGGCCGGTCATCGACCTGGACGGCGGACGGCACCGCAAGCGGTCCTGGAAGGACACCAGCGTGCTGGACCTTCGCAAGGGTGACGTCGTGTCCGGCTACGGCAAGGTCGACGTGGTCGAGGAGTCCATCCGGGTCAGTCCTGCCTTCGATGAGGACAACCCCGCTGACGTGTGGCGGGTGCGCGTCTACAACGTGATGGGCGCGTTCCACGATTTCGGCGGCCACGATCGGGTGTACGCCTTCACGGTGGACGATGACCAGCCCGAGTGACGATCGCTTCGAGCTGCCGCACGGCGACGTGCCGCACTTCGAGCCGACCGCGCACGAGTACGTCAGCTCAGCCTGCGCACACCGCCGCCACGACCACTGCGACGACGGATGCCGCTTCTGCGGGGCCGTCTGCCTGTGCGCCTGCCACCGTTGGCGGCTGCGGACCGAACACCTCTGATCCGTAGAGGACTGCGTGACCTCAGCCTCGCAACACTGCCGCATCGTTCTCGCCGCGATCATCCCAGACCGTCGTGACCTGCTGGACTACGCGCTGCGTGACCTCACCCCGGAGCAGTTCCCGGACCGTATCCTGGCCAACCTGTTCACGATGCTGGAGCGGTTCAGCGAGGTCACCGGCACTGTCCTGACCCGTCAGGCACTCACCGACATCCTCGCCGAGAGCCGCGCCGACGCGGGCACCGTCGCCGCCTACAGCGAGATCTACGACGAGCTGCACGACCTGGCCGCCGACGAGCCCGCGTTCCGGTGGAGCCTGACCCAGATCCGCGAGCTGGCGGCTGATCGGTCTACGACCGCCGCACTCACCGAGGGCATGGAGATCCTGACCCGGGGCGTCACCGGCGAGCGCGGCGAGACACTGCGAGGCCACCACGACGCCCGAGCCCACGTGATGAGCCGCTTCGCCGACATCGACCGCAACCTCGCCATGCAGGACGCTCCCGAGGGCGACATGCGCGCCGAGGGAGAACAGATCCTCGCCGAGTACGCTTCGCAAGAGGCCGCCCGCGCCGCCGGGCGCGGCAAGGGCATCACCTTCGGCGTGCCTGCCCTGGACGACAAGCTCGGCGGCATCCACAGCGGAGAGCTGGTCCTGGTGGTCGGCTACACCAGCGACGGCAAGACCAGCATGTGCGTCCAACTCGGCTGGTCGGCCGCCGTGGAACAGGGCAAGAACGTGGTCTTCCTGACCACCGAGACGGTCCGCAACCAGGTCCGCCGCCGGGTCATCGCCCGGCACTCCTGCCTGCCGGTCTTCGGCGCGGGCGACGGGCTCAACAGCCGCGACATCAAGGACGGCACCTTGAGCGCCGACGACAAGCTGCGCCTGGCCGAGGTCGTGCGGGACTTCAATGCCAACCCCGGCTACGGCCGGTTCTACATCTGCCAGGTCCCGCGCGCCGCCAGCATCGCCTACATCGAATCCAAGCTGATCCGGCTCAGCCGACAGATGGACATCGACCTGGTCATCATGGATTACCTGGCCCTGCTCAAGCCGGAACGCAAACGCACCACCGACCGTGAAGAACTCTCCGGAATCCTCAAGGGCAGCAAGCAGATCAGCACCACCATCCGCGACGGGCTCGGTGTGCCGTTCGTGTCGCCGTGGCAGGTCAGCCGCACCGCCCGCGCCGAGGCCGAACGGCTGGGCTACTACACCCTGAACGCGCTGAGCGAGACGGCCGAGACGTCGAACTCGGCCGACACGATCATCAGCCTGCTCGCCCCCCTGGACAACGAAAGCCCCCGGACGAAAGTCAAGGCCCAGCTCATGAAGCACCGGGACGGGGAGAAAGCCAACTCGATCGAGTTGAGTGTGGACTACGCGACCAGCAAGTTCACCGGGGCGCACGGGCACACGACCAGCATCGACACCATGTTCGACCCAGGATCACTCTTCTAGGACGGGTACGTACACAAGCGTCCGAATCGGTATACCGGTCATGCGTATCAACGTCCCCGAACGCCTCCTGACCCCCGCGCAGGTCGCGGCACGCTTCGCCGTCGATCCCAAGACCGTGACCCGCTGGGCGAAGAACGGCAAGCTGCCTTTCATCCGCACTCCCGGCGGGCACCGGCGCTACCGCGAAAGCGTTGTCGACAACTTGATCGTTGAGACTGTCGAGAGCCCCAGTGCCGGGTAAGTCGCTCGTGGCCGTGGCGAACGAGAACGTCTCCATCGTCACCGTGCTGCAAATGCTCGCCGTCGAGTTGCCCGACGACATCGGTACCGGCCGCTCCCGGAAACTGCACTGCCCGTTCGAGCAGCTTTACCATTCCGACCACGGGGCCAGCCCGGCATTGCGCGTCTACCCCGACACCAACAGCGCATACTGCTTTAGCTGCGCTGCCTACTTCTCGCCGGTGTCCCTGGCGGCCAAGGCGATGGACTGCGACCGGCAGACCGCCGCCGCCCGGCTGCTCGACCGCGTCGGTCACCGGCCGCTGGACCTTGCCGCCGCGTTCCAGGACGCCGCCGAGTACGAACCGGAGCCGGACAAGGCGTTGCTGGCTGACGCCTTGAAGACCTTCTGCCGCCGCACCGCCGAACGCTGGGGCGAGAGCCAGTTCGAGCCGAAGATCGCCGCCACCCTGACTAGGTGCCTGTCCCTGCTGGATCTGGTGCGCTCCGAGGATGACGTGCGCGCCTGGCTGGGCACCTGCAAGACTGCCATGACCCGTGTGCTACAGGAGGAGCAGCCTAGCTTGAGTCAAAAAGTGGCGCTACTATGGGAAGATCAAGGTCACCGAGGAGGGAGGCGCACGTGAAAATTGGAGACATCCCGGAGCTGCCCGG
>JACCDR012085410.1_pt1 | contig 10746 bp, 10 predicted proteins | sample 7446431 | NCBI WGS metagenome assembly JACCDR01 (sample SAMN15323443, study PRJNA562643) | freshwater metagenome | isolation source: river surface water | place: USA:Blue River Watershed | collected 2017-08-17 | reverse complement strand
TGCGGCGACGAACGAGAGATGAACCTCCAAGAAGAGGCGAAAAAGAAGCTTGGTTCTCAAGCAGAAAGTAAGGTGACAACACGTCTTTTTCACACGATTCTCTCAGTCAACGGCCAAGAGGAGAGGGCGAAGATCGCTGGCATCGCGGGCAACCTGCGAGCTGGCGATTCTAGGGCTCTACGCAGTCACGTGATGAAGGTAGAGCCCACAATCGATATGTCCCAAAGGGCACAGTGCACCGCCTGTGGCGCAGTTAGCGAGGTGGATGTGCCTTTCACGGCGGACTTCTTTTGGCCTAGCGACTCAGAATAAGCAAGACCTATTTCTCGACGACTGTGTGATGATCCCCATTCTCATGCCAGGCATGTCATTTTGGGATTCATACATCATGCCCGTCCAGTACCGGCGCTACTTGGTGAGCACCTACATCCGGCTGGAGGAACAGAAACATGAAAAACAGGACAGTCAGAAGCCCGGCATGCAGCGCATAGCCACCCAGGGGCTGCCGAACATGCCGCCTTCAACGGATTTCCTGTCTAAGCCACGTCGCTAAATCAAACGAACTTTCCATAACCAGGACTGGACCTGCCGGGTATGAATAGGCATGGTACAAGTCCTTGCAGCTATGTGGGCCACAGCATTTGCTCAGGCGATTATTCCCTGGTTTGTGTTTTGGCCCCTTTTCATTCTCACGCAGATCTGCATCTGGTCGGTGCTCTTCATTGGCCTCACTCTGCGTGTTCTCGGGAACCTCGGCGTGCGCATTGACAAGCGCCGCTACGACAAGTGGAATGCTCAGCACGGCGACGCTTGGTACAAGATGTACCCTCATGAATCTTTGGAGCAGTACAAAACTCGTATTCTCGGCTAAGTATCAGTATTCCACCCTTGGTGTACTGAACTTTGCCTAAGAATCCCCCCAAGACTCCAGAGAACTCCTTTGCCGGCATTTTGGATGACTCTACCGGCCAGGGCCCGAGTCCACAAGACGTTCGCGCCACCCGAGCAGCGAAAGAACTCGAAGACTACAAAATGCGCATGCAGAAAGAGATTTCTGCTCAGATGCGCAAAGATAGTGAAGACGAGGCTCGGCGTGTCACTGACATTATCCAGAAGAGACTGGACTACCTTAAGGCCCAAGAGGAAGCTGAAGAACGGCTCTTCAAGAAATGGGACAAAGAGTACAAGCGTCAGGATGAGGCCAAAAAGCGGGCCGCCCAAAAAGAGTCTGATCGTCAAGATCGAGAAGCCAAGAAGAAGCTAGAACGCGACCTACGAGCGACTTCGCGCGTTTCTGACAAACAAAAAGCTGACGCTAAAAAGCTCGTCGAGCAGCAGGCGCGCGACGCCAAGAAGCTGGCTGAAAAGCAAGCTCGGGATACCCAACGCGCTGCCGACAAGGCTCAACGCCAAGCTGCAGCGGCAGCTACCAAAGCACAGAATGCTGCAGCTCGCGCAGCAAGCCAGGCCCAAAAACAACAAGCTAGGGCGGCAACTCAGGCTCAGAATCAACAGGCGAAAGCTGCGGCGCAAGCCATCAAACAGCAGAATCAGACGCTGCTGCAAGGCTTGGCCAACAGAAACAACGCGCAACAGTTGGCAGCGCGTGGCGCAATGGCCCAGCAAAGGGCCTTGGGAAGCATTGCCAACAACATTCAGACCTCCCTGGTTCAAAGGGCTCGACAGATGGCTGCGACCGGTGGCCCTGCTGGACGTGCTCGCGCTTCTCACCTGCTCAACACCGTTGGCCCCACCATGGTTCAGCAGGCACAGGCTGCGTATCTGGCAAAGCAGAACAGCGGGGCCAATGCAGCGACGATGGGTGCAGGCGGTGGCGGTGGGCCTCGCAACGGTCTTGGAGCTGCTGCTGCGGGCGCTGGTGGCGGAGGCAACATTCCTCGCCCTCCTATGCCTCCACCTCCGCCCAGGCCGTCTCTGCTCAGTCGAGGCGTATCCTATGCCGACCGCAAAGTTGATTCGTTGCGTCAGAGTCGTGACGACTACCGCGAGGTCAACAGCGGAGACATGCTTGACAAGCTCTCCATGGCTCTTAAGGGCAATGGCAAACTGGTTGCAGCCGGCGCCGCTGCAAGCGCCGCTACAGCCGCTCTAGGGGCCGCTGCGGGCAGCGCAGGAGGGGCTATCGGGCTCCTCAAGACCGTCTTTATGTCCACGTGGAATTACATCGACACCAAGGTGCTGCCTACCACCTCGCTGCTGAATCGGGCTCTTGGGGCCACCACGCCGAACATGGCGAATCTGCGCAAAGAGACCATGGGCACGGCGCTGCAGTTCGAGCGCCTGGGCCTGGGCTTCGAGCACGGCGCTCAGACTGTCAAGGAGTTGTCGGTAGGGCTTAAGACAGCCAACATCCCCAAGGACACTCTCGATGCTCTAGTCAAAGTCTCTGAGTACGTCGGTGTGGGCGGTGAGCAGGCAGGTCGTATGGGCCGCTCGTTCCTGTCCACCGGCACAATGACCAAGGATCTGGGCAAAACTGTCGATAAGGTGATGATGGAGGGCGCCAACGCGGCCAATGAGTTCGCTGTTCCTGTCAATCTCATCCGTAAAGAGTTCGCAGAAAACATCGACCTGATGCAGCGGTGGGGCACTGAGAACACCATGCAGTTCAACAGGGCCATCGCCAAGGCGGCGTCGTATGGGCTGAGCATCAAAGAGTTGGAGGGTACTTTTGGAAGGTCTTTGGACACCTTTGAAAGCACCTCAGACATTGCCTCAAAACTCAACGCTGCGTTTGGTACCAGTTTGGACTCAGTGAAGCTCCTTACCCAGAACAGCTCTGAGCGTATCGATACCGTTCGTAACGCTGTTCTGAACTCGGGATTTCAGTGGAACAAGGCCAGTAAGTTTGCCAAAAACGTCCTGATGGAGACGTTGAAACTGAAAGACGAGGAAGAAGCTGCTGGAATTTTCGGCAGCCAAAAACAGCGAGACGCTGCAATAGCTAAGATCAAGCAGCAGAAACAGATTGCTGCTGGTATGGACGAGTGGAGAAAAGCTCTGTCTTCTCTCGCTACTCAGCTCACCAGCATTGAGCAGCTCACTCGTAACTTCTTCATGGCCATTGGCAATGTAGTCGCCAAACTGCTTGGCTTCGATAGCGGCATCGACGCAACGAAGAAGGGCGTCAAAACGTTCGAGACGTTCATGGACCGGTTGACCGGCAAGATCAACGACTTCGCCAACAAATTGCCTAAGAGCGAGAATGGAGCTGGCTCTGCTGTCATCGCCTGGGTGGATAATCTCAGCTCGAAGATTGATGGCTTGAGCCTTTCTGCTCGCGGCATCGTGAACGCCTTTGAAGACCTCACGATGCTCAATGAGGGCAATGCGAGCAGCATCTCGGAAGAATTCTTGGCGCTCAAAGCAAGGGGCTCAGCAGCAACTCCTGCAGAATGGGACGCTCTACGCGCCAAATTTCAAGAAACTCCATTTCTAAACTCGAAGCAGAGCGCAATGGCCTACAAGAAGGCAGGACGTTTTACGGCTGGCGGTGAAGCTGCGGTACGCTCTCAGTTGATGGCGCCCGAAACCGCACGACGCGATCTAGCAGCTCAGCAGATGCAAACGATGCGGTACGGAGAGTCGCCTCCTCCTTACAAGTTCAGCATCTATCTGGACAGCAAAGAAATCACTAGCAAAGTTGCTGCCAATCTGGCGGCCAAAGGGGTGGGCTCTAACTAATGTCAGACAAGCTTCTTGAGCTGTGGGAGGCCACGATCGCTGATTCTCTCCAGCAGAACCTGGTCAGCTCGGTGTCCAAGCTCTCACCAGACACGCCCAAGACCGACGATCCGTTGGTGGTGTGGGACCAGAAAGGTGGACCCAAAGGCGAGCCTGCCGGTCTGGCGGACATTGGCATCAACCAGGCCAATCACACAATCATCACGCCAACGATGCAACGAGCTGACGATCCCCTGGTCGCCGAGAGCTTTAACAAGCCTGCAAACGGGCTTCCAAGCGCCCAGCAGAATCTTCAGGACGGTAACACCTATCACAAGGAGAATCCGTACCTGCAAACCCTGCTCTTTAGGGGCTTGTCCATCAACCCGGACACGCTGCCCACCGAAGGGCAGACTTCAGGCATCTATGAGGGCGGCAACCTCTACAACCAGGGCAGCCCACAGCATCCAGGCAGCATCCTTTCGACTTTCGCGCCCATCGCCTCTAAGATGCCGGGCACCTTTCTCAACTCCGTGGATGTGTTCGCTCTGGCTCAGTGGGCACGCAACCTGGCCATGGAATTCGGCATCATTTCTCGCCCCGGCGAGAACGAAGGCGAGCGCTTGCACGGCATCGCTAAGGGCATTGCCTTCGCAGGTCAGCAGTTCCTATTGTCCACACTCAATCCTGCCGATCCTCAAAACGGCGGCTTGCTGAACCTGCTGTACGCGCCCACGTCGCTACCCGCCTCGTTCATTCCAGGGCTTCGTGGCAACGCTCTGAGCAGTCCTAACACGCCCGCTGTGCTCTCGGTGGATGGCAAGGTGTATTCGACCACTGCTGCAGCGCTTCCTGACGCTCTGGACAGGCACCTGTTGATGCGTCAGGGCCTGTACGTCAAGCAGCTCAACGGCTCTGACGTGGCAAATGGCACGATCAAGAACTACCCTGGCTACATCGGCGACATTGCTCAGTCTGCGCCCCAAGACGGGCTGGGCCACCATGTCGCGCTTCCTGGCGTGGACGGTGTGCCAATCTCTGCCCAAGTTGACCAGGATGGCCTCCTTGGCAAGTTTGCTCGCAAGGGCAATTACATGGTCAATATGTACACCCAGGACAAGCCTTACAGCACCAATCCTGCGGTGGACAACGAATACATCGAGAAGGAGATGGGCAAGCATCCAGAACTGTCTCCGCAACAGATTATTCACAAGGAGCTGTTTAAAGACGCTGGTTTTGCACTCCCTAAGATCCCTGGCGTTCCTTCTATCAGCAAAGTCGGCGCCGACAAGCAGTATAGGTTCTACTTCGACTACAACAAGGGTCACGCTGTTACCAATATGCAGAGTCGCCCCGATTGGGATGCGGCCATGTCTAACCAAGAGGATTGGTTTGACGGGACGCTGCTTGAGGACCAGGGAATCGATGACGACCACAACTACATGCCTTTCACGTTCCAAGATCTGCGTCAGCGAACGCCGAAGTTGCTCTACTTCAAGGCGTTTCTGAAAGATGGGTTGTCCGAGCAATTCCAGCCCAACTGGCAAAGCGAGGGCTATTATGGCCGTGTGGACCAAGTGCCAACGTACATGAACACGGCGCGTGTCATCAACGTCGCTTTCGACGTTGTTGCCTGGCACCCCAATGATTTGCGGGTGATTTGGACTAAGCTGCACAAGCTCCAGTCGATGGTGTATCCTCTCTATGACAGCAGGAACTACTTGCAGGCGGGGCCAATGGTGCGGATGCGCATCGGAGACCTCTTCACTGCCAGCCCGAGAAATGGCAACAAGAAAGGCTTACCCGGCTATATCAACTCGTTGACGTTTGCCTACGATGACAACATCTGGAACATACGCAAAGACTACAAAGTGCCTCGCAAAATCTCTGTGGCGCTGGGCTTTGTCGTGATTCACGATGGCAATCCAGGTCTCTATCAAAACGTTGGTTCGCCTCTGTTTGGTGTCCTGGACTACCGTGACAACCCTCTTGGAGAAACCTCTCCAGCCGGCATTCGTGGCTTTATCGATACGATTCGAGGCCCGGATCCCGACAACCCAACTCCTACTCTTCCTAGCGCTGGCACAATAGACAGCAACCCCTTGAATAAATGAGTGTAAGCCGATACAGAAACGCGATGGCCATTTCGGGCGCCTATTATGGGATCTATGATTTCCCATACGACGCATTGGCCCAAGTTCCCTGCTTCAATATCCGTACAACTGCAAATGATCGCCTCGACACTATAGCCGCCAAGTACCTTGGTTCCGGTGAATACTGGTGGATTCTATCCATGCTCAACAACATCCAATGGGCTTTTGATTTTGTGCCCGGAGAGATCCTCAAAATTCCGCAAGACGTTCAGGACGTGTTGCGTCTTGTGTAATGCCGCTTCGATACTACTACTTCGCTGATCGCACTTCCGGTGCTCCTCCTCCGCTGCGTTCTCCTGTCACGTTGCCCGATGTACAGCCTCTCGCTGACGAGCAGAATCCTGTCTTCAACTTCAGTCAGGACTTCATTGAGTCTTTCCAGAAGCTAGATGCTGTTCAAATGGGGCAGGCCGTTCCATTCATATCCATCTGCTCCCTCGACTTGAATGGCAACATCGTCACTGATTTTAATACCACCTTCTTTCAGCACCCGATCAATATGGACGAGATTGGCGGAGACCAGCGCTACGCTGACAGGCCACAAATCTCGCTCGACAACATTGCCATCTCGCAGGACCTGGCCGCTGGAGGCGGTTTTTTGACCTGGACGCACGTGACGCTCCAGCTCAAGCTCCATAAGCCCGACTACATCACCAACAATTCGTTGGTCTCAATGCTCTTCTCTAGCCTTCCAATGCGCATAGTCTTCGGCTGGAGCGCTCCTGATTCTGCGACAAATTCGTTTCTTGGCGCTCAAGACTTGCTGCTGTTTAATGTCAAGGACTACAGCATCGATTTTGACGTGTCGGGACAGGGGCTTCTGACGGTCAACGGACTTGCCCACGGAGGCAACTTCTCCACGGTCTTCGTTGGCGATCGCGCCGAGAGGATTACTCCAGAGGATGTAGCTGCTGCCGCTGAAGACACGCCAGTCACCGACGCTCAGCAGGGCAGTCTATGGGACCGCCAGAATCGTATCAACACCTACGTGAGCTACATCGATTCGCTCACCCCGCGTAACGACAGCCAAGCATCTCGAAGCAACAGTGTCATCAAAGCCATGACACAAGCGTACTACGACGTTAGCTCGCGAGTTTCAGTCGGCACCAGGGCTCGGTACTCGCAAGCAATGCAGGCTTTGTCTGAAAAGAAGGTCAGCAGGCCAGCCTGGTTTAGGGACGTGAAGAAGAAGAATCGAGACGGCACGACCAGCTACGCGGAGTGCGTGACCCTTCACGATGTGATCACTACTCTGTGTCAGCCGACGTTGGAGGCTCTGCAGGGCACCGTAATCCCCGCCAACAAGGAGTACCGGGTAGTTTACGGATGCTTCAACGACAACGCAGGCGACTTCGCCGGTGAGTGTTTGGGAACTTTCCCGATCCATTGGACCACGTTCCAGAATTCTATGGCTACGATGGCCGAGCAAAACCAGCCTGTGCCGTCAGTTCAGTTTGTCTTTGAGAGACTGGTCAGTGACTTCCTGTCCGATGCGAACTACTGGCGCGAGAATCTGATTAGCAGCGACGACCAAGATGCTATCGACATGCCATCTGTTACCTGCCAGGTAACCAGCCACGTGACGAATTTGGACACTGAGGTCGTCCAGATTACCTTCTTCGACGTAAATCAAAACATCCCGCTTACGCAACTGAAGATGCGGGACTTGCCCAATCAGTTCTCGGAGCAACAACAGATCGACGCGTGCGTGCGCAATCCGCCTGTCATCCCGATTTTGCGACTTGGGCACGCCAACAGCTTTGTGAAGTCCATCAGCATGGAGAGTTTCGGAGATCCGACCTACAAAGCCATGCTGATGAATCGCAACATCACTGTGATCTCAGAACGCCAGTCCATTGTTGCAGGCGCCACATCCCCACCTCCCGTCACCGACCCTCCCTTCATCCCTTTTAAAGGTTCTCTGGATGTGGTGGGCCACGTGAGCTGGAAGCCTTCCAGATTTTTCTACCTCGCCTCGGGCATCTTCTTCATCGATGGCGTGTATGTTATAACCAAGGTGAACCACCAGCTCGATGCAAGCGGCTTCCGAACTCATATCGAAATCATGCGGCACTGAGAACTACCTACTGGTAGGAGGGCGTATCTGTGTCTTTCGTCTACGACATTGCTGAGGTTCCTGACCTCTCCCAGTTCTGCTACGATGTAAAAATTCTCTACCAACTCAAAGGTTACAAAGTCCACTCGCTTAGCGACCTCTGCAACTCCTTCCTGTCGCCCGAGCAAGTCGAACCCTACTACCGCTCCTGTCACAAGCTGCGCGCTCACATCCAAAGCTACCTCGAATGCGGCATCGCGCTGCACGACTACGAGATGCACCAGGTCATCCCCAAGTCCGTTTTGGAAAATGTGGGCAAAGAGAAGCAGCGGGTCATCGGCAAGCTCTTCCATAGATTCCCTGACGAGCGCGTCATCGCCTTCTACGAGCAGTTTTTCCCGAAGCTCCAGTGCTTGCACAGGGTAGGGCGCAACATGGGGCTAAAGTTCAACTTTGTGGGCAGCAAGACAGGGCGCCTGGGCTTCAAGCGCAACACCTTCAACCCCTACGTGCTGCCCCGAGAACAGCGAGATCGCATCGAAGCCCGTCCTGGGCACAAGATCTTCCAGTACGACCTCAAGAGCAGCCAACCCCGCATCGCAATCTTCTCCACCTGCGACGATTCCTTCAAAGAACGCTTCCTTAACACCGACGACATATACTCCGTGTTCCCTGGTGATCGAGAGTCCAACAAGGTGTCGTTCCTGCGATGGATGTACAGCTCGAACTACACGTCCGACGAGCAGTTTGCTACTCTGGCTAGACCGATCAAGGAGCTGCGAGCCAACGTGTTCGATGTTTCTACCCACGGCCAGGTCATCTACAACCGTTTTGGGCGCCCGCTGTACTTCTCAGACGACGAGAAGCAGTACCCCCACATCGTTTTCCAGCGCTTCATCTCCAGCACTGAAGCAGACGCGCTCTACGAGATTGTGGGCAGCATAGAAAAGGAGCTGCAGGGGACCAGCTCGCGCATCCTGTTTCCGTTCTACGACGCCATCATCTGCGAGATCGCTGACGAAGACACCCACTTGCCAGACCGTATCCGCAACCTCATCGAGAACCACTATATGGACCACATTTTCTACTGCCGCTTCCCTGTTGAGATGAAGTCAGGCCACGACATGGGACACCTTGCCGCATGAGCTTCTATGGACAGCTCTGGCGTCACTGGAAGGATGAGACGTTCCTGGAGCAATCTGAAAAGAGTAGCCAGCCGTTAACTCCTTCAGCGCCCGATGCTAGAACTGAGCTGAGCACCGGCGACATGCAGGTCGAAGATCCTCCGAAGCCGAAACGCAAGAAACCTCGCAGCAAAAAGACGAAACAAAAGTAGATGTTGTCTGGGAATTATACGTTCCATGACACCTAACTAGGTTGTTCGGCGGCCTGTCTGTCGAAAACAAATTCTGCCTTAAAACAGCATCCACCTACTGTTTTGACTAATTATTGGGCTGCGTTCAGCACGCCAATATCACACTACAGGACTATCAACTATCACATGATCAACAAAGACCGCATCCGTCAAAAACTAGCAAATATCGCAAACCGGGGGCAGCCAACATCGTATTGGTCACCTCCAAAAGAAGGCAAGGCAAACATCCGAATGTTCCCATGCCCGCACAGCGAGGATCCCATCCTCGACTACTTCTTTCACTTCGGCGTTGGGCGTCAGTCCATTCTTTGCCCGGTCAGGAACGGCCTGGCTTCGCAGTGCCCAATCTGCGATCTCGCCGCCAGCTTGTACAACTCCAGCAACGAGCAGGACAAGGAGATCTCCAAGCGTCTCTACGCTCGTCAGCGCTTCTACGCCACGATCGTGGATCGTGCCGACGAGACAATGACTGCCAAGTATTGGGGTTTCTCCATGGGCTTGTACCAGAAGTTTCTGGGCTGGCTCGCCGAGGAGGGTGGCGACTACGAGAACTTCATGGACGCCGAGAATGGCCGCGACCTGATCGTCAGCCTGGAAAAGACCCCCGGCAAAATGTTCGCCGCTGCTGAGGCTCAACCTCGCGCCCGCGAAACGCCCTTGGCTGCGTCTCAGAAAGACGTGGAGGCCATCCTCAAGAGCGTCAAGCCGCCGTCAGAGATCTTCCAGGTGCTCACCGCTGCGGAGATTCAGGCTCGTCTGGATGCCTGGCTCAACTCTGAAGGTGCTCCCGACGAGCAGAGCGTCAAGGAAGATGCCGGCGCCGGTACCGTCAAAGCGGGCGCAAAGAAAGAAGAAGAACCCAAGAAGGCCAAGCGCCCCAGCCGTAACGTCGATGATCTGTTCGACGAGATGGCAGAGCAGTTGTAAACCCAAAGGAAACACACAATGTTCAGAATCCTAACCCTAAAACCTGGGGTAGATGCCGAATTGCAATCGATTCAAGATCAGTACGAAGTCGATGCAGTTGAAAACTTGGGCGTGGACGGCACGTTCAATCACTACCTGTTGGTGCAGTTCAACACCAAACCAGGTCCGCCGTTGAATAGTGCCAAGTCTGAGTATTCACAGGAGAAGTTGGCGCAACCCAAGGCTGTGGCGCCCGCAAAGCCAGCTAAAGGCAAGTAGGGCGTCTGTCACCCGTCACGGTTCTCTCATGGCTGTGACGGGTGACTACACGTTTCAATATACGCAAGGATAAATCGAGTCAGAATGGCAAAGAAGAAAGACGTAGCAGTAGAAGATGAGTTCCTAGCCGAAGTCGTCAAGCATCTCAACAAGGGCGGCAAGACCTCCTACGCTTTCGACGAACGCAACGACCCTGCTGAGGTTAAGACCTGGATCTCCACTGGCTCGACGCTGTTGGACTACGCCATCAGCAACCGTCCTGGCGGTGGCATTCCCTATGGACGCATCACGGA
>JACCDR010220781.1_pt1 | contig 10748 bp, 6 predicted proteins | sample 7446431 | NCBI WGS metagenome assembly JACCDR01 (sample SAMN15323443, study PRJNA562643) | freshwater metagenome | isolation source: river surface water | place: USA:Blue River Watershed | collected 2017-08-17 | reverse complement strand
GCCTTGCGCGCCCTCAAATGCGCCCCATCAACACCAGCACCAGCAGCACCAGGATCACCAGGCCCAGGCCGCCCGATGGCGCGTAGCCCCAGCCCCGGCTGTGCGGCCACGCCGGCACGGCGCCTATCAACAGCACCAACAATACCAACAGCAGAATCGTTCCGATGCCCATGAGGGACTCCTTATTGCGGCGACCTTGCCGTAGGCACCACGGTAGTGCTTGGGCAGCGGGCAATCGGTGCGCTGGCGAACGCTGCAGCGCCGTCATCCAGTGGCACCACAAAGTAAGCCTTACCGGGCAGGTTCAGCATGGGCTGCACCTGCCCCGGCAGCAGCAGTTGCGCGGTGTGCGTGCCGGCCCAGGTGGCTGCGGCCTGCAGCGCGGCGTGGGCGGGCCCGCGCAGCAGCAGAAAGTGCAGCTCGCGGCCGGCGCGGCGCAGTGTCAGCTGGGCATGGGGCCAGTGACTGGGCAGGCCCGGCTGCACGCTGACGGTATCGGCCGTCAAGTGCAGGCCCAGGATCGATTCGATGGCCGCACGGTGCATCCAGCCGGCGGCGCCGGTGTACCAGCTCCAGCCGCCCCGGCCGACATAAGGCGGGGCCGTGTAGACGTCACCCGCCATCACATAAGGCTCGGCGCCGTAGGCTGCGGCTTGTGCTGCCGTGGCCATGCGGTGCGGCGGGCTCAGGTACTGAAAGTACTGCCACGCGCGGTCGTGCGCGGCACGGGCGGCTTCAGGGTCGGGCAGCGTGCGCGCGTGGGCCGACTGCGCCATCAGCGCCCACACGCCCGCGTGTGAATACTGGCCGCCGTTTTCACGCACACCCGGTGGGTAGGCCTGGATGTAGCCGGCGCTGGGCTGCGCGTGGGCCAACGGCGGGTGCAGCAGGCGCACCAGGCCTGCGGCCTCGTCCACCAGCAGCGCGTGCACCGAGGCCAGTGCCTGCCACTGGCGCGGCGCGGGGGCCTCGCCGCTGAGCACGGCCCAGGCTTGCGCCACCAGGTCGATGCGCGCTTCGGCGTTGAGGTGGCTGCCCAGCGGCTGGCCGTCGTCGAAAAAGGCGCGCTGGTACCAGTGGCCGTCCCAGGCCGGGCCGGCCAGCGCGGCGCGCCAGCCCTGCGCTGCGGCTTGCCACTGCTGGGCGCGCACGCCATCACCACGCGCCAGCGCCAGCGGCGCCCAGCGCGCCACCACGGTGCACAAAAACCACGCCAGCCAGACCGATTCGCCCCGGCCCTGGTGGCCGACGCAGTTCATGCCGTCATTCCAGTCGCCGCTGCCCATCAGCGGCAGGCCGTGCACACCCACGCGCAGGCTGCGGTCGATGCTGCGCGCCGCGTGTTCATACACGCTGGCCGCTTCAGCGCTGACCTGCGGCGTGCCGTAGATGTCTTCGGCGCCGGGTTCGATCTGCAGGCCTTCGATGAAGGGCACGGTTTCGTCCAGCACGGTGGTGTCGCCGGTGTGCTGCAGGTAGTGTTGCAGTGCATAAGGCAGCCACAGCAGGTCGTCTGAAAAATGCGTGCGCACGCCCGCACCGGTGGGTGCGTGCCACCAGTGCTGCACGTCGCCTTGCGCAAACTGGCGCGCGCTGCTCAGCACGATTTGCGCACGCAGCAGCGCCGGTTGACCCCAAGCCAGCGCCATGGCGTCTTGCAACTGGTCGCGAAAACCCGTGGCACCACCGGCTTGGTAAAACGCGGCCTTGGCCCACAGGCGGCAGGCCACGGTTTGGTACAGCAGCCAGCGGTTGACGAAGGTGTTGAACAGCGGGTCGGGTGTGTGCACGGTGGTCGCGCTCAGCAGCAGCTGCCAGCCCGCCAGCGCCTGCGCCAGGCGCTCGGCCGGCACGCTGTCACCGGTGCTGTTGACCAGCGCGCGCGCGGCCTCGGGGCTGTTGGCCCAGCCCAGCCACTGTGTGCAGCCGCTGCGGCCGCCGGCGGGCACGGTGAAGGTGTGCGACACCGCCGCACAGGGGTCCAGCCCGCTGCCCTGCTGCTGGGCAAAGTGGTCGGGCACCACGGGGTGGCCGCGGGCGTCGAAACACTCGCGGCGGTCGCAGGTCCAGTCGGCAGGGTCTTCAAAAGCACGCGCGGCGCTGCGCGGGCCTTTGTAGGCGTCGGTGTTGGTGTCGGTGTCGGTGTCGGTGTTGGCCTCGGCTGTGGCGTCGGGCTGCAGCGCCATGAACGCGGTGCCACCGCCAAAACCGGCGCTGTGGTCTTGCTGGGTGGCCAGCAGCGCCACCCAGCGGCCCTGCGCGTGTGGCGGCCGGTGCAGCGCGGTGTGCACACCCAGGCGGTCGCGCCGCTGTGCGCCCAGCAGCCATTCACACACCACCACCCAGCGCAACTGCCGCGTGTGTGGGCCCTGGTTGAGCACGCGCAATTGCACCTGCTTGACGGCGCTGTGCGCGTCCACACACCACTGCGCGCTGACCTGCAGGCTGCCGCGCTGGTGTTCCACCCTGCTGTGGCCTTGGCCGTGGGTGATGCGGTAAGCCACACCCGGCTGACCGTGGGCCGAGGGCAGCACGCTCCACAGCTCGCGCGTGCTGCAGTCTTGCAGCAGCAGCCATTCACCGGGGGCGTCGGCCACCGGGTCGTTGCTCCAGGGCGTGATTTGGTTCAGCCGGCTGTTGGCGGCCCAGGTGTAGCCGCCACCGGCTTCGCTGAGCAGGGTGCCAAAACCGGGGTTGGCCAGCACGTTCACCCACGGCCGCTGCGGGCGCTGCGCAGGGCCGGCGCTGAACACAAAGTCGCCCTCGGCAGCGCCGGTGTGGGTGAACTCGCCGCTGCTCAGCGCAGCCTCGGCGGCGCTGTGTGCTGCTGTCGGCAGCGCCGTGCGCGAACCACCCTGGCGCGTGGCCAGCGCCCGTTCGTGCAGCGCCGCCCATTCGTTGAGGTGTGCCGCCAGTGGACGGCCGTCGGCCAGCAGGTGTAAGCGGGCTTGGGCGGCCAGGGTTTGCAGGTCGTCGCTGGACAGGTCTTCGGCGCGCAGCACGTACCAGCCGGTCTGCGCCCCCCCGGGCAGTTGCGCCTGGCGCGCCAGCAGGTCGGCGTCGTGGCTGTCGCGCAGCGCTTTCAGCTCACGCTGCAAAGGCATCAGGTAAGACGCGGGTTCGGCATTGATGACCACCAGGTCACAGGCAACACCGCCCCAGGCCCACAGGCTGAGCGCCTTGCCCAGCGAACGCACCAGCGCCAGGTCGGGCAGCGTGGCGGCCGACACCAGCAGCAGCGGCCGGTCGCCCGAAATACCAAAGCGCCACAGCAGCCGCCGGTCCAGCGTCTGCGGCCCTGCGGCAGGTGCGTCGCCGTGCGCGCGTGCGGGCAGCGCCGCCGCACGGGCCAGGCTGAGCATCAATGCGGTGGTCAGCGACTGCAGCGTGGTGTAGGTCTCGGCCCCCATGCGCAGCGCGCGCAGCCTGATGCCAGCCAGCGTGGCCGACATCAGCGAGGCCCGCTCCACATGCATGGGCTGGCGGTACTTGTCGATCACCGCTTGCAGCACGGCGGGGTCACCCGACGCGGCGGTGGCAAAGATGAGCCGGGCCTTGGCGCCCGGGGCGATGCGCAGCGGCGCCGCCAGCACACACACGGGGTCGAGCCCGGTGGGCAGGTCGGCGTTGGGGGCGGGGGTATCGGTGGGCGCATCGGCGGACACATCGTTGGGCGCGTCGGTGGCCCGGTGCACCGGCGCAGCCCAGTCCAACAGCGCCGCGCGCGGCAACCACGGTGCGCGGTTGCGGCCCAGCCAGGCCTGGCGGTCGACCTGGTAGCGCAACGCCGGCACGGGCGGTGTGGCCTCGGCCAGAAAGTGCGCCATGTGCAGGCCGGCCTCAGCAGCCAGGCGTGGGCGCCGGTCGAACAGCAGCGCCTGGTGCTCGGCGCTGCTGCGCGCCTGCACAAACAGGTTGCTGAAGGCCGGGTGGGCTTCGTCGGCATTGCTGTCGGCCAGCGCCACCTCAAAGGCCGACAGCAGTTCCACCTGCAAGGGCACGCTGCCCAGGTTGCTGAGCTCCACCTGCCGGAACTCGATGTCGTCTTCCGGGCTCACCCACACCGTGATGCGGGTGTGCAGGTCGGGCCAGGTGGTGTCGTAGACCACGCGGTCGGTGTGAAAGTCGCTGTCGTAGTCGGCAGCGGGGTCGGGCGCGGGGTGCTGCGTCATCGACACCAGCGGCCCGGCCGGCTGGCGCCGCAGCCAGAAAAAGTGGCCGTGTGCGTCGCGCAGCGCGTCGTCGCGCCAGCGCGTGATGTCGCTGCTGCCATAGCGGCTGCGGCCGGCGCCGTGGGCGCGCAAGGCCACGCTGTAGCGGCCGTTGGACAGCAATTGCGTGGGCTCGATGGCGTTCTGGCCGGGCCGCACCGTGCGCTGCAGGGCCGGCGCCAGGCGGCGCAGGTTCAAGGGCACAGCCGGCGTGGGCGCGGCAAACAGGCCGCCCACCTCGCGCGGCGCCCTTTCGTGCAGCAGCGAGGACACGGCCTCGATGTGCGGGTCGGCCATGCCCCAGCGCTGCGCCACGCCGTCCAGCAGCACATTGGCCAGCGCCACGATGGTCATGCCCTGGTGGTGGGCCATGAAGGTCTGCACCGGGGTCACGCCGGTGCTGCCGGTCTGGCGCGCCGGTGTGAAGTCCAGCGCTTCCACGTAGCCCATGCCGTCACGCGCGCCCAGCTTTTGCAGCGCCTGGTAGTTCAGGTCGGCGGCCACGGCGTCCAGTTGTGCGGCCAGGCCGGTGGCGTAAGGCGCAATCACCAGTTCGTCGGGCGGTGTGCTGCGCAGCGCCAGCAGCGGCACGCCCTGGGGCGCGTACTGGTAGGCCAGCGTGTGGTCGCAGCCGGCATAGGCCGACTCCGACACCCCCCAGGGCACACCCTGCTCGGCGGCAAAACGCCGTTGTTCGGCCAGCGCCGCCAGGGCGGCCTGGCGCAGCACACTGCCGTGTGGTTCGGCCAGCACCAGCGTGGGCATCAGGTATTCAAACATCGAGCCCGACCACGAGCGCAGCCCGGCTGTGGCACCGACGGCGAAAAACGGCCGGCCCAAGGCCTGCCAGTGGCGCACCGGCACGTCGCCCTTGGCAATGGCCAGCAGGCTGGTCAGGCGCGACTCGCTGGCCAGCAGGTCGTAGAAGCCGGCGTCGAGCTGCTGGTCAGCCACCCGGTAGCCGATATGCAGCGGTGCCGACGCGGGTGGTACAGGAAGGCAAAGTCGGCCTGCCAGGCCAGGCGCTGGCAATGCGCCGCCACGGCGCGCAGTTGCGCGTTTTGCTGGGCGTTGTCGTTGTCGTTGTCTTTGGCGTTGTCGATGGCGGCCCCCTGCGCTTCGTCGGCGAAGGCCAGGCAGGCCTGTGCCACCGTCAACAAGTGGCCGCTGAGGGTGCCACTGTCCACGGTCGACACGTACATCGGCAGCAAGGGCGCGCAGGTCTGGGTGTCGTACCAGTTCAGGAAGTGGCCCCGGTGGCGCGGCAGCCGGTCCAGCGTGGCCAGGGTGTCTTGCAGGCGCTGCAGCAACCCGGCCGTGCTGAGCCAGCCAAACTGGCGCACGCACACGGCGGCCAGCAGGTACAGACCGATGTTGGTGGGCGAGGTGCGGTGCGCCAGCATGTCGTGCGGCGCGGTCTGCAGGTTGTCGGGCGGCAGGTGGTTGTCGGCCGCCGTCACGGTGCGCTCGAAGTAGCGCCAGGTGTCGCGTGCGATGCCCTGCAGCCGGGCTGCAGCGGCCGGTGGGCAGGCCTGGGGCTGGCGCAGCACGCCGCTGCGGCTGGCCCACCAGCTCCACAGCGGTGCGCCGGCCCACAGCAAGCACAGCGCGGCGGCCAGCAGCGGTTGTGGGCCGTGCAGGGGCCACAGCGCGGCCCACAGCAGCAGCGCCGCCGGCGGCACGGCCCCGTGGCGGCGCAAGGCGCTGGCCAGGTCTTCACGCGCGGCGGCCTGCGCGGCGGCGGCGGTGGTCCACTGCAGCAGCAAATGGTGGCTGAAGACCCTGCGGTAGAGCGCACGCACGATGGCGTCCAGCGCCGTGGCGCTGTGCTGCAGCAGCATGGCCAGGTGCCACAGGCCGCCACCCAGCGCACGTCCCAGGTCCACCAAGGCCTGTTGGTAGAAGTGGCGCCGCGCCACGGCCTCGCGCTGCGGCATAAAGCCCGTCAAAGCCCCCATCAACGGCCCGGCGGTGAAGGCCGCCAGCACCAGCAGCAGCGCCGCCGCCGGCTGCACCGCACCACCGGCCAGCGACAACACGATGAGCGCCAGCGACATCGGCGCCACCAGCGAGCGCCGCAGGTTGTCGGCCAGCTTCCAGCGGTTCACCGCGCCCAGCGGGTAGCGCGCGGGCTGCACCAGCGAGCGCAGCAAAATGGGCAACAGCTGCCAGTCGCCGCGTGTCCAGCGGTGCACACGCGAGGCGGCCACTTCGGCGTGAAAGGGCGCGTCTTCCACCAGCGTGACGTCGGTCACCGCCGCGCAGCGGGCCAGCGCCCCTTCCAGCAGGTCGTGGCTGAGCACCTGGCCCTCGGGCAGGCGGCCGGCCATCACCGCGTGCATGGCCTGCACATCCAGCAGGCCCTTGCCGGTGAAGCTGCCTTCTTCAAACAAGTCCTGGTAGACCTCGGAGCTGGCGGCGCTGTAGGGGTCGACACCCGACTGGCCGGCAAACAGGCGGTGAAAGAGTGTGTCTTCGCGGGGCAGCGGCAGTGGCGTCACCAACCGCGGCTGCAAGATGCCGTAGCCGGCCACCACACGCCTGCCACCCGCGCCCAGGCGCGGCCGGTTGGCCGGGTGTGCGGCCACGCCCACCAGGTCGCGCAGGCGGCCGGGGGGCAGCTGGGTGTCGCTGTCCAGCGTCAGCACATAACGCGTGCCCAGTGCGGGTTGCGACAGCGGGCCCAGGTCTGCGAAGGCAGACGGCAGCGCCTGCGGCAGGCCCGGGCCGTCGGCCAGCAGCGCCAGCAGTTGTTCCAGCTTGCCGCGTTTGCGCTCCCAGCCGATCCAGCGGCGCTCGCTGCTGCTGTAGCGGCGGTGGCGGTGCAGCAGCAAAAAGCGCGGCTGTGCGGTGGTGGTGCTGCCCACGTTGCACAGCGGCGTGTAGCGGGCGTTCAGTTCGGTGATGAGCTGTGTGGCCTGCTGCAGCAGGGTGTCGTCGCCTTCGTTGCAAACCGAGTCGGCATCGGCCCAGTCGGTGAGCAGCGCAAACTGCGCGCAGGGCTCGGGGTTGGCCAGGTGGTGCAGTTCCAGCCGTCGCACCAGCTGTGCGGTGCTGGTGCCGCCGCTGAGCATGCAGGGGATGACCACCAGCACCCGCTCGCCAGGCGCGATGCCCTGCGCCAGCGCCAGCCGCGGCAGGTGGCGCGGCGCGGTGGACTCGCTGATCAGCCGGTGCAAAAAAGCGATGACCGCCTCTGACGCCGGCCAGGCCAGCAGCAGCGTGGCCCACACCGTGGCGGCCAGGCCCAGGCCGGCCGCCACATCGGGCTGCAGCAGCGCGCTCACCAGCGCCCAGGTGCCTGCCGCCACCGTGCCCAGGTAGGCGGGCAACACCCAGGGCCGCAGGCTGTGCGGCAGCGTCCCCGGCAGTTGCCAGCCCCACAGCACACGGCTGGCCAGTGCAGGCAGCCCCAAGGCCGCCGCCAGCGTCGCGCGGCCCGGGCCCTGCAGCCAGTGGCCGGCCACCGCAGCGTCGTGCAGTTCGGCCCGGGGCTCGGGGCTGCCGTTGCTGCCCGCCACCGCGCCCACCAGGGCCAGGCCGGTGCTGTCAGCCAGCGCCGGTGCGCCTGCGTCCTGCATCAGCCCCAGCAGCGCCTGCGCCACCTGCAGTTCGCTGCGGCCGCTGCGGCGCGCCAGGCGTTCGATGCTGTGCAGCGTCTGGTCGCGTGTGGTGTGGTGTTCGGCGGCAAACAGGGGCGAGGTCAGCATCAGGCGCATCAGCGTGCTGGTGCGCGCCACGATGTCGGGCCAATCGGCGTCGCCTATCGCCCGCAGCGAGTTGACGGCATTGCTGACGCTCAGGTTGTCGGCCGTTTGTTCGGCGCTTTGCCGCTCGTGCAGTGCAGCCAGGTTGGGCAGTTCAACCTGCAGCCAGCGTTGCACATCGGCCGGCACACGGGCCTGCAGGTTGCCGGTACGTTCCTGCAGCCGGCGGCCCATCTGCGCCAGAAAGGGCTCGGCGGCGCCGCGCGCCTGCACGGTGTCAAACAGGGGCTGCAGCGTGGCCAGTGTGCACTGCGCCGGGTTGTCGCACAGGTGGTTGGCAGCCTCGCGCGCGGCCTGGTGCGTGGCCACGCGTTCGGCCAGGCGGCGCAGGTTTTCCACCAGCACCACGCGCAGCGTGGTGGGCAAGGCCCACATCTCGCTGAGGTTGAGTTCGCGCGTTTCCTGGTAGGCGCACAAAAAGCGCAGCAGCAGGTCTTCGTCAAAAGCGCTGTCGGTGTGCGCCACAAAAGCCCAGGCCACACCGTAAACACGCGGCAGGCCGGCCAGCGGCTCGGCTTGCAGCACCGGCAGGGCGCGAAAGTAGCTGCGCGGCAGGCCTTCGTGGATGGCCAGCAGTTGCGACTCGATGAGGTGAAAGTTGTCCATCAGCCACAGCGAAGCGGGGCTGATGTCCTCACCCTGCGACGACTGCGCCACGATGGCCGCATGCGCCTCTTGCAGCACGCGCACGTTGCTGCGCAGGCGCGGAAAGAAGCTGCTGCCGCCCCAGGCCGGCCGTTGTGCCGGTTGGGCCAGGCCCAGGCTGCGGCCGTGCTGGGCAAAACGCTCGGCGCCGAACAGTTCTGATCGAATCGGCGCCAGCAACGGCCCGTCCCGGCTGCCCAGCAGCCGCTGCCAGCGCGGTGTCGCCATCGCCTACAGCACCAGCAACAACGCCGTGCCCAGCGCCACGCCGAAAGCCACCGAGGTGACGAGCCGCGCGTTGATGAAATGCAGCGCATGCGCCGCGCCGCACTGCACCGCCACCAGCTTGCCGTTGTTGGCCATGCACTGGGCACTGTGTTCACCCAGCGCGGCCAATTCCATGGGCGTGGTGTCGGCGCCCTGGCCGTTGCAGGACGTGGTCCAGCCGAAGGTGGCCCTCATGCAGCGCTCCTGACGGCGGGGGTCAGCGGGGCCTGCGGGGTGCGGGCGGTGAAAACAACGGCCAAGGGTGTCATTAAGGGTCTCCGCGGGTGTTCAAGGTGCAGGCGTGGGTGCTCCCGCAGGGCCCAAGCACTGCGGTGGGTGGTGGCGTTCAACGCGGGGCCGATGGCGCAGGCTGCGCCGCCGGCAGGCTGCCCTTCAGCGCATCGGCTTCAAGGGCCTTTCGCGCAGCACCCACACGCTGAGGGCGTCGTCGTAGCGGTGCGTGCGCATGAACTCACGTGTCTCGGCGCGAACCTGCGCGCGGGTCATCGTGCCCAGGTTGCGTGGCGCCGGGGTGATGGGCTGCCAGCCCAATTGCGAGACCCAGCGGTTCTTGCTGAGAAAGAGGTCGCGTTCGGCCCGCGCTGCGGCGCGGCTCAGCGTGCTGGGCGGCGGTTGCTGGCCCGACTTCAACACCCAGTCTTCGGCTTCTTCGCTCCAGCGGTGGGTCTTCATCCAGGTGTCGCGGTCGGCTTTCACCTCGGCGCGGGTCAGGGCCTGCACCGGGGCGGGCAGGGCGGTGGCGCGGGGCACAGGCTGCGTCATGGTTTGTGGTGCCGAGGGCGGGGTTTGTGCCCATCCCAGTGGGGTCAGCGGCAGCAGCGTCAGCAGTGCAAGCAGGGGCAGGGTGGGTTTCAGCTTCATGGTGTGCTTCCGGGGGGTGGTTGAGGCCGCTGACTGTGCAGCGGGGCCGGCAGGGCGTCTGTGCGCCGTCGTACATCAACCGGCGGCAGCCGCTGCCCCAGCGGTGCGTTGCCGTACAGACGCCGTCGCGCGCCGGCAGGACCATGCGCTGGCGCTCAGTCAACGGCGCTGCGCGGGCCCGCTGTCCATCCACCGCAGGCCTCCAGGCCCCGATGGCGCATGTTTTCCCCGTGATGCCCTTTGTCCTTCAACCCCCGCAAGGAAGCCCCATGAATGCAGAAACCTTTCGTCTTGATGCCACCGAACGCGCCACCAGCCTGGCCGACGGCGCCGCCTCGGCCTTGCACGACGCCGGCCACCAGGCCAGCGTGATGGCCGACCGCGCCTCGCGTTCGCTGCGCGACGGCGCCCACGAGCTGCAGGCCCGTGCCCGCAGCGCGAGCCACAGCACCACGGCCTACATCGCCGACGAACCCGTGAAGTCGCTGCTGATGGCCGCCGCCGCCGGTGCGGTGGTGATGGGCCTGCTGAGCCTGATGGCGCGTTCGCGCCGTTGACGCAGGGCCCACCGCAGCAGCCGGGCGCGCGCCGGGCTGCTGCGGTGTAGGCGTCGGCCTGCCGCACCAAGCCATACACGCGCGTCGGTCGAGCACGCCTGTCGCGATCGGATCGGGTCTGACTCAATCGCATCCGTTTCTTTGAGTTAACATAATATACATCGTACAAAGTCATAGACAGCCACCAGAAACAACAACGGCGCCGGCCCCGGGTTCGGGGCGCGGCGCCGTTTGGCGCTGGAACCATCATCTGTCTACGCTTCGTGCACGGCGCTTTCGTCACTCTCTTCAACGCTGGTTTCGTCGCCGTTCGGGTTTTGCGTCGTCACGCGGTCCAAGGGGCGGCACTGGCGCCGGTTCAGTTGGGCCAGGTTCTCAGACTTCTCCATCGTGGCAATCACCACCTCGGGGTTCAGCAT
>JACCDR011564793.1_pt1 | contig 10749 bp, 10 predicted proteins | sample 7446431 | NCBI WGS metagenome assembly JACCDR01 (sample SAMN15323443, study PRJNA562643) | freshwater metagenome | isolation source: river surface water | place: USA:Blue River Watershed | collected 2017-08-17 | reverse complement strand
GGTACATGTTCTACAAAAGAAGTACCTTTGGTATATAAACCTATTGCTATACCGATTAAAGTTGCAGGAATAACAGCAGGAATTGTTTTGATATATTTTTTCCAAATAACCAAAAAAGAGAAAACTCCAAAAAATATACTCACCGTAATTATATCAGCATATCCAATATTATTTAAAAGTAGCCCCATATCTTTAAAGAAATGCCCTGTTGCTTTGTATACATCAGCTACCCCAAAAGCTTCGCGCAACTGTGTAGACGCAATAACAAAAGCGACACCTGCCGCAAAACCATGAATAACAGAACCAGGTATATATTTAATAAATCGCTCACCACGAAGGAGATAAATTAAAAAAATTACAAAACCAGTGAGAATCGCTAATATTGGCAATACCCACGGAGTTGCAACACCGGTTAAGACAAGCGTGGCGCCAAACAGAATAGAAGTTAAAGCTCCTGCTGGGCCAACTATGTTATAAGCACTCCCCCCAAATAATCCCGCAATAATTGTAGCCCAAAAACCCGTAATAATGCCCGGTACGGGCCCAGCGCCAGAAGCAATAGAGATTGCAATAGAAAGAGGGATGGATACTAATGCAACAGTAATACCTGGCTTTAAATTTTCTATAAAAATATTTTTGAATTTCATATCAATAAATAGGTATTGTACACCTAAATATAAATATGTACATATGATCACATCTATTCCTATACACCCGAAAGACGACCTCGGATTTTAATCTTAGAATGTTTCTAATAGAAATTATTTCTTCCCCGCTTTTGCACGCTCTGTTTCGGTGCGAAGCTTTTTACGTAATCGTATTGATTTTGGAGTTATTTCCAAGTACTCATCTTGATTCATCACTTCAAGTCCACGTTCGATAGTGAGCTCCCACGCAGGTACAAGGGTGATGGCTTCGTCGGCACCAGATGAACGCATATTGGTGAGTTGTTTTCCTTTGGTTGGGTTCACTACCATTTCATCACCTTTTGAAGTATTCCCAATCACTTGTCCTTCATACACCTCAACGTTTGGCCCTATGTATAGCACACCTCGTTCTTGCAAATTCCAAAGCGAAAACGCAAGCGCTTTACCATCTGTCATACTGGTCATTGATCCTACATCACGTTTACTAATTGTTCCTGCCCACTCTTTAAAGCCGATAAACTGTGTAGAAAGAATTCCTTCACCTTTTGTATCGATAACAAATTCTCCACGGTATCCTAGAAGGCCACGAGTTGGTATATCTGCGTTGATACGAGTAATACCATGCTTTTCATACATGTTTGTTATCATTCCACGGCGTCGAGTAAGCTTTTCTATTACCGCACCAGAACTTTCCGCAGGTACGTCTATTGTTACTTCTTCGTATGGTTCAAGCTTGACACCATTTTCTTCTTTGATAATAACATGTGGCTGTGACACCTGTACTTCAAACCCTTCACGACGCATATTTTCAAGAAGGACAGACACGTGAAGCTCACCACGACCAAACACCTGGAATGCATCGTTATTCGAAAAGTCTACCTTAAGACCAACATTCACTTCGAGTTCTTTTTCTAACCGATCACGAATTTGGCGAATAGTGACAAATTTACCTTCTCTTCCTCCAAACGGTGAATCGTTCACTAAAAATGTAAGTGAGATTGTTGGTTCATCGATGGTAATAGCAGGCAACGTTGGGACATCTTGTGATGTGCAGAGGGTGTCGCCAATATACACATCAGGAATACCTGCAACAATTGCAATATCTCCCGCTTCTGCGAGCTGCACTTCTGTTCTTTGCACACCGGTAAAGGTGTATATTTTTGTTACTCTTCCTTGTGCGACGGTGCCATCACTTTTTTTTGCATACACCACTTCGCCCATTTTTACCCGTCCATCATAGAGACGACATACCGCAAGGCGGCCGAGGAAGTTATCATATGCAAGGTTAAACACTTGCGCTTGAAATGGTTTTTCTGGATCACCTGACGCACGTTTTACTTTTTCCAGAACGGTATCGAGAAGTGGTTCAAGATTTACGCGAGCATCATCGATATTTTTCATTGCCACCCCTTCACGCCCAATAGCATAGATGGTAGTAAAATCAAGCTGTGAGTCACTCGCACCGAGCTCCATGAAAAGCTCAAACACTTCATCGTGTACACGCTTAGGGTCAGCAGCTGGTTTGTCTACTTTATTGATAATCACAATAGGATGAAGGCCGAGCTCAAGAGACTTTTTCAGCACAAAGCGGGTTTGTGGCATTGGACCTTCTTGTGCATCCACCACAAGAAGTACGCAGTCGATGGAACGAAGTACACGCTCTACTTCAGAGCCAAAGTCGGCGTGACCCGGAGTGTCTACGATATTAATTTTTGTTCCTTTATAGTTTACTGAAGTATTTTTTGCGTAAATAGTGATTCCACGCTCTTTTTCAATAGAGTTTGAGTCCATAGAAAAGCCAGCTTCTGCCATGCCTGTCTGATTCATGAGCGCATCAGTAAGAGTTGTCTTACCGTGGTCAACGTGTGCGATAATTGCAATATTTCGTATTTCCATATAAATAAAAAAGCGGGGTATTCCCGTATTCAGTGAGGATTATACCACGCTTTTTTAATTTTGTCTTTCCCCTATTAACCCTATGGGGGCTTATATTTGTTTCTTATGAAAAACAGATTTTATTTCTTTTGTAAAAAATGCACAAGACGGACCACGAGTGCGCGTGGAGAAAAACGTACCGACTGGGCTACAAGAAAATTCGTCCAGCCATGAATTGCCACTGACTTCCCTTCCATCATCTTTTTAAATCCATACCGTGCTACCTCCTCTGCCGTTGGAAGTTTTCTATTTTTCACAAGCTTTGATTCTTCTAAATGCGCGGTTTTTTGAAACGCAGACTGCGTTGGGCCTGTGCAAAGTGCCGTCACCGTAACTCCAGTTCCCCGAAGTTCTTCTTGTAATGCTTCTGAAAAAGAAAGCACGTACGCTTTTGTTGCATAATATACCGCCATAGTTGGCCCTGGCTGAAACGCTGCGGTAGATGCAAGATTCATTATCTTCCCTTTCTGGGCAACTATACTTGGAAGAAAATACCGCGTGAGCATGGTGAGTGTATTCACGTTCAAGGTTATCATCTGTTCTATTTTCCGCGCATCACTGTCTGCAAAATACGCAAAGTCTCCGATGCCAGCATTATTGATTACATGTGATACTTCATACCCTAACTCTTGCACTTTTTTGAAAACATACTCAGCGGCATTTTGCTCACTCAAATCAACGGTAATAGTATGAATATCAATATTGTATGTACCTCGAAGCTCATCAGCGACAGAGTTGAGCTGATGCACATCTCGACTCACAAGAATAAGCGGCATATTAGCTTGCGCGCATTCGTGAGCTAAGTAGTATCCAATTCCTGATGTAACTCCTGTAATAATGGTATATTTCATACATTTTTTACTTTATTTTACATGTATCTTCTCCCACCGGAACAGTGAGAGTATGTAATAGAACACGACATGTCTCCTCTATAGAAGTCACGCTTCGAAAAACATGGCCTTGGTTTTTTGCCGTAAATAATTGCACAGGCACACCGGACTCTTGCAATATAACAAATCCATATTCTGATTGATTATACGGAACCGCAAGGTCTTTATCACCATGAATAAGCGTGAGGGGTGCTGTGGTCATTTGCGCTACGTTCAAGATGGACGCTCGATCAAAAAGCTTTTGATTTGAAGACTGAGGTACACCATTAAAATGAACTTCGAACGGACTTGGACTTAGTTGCCGAATCATTTTTTCCCAATCAATCACCGGCGCTACCGCGACACCTCCTTTGAGTTGTGAGCCGTACTGCGCAATAGCTTTTGCTGTCATATATCCCCCATAACTATTTCCAAAAACATACACATCAGTATGACCTTTTGATTTCAAAAACCGCACCGCCTCAAGCATTGTTTGCATATCTATAACGCCTACTTGCGTACGAATACGCTGTCCATAGGCAGTACCGAATCCAAAACTTCCTGGGTAATCAAGCTTGAAGATCGCAACATCTTTTTTCAGCGCTTCGTCGAGCATCCAATCAAACATTCCATAACTTGCATAAGGATGGCGATGTGCAAATGTTTGTCGGTATGGGCCACCATGTATCCAGAGAACAGCTTTTTTGGCTTTTGGATGAGAACGTATATACCACCCTCTCCCTGTTTTCAAATTAATTTGTGATGTTGTTTTTTTGATATCTTCCAGTGTATACTCCGGTAAACCTGTAAATGATTGCACGGTCTTATCCTTTGTCGAATATGCACGAAGTACAGATACACCATTTTGATTTTCATTAAATAGCACTAGATCGTCCACTACCCGAAGCATATTACTGGACAGAACATTTTCTGAAATAATTTCCACCTTAGATCCCGGCTCGAGAGACAGCGCATACAACCCCCACACGTATGGAGCTTTTCTATTTGCAACAAAATACACGGTGTTGTTATGTACCACAAACATCTCGACAGTATACCGACTATTTGTCAAAATAGTGCCTTTCAATGATAATGGTGCTTTATTCATATCCACGGTGTACAGCGCAGGTGCACCGTCACGATCACTCATATAAATCAAAATGGATTCGTCTTCATTCCAGCCAAACATAGTAGATGTATCTGTCACCAAATCCCAGGCGGATACCGTTTCTCTATATCGCACCGTAGTGCTTGATGTTGTACTAGTAACAGCATATTCTCTCCATTCACGAACCATATCTGGGGATTGCACGTAATAGGCAACCCAGGTCCCCTTTGGGGATACTTTTGTATAATCTTTTATTGCAAAATCTGGGATTTGACCATGTGGAATAGTGGTGGTGCTGTGTGTCTTTGGTTCTGGCACCGTGTCACCGAGATTGTCTGGTATTATGTTTTTAAATTCAGTTTCGACTTTTTCCACCTCGAACAAAGCTTGTTCTTCGCGCACGCTTGGAACCGCAAGACTCAAGACACACTGAAGTGTGCTCATCGTACACATATACTGGTCACGAGAAGACAATGTATTTACCGTCACCGTTGCAGTTCCTGTCGCCACGCTCGTAATTTGATGATACACAACCGACTTTATGGTTGAACTAGCTGATGATGTTGCGAGAATTGGCACCACTGATTCTGAGGCAAAGCTTGTTGGCGTAAAAAATATACCCAGACTAAAAATAAAAAATAGACGCATATACACCTTAGTATACCTGCTCTACACCCCCTTCTCCAAATCTTTCCTTCGCATACACTTTTCACAACGACAACCATATGGCGTAATATGCTCTGCAACATATTCTTCTCCATAATCAAACGTTATCTCCTCATCGGGGTGAATAGTTCGAATTGCTTCTAAAAAAATCCGCGCACCTCGCCTTTCCTCGACTGATTCTGCGTTCGGTTCACATGAGTGATTTGCATAGCGTGCCACGTTCCACCGAGGGCTTCCGTCAATTGTTTTATTCTTCCGTACATCAAATAAATATTTCGTATGTTTTTTCTTTTCAACCTCTGCATCATTTAAAACATATCCAATATATTCCACAATGCGTTCACCTTTTTTTATTGTCTCTGTTGCAAACAGACCAAGACCTGATTTTGAACGACCAACTTTAAATTTGCGTGGTATAGGGTTTTCTGTGTCGCCTCTGTATTCGTACATATTTTTAAGTATATCGTGATATACTATACATATATTTATATGGAAAAGAAAGATATAACACGATTAGAAAAAGCTTACGACGCCCACGAGCACGAAGGGCGTATATATCGCAAATGGGAAGAATCCGGATATTTTAACCCCGACAACCTCCCTGACAGTCATCAGGAACCCTTCTCGATTGTACTTCCACCGCCAAATGTGACCGGCACCCTTCACTGTGGGCATGCTACCATGCTCGCCATTCAAGACACCATTGTACGTTTCAAACGCATGCAAGGATTTAAAGCGCTCTGGCTTCCAGGTACCGATCATGCAGCTATCGCCACACAATCTAAAGTAGAAAAAGAAATCACCAAAAAAGAAGGTAAATCAAGATACGATCTTGGCCGCGAAGAACTTTTACGAAGAATTGACGTCTTTGCCCAAGAAAGCCACGACACGATAGTAAATCAATGTAAATCCATGGGAAGTTCCCTCGACTGGAGCCGCGAAGCCTTTACACTCGACAAAACTCGCACTAATGCCGTAAATACAGCATTTAAAATAATGTACGATGCCGGCCTTATCTATCGCGGTCAACGTGTTATCAACTGGGACCCTAAAGGTCAGACAACTATTTCTGACGATGAAATCATCTACGAAGAACGCGAAGCAACGCTATACACCTTCAAATACTCACACGACTTCCCTATTGCCATTTCTACCACTCGACCTGAAACAAAATTTGGTGACGTTGCTGTGGCAGTGCACCCTGATGACGAACGATATGCAGTGTATGTAGGAAAAACATTTGAAACAAACTTTTGTGGCACCCCTCTTTCAATCAAAATTATTGCAGATAGAAATGTAGAAAAAGATTTTGGAACCGGTGCCCTCGGCGTCACCCCAGCGCACTCAAAAATAGACGAGGAAATGGCACACGCTAATGACCTACCTTTTGTACAGGTTATCGATGAGCGTGGCAAAATGACTACAGGGGGAGATGATATTATCGGCAAAAAAACGGCTGAAGCACGTGAACTAGTCGCGCAAAAAATTCGCGATGCAGGATTAATGCTGGAAGAAAAGAAAAGAACTCAAAATGTTTCTACAGCCGAGCGTACCGGAGCGATTATAGAACCACTTCCAAAGCTTCAGTGGTTTGTGGCGGTAAATAAAGAATTTCCATTCCCTCACAAAAATAAAACGATTGCGAAAGAAGGCGAAATGGTCTCACTCAAAACCCTTATGCACCGTGCGGTAGAAAGTGGTGAAACAACTATTCTTCCCGAGAGATTTGCGAAAGTCTATGATCATTGGATTGATAATCTTCGTGACTGGTGTATTAGTCGGCAAATTTGGTATGGACACAGAATCCCTGTTTGGTACCCTGAAGGAATTATGGTTGACAACATGAATAATGTGCTAAAAGTACAGACAGAGAAACCGAGCGAAGGTAACTGGATTCAGGACCCAGACACACTCGATACGTGGTTCTCATCTGGATTGTGGACTTTTTCTACACTTGGCTGGCCAGAAAAAACAGACGACTTTAAAACATATCACCCAAACAGCCTACTTGAAACGGGATGGGATATTCTCTTTTTCTGGGTTGCGCGCATGATTCTTATGTCTACATACCTCGTCGGCGAAGTTCCATTTAAAAATGTGTACCTTCACGGCATGGCACTAGGAAAAGATGGTAAAAAAATGAGTAAATCATCCGGTACCGCACTTGACCCTCTTGAAGTCACAGAAAAATACGGCACCGATGCGCTTCGCATGGCACTCATCGTAGGAAATGCACCTGGGAACGACTTCAAACTCTATGACGAAAAAATAAAAGCATATAAACACTTTGCGAACAAAATCTGGAATGCATCACGCTTTGTGCTTTCGAATGTTTCGATAATCAACACAGATGAATCCGTACTCATCCCAGAAGACGTCCTAACACTTGATACATGGAGAACAACACACAAGACAATAACAGAACACATGGAAGCTTATAACCTCCACCTCGCAGGCGAGGCGCTCTATAGTTATTTCTGGCACACATTTGCCGATGTTATTATCGAGCAAGCGAAACCACGACTACAAAGCGACAGTGGTACAGATAAAAAAAGCACTGAAACACTTCTCACTATCCTCCTCACTGAACAACTACGTGCACTTCATCCGTTTATGCCGTTTGTAACAGAGGCTGTATGGGAGACAATATATGGTGATACTAAAGAAAATACACTCATGATCGCTTCATGGAAGAACTATTAATCACATTCATACAAAGCATCACCGACGCTCAGTGGCGTATGCTGATTGCCTTTGTAGGGGGTCTTATTCCTGCCCTGATTTGGCTCTTTTTCTGGTTACGTGAAGACGATTGTGTAAACCACGATCATACAAGCTATGTATGCGAACCAGAGCCAAGACCAATGCTTCTCTTTACCTTTATTACCGGAATGCTCACGGTGCCACTCGCGCTCCTTATAGAAAGATCAGTATACCCCTATGTGGCAGGTATTGTACTTGTTGCAACCTGGTCTTTCATCGAAGAAGGTCTTAAGTTTTTGGGATATTTGTTTATAAACATAAAAAGTAAGTTTATAAATGAGCCAACCGACCCTGCGCTGTACATGCTCACTGTCGGACTCGGTTTTGCTGCAGCAGAAAATGCTTTTTTTCTCTACCAATCACTCTCTATGGGCGCATCGTGGGATACGATTCTAGGCGGACAAACACTGCGTTTTTTAGGTGCGTCACTACTTCACGTAGGAGCAAGTGGTGTTATAGGTATTTGTCTAGGCCTTGCATTCTTCCACTCACGAGCGACACGTATTATGGCGGGTATTATTGGCCTCGCGCTTGCAACGTTTCTTCATACCATTTTTAATCACCTAGTGATATTTTCAGAACACACAAACATTCTTCGAGTGTTCACCTTCGTATGGGTACTTGCCTTAGGGCTTATTATTCTCTTTGAGCGTGTCAAAGAGCTTCACCCACGTAAAAATATGTAATATACTATAAACTATATGATGAACAAAGAAAAAAAATCTCTCTTCGAACGACTCCTCGGCACTGTTCGCATTCCAGAAGACGGAGAATCAAACCTACCTATTCATAAAGAACGCGATGTCGCACAAAACAGCTTTAAGTTGCCAGTACACGCAGAGCACGAAATGCATATTGAAGATGAAGAAGGTCAACTCTCACTTGATATGTATGAAACAGATAAAGAAATAATTATAGAAGCCATGATTGCAGGCGTGCGCCCTGACGATATACAGCTTTCTATTACTCGCGATCAAGTAACCATTCGCGGTAAACGAGAGAGCAACACCCACATTCAAGAAGATGGATATTTCTTAAAAGAGCTCTATTGGGGTGCATTCTCACGCACTGTTGCATTGCCACACGAAATAGTTATTGAAGAAGCAGATGCCGTAGAAAAACATGGGCTTTTGATCATTCGCCTTCCTAAACTCGACAAAAACCGCCAGTCAAAATTGCGAGTGAAGAGTATTTGAAAAAGATATTAAGACTCTATTTGACCACTATCATGCAGTCTTGATGTTGTGTTTTGCAAGCCCTCACCAGCAACGCGGGGAACCTCATGAATTCCAGGCATATTTTCATCGCAATCACCACGTTTACCATAACCACTATAAGAAGGAGGTAAAAAACCTCTTAATATCTTAGAACGATGACTTGAATGCCTTAAGATTCTCAAAGCATCACCTTCAATCTGTCTAATCCTTGCAGTTGCCACATCATAATATACCCCAATGGCTCCAAGGGTCCTGTCTTGGTCATACGCATCATCTTCCAGTATGCCGAAATGCATACGAATTACCTCTTGCTGTCTTGGCGTTAATGAAGATATAACTTCCAATACTTTTTCTCGCAATCTATCAAATTCAGCTTGCTCTTCAGGAAGTTTTACAGCCTGGTCTACAAGTGTTTCTATATACCTTTCTATAGGTTCTAAGACTTGGTGCCACATCGTATTCTGAAGTTTAGTCACAAGACTCTCTTCTTCAAGATCAAGTAATTTCGCAACTTCTTTTATGGTTTGAGTGTCACTACCTTCTTCTTGAATATGCGTACCCATACGTCTCACTTTTGAACGAAGTTCCTGTAAGCGAATTCTAAACCCGAAAGAAATCATATTGTTAAGAAAAAAATAGACAAGCCCGATATGCATCTGCACTATTTCATTGATTTTTTTACTCCGCACAGCAACATCTTGTTCTTGTTGAATTTCTTTAATGAGTGCAAGCTGCTCATCCACACTAATCTCTTGCCCACTCTTTTTACGAATAATCCGTGCTTACCATCTTCTTTTTTTACCCAATGATATTTCGATTGAGCACGTAGAAAGTTAAAACCTTTCCAAGAATCTATTGATCTGAACTGCGATCGACTACTTTGCTCTTGTGCGAGCGCCTCCATTAAGCCTTCGGAGTAAAACTCTCCTTTTTCTATGTATTCTGACACAGATAAAACTTCATCTGTTGAATCATCAGTACGTACGTCAATTCTTCCTTCTGAAGCAATCGGTAATGAATCATTACTTCCTCTTGACGCAGGAGGCACGGTAAACTTACCAAAAATACCTACATTGACCAGACCATCAGAAACACTAGAACTATCAGCTTCATGATTTTCCGCAAGATGCTCATTTACCTTATCGGTAATAATGCCAAGTAAACGTAATTTCTCAACATCCCATCTTGAAGTAATCATAATTTCGTTTAGCGCCTCATTTTCATATGGAATAACATCAATTAAATCAAGAAGTGTGGCTACTTTTTTTCTTTCACTTGCCTGCCCAATCCCAAACTGAAGATACAACCTTTGTTGTCCGCTTTCTTTATGTGTATGGAAAAAGGCATTTTCAAAAAAGATCGTAAAGTCAAAACTATCTTTTCGTTTACCGCAATATCAGCAAATAGTTCTCTTTGCTCCTGAGATAATCCAGATTCGTGGTGCGTAATAGGAGGTGGCATTTCTTTCATATTATAAAATAATACCATAATCCAGTGGATACCAATAATACTTACTTAGTGCTTGGGGCCGGGGTCGAACCGGC
>JACCDR010168027.1_pt1 | contig 10749 bp, 13 predicted proteins | sample 7446431 | NCBI WGS metagenome assembly JACCDR01 (sample SAMN15323443, study PRJNA562643) | freshwater metagenome | isolation source: river surface water | place: USA:Blue River Watershed | collected 2017-08-17 | reverse complement strand
TTGAGGTCCTTGTTAGTCTGCTTAAGCGTCGTGATCTCTGTGTTTAAGTTGGCTATCGTTACGTCATTGAGGTCCTTGTTAGTCTGCTTAAGCGTCGTGATCTCTGTGTTCGCTAGTTTAAGCTTTTGGCCTAATGGGGCCAGTTTCCCGAAGGCTGAAGCCTTTTCGTTAATCGCATTATCAAGTAGACCATAGAGACGACCACATAACTTATATGTTGTTTTAGATGCTATATACAGCTTTGGGGCACCATCGACTCTCTTAGTGTCTTCAAATAGTAGTTTCCTTATATCCTCCTTACTCATTCCATTAATCTCATCGTGTGTCTTATGTATCTCGTTCGCTTTAGGTACTTTAGGTACTTTAGTAGGTGTTCCAGACATGTTGTTAGTGTGTTGTTTATTAAAACGGGGGGGTGATTATCTTATACACGCCTGCGTTTCAATTTCATTTGAACGCAGGCCCAGCCTCATCTATACGATGATACTCAAGCTAGAGGGCCACTTCTCGTATATAGACAGGTACAACAAGCTCAAATTCGTCTTCGAGGACGAGGCGTCCAAGGACAAGCTGGCCAAGCTATGCGACCACCATGCCCAAGAGGACGATAACCTCAGGCGCCCCTATACACACGAGGGGTTCACTGTAATGATGCCCAAGACACTCAAGATAACGGACGATATAAGGGACCTAGTGGGCCTAGGATGTGTACTACATGTCCGCCCCACAGTGTACTGCTTCACGTCCAAACTGGACCACAACTCGGGGGAACAAGTGCGGGGAGTACAGCTCGTCCTAACCGACATAAGGCGCGCTGATCGGTACTTTTCAAATTGAATCTCGTCCACCACACTAATATACATCTAGAGTACTCTATGTCGGACAACATCATTCCCTACGAGACCTATGATGAGGACTATGTGCCGGACCCATTTGGCCTACAGAACACGGGCGCAATATGCTGGTTCAACTCACTTATACAAGTACTATTGGGCCTACCAGCACTCACTAAGGTGCTGCTTGAGTGCGAGCCGGACATGCATGGTAATGCCTTCGCAGCGGAGTACATCAAGCTGCTCAACGCCACCATATACACGGACACTCCGGCCGGCAGTACGCGCGCCCATCAACTCGCCTATTGCCCCGCGACCATACTCCAGATGATGCTTCGGCGACTTAGAGTGAAGAAGCCCGGGGCCCTCCTTGGGTCCGGCCAGGAGTGTGTGGACGAGGGCCTAGTGATGTTCCTTGAGATGCTCGATTGCCCGCGTGTTGAGGGCCTATTCAGCAGCATATACAACATGACCATCACGTGCGAGACGTGCAACGAAGTGGTCTCCAACGAGCGCGACAGGGACCTACGGATACAGATGTTCACTACTCTCCCACTCAACACCTACGATGCCTTCCGCAACTTCATACGCGTCCACCCTAGTGAGATCGATAGCTTCCGCTGCGACCGCTGTGGGAATACCATGGCGAGCACTGCGGCCCGCAAGGTGTACCGGTTAGAGACCCTCAAAATGCTCCGCGAGATCATCGTGGTGGTATTCGATGAGTTCAAATACAAGACAGTCCGTTGGTTCCCGCCGACCCTCCGCTTCAAGTGCGTACAAGGCGGCCACCTAGATTACAAGCTGGTGGGCAAGGTGGTGCACGTGGGGTCGCAACATGGGGGGCACTACTGGGCCCACTCACTGCGCGCCGAGTGGTACAAACTCAACGACATGTCAGTCAGTCTAGGGAATGGCACCCCCGAACTAGGAACGTTCATGGTGGTCTATCATATGGTGGCCAGTCTGTAGTGCCCGACAACTAGCCGAGAGCAGTGGGCTCAGGAGGGCTAACCGAATATTTTTTGAAGGGAACTATGGCCGCGTTATTATACAATGGTACAAGGATACTGTCTTAAAGAACGTAAGAAGGTAGACATAAAGGACCCTGAATACTCCCTCAACAAGAAGGGTAGGCCAGTGGTCAAGGGCAAGTGCGCTTCGTGTGGCACGACTGTGTATAAGATACTTGCGGCGGCCGATGCCCCTGCAGAGTTGCGCGCGAAGATCAAGAAGGGCGGGCGTAGTAAGGCCTCCCGTAAGTCAAAAAAGTCGAAGGGCTCTCGCAAGTCGAAGCGCTCCCATAGGTCCCGCAAGTAGGCAGTTCGGGATAGGGATCCCTCACCTGCGATGCTCGATGATGTGGGTCTGGGCGGCGGACTATGGCGGCCTGCTCTGTAATGCGTGTGATGTGGGCCGCCTAGTCCTCTTTTTTGGCCTCCACGACTGCCTTCTTGATTATGCGCCTCACTCGTTGATCGGTGAACCCAAGGTCCCGTGCGATTTGCGCGGCGGACATGCCGTCAGTATGCTTCTTGATGATCTCCGCGTGCATCTCATCAGATATAGAGTATGTACGTGTGGATATGTACCGGCGCTTGACTGGGTACCTACGCACCTCACCGCTAGCAGATGTGTATGTTGTATAGCTGTTGTACTCTCTAGTAGTCATTCTATCATACTATGGGGCCCGTGATATTTCTAATTGGAGACCTGACGCTGTGTAGTTATCCACACAACAAACACCATGGAGCCCATTCCTGCTGTAGCCGACACAACAGTCATCGACAACCTCCTCAGGGACATATTCAGTGGTGGGAAGGTACGTATGCTTGGTACTATCCGCAAGCCGCTGCTTGTCGCTAAAGACGTTGGTGATCTGCTTGGGATACACAATATATCCGGCTCCATTAAGCACTACAATGATGACGAGAAGACGAAGGGAAAGGTGTTCACCTCTCATGGAATGCGTGACATGACTCTTCTAACTGAGTTAGGTCTCTATCGTTTACTCAGGAAAACACATAAGCTAGGCACAGGTGTATTCTATGAATGGTCTTATAAGATTGTCAAGGAGTCGCGAGTTGGGCCCAATCACGACTAACGAGATCCGCTCAAGCAACGAACCAGAGAGGAGCACACGCTATGTTTTTTGACTATTGGTATATGAAGCTGGCCACCAGCATGCTCCCACGCCAGCCCATATAGCGTATCATGTGGCCGCACCATAGTGCACTCATCAGCCGACTACTAGAGGATCATCGTCCGACCCGTGATTTGTGATAAAAAAATCATTCCATCTCACTGGGGAACACGACAGTGAACTTGCCTGTACCATTGAACATGGTTGCGAGGTACAATCCATGGCGACCAGTGGGTATCACAACGCCGGCTAGCACGATCTTCTTGCACACGGGTGTCGTGTCCTTGAACCACTGGTCAATACATGCAGACCAGTTCATCTCGTCCGCGTAGGTGATCCTCGCACGTCTGAGGTCAATCAACGGCGCGTTGATACTCCGTATTAGATCCAACAGAGCCTTCATGTCATCCCGATCGCGGACTTCAACACCACGGATGATGACCGCAGTGTACTCTGTGGCCGACTTGTAGATCATCTTTAAGTCCGGCAGGAAATCGGTTAGCATCGGGTCAGGGAACGGGACTGCGGCTCCGTCAAGTATGAGTTGGTTATGCTCGTTAACTGTAGCTCTGGTAAGGTTCATAGGCCCTTTGAGTATTATACTAGTTAACGAACTAGGATTCAATTTTGAGGCTCGCGCAGGGGTCTTATGGTCGCCCAATGAATGGGCCTCGGGTGCGCGGCCTAGTCCTCTTTTTTGGCCTCTATGGCGTCATCCAACCCAGATTGGATGACTGCTTGAACCTTGGCCTTCTTGATTACATGCCGTACTCGCTTGACGGTGAGTTCAACACTGCGAGCGATCCTCGTGGAAGGTACACCCAGTTCATGCAACTTGATGATCTCCGCGCGCTTGTCCTCGGGTATCGTGTATGTTCGAACAGACACATATCGACGCTTAACTGGATACCTGCGCACCTCTCCACTGGCCAACTTATATGATGTATAGCTGTCGTACTCTCTCGTAGTCATGCTGTCTTGATACAGTATCAGTACTATTTCTAATTGGAGACCTGATGATGAGATAGTTATCCACACAACACCCATCCATCACAGCCCCATGGAATACACACCAATCGCAACCGAAACAATCAATGGTCAACCCATACATGTATATGGTTCACTTGACGAACCGCTGTTCCATTCTACTACTCTTGGACAGATAGTCGGCACCACTCAACCGAGCGTCATCATCAAGGACTTCAAGGGGAGTGAAAGGGTAAATGGTAAGATTAGGACCGATAATCGCACCGTGAATGGCACCTTCCTTACTCGAGCAGGGACTCGTAAGTTCTTCATGAAGGTAGGCCAAGAGATACCTGCGTACATAGGCAAGTATATCGACCAGCCGGACCCAGTGGTCAATCACGGGGAACTACTTGAAGCTCCGATAGCCGCAGAGGAGGATGTGGCCATAACTGCACCAGAAGCGTTTGATCCTAGAGTAGGCACGGCATTCGTGGGTGATCTGCTTAGAGATATGTTCAACGACAGAGAGGTACGCGTGCTTGGTACAATCAACGATCCATTGTTCGTCGCCAGAGACATAGGAGATATACTTGGGATAGTGGACATAATCAGCTCAATTAAGCATTTCGATGAGAGCGAAAGAACGCAGGGCCAAATCCTTACGAACAACGGTCCCAGAAATGCAGTCCTTCTGACTGAAGAAGGCCTTTATCGTTTACTCGGCGCATCGAACAAGCCAGAGGCACGGCCATTCCAAAAGTGGGTCGTTAAGGTCATCAAAGAGGTACGGCTCAAGGGCGTCTATGATATACGAGCAGACATGAATAGAGTGGCGCATGATGTTCAACACGTGCCACAACACGCACCCATAGACCATCATCCCATATGTCTCGAGCGAGAGGATGAACATCTATTATCTCTGAACAGACCCACCATTACATACCCTCAGTGCGATATAAACGACTATATAGACGACCCGTGTATATACCTTCTTCATTTGAAGGGTTGTGACTACAAGTACGGCAAATCAGGTGAGGTTAACATCCGTATCGAGACACATACTCGAGAGTTCGAGAAGTATGGCTGTACTGTACGGCTAGTTAAATTATGGCTCTGCTCGTCCATGAAGATCATGAACAGAGTAGAGAAAACGATAAAGACGTATGCCCGACATGCCGGGATCTCCGTCGAGAAGTATGATCAAACGGAGATACTGGCGACTGATGATATATACCCTGTAGTACTAAACATCGACAAGTACGTTGAAAGGGAGAATGGACGATGTGAGAAGGTTGTCGATCTTGAGAGACTCAAGCTTGAAACTGCAAGGATACAAGCAGAGACGGCAATGATACAAGCGCAGGCAGAACGTGAACGCATAGCTCTGGAACGAGAGTGCGTAGTGAGGGATTCATATAGACCGAGAACGCAACTAGAGCCGCCTAGAAGTATACCTCAGTATATACAACCCCCGCCCATCCAACGTACTATCGCGTACCCACCACCTATCCATAAGCCCTTTATCATGATCAACCATTCATTGCCCAAGGAACCACTCGCAGTAGACATACCAGTAGCTCAACCACCAGCTATTCAACCCGCTCCTATAGCAATACCGGCATCGCTTAAACAGCAAAATAGGGTTAAAGTGGAGAAGACCCGATGTGAATGTGGTAAGATGGTCTCGCCGACTAACAAGACTCATCTTACCAGTACGAAGCACACCACGTTCATGGCCCAGAAGAACGAGCGATAGCACCGATGAACCTACCTGAAGTCAATTCATCACCTCATCTTTTTTGATCCCACAAGGCTCTCATGCACCGCCCTCAACAGCACACCATGGTGGCCGCATGACAATCGACCTCTCTGCAGCTCAAAAAACGTATTCACGGCCCCCTAGTGTATCACCATGAAGGCCACATAGGCCGCCGCGAGAGTAGACCCTATGTCGATGGTCTGCCCGATCAAATAGAGCACAAACGCACGCTTCGCATCGCCACCTCCCTGGCGAACTAGCCCGAGGACATCAATATCGGCCCCAATCAGAACGAACGATATGGCCCCAAACCACTCACTCAACACGAACGAGTTGGCCGCCACTGCCACCCCCATGTCCTCTGGCATAACACTCACTGCGGCACTGACCGCGATGAATCCGAGTACGAACTTAGGGAACCTGTCCCACAGGATGATGGGCGAGACAGTATGATGGTGGACCGCAGTAATGACCACGACCACAGGCCCAATAAGCATGTTTTGCATCATCTTAATGATTATCGCGGGCTGCAGAATGTAAGGCCCCCCGAGCGCAGCAGAGGCCGCCACTGCGCCGGTTGTATCGACTGCCCCACCGATCCACGCCCCGATCGTCTCGTTGTTGAACGGTGTGTACGGTGCAATGAGTGGAAGGGCCGGTATCAGTGGTATGGTCATGATCGACATGATCGCTATCACTACCCCGACAGTCTCCTTCTCGATGCGCAGAGTGCTGCCCACGGCCATCGCTGCAGAACCCCCACAGATGCCCAGTGCGCACGTAGTGAGAATACTATGGGCCGGCCCCATAGCCAGCACCTTGACGCCCGTTGAATACACTATCAAGATCAATAGAATGGTCTCTACCCAGGCGACTAAGAGGCCCCTTGCGCCGAGCATCGCGGCCTGTCTGAGGTCTATCGCAAGTAGACAAATGCTGACTTTTATGAAGAAATCGAGTGAGAACGTGTGCCCGAACAGAGTCTCTTGGCCCACAGATCGTCGCCATAGATGGGGCACATTCCGCAGTAGAATACCGGCCATGATACACCATATGGGCGCACCTAGGCCGACCTTCGAGAGTGGGGCAAGAGTACCTATGAACATACATATCAGAACTAGCGTGCATATCACTGCATACTGCCATAGTGGTGCGTGTTCACCGCGTGCGCACCCATGGGCAACGTACAGAGTCGCTAGTGTTGCACTCACTATTAAACACAGGCCACCAACGTTTGAGTGGGTGAGATTGGCCCCGAGGAGGCTGGCTGGGGTCCATATGAACACACGTGCGATGGCCGCCCCCCAGAACGTTAGGCCGGTCACCATGGCGAACCATGCCGCGCCTATCCAAATCGGCCAAATGTCCTCAGTATTGAACCACCTGGGCGCACTTGGGGGCGATGATGCGTTGGGCGGCATGTTTATAATTAGAGGCGTAGTGTCGGTTACTGGTAGTGTACGGGTAGTTAACTCTGTAGTCATCGTCTTCTTGTATGTTGTTGTCCGGTATAGTTATTAATAACTATACCGGACTCCTTTCAATTTTACCACAAAAACAATAGGAAGGAGGCCGCACGTGGCCTCGATTACGATGTCAAGTAGGCCCATAGGGCACTGACTTGGCCGCGCTGGATGCATATCCAATCATCGTTCCAGGAGACGATGAGGCTGAGGGCCAGCTCGCCCGAGAGTATCCTCGAATGGTCGTTCAGCTTAAACTCCTTGGGAATGGGAAGAGGACGAGTGATAGCCACTCGCGCGACTCTCATCACGGTAGTGCCGGCGAAGAGTTGATCACGAAGCCTGCCACGGTCTCCGGCGTCGTCATAGAACAGTCTTATACGAATTGTGTCCTGTGGCTGAGGATTATCATGTGGGGCGAACTCAGCAAGCAGGAAGAGCTTACAGTAGATAGTGATTGTATCACCACCTGCGCGACTGTACGTTGCCTTGCGTGGGCTCCCACTTCGGAGATCCTCGCTTAGGTTACGTAGGCACTCCTCATATTGATCGATTGTCTGTTGGGAGTTGGTAAGACGCTCGAGAATATCCTTATGGGAGGCCCGTACACGAGCGAGTTCGGCCCTGAGATGGATTATCTCCTGCCTGTTCATGTCGTCAAGTGGTCGCGGTTGAACGCATGAAGTGATGAATCTGGAGTGCCACTCGAGCTCGGCTATTGAGCCGAAGTCACGGCTACATGTTGTGCAACGTGTATTGATAGGTACTGAGGACATACTTGATTCAAGTTCTAGTATGTAATGACTCAGGATTCAATTTTACCATACGGGGGGCCTTGTAGTTTAATGGTTTGAGGGCCATGGTGGCCTGCTATGGGGCGACTGCATAGGGGCCGAGTAGAGCACTGTGTGGCCGATCTATGGGCCTGTTTGACGAGGGCCGCCATAGGGCACTGACGGTGGGCTACTCGTCGTGCCTATTTTGATCTAGATAGAGGACTATGGTAGGATACACAACACACCAACATCCTCATCATCATGGAAGCTATCAACATGGCTAATGTCATCTTCAACAACAAGTCGATCCGCGTAATCAATAACAACGGTAACCCGCTAGTGGTGGCCAAGGACGTGTGTCAAGCACTAGGTATCAAAAACCACAGAGATGCTGTATCAAATATTACTACAGGCAAAAAACACTGCGTCGGCTGCATCGACGCACAGAATAGAATGCGCCAAACGATCGCATTAGACGAACCAGGGCTTCTAGAGCTAGTCTGTAAATCTAGAGTACCTGAGGCCATCGCGTTCAAAGAATGGCTCTTTGAGAAGGTACTTCCTTCCATACGTAAGACAGGCTCATATGACATCAGGAATGACTTGGAAGGGCCACAACCGACATTCCCTGTGATGCCCCCAGTAGTGGATCATATACAGCCTGTACAAACCAATGTACTCTCCCCTGTCAAGCCACTCAGAGCGCGTCAACGTTACGATCTTAATAGGTATCGTGGCTCGTCATGTATATACCTTATCCACATCGCGGACAATGACTATAAATACGGCCGTAGCAACTCGGCTGACACTCGAATTATCACTCATATAAGCGCGTTCACAGAGTGCGGGTACTCCTCTGCGCTAGTTAAAATATGGAAGTGCGAGACAGCGGAGATAATGATCAACGTAGAGGGAATGATCACCAAGTATGCCAAATGGAACGACCTCCTCGTGGACTTCGCTAAATACAAGCAAAGAGAGATCATAACTACCGATGATATCGATGGGTTCGTCTCTATTATAGACGAGTATGTTGAGGGGGAGAACAGCCGATGTGAAAGGACTACCGACGCTGAGAAGTTGTTAAGGCTCGAGATAGCGAAGATACAAGCGGAGATCGAGTCCAAACGCATAGAACTAGAGCGCGAACGCATAGCTCTAGAGTCGTATAAACTGAAGATGCACCTAGCACCACCTAGATGCATACCGCAGTATATACAACCAACATACTCTGCGCCGCTCACTATCGTATACCCATCGACCGTTCCTAAGCCCAATGTTATGATCGAACAGCCGCCACTGAACATCCTGGACGATGATTCGGATAGCGAGTCGTCAGAGGAACCACCGGTAGTCGATGCACCTGTAGCGCAGATTCAACAGCCCGTTCCTATGCTAGCACCGATTGTTCAACCACCTGCACCTGTAGTGAACGAGGCGCCTCCTAACCCGCGACCTCCCGCCAAAAAGAGAGAGAAGGTCCCATGTATCTGTGGTAAGATGGTCATGCCTACCAACAAGGCCCATATCAGGAGTCAGAAGCATATCCGAGCCATGGCCCAGAGAAACCAATGATAGAGCCAACCTCTACGCCCAACACATCTTTTTTGATCATCCAGTCTCTAAATATCAATAGAACGACCGCCTGGCGCATGACAAGGTCTACTCATGTGCGGCCCATAGCCGGCCCCAAAAAAGGTCAATTGACGCGCTGAGAAGGACTCTCTGCACATCAATCGTAACCATGCTCAGCGCGCGTCGGTCTTCTTGATGAACTCAAGAGGATGGACGTGTATTGATCATAGTTACCCTTTATAGGAAGCGATATAACTCAGGGTATGCCTTCTTGATTAACTCAAGAAGAGGCCTACCGCTGGGCGAAGGAAGTGAACGCGGTGATATCGCGTACGCAGCATTCGCCGGGGGCTTTATTATCGTATCCTTCAATCCTTCACTGCTAAGGTCCACAGTGAAGGACTTGACTTTGGTGTTCGCTATCGCTTTGCCGGTGATGGTGGTTACTTTCATATTGTATATGAACGTGACCCCCACCCCGTTAAGCGACATCGATACACGCTTACCAACACCAACGCCTGAACTGATCCCCTCTCCATAAGGAGCGAGTATCGATTCATTCGTAGGAGGGTTCATGAAATACATGGGTCTACTGCGCAGTACGTCATATAACGCCTGCATAGTAAGCTCATGCAACAATTTAGAGACTCGAGAGTACCTGGCTATGTCCTTGATCGCGAAGTCCTTAGACTCCACAACGTGGCACATAACACGGTAATAAGCTTCAGTTGTTAACGACATTGATTTATTATATTAAACTACCTTTAGACGCCTCCGTTTCAATTTTTAATGGCTATAGGGGCGTCCTCTGGGCCGGCTATGTGGGGCACGTGATAGAGTGCTTGTAGTGGGGCGCTGAGTGCGCTATGGGGCCGATTTATGGAGTACTTGAAGTAGGCCGCTGAATACGCTTACCGGTACGCTCATTATGATTTGAACAGATACCCATCGTATGGATACACAACACATCAACATCCTCATCATGGAAGCAATCAACATGGCCAACGTCATCTTCAACAACAAGTCGATCCGCGTGATCAATAACAATGGTAACCCGCTAGTGGTGGCCAAGGACGTGTGTCGAGTGATGGGTATCAAAAACCACAAAGACGCCACGTCAAAAATTGATTCAGGTAAAAAACGACTGGTAGTCCTGCCCGACCCGTCGGGTAGAATGCGCCCAACAATCACATTAGACGAACCAGGGCTTCTAGAGCTAGTGTGTAAATCT